>Ga0326597_10013769_pt1 | contig 10613 bp, 4 predicted proteins | sample RVTome_12_FD_203789 | JGI IMG/M metagenome (GOLD analysis project Ga0326597, IMG submission 203789) | Soil microbial communities from uranium-contaminated site in the Upper Colorado River Basin, Wyoming, United States - RVT100D185 | ecosystem: Environmental > Terrestrial > Soil > Contaminated >... | reverse complement strand
ATGTCAGACGGGTGCTCCGAGAAACCTCCCTGCGATCGTGTATCGGGCCTATCGACGCGTCCTCACGATTCGTTTCGCGATCGCCCAAGCACCTGCTCGGGGTGCGACACAACGGGCGAAAGCGATTGGCTCTTCTGCGTTGGTCTCGCACTTTCGGAGTTCGCCATACTCCGCGGCCAGCCTCCGGGCTACAGCGTGCCGCCCTCGCCCCCGCTCGGACCGCGACCCTTTCTCCTGCGGCGCACGAAGGCCACGAGTGTGACTGCAACGGCCCCAATCGCACCGCCGATCGCAGCAGCCGACAAGGGCGAGAGGACGAATCCAGAGGGCCCGACCCGCTCCGTTACGGTCACCTCGAAGGACGCGGTTGCGATATTTCCCGCGGAATCCGTCGCGGTGCATGTGACCGTCGTGGGCCCGATGCCGAAGGTGGATCCCGAGGATGGCGAGCAGCTCACGACCGGAGAGGGATCGACGAGGTCCGTGGCCGTCACCTCGAAGGTCACCGGGGCTCCGGAGGGACCGGTCGCCTCGACCTGGATGTCCGCCGGGACGGTGAGGAAGGGAGGACGAGAGTCTCGGACTTCCACCGTGAACGTCGCCGTCGCCTCGTTGCCGGAGGAATCGCGGGCGGTGCAGGTGACCGTGGTGGTCCCGAGCGAGAAGACCGACCCAGAGGCGGGCGAACAGACCGGTGTGAGGGAGCCGTCCACGTCATCTTCTGCGGTCACAGCATAGTCCACCTTGGCCCCCGAGGGTCCTGTAGCCTCCGCAACGATGGGCCCGGGCACGTTGAGGACGGGCGGAACGTCGTCACTGCCGGCCACGGTTACCTGGGTCGAGGCTGTCCCGACCCCTCCCTTCCCGTCGTCGACAGCGAGGGTCACCGTGTACGTGCCCTCGGCCATGTACGCATGGGTCGCGGTGATCGTGCCGCCGCCAGCGGCCGTCGCGCCCGTCGCGCTCGCCCCATCGCCGAAGTCCCACGTGTACGCGAGGACATCTCCGTCGGGGTCCGACGCCGATGCCGTCAGTTGGACCTCTTGTCCCGGAAGAGCGACCGCAGGCACGGAATCGATTGCGCTGAGGGACGGCAGTCTGTTCGGCGCCGGCTGGGCGAGCTTGGCCACGAACGCGTCCTCGCCGCCCGCGGTCGTCTGGCCCGGAAGCACCCCATCGGTCACGCCGGCCACGTGCACGCCGGATGCATCGACCGCGACGCCCCGGGCTTCGTCGTCGCCGGACCCGCCGAACTGATGGGTCCAGATTTCGTTCCCGTCCACGTCGTACTTGCGAACGAAGGCGTCCCCAGACCCCGCGCTTGTCTGGCCTGGCAGCGCGCCGCCCGTGCGACCCGCTACGTAGACGCCGGAGGCGTCGACGGCAACTGCCCGAGCAATCTCATCGTCCGAAGTCCCGAACTGACGCGTCCAGAGCTCGTTCCCGTCGAAGTTGTACTTGCGGAGGAAGACATCTCGGGGCCCCGCGCTCGTCTGGCCCGGGAGGGCACCTTCAGTGTTACCGGCCACGTACACGCCGGACGCGTCGACGGCAACTCCCACGGCAGCGTCAAAGTTCGCACCCCCGAACTGACGCGTCCAGAGCTCGTTCCCGTCGAGGTCGTACTTACGGACGAAGGCGTCGTTGTTGCCAGCGCTCGTCTGGCCCGAGAGGGCACCTGGAGTGCTACCGGCCACGTACATTCCGGATGCGTCGACGGCAATCTTCGAGGCAGCATCGCCCTCCGGTGTCCCGAACTGACGCGTCCAGATCTCATTCCCCTCGACATCGTACTTTCGGACGAAGACATCCTGGCTTCCCGCGCTCGTCTGGCCCGGGAAGGCGCCGTTCGTCGAGCCAGTTACGTACACGCCGGATCCGTCGACGGCGATCCCTGAGGCAAAGGCAGACTCCGAAGTCCCGAACTGGCGGGTCCAGATTTCGTTCCCGTCGGGGTCGTACTTACGGACGAAGGCATCCTCCCTTCCCGCCCTCGTCTGGCCCGGGAGGGCACCTGTTGTCCACCCGGACACGTACACGCCTGAGGTGTCGACGGAGATGCTCCTAGTCTCATCCCTCTCCGGAGAGCCGAATTGCCGGGTCCAGATCTCGTTGCCGTTGGCGTCATACTTGCGTACGAAGGCGTCGATGAAGCCCGCCGACGTCTGGCCTAGGAGGGTGCCGTCTGTAACCCCGGTCACGTAGACGCCCGAACCGTAGACGGCGATCCCCTCGGCAGATTCATAAGCCGGTGTCCCGAACTGGCGGATCCACACGAGATCGGGCGGAACGTTGTCGCCCACGTTGTCAACGATGTAGCGGTTCGCCCAGATGGTGGCAGCCTCGAAAGGGCTCCATGCTCCCTTAATGTAATCGCAACAAAAGAGCGTGTCCTGGGCCCAGACCGCGATGGCGTTCCCTACCGCATCCATCGCAACCCGAGCAGGACTTACCAAGAGGGACCCGATAGAACTGGTACTGGTAACATACGGGTACGTCGGCGAGATCATTGTCTCCGTCCCCCAGCCCACGCCGGGCACGAACCGGTTCGCCCATGCGCCATACGGGCGGGGACCTGTCCTACTCCACACCGCAATCGCATTGCCGTTCTCGTCCATGGCCACATCAGGCAGGATGGAAAAACCGACATACGTGCTTGCGTTGCCGATCCGCGCTGACTTTTCCCACCCATTGCCCGCCGCATATCGGCTCGCGCGAATCTCCTCTCCGCCCGCCCACCAAACGGCCATTGCGTTCCCGTTTCCGTCCATCGCGACCCTCGCGAGACCGGCACCGGACTCTCCCTCCTCGACGAGCGTCGGGGTTTCCCAACCGCTTTTCGTACTGTATCGATTCGCCCAAATTCGGGGGCCGTGGCTCTGCCACACCGCAATCGCGTGGCCGCTCGCGTCCATCGCTAGGTCGGGTTCGGAGGCGTTGCCCGTGTCGTCTGTCTCGATCAGTGTTGCGCTTCCCCAGCCGGCGTCCGCATCGTACCGGTTCGCCCAGATGCTGATGAGAGTTCCGTCGGACTGAGACCAGACGGCAACCGCGTTCCCGTCCGCGTCCATCGCGACCTTCGCTCCGGAGGCGTTCCCTGCGTCGTCCGTCTCGATCAGCGTCGCCGTCCCCCAGCCCACGCCGGGCACGAACCGGTTCGCCCAAATGCTTGAACGGCTGCCGTCGGACCGGACTCCGACGACCATCGCATTGCCGTCCCGGTCCATGGCCACGTCCAATGGCCCATCCCAAACTTGATACATTCCATTCGGCGCCCATGCCCCGGCATTGGTCGCGATCAGAGCCGCGGCTTCCCAACCAGACCGCACGGAGTACCTGCTCGCCCAAGAGTTCCAGCGCGTGCCGTTGAATCGAGACCAAACCGCCATCGCATTGCCATATGGGTCCATTGCGACGCTCGGGGGGCCGGACGTATTTGACTTGTCGTCCGTGTCGAGGCTTCTCCTTCCCCAAGCCCAGATGTCCGAGCGGGTGCCGTTGACCTGGATCCACACGGCGGTCGCGTTGCCGTACGAATCTATCGCGACCCGCGGGAGCCTTACGTTGCAGTATCGCAATCCACAGTACCAGTCTTGGGGGTACCTCGAAACCGCTGTCGCGTTCCCCCACCCCGTCGCGAGGGGCGCAGGGCCCTCGCTCGCGCCCGGATCGAGGCTCAGGGCGACGGAAGGTGAAACGGGCTCTGGACCGGATGCTTTCGTCGGCTCGATGCCGCTAGCCCCCGCCGATGGGACCGAGACGAGGACGAACGCGACCACGAGGGCCGCCGATAGCGACACTGTGGCCACTCGTCGCCCTGGCCTTCGGAGGCCCTCGTTTCTTGTCCTCCGATGATTACCGGCGACGTGAATCAAACGTACCATCTCATTCGCCCCGGCGTCTCCCGCGCGAGCGGTGCCTCAGGTAGAGGACGACTCCCGAAGCGGCGATCCCGAGGACTGCTCCGCCGGTGAGTCCCAAGGCGACGACATTGGGGCCAGGCGGTGGCGGGCTCTGCACCGTGACGGTAACGGTCGTCGTGGCGGTGTTCCCCGATGTGTCCGTCGCCCTCACGTAGATTGTGTTCCCTCCTTCGGCCAGGGTCAGAACGGCGGACCACGACGTCGTGCCAGAAGCGAGCTCCCATATCGTGCCGCCTGCGCTCACCTCGACCTTCACTACAGCGACATCGTCCGAGGCGGTCCCCGTCACGGTGACGATCGCGGACCGCAGGGTCGCCCCCTCTTGCGGAGAGAAGATTGCGACGGCGGGTTGGGTCGAGCTCGTGTAGTCATGGAAGTATGCCCACGTTTCGTCGCTAGGGGGACCCCGTGGCTCGCCGCCGAAGAGGATGACGCGATCGGACTCCAAGTCGTACGCCATTGCGTGGAACCATAGGAGAGGTGCACTCGTCGAGGAGGCTGCACCAACCCACGTGTCCGAGTCGAAATCGTACAGCCATGTGCTGGCCAAAATCGCGGGATACGAGCCGTCATGTCCGTGTAGCACAATCCGATTCGATTCGGAATCGTAGGCCATGGCGTGGCCAACCTGGGCCGAAGGTTTTTTGGGCGGATTCCTTGCAACCCACGAATTCGCATCGAAGTCGTAGGCCCACGTATCGTCCGCGACGTTATCCACTGAGTCACGTACATTGCCCCCAAAGAGAATAACGCGATCTGACTCGATGTCGTACGCCATCGCGGCTTGATACCTAGGCGAGGGTCGCGCGGCTGGGCTCATGTTCGTCCATGTGTTCGCGTTGAAATCATAGGCCCACGTCTCGTCGCTGCGACGGGTGCTCGTGAACCCGCCAAAGAGAATAACGCGATCCGAATCGACGTCGTACGCCATCGCGGCATCGTACAGAGGCGAGGGTTGCGCCGTTGGATTCATGTCCGTCCACATGTTCGAGTTGAAATCATAGGCCCACGTGTCGGCCAACCAGGTGTCAGCGGCTCTCCCCCCGAAGAGAATGATTCGGTCGGATTCGGAATCGTAGGCCATCATGTGTGCGTATCTTGCCGATGGGTGGGTCGAGGGATCCAAGTTTGTCCATGTGTTTGTGGTGAAGTCGTAGGACCATGTGTCGTCGAGGTAGTAGGGGCTCCGGAGGCCGCCATAGATGATGATGCGATCCGACTCACTGTCGTAGGCCATTCCATGATGATACCGCTCGGTAGGACGTGTCGCAGCACTCATGTTTGCCCACTGGCTGATCTGAGACGGGAGACCCTCGCGATCGACTTGTCGAATGGTGTCGCCCGCAAGCCCGCTCGTGTCGCGTACCTCGAGGCGAATCGTGTAGGTGCCTGAAGCCGCGTATGCGTGCGAGGCGGTCTTGACGGCGGACCAGTCCGTATCCCAGACGCCATCGTCCTCCCAGTCCCATCGGACTTCCAAGAGTTCGTCCCGATCCTCCGCGTCAGCGGAGTTCTTGGCGTCCGTGTCGACACGCGCATCGTTGTCCGGAGGGTAGGCCATGTTGAAGTGAGCAACGGGGGCTCGGTTCGGCTCCGGAATGAGTTCCATCCGGATGATGAACGCGTCGAGGAGGCCATTGAACGTGGCATCGTACGCGCCGGCCGGTACCGGAAAATCAAACGAACTCGTCGTGCCGACCACGGTCGCGTTACCCGTCCGGTCGAAGAACACGGAGTACCCGATGTCTCCGCAGAAGAGCGAACAAATGCTCTTGTCATATCCATCCGGGATGTCGGTGTACAGGAATTCGTCGCCTCCACCAAGGTACGAGGCGTACTCGAAGGCGGTTCCGTCAGGCGCCAGCTTGACGACGAAGGCATCGCGTTCGCCGTTGAACGTCGCATCGAACGTTCCTGGCGTGGTGAGGAAACTGTCCCACTCGGTTTTGCCTGTTAGGTAGATTTGACCGATATCGTCGACAGAGATCGCGAAGCCTGCCGCATTCCCGAGGAGGGCGGAGTATCGGAGCGCTCCAGAGCTGTCGAGTCCCACGACGAACGTGCCTCGCCCATTCTCCGTCGTGTTGATGGCGTCCGGGGTTCGGGGGAAATCCGCCGAATTCGTTAGACCCACAATGTGGGCGACGCCATTCGAATCGACCGCAATTGGCTCGGCGTAGTCATCGGACGTGCCGCCCAGATACGTCGAATAGACGAGATCCGAGCCGGCCGGATTTAGCTTGAAAACGAAGGCGTCGCTAGTCCCATCAAAGTGAGTGTCGAGAGCGCCTTCGGTGACCGGGAAAATATTGGAGTACGTGTATCCGGTCGCGTAGAAGGCACCCGAAGAATCAATGGCTCCGCCATTTACTTCCTCAGTGTTTTCGCCGCCGATGATGGCGGAGAAGACCAGGGTTGTTCCTTCAGGATTCAGCTTCGCGACAAAGACATCGGGAGAGTCGCCGCTGGGAATTCTGGATACATAGGCGCCCGGGGTCGTCGGGAAGTCAGGCGACCACGTGACCCCGGCGACGAAGGCGTTTCCGGAGGCATCAACGGAAATGGACGCCGCCACGGCACCGCCCAACAGGATCGAATACACGAGGGCTCCCGAAGGATCGAACTTCGCCACGAACGCGCCGCCGCATCCATCGTAAGCGGCGACATAGGCGCCTGGGGTCGTCGGGAAATCGCAAGAAGACGTCCAGCCGGCCAAGTACACATTGCCAGCCGCATCGAGAGCGACTGATTGGCCCTCGTCATGGGAACCTCCTCCGAGGAAGGTCGAATGCACGAGGCCTCCCGAAGAATCGAGCTTCGCGATGAATGCGTCTTCGTCTCCGTTCCATGTAGTGTCGTAGGCACTGGAGGTCGTCGGGAAGTCGCTGGAGTTCGTCCATCCCGTCACATAAGCATTCCCCGATGGATCCACCGCAACGTCATTCGCCCAATCCAAGTACTTCCCGCCAAGGTAGGTCCCCGCGACGATCCCGGGACAGGGCGAGAGGGTGTGGACCGGCGTGCTCGTGCTCAGGGTCGCAGGGCTCGACGCGGTGATAAAGGGGCAGGGAGGAGCCTGAAGAATCGGCGCTGGCACCGTCGGTCCACGCCACAATGCCAATCCTCCGATGACCGCTGACACGGCGACCGCCGCCAAGATGAGGACCCACAACTTCTTCGCGGACGGGACCATGTTCAAGCATATCACGGGCCGCGGACATATACTCAAGGCGACACGCTTACGCGGTTTCGTGTCGCCCTGGGTCATGGGCTCGCGGGCCGGATTGCGTCGCGACTCTCTACCAGGAACCAGGCCCCGCTCGGCTTGCGGGACGACGGCGAGAATTCGTCGTCGCAACGCTTAGTGCGGGCATTCGGAAGCTCGGCCGCCGATAGACTTCATGCGCGGATTCGAGCCCGACCGTATCGGCTCTCCAAGTCAGCTGACCGAGCAAGCAATGACTCTCCCCCGGTTTGGGGATCCACCAAAACCACGTCGCGGTCCCCGCTCACCGACGAGACGGCGCGAAGCTCTTCGTCTTCGGTCTCGGTGCACAGGGACGCGTAGATCGGAGCGCAATACTCGACGCGTCCGTTCACCATCGTTAGGAGGACTTTGATGTCCTTGATCTCGTCGGGGGAGACCGTCAACGGGTTCGCGGAGAGGACGACCAGGTCGGCGTACTTCCCGGGCTTCAGACTTCCGATCTCTTTCTCCATGGAAACCGCGTACGCGCCTTCAATCGTTACCATCCGGAGCGCTTGCTCCGCCGTAATCTTGTGCCTGGCGAGCGCGGGCTGAGGGTCGCAGGTCGTGCCGTCCTCCTGCAACTGCTTCCGGGTCACGAGACCGTAGAGGGACAAAAGGGGATTGATTGGTCGGAACCCCGTTTTGTCGTCGGGATCGAACGTCCAGGCAAAGTCACCTTCATTGAAGGCGTGGACCTGCTTCAACCGCGGGAGGGCGTACCGATTGAAATACCACTCGTACCGATCCAGACCGAACCAAGTCTTGGGAAATTCTTGCCAGCAGGTGGGGCCGTAGCCCCTCACCGACGCCAGCATTCTCAGATCGGAGTACCGAGGCATCTGATCCGGTCGAAGTAGGGAGTTGTGGTGGATCTGATGGCGGTACCTTCCGTTCGATTGTCCGGCCAGCGCCTGCTCGACGGCGTTGAGGACCATGTCGATGGCACGATCTCCCAGGGCGTGGATCACCACCCGGAAGCCCGCGTCCTGCGCCGCGGCGACGACCCGATTCAGCGCCTCTTGGGAGAGAAATGGCTCGCCCCGATCGTTGGGACAGGGGAAGAAATCGGGACTGTCCCGGAGCTCCTCCGGATACGGTTCCGTGAGCGCTGGACAGCCTACCCAATCCGCGAAGATCTTGATCCCGGGGATTCGCAACATCCGGTCGACGTCGAGGATGGGGCCATGGTCCGGAAACCATTGCTCCTCGATGACCGTCCGTCCCTCGTCGTCGGGGTGGGCCCTATTGTACGCGGGATAGGCATTCACACGTAGCCGGAGTTCGCCTCGCTGCTCCGTGCGGAAGAGTTCGTCCAGGAGATCCTCATGCACAGCCAATTCCTGGATTGCCGTGACGCCGTATTGTAGGGCGACATCAACGGCAACCTCCACAGGCTTGTCTTCGTCCCATCTCGAAAAAAGATGGGTGTGCCCGTCGATGAACCCGGGCACGAGGGTCCGGCCCTCAAGATCGATGATCGTCGTCCCAGACGTCCGCCCGGCTTGGGCTATGGCATTGCTCCCGACGGCTTGGATCCGCGCACCTCGAACCGAGAGGGCCTCCGCAGTCGGTATCGTCGGCTCCACGGTCACGACCTTTCCGTTGATGAAAATGAAGCTCGCCCCTTGACCGAGGGCGGCTTCCGAGACCGTGGTTAGGCTTGCAGCCCCGAAAGCAGGCAGTGCCAAGAGCGCAATGACCGAGAACACGGAGAGCGTCGCCAGGAGGGCCCGCGCCATGCCATGCGGAAGACCCTCTGCGGATATATACCTCGGACGACATGTTCTCGCGGATTCGTGTCGCTTCGGGTATAAGGCCCCGCCGCCGGGTCGCGCGTCCATGCGCCTGTACGATCCACGCCTCCTGCGACTCCTCAGTTTCCTCACGCGAAAGCAGGCGTGGCTCCTCCCGAAGGATGTCGCGGCGTCCTTCAGGATCGACGGCAGGCCCGTCACCTCACGGACCGTGCAGCGGTGGTTCGCGTTCCTTCGTGCGAACGGGGGGTTCGTGTACTATCCCTATCCGAAAGCGAACGTCCTCGGCCTGCAGGACGTCCTCGTCCGAATCCACGGGCTGAAGAATCCGGCGATCCTCGGGATCCTGCCGTTCGCCGCATCCTTCAACGTCGAGGTGGCCCTTTCGGACGGCCATCCGTTCGTGAGCCAAGCCTACTGGGTGCCAGGCACTGCACTGCGCCCGTTCGAGGAATACTGGACCGGCGCGCGGGACCTTGGGCTCCTCGACCGGGTCGACATCTTCCGCGCGAAGAACACCCACACGATCTTTTCACCCTTCCACGAAGTGATCACCCCAGACGGCCGCGGGCGGATCGAATCGTCCGTGGACAATGCGTACTTTGGAGCCCTAATCTGCCGAAACCTTCAAGGGACCTTCGAGGTCCGTCTTTCCGAGAAAATCGCCGCTTCGCCCCTCGTGATCCCGATCGTCGTGGAGCACATCTGGCAGCACTACTCGTCCCAGCATGTCTGGCGGGCGATTCGCGCCGCGGGGGACGCGGATATCCTCAAGTACGGTCGGGGGGTCCTCCAGAAGGCCTTGGAGCACCGAGGCGCTGCCCTGCGCCTCGTCCAGGAGCAGTGGAGGCGCCTCATGGAGGACTTCGACGCGGTGTTCCTCCAGCCGAGGGTGTTCTTCGACTGGCCCTCCATCCGCGATGCGACCTTCCTGAGCTTTCTGATACGGACGGACACGGATCGGATGGTCGAGGCGGCGATGCGCGCCTCGGAGCACGCCATCGTGACGGCTCTCAAGCCGGGGCTCGGACCGGGGGGGCAGTGCCATGTGACGTGCTTCGTCCCGAGCGACCGAATGCTCGAAGTGCTTCGCGTCGTCAGCGAATTCCACCGAGGGCGAGAACCTCCCGTCGTCGCCCTCCAGGATCGAAAGGCTACCCTGGCCCTCTTCCAGCCGACCTTTTGCAGGCTGGACTGGCGGCTGTTCGATCCCGTCGACTTGTCATGGCGGTTCGAGGGCGAGCAGTACATGGAACAGCTCAAGACACTCAAGAGTTGACCAGGACATTCGTTATTGCAAGAGATCTCCGCGGCCACCTGGACGGATTGAGGCCCATTGTCTTCGCGCCCGAGCAGCACGGCACTGTGGAGAACGAGGACGCGACCCGGTTTTCTCCGGGTGGCCGTGAAGTGAAAGTGTCCTAAATCGCGTCCCTGCGCTGCCTGTGCGATTGTAGCGCACATTCCGGGACGGGAATTCCTAGTTTCACAGCCCTCCCCGGGAGAGAGTAATGTGGGTCCTCTCCCTACAATGAGGGTGGAGCCGCCTGGTGTTGCTAGCACCGACGGCCCAGGCAGGTCGATGGACTGGCCATCGCACCGGACTGTTCCACCCAGTCACCACCAAGGCGACGTCTGGCCTATGGGCTTGGGCCCAAAATCGCGAGAAATCGCAAAAACTGCCTG
>Ga0326597_10013767_pt1 | contig 10614 bp, 12 predicted proteins | sample RVTome_12_FD_203789 | JGI IMG/M metagenome (GOLD analysis project Ga0326597, IMG submission 203789) | Soil microbial communities from uranium-contaminated site in the Upper Colorado River Basin, Wyoming, United States - RVT100D185 | ecosystem: Environmental > Terrestrial > Soil > Contaminated >... | reverse complement strand
CTGGACGAGATCGTCAAGGGAAAGGTCATCGCCGGCCAGCCGGTCGTTCCGAAGCGGATCCTGGGACCGAGCGAATCACAGGACTGCCGCATTGTCTTCGTGAGCCCGTCCGAAGAAGGCCGCCTGCCGATGATTCTGCAGGCGCTCGAGGGAACGGGGACGGTCACGGTGAGCCGTGGAACGCAATTTACCAGCCGGGGCGGCATGATCGCGTTCGTGAACGACGACCGAAAAGTGCGGTTCGTCGTCAACCTCGCCGCCGCCGAAAAAGCACGGCTTCAATTGAGCTCGCAACTCCTGCGAGTGGCCGTCCGCGTTGAGAAATAAGGCAGTGTCGCGCGTCCGGTAGCCCATGTTCAGTTTTCGAGACGCGACCATCAGGAAGAAGCTGACCTGGATGAGCGTGTTGGCGAGCGCCAGCGCGTTACTGCTGGCCAGCAGCGCGTTCTTTGCCTACCATCTGGTCACCTTTCGAAGCGTCCTCGTTCGCAATCTCGTCATTCAGGCGGACACGGTCGGCTTCAACAGCGTGTCGTCGTTGCGGTTCGATGACGAGCAGTCCGCCACGGAAACGCTGTCGTCGTTGCGGGCCGATCCCAATATCATCACCGCCGCCGTCTATTCGGCCGACGGCACCCTGTTCGCCTCGTACGCCGGAAACAGCAGCAACCGCGCAGCCATCGCCAGGGTCGTCCCTCCCGGTCGATCCGACGAGGTTCGCTTTGACGGTCGAACGCTGCGGCTGCTCCATGCGATTGTCGCGGAAGGGGAGCAGCTTGGGGTCGTCGATCTCGCCTACAGTCTCGACGATCTGTATGCCGACATCGCGCGGTATGTGGCCATCGCCGCCGTGGTGCTGGTGCTCTCGTTAGGCGCGGCGCTGCTCGCGTCGTCCAGAATCCAGCGCAGCTTTTCGGAACCGATCGCGCGCATGGCGGCTGCAGCCGGGGCCATCTCTCATGAAAAGGACTATTCGGTTCGCGTCGAGCCAACGCGGAGCCGCGATGAGCTCGGAGTGCTGATCGGCACGTTCAACGAAATGCTGGCCCAGATCCAGGTGCGCGACGCCGAGGTCGAAGCCGGGAAAGCGCGGTTCCAGGAGCTCAACGAAGAGCTGGAAGCGCGCGTGCTGCAGCGAACGTCCGAACTGGAAGCCACCAACAAGGAGCTGGAAGCCTTCACGTACTCGGTGTCTCACGATCTCCGCGCGCCCCTGCGCCGCATCGACGGCTTTGCCCAGCTGCTGGTCGATGACTACGGGGCGCAGTTGCCTGCCGATGCCGCGCGCTATCTGAGCCGTGTGCGGGAAGGCGCCAAACAGATGGGCACGCTCGTGGATGACCTGCTGAACCTCGCGCGGTTGGGGCGGCAGGAACTCAAGCGGCAGGTCACGGGACTGTCCTCGATTGTCGGGCATGTGACCACCGGGTTGAAGCGCGAGATCGAAGGCCGCGAGATCGAGTGGAAGATCGATTCGCTGCCGTTCGTCGAGTGCGATCCGGCCCTCATGGACGTGGTCTTTACGAATCTGCTCTCGAACGCCGTGAAGTACACGCGTCCACGACAGCACGCGGTGATCGAGGTGGGGACGGTCGAACGCAACGGCCACCCGGTCGTCTTTGTTCGCGATAACGGCGTGGGCTTCAGCATGAAATACGCGGACAAGCTGTTCGGCGTCTTTCAACGGCTCCACCGCGCTGAAGATTTTGAAGGGACGGGTGTGGGGCTGGCCACCGTGGAGCGCATTCTCCGCAAACATGGCGGCAGGATCTGGGCGGAGGCGGAATTGGATAAAGGGGCCTGCTTCTACTTCACGGTCGGCAACACACCCGCAGGCGACCAGGGGAGCCGCTCAACGCAGGGAGGGACACTGAATGCCGTACAAGAAAGTTGAAATTCTGCTCGTGGAAGACAACCCGGACGACGCGGAACTGGCCGTCCAGGCATTGCGGCGCGACAAGCTGGCCAACGAGATTGCGATCGCGCGCGACGGCGAGGAGGCTCTGGACTTCATTTTCTGCCGCGGCCCGCATGCCAATCGCAGCTTTGAGAACCCTCCGCGCTTCGTATTGTTGGACCTGAAGTTGCCGAAAATCAACGGCCTCGAGGTGTTGAAGGCGATCAAAGGCGACCCGCGTACGAAGGCGATCCCCGTCGTCATCATGACCTCCTCCAGCGAGGAACGGGATTTGGTGGACAGTTACACGTTGGGCGTGAACGCCTACGTGCAGAAGCCCGTCGACTTCGATAAGTTCCGAAAAGTGGTGAAGGACCTCGGGATGTTCTGGCTCGTGATCAACGAACCGCCGCCGCCGCAGGCGTTCGACGTGGATTGAGGTCAGGCTGATGGGGCTGCGCGTCCTGCATCTCGAGGACAACCCGTACGACCGCGAACTCGTGGTAGAGACCCTGCGTGCGGCCCGGCTCGACTGCACCATTACGCCTGTCGCATCGCAAGAGGAGTTCGAAGGGGCCCTGGCGGAGCTACCCGATCTGATCCTCGCCGATTGCAACCTGCCTGGCTTCGATGGACACACCGCCTTGGAGCTGGCGTGCCAGCGGTGCCCCGATGTGCCCTTTGTGTTTGTCTCGGGCTCGATCGGTGAGGAGAGGGCCGTTGCATCCCTGAAAAGGGGTGCCACCGATTATGTCCTCAAGCACAATCTGGAAAAGCTGGTGCCTGCCGTCCGGCGAGCGATCCGGGAAGCCGATGATCGACGCCAGCGCGCCCGCGTCGAGGCGGAGCTGCGGCAGCTCAACGCGGAGCTCGAGGCGCGCGTCGACGAGCGCACGCGGGCGCTCACGGCCTCCAACGAGGCGCTGCAGAGCGCACGGATGGAGGCCGAGCGCGCCAATCGCGCGAAGAGCGACTTCCTGTCGCGGATGAGCCACGACCTCCGGACGCCGCTGAATGCGATCCTCGGATTCGCGCAACTGCTCGAGCTGGATGTGCTCAACGCGGAGCACCGCGAAAGCGTCCGCCACGTCCTCAAAGGCGGCGCGCATCTGCTTGATTTAATCAACGAGGTCCTCGACATCGCCCGCATCGAGTCTGGTCACCTGTCGCTCTCACCCGAACCGGTCGCGATCGGCGACATCGTCCAGCACGTCGTCGAGCTGGTCCGACCCCTGGCGGCTCGGCGGGGCATCGCCTTCGACGACGACGCCGTCAGGGTGTGCGGCAGCCGGCATCTGCTGGCCGATCGGCAGCGTCTCACACAGATTCTGTTGAACCTGCTGTCCAACGCGGTCAAGTACAACCGCGATGGAGGCCGCGTGCGCCTGACCTGCGAAGACGTACCCGCTGGCCGTCTCCGCATCAAGGTGAGCGACACGGGCGCCGGGATCCGTCCTGAGAAACTGGCGCTGCTGTTCCAACCCTTCGAGCGCCTGGGCGCCGAGCAGACCGGCATCGAAGGGACGGGCCTCGGGCTTGCGCTGTCGAAAGCGCTCGCTGAAGCGATGGGCGGCACGCTCGGCGTGGAGAGCGAGGTCGACCGCGGCAGCACGTTCTGGGTGGAGCTTGCACTCGCGGACTCCGCCGCCGAGACCGCCGCGTCTCCGGTTCGCGCACACCCCCACGCGTCGGGCCAGGACTCCGGCGCGACGGGCACGGTCCTGTATATCGAGGACAACATCTCGAACCTGAGGCTGATGGAGCGGCTCATCGCCCGCCGACCAGGTATCCGCCTGGTGGGGGCGGACCAGGGGCAGGCGGGTCTCGACATCGCCCGGACCAGCCGGCCCGACCTGATCCTGCTGGACCTGCATCTGCCGGACATGCACGGCGAGGAAGTGCTGCGGCGGCTGTGGGAAGACCCGCACACGCGAGCGATTCCTGTGGCAGTCCTGAGTGCGGACGCGACTCCGGCGCAGATGAAGCGTTTGCGTGCCGCCGGCGCGATTGCGTATTTGACCAAGCCTCTCGATGTCAGTCAGGTGCTGCAGTTGCTGGACGACACGCTCGCGAAGGGGTCGCAACCCCGATGACCGCCGGCGGCGAGGACGACTCTTTGATGCATGCATTCAAGAATCATCTGTCGGTCATCATCGGCTTCTGTGACCTCCTGCTGCACGACTTACCCGAAGACGACCCGAAACGCGCAGACATTCTGGAAATACGGAACGCGGGTCAAACCGCGATTGCCCTGCTCACTGAACTGTCGGAGCGGATGCGCTGAGCCCCATGCCTGACAGTTCTCCGCGCATTCTCGTTGTCGATGACGACCCTGGCATGCTGGCCCTGGTGGGCCGCTTCGCGGAAGGTGAAGGGTTCGACGTGACGACCCGCCCTGGCGGACAGGCGCTGCTGAGCGAGCTGCCCGCACTCAAGCCCGATGTGATGCTCCTCGACCGGAACATGCCCGAGGTGGGAGGACTGGACATCCTACGTGTCATCCGCGACGCCGATCCGGAGTGCCAGGTGATTCTCATGACCGCCGACGCCACCGTGGAGTCGGCGATTGAAGCGGTGAAGCTGGGCGCGCTGGACTACCTGACCAAGCCGCTGGATTTCGGTCGCCTCGGTGAGCTGTTCAGCACGGTTCGATCCGGCATCGCCAGCCGTCAGCGTCTTCTCGCGGCGGACACCGACATGGCCAGCCGCGTCGAGTTCTGCGGCATGGTCGGCCGGAGCCCGGTGATGCAGGAGCTCTTCGACTTCATCCGGCGTCTGGCTCCTCACGCGCGGACCGCTCTGGTGGCGGGCGAAACAGGGACGGGCAAGGAACTCGTCGCGCGCGCGCTGCACAAGCTCGGACCACGCCGCGACCGCAAGTTCATTGCCTTTAACTGTTCCGCGGTGGTGGAGACACTGTTCGAGAGCGAGCTGTTCGGCCACACGCGCGGTGCGTTCACCGGGGCCGTCGAGGCCAAAGCCGGACTGTTCGAGATGGCAGACGGAGGGACGCTCTTTCTCGACGAGATCGGCGAGCTGCCGCTGCAGGTACAGGCGAAGCTGCTCCGGGTCGTTGAATACGGCGAGGTCCAGCGCGTGGGCGCGAGCGAGGGGAAGCGTGTTGATGTGCGCGCCATTGCGGCCACCAACCGCCAGCTTGTCGAGGAAGTGGCGGCGGGGCGGTTCCGTGAGGATCTCTATTACCGCCTGAATGTCGTCGAGATCGCTCTACCCTCCTTGCGCGAACGCCGCGACGATATCCCCTACCTCACCGCGGCATTCATCAAGGAATTCGCAAAGCGCTTCGAGAAGCCGCTCGCGGGGCTGAGCCCGGGAGCCGAGCGGCTCCTTCACAACGCCCCCTGGCCGGGGAACATCCGCGAGCTGCGCAATGTCCTCGAGCGGGCCTGCATGTTGAGTGAAGGCCGCATGCTCAGTGAGCGCGAGGTGCTCGTCGCACTTGGGGGTGGCCAGCGGGCCGTGCCGTCCTCGACAGCAAAGCTTGCCGGGCCGGAAAGCGAACCGGCGCAGGAACCGGAACTGGACCGCAGGCAGATCGAACAGGCCCTACAAAAGGTCGGCGGTAATCGGTCGGCCGCGGCAAGACTGCTTGGCGTCAGCCGACGTGCGCTCTATCGGCGGCTCGACACGTTCGGTCTTCGCTGACTGCTCCGGGGGCTGTTGTCTTCCAGAGAGGAGAAACCATGACGCAGGGCAAGAAGGTGTTGATTGTCGATGACGAGCCGCCGATTCGCGTGATCCTCACACGCTGGCTCAAGGGATTGGGGGTACGGCGTCAGAGACGTCGGAAGCGCCCTTGAGGCCCTGGACGTGATGGCGGCCGACCCCGCGGACATCGTGTTGTGCGACATCAATATGCCTGAACACGATGGTCTGTGGCTCGCCGAGCAGGTGCATGCGCAGTGGCCCACGACCGCCGTCATCATGAGTACCGCCCGCGATGATTCCGAGACCGTGCGGACGAGCCGCAAGATCGGAGCGGTCGCCTACGTCATCAAGCCGTTCGACCCGGTCATGTTGCGCGTGGCGCTCGACGGCGCCTCCGATCGCTTGCGCTTCCGTCCACCCGCCGAGCCGAGCTGACAACCTCCGGATGCCGCTGACCGCAATTGCCGAAGGCGTTGCGCGCGGCGGTTACTCGCCGTGGATCTGGAGCAGCACGGCGCCGTCGATGACGACGAGACGCACGTAGACGTCCGCGCGTCCATGCCCAGGCCGATGTCGCAGCGCCGACGGTATCAGTGTTTGCCGCTGCTGCCGGTTTCCACTTACGGGGAAGAAGCTACTGTGCCGGTGCCGGAAACTACCGTTGCCGGGACAGCTCAGCGCAAGAAGCGAAAGCAGAGTGTTTCTCAAGATCAGAGTGCCCAGACAGGCACGAAAGCAGGAGGTTTGCGGAACGACCGTCTGATCAATCCGCAGTAACGCCGGTCTGTTTAGCACATTCTCGCGGTGACCAGTCGGTGGCCACTTGCGACCGCTCACCGACCATAACGCCCACACCGTCGACATCACGTTGACGGCCGACGCATAACGGCGAGCACGGTTGACGGGGCGCGCTGCCGCCCTTGTCAACCTACGGCGCTCGGTGTCCGATCCGTTCCACCTTCGCCTGTCATGGACTGCACAGGATCGGAAAAACCATACACAATAGCGAACGGCTTCTCGGCTCGCGCGGCTCTCGAGTGCCGGCACGGCACGCCGGATTTCACCGCGCCGGTCGTGTCACGCGCGTGACCGCGGCGACGCGCGCCATCGGATAGCGCGTCGGAATCGCTTCGAATGGCCTGATCCGACCGCGCAAGAATGATCGCAGGGGTTGTTGCCAGTCCCCCGCGGAACGCGAGACGCTCAGAGAGCCACGGGTCGTTGAAGATGTCGCACAGCGCTCGGCAGATGATCAGATCCTGTTCCACCTGCCGCGGATCCGGCCACGGCGTCGTTGCGCTCCACTCCTGGACATAGGCGCCTGGAATCATGCGTCGATCTCGACGGACGCGTTAAGGATCAGCTTCCAATGAGGCGCCTCGGTCGCAGCCTTGGCGGCGACGCCGAGCGCCGCGATCCGTTTCACTGACGGATCGAGCAGCTTCATGGATTGTGCCGCGCGGCTGAAGGGACGTAACGCAGTCGCCTGACGCCGATGGCCGAAATGTTCGAGCAGGTATCCGAGGCGTCGCGCCGTCGAGTTTTCGTAGAAGGCCGCCGCCTTCGCGAGTTGGCGCGGATCGGCGTTGCCGCCGAGGTCATGAACGATCTGGGCGGCGCCGTTGAGGCCGGCCGCTTGGTGGAAGTACCGGACGGCATCCAGGAGCACGAGCTCGATGCCGGCCACCTTGGCGAAGCCGGCGTCGGTCTTCAACTGGCCGAGCCAGGCCTCCCGGTTCGTCCTCCCGAATGCGTCAGGCGCCTGGTAGATAAACTGGATGCGCTGCCGGCCGGCGACGATGGGCCTCATCTGCTTGGGGACGATCACTTGAAAGACCAAGGCCGCCTGATGCGAGGAGCCGTGGAAGGCTGCCGCGCGAAGCAGGGAGATGCGGTAGTCCACGTCCACGTGCCGCATGAGAGGGTCAATCCAGCGCGCCGGGTCCGGAGCCCCTGCCGCGCGATCTTCGGGGCGGATGATCAGATAGAAGCTCCGCTTCGGACTCAACAACCGGTGCTTCCTCAGCAGCCGTGAGGCTGCCGCGGTGAACGCGGTGGACGATTGTCCGGTCGCTCTCATCGCGTCGCGCTTGTCGAAGTACGCACGACCTCGCGAGAGCTGATCGTCGAGGAAGGCATCGAGGGAGCGCACGCCCAAGTATATTTATAAACAGACGATAAGTGCGTTATTATAAATACGAGTGGGGAACTGCCCTTCCTCGGAGCGGGCGGTGTCCCTGACTTGGTATCAAATGCTGTTCAGTGGAGAAAAACTACCCATATCAGCATAAAACGTAAAGTCTCGCCCCCTCCTTGAACCGCCTTTGAGGGGCCTGGTAGGGCAACCGGAAAATGCGCCACCACGTCGATGCCGTCCGGGGTGCGTGCCAACTCGGCGACGCCCGACACCGAGCGTTCCACGCCGTGTAGCCGGAGCGTGGCCCTGAACGCCGTCTTTCCCTCGAACGTCCTTGGATCGGCGCCGTCGAGCGCGATGGCCGAGAGCACGGCGCGCGCGAAGTTCTGACCGCGGTCAACCTCCAGGTAGGTGTCTCGGAGGTGCGTGTCTCGCAGTTCGATTCCGGTATCGAGCGTCGTCAGGTCTACCTCGAGGGCACCCCTCAAACGCCCGGACGCGTCGGCCGTGACCACCCCCTTGAGCACCGTGGTCGTAGCCTCGAAGCTGCCGCCGACGGTCAGCGGACACAAGACGCGAACCTCACCGCTCATGATGCGCCACGATGTCTCCTGCGCCTCGGCCGGCGAGGAAAGGACGAGCGCCACAAGCGCCCACCGTACGACGTCGCGAACCAACGGGGACATGCGCATCGATAGTTTAGACTGTCGCGTATTCTCCAGTTCGAACGGGCTCCATGCGACCTCATCTGACGAGGCGCGGTCCGAAACGACCAATGAAGAGGCGGTCGGGCCTACAATGACACCCGATAGCGCATGCGATACCTTGTCACTGCCCGGGTCAAGGCCGGACGTCTGGCCGCGTTGCGCGAAGCCATCCGCGCCGGCTCACTCGGGGCCGGCTCTGTTGCAGGAGATGAATACCTGCGCGACATGGCTCACGCGCGAGAGCTGCCAGACGGCCGCGTAACCTGGGTTGAAACCTGCTTCTGTTCCACGCCGCTCGCGGAGGAGCGCCCGTACTGGGAAACGTATTTTGAGCTGCTCGCCGTGAAGGACGCACACGCCCGAAGCCGCTGCCGCGACGAACGTGGCACGGAACCCTGGGCGTGCTGCAACTGTGACTGCACCGAACGCCTCGAGCAGCGCCTCGCCACTCGTGGAAAGCCCTTCCACGGATCATGATCGTGTGGCGTTCGTGGGTAGGCCACATCGCAGGGTGAAGCGCCGCCACACAGCCGCCATCGAGTGCTTCGTGGTCGGGTTGGCGCTCATCGCCGGCTTCGCGCCGATCCCATCAACGACGATCGAGCGCTGGTTTTCAACAGGTCTCTACCCGGTACTCCAACGTCACATCACACCTCTCTCGAACCTGCTGCCGTTTGCGGTATTTGATCTGTTGGCGGTGGCCGGGTGTGCTGCCACCGTCGCGATCGCGATTCGCGCAGCGTACGCTGCCAGGACAACGCGACGCGCGATGCCGGTGCTTCGGGCACTGGGCCATTTCGTTTCCGCGGCGGCTGTCGTATACCTCGCATTCCTCATGCTGTGGGGATTCAACTACCGCCGCGTGCCGATGGCAGAGCGCCTGGTCGTGGAGGCTGGCGCTCCCACGCCACAGGCCGTGACAGAGCTTGGTCTCGAGGCGGCGACGCAGTTGAATGCGCTGCACGACGAGGCGCATCGGGTCGGTTGGGACGGGGACTCATGGGACAACGAGACGTTCCGGGCCGCGTTCGCCTCGGCGCAGCGGGCCTTGAGCGACGCGCTGCCTGCAGAGCCCGGACGTCTCAAGCACACCCTGTTCGGTCCGTACTTCCGCTGGACCAGCGTCGACGGCATGGTCAATCCGTTCGGCCTCGAGGTGCTCGCCAATCCTGATCTCCTGCCGTTCGAGCGCCCCTTCATCGCGGCGCACGAGTGGTCGCACCTCGCTGGGTACGCAAACGAAGCGGAAGCCAGCTTCGCCGGATTCCTCACGTGTCTGCGCGCCGGCGTGCCCGCGCGCTACAGCGGCTGGCTGTTCCTGTACTGGCAGGTGAGCGGCGAGATCGATGCGACCGGTCGCATTCGGCTCGCGAACGCGCTTGGTGAGGGACCTCGCCGAGACATCGAGGCGAGCGTCGAGCGCCTGCGCCGCGGGGAGTTGCCGTGGCTTCGCACCGCTGGCTGGCGCGTGTACGACCAGTATCTGAAAGCGAACCGCGTCGACGAAGGTGTGCGCAGCTACGGCGCGGTCGTCACCCTCATCCTTCGCGCGCGCTTCGAGCCGGACTGGATGCCCGTTCGCCGCACCGCAGCCCGAGCGTCCGGTTCCTGACCGGATTGCCTGCCTGCCGTCAGGCCTCCTGAGCGTCGACCGCTATCACGCGAACAGCCGCACGATGGAGCCGATCACGCACCGCGCGCCACAGCCCTTCGTCGCGCGCGATGTCGCGCATCAGGATCACATCGACCGGGAGGCCGTCAAGCTCCCGCAGCGCTGCATACAGTCGTGTCGCAACGGTCTCCACGTCGTCTTCGGAGCCGAGCGCGGCGATAACAACCGGCATCCCGCTCAGCATGGGGACATCGCCGGCGACGGCCAGCACGCCGACGCGCAGGCCGGCGGCGACGGCTGTGGTCGCCTCGGTCTCCAGCGCTCGGCCTACGGCGGCGGACTCACCCTGATAGATGGTCATGGGCGCCCGGGGCGCGTAGTGCTTCGAGAGGAGTCCTGGTGATGCCATTGGCTCGCGGCCGCCGGCAATCGCGTGGGCGGCACCGAGCCGAACGGCCGGAATGATGCGGCGAAGCATCTCGACGCTGATGGCACCCGGGCGCAGCACGACGGGCGGGTCGGCGGTCAGATCAAGAACAGTTGATTCGACGCCAACCGGCGTGGGCCCGGCGTCGACAACCATGTCGATCCG
>Ga0326597_10013766_pt1 | contig 10614 bp, 16 predicted proteins | sample RVTome_12_FD_203789 | JGI IMG/M metagenome (GOLD analysis project Ga0326597, IMG submission 203789) | Soil microbial communities from uranium-contaminated site in the Upper Colorado River Basin, Wyoming, United States - RVT100D185 | ecosystem: Environmental > Terrestrial > Soil > Contaminated >... | reverse complement strand
CGACGTGCTGGGGAGCGCGGTGGTGGGGGCGGCCGTCGGGTGGCTGACGGCGCGCGTGTACCCGACGCGATGAAGGAGGGAGTGCGCCGACTCGGAATCGAACCGAGAACCTACTGATTAAGAGTCACTGTTTTTGTGCTCACGGCTTTCTAAAACCCTGCGCTGAGCACGACACCCACCGACACCCACCGACAACTCAAAGCAGAATCAGCAAAGTACCACGTTTTTCGTGGAAGCGACCCCCACGCACCGACGATCCCCCAGTTACCGACACAATTTCGCACCACAACCCCTCGTTTTTTCACCCTCCGGGCGTAATCTATAAGCACACACCTCAGACGAGTTGATCCTTAAGCTGTCGCCGGCCGCAGAGAAGCGGGCGACGGAGCGCCAGGAAGTCGCCGCTAAGGCCGGGACACCCTTAGCGCCAAATGACGCTAAGGGTAAGGCGGCCGAGGAAGTTGCCCGCGCTGTAGGTGTCTCAGCCCGCACCATGGAGGCCGCATGGCCCAAAAACACATCTTGACCGTCCGCTTCGACGCCACGGACCACGAAGCGTTACAACTCGTGGCCGCCGCGGATGAGCAACCGATTGGCGTCTGGATAAGGAAAACCGTTCGCGCCGCGGTGCGGCGCCGGCTGGCGCGGCTCACAACGCCAGCGCTCCTCGCGCTCGAGCAGCAAGCGCCAACCCAAGGGAGCGACTGACCGTGAGCTTCAAGGACATGATGGAAGCGATCGTCGACTGGCGGGTGGGGGGCCTTCAAAACGACAGCTATCCCTCCTCGCATGCGGCGGTCTGGTTGCACAACCTGGCTCTGGGCCTCGGCGTCACCAACTTCACGCCGCGCCGCTTTTATGTGTGGTCCGGCGCAGCGCCCAGCCCCACAGCGCCGGCGGCCGGCGTGGCAGTGCACGGCGTCTCGGGCTATGCGAACATCGTGGACGATCCGCCCGCGCACACCGTAACCTCGCTCGGGTTGCCCGCCATCCCCGGCCTCCCGTTCCGCGTGGAAACCGGCGGTTCCTACTCGGCCGGCGTCGCCCTCAAGACCGACGCCAACGGGAAAGCCGTCGCGCAGGGCGGGTCTGGTGTGATCGTCGCCACGTCGCTCGAGGCGTCGGGCGGCGCCGGCGAGTTTCGGTGGGCGGTGTTCGCATGACCGCCTCCTCGTGACATGCCTACAGCGGTCCCGTTCACCCAGTGGCGACACGGCATCCCGGCCGCGGCCTGGGGGCCGTCCGGGCTCGCCGAGATTGACCTCGCGACAGGTGAGCTGCGCGCCGTCGAGGACCTTACGCAAGAACTTGCGGAAGGTGAGCCCGTGACCGCGCCTAAACCTCCGTTGTCCGAAAACGGAGGTTCGGCCGTCGTGGGCACGATCACGCCAACCTCGAATCTTGAGCGCGCTCAAGATTTGGCGGCGCGCCGCCAATATCCCGAGGACGCGCTCAACCGCTCCGACTGGCACGACTGGGAATGGTCCGCCTTCCATCGGCTGTTCCTGGGCGGCGAGCCGGGGCCCAAAACCGCCTCCGAGGACGACCTGCTGCTGGCGTGCCTCATCGTGCGGGGCAAGGTCCGCGACCCCGCGCAGATCGAAACGATCATGCGCGCGGCCGAGATCGCGCGCGTCGGCCCCCGGCAGAAGTGGGACGCCAATCGCCAGTACGTGCAGCGCACCATTGCGGAAGCGCTGCGGCGGACGCCGGCGAAACTGTCTAATGCATTAGACACTTCGGCGCCCACCGAAGCGGACCGGCCGCGCAGTCGCTCCCTGGCCGAGATCCTCAAGGATCCGCGCGCTACGCAACCGCCCGCCGCCGTCGTGCCAGGCCTCGCCTGGGCCGGCCGCATCACGCTCGTGGCCGCCCGCGAAGGCGTCGGCAAGTCCACGCTGTTCAGCGCCGCGGCCGCGGCCGTCACCACTGGCGCCGCCTTCCTCGGTGATCCGTGCGCGCGGGGCAGCGTCCTGTGGGTCCTCGTCGAGGAACACCTCAACGACCTCGTGATCCGCGCGCTCCGATTCGAGACCGCGCAGGGCAATGAGCTGCACGTGCTCGAACGACCCGACGAACCGCTGACCACGCTCGAGGCCGAAGTGCAGCGCCTCAAGCCCGCGCTCGTCGTCGTGGACACGCTCCATGCCTTCGCAGCGCCCCTCGTCAAGGACAAGTCGCAGTCGGACGATTGGCTCACCGTGATGGCGGCGCTCGACCGCATCGCACGGACCACCAACACCGCAGTCCTCATGGCGGCCCAAGCACTGAAGGGGACCGGCGACTACCGAGACAGCGGCGCCATCGGCCACGGGGTCGATGTCGTGCTGAACCTCCTGCGGCCCGACAGGACCAGCGCGGTCCGCGTGCTCGAGCGCCAGAAAGCACGCTGGGACCTGCCCGACCTGCACGTGGAGCTCGTGGACGACGAGTACCGACGCACCAGCGCCAAGGCATCGGGCGACGGACGCCGCGAGGCGCTCCTCGCGAAGCTCACCACTGAGCCGCAGACAGCGAAGCAGCTCGCGGGGCAGGTGGACCGGAAGCAGCGGAGCGTGGAGCAAGACCTTCAGAAGCTGCACGCGGCCGGCCAAGCACGGCGGGTGGGCAGCGGGAAGAAGGGTGATCCCTACCGCTTTCACGTACAGGATTCCCGCAGCACGCACCCTCTGGGTGCTAGTGCGTGCGTGAATGAATCCAAATCCTCGCAGCCCGCAGATGCGCGAATGTGCGGGCAACGGGAATCCGAGGGTGACAATGTGCTCCCGTTCTAGACCGTCTCCGGTCCCGAGCTCCGGGAGTGCAAGAAGTTGCAGCCCGGCGAATGAGTGGGAATCAGTAGGCTCCTCTATGTGGCTCAATGACTTACGCGCGCATCGTGGCAGTAACCGTGGTAGTGCGCTGGCCCTACGCTGGAGCTCGTGAATGGCTGACCTAAGACGTATCGCCGCGGCCCTCAGAGAGTTAGCCGCGGGCCTCGAGGCGGAAACCGAGGGGGGCGGGGGGGGGGAAGCGGCCGGCGGGGCGGGCGGGCGCTGTACTCACGATGGGGGGAACCCTGGCGAGGCCATGCTGTCGGCCGTCGCCTTCGGCCAGCGGTTCGACCGCTCCGCCTCGTGGACCAAGGACCTGTGTCGGCGGGGCGAGCTCGAGGGTGCGTTCCGGTTGCCGAATGGGGCGTGGCGCATCCCGGCGGCCGCGGTGGGCGTGTACGTGGCGGCGCAGCAGGCGCCGGACGTGGTGCCGCTCGTGCCACGGCGGACCGGGAGTATCAGCGATTGGCGGAAACTGAAGGGGGCGGCATGAGCGTCCACGCGTTCGCCGACCTCGACGCTTGCGACAACTGCGGCGCATCGCGCTGGGAGCCGGGGGTCCGTGTGGACGGTGGCCCGTTTTGCCGGTGCGCGGAGTGTGGGCGGCGCATCGGCATGCCCCCCGCGCTCGAGCGACGACTGCGGGAGCGTGGCTGGGTGCCGAAGGTCCCGATTCGGAGGCCGGCAGCGTGACCGTCGCGGAGCTGGCGCGCCTGAAGGCGGCCGCGTTCGACGTGGTGCAGGCGCTCGAGGAAGTGCTCGGTACGCCGGCGACGAATTGCTACGCGTGGTCCGTGGTGAGCCGGCTGTTGGCCGTGTACGTGGAGAGTGAAGCCCTGCGGGTGGGTCCGATGCGCCGGAAGGCGGACGGGTCGCCCCGGGAGCGTCGGCCGCGAGGGGCGGCCTGTCGACTGGTGGGTGTCACCACGAGCTTTTTGCAGAATCAGGTCAACCGCGCGCGGAAGCGCAGTCAGAGGGAGCGATGAAACGACCACGCATACCGGACGCTCACGCGACGATCCGACTACGCTACACGCGGGAGATGACGGCGGGCGAGTTGGCCGACGCCCAGGACGCCCTCAACGCGGCGGCCGACGCGATCGCGGCGAACCTGGACGCGCGGGATGTGGCGGGCGTACAGCGTCTCGCGGCGCTCGAGCACGAGCTCGTCGAAAATTTCAAGCAGGTCGCGACCCGTGAGGACGTTGTGAGTGGGAAGGAAGCGGTCCTGGCCGGCGCACGCGCACCGATGCCCGAGGACTTGGCGGCGCGGATCCGCGACGTTGAGCGGCGGGAAGTGGCGCTGAAGGAGGCGGGCTACAAGACGCCGGACGAGCTGCTGCGGTGGGAGCAACACATCTCGCTGTACCAGGAAGGGCTCAAGGCGCGCGAGGAGCAGCTGGCGCGCGATCGGGCCGACCTCGAGCGCACGCGGGCGCTGCTGCTCAGTGACGGGAGGCGCGAATCGTGAGCAGGAGTATGCGCCTGTGGGGGTACGTGCTGGGGAAACGGACCGCGGCGCGGCAGGCGATCGCGGAGGCGATGCGCGGCGCCGGGGTGACGCAGGAGTTGCACGACGCGCTGCAGGCGGCGAACGCCTGGGTCGAGGACGTGTCAATGACGGTGCGCACGCGGGCTCTAGCGGCCGCGGCGCGGGACGAGCAGGACTACACAACAAGGAGAGAACATGCTGAATGAAAACGAAAAGCCTGTCTGGCCGGAGGCGACGATCTTCCCGGGCAGCCGGGTGATGCGCGAGGAGTTTGTGTCACGCGTGAAGCTGGTTCAGCGGAGGATCCGCTGGCTCGAAAAACAGGTCGCGTTTGAGTCGGCGCTCGGCCCCCAGCGCGCGCAGTTGATGGTGGACGCGGGAGCGGACCTCGCCGCGTTCGAGGCGGAGCTGCGGGCGGCCGGACAGTGGGACTACCAAGGCCCGACTGCGCGGTACGCCGAACACAACCTGTGCAAGGAAATGATTGTCCTGGCGCGGAAGGTGGCGAATAGCGAGCACATGGCGGCGCTCTCGCAAGCGCTGACGATCGCGCGCGACGAGCTCGCGGCGCAGGTCAAGGAGGCGCGGCGCGTGGGCGGGCAGCGGTGGAACATCGAAAAAGAAGCCCTGGAGGGCGCATGAGCGACAACGACGTGGTGATCGGGCAACAGGAGGCGCGCAACGCGACGCGCTACCGGGCCGCCAAGGCGCGCGCGGATGCCGCCGGGGTGGAGCTGCGGATCGTGGACGATCCGGGTTACAAGGAACCGCCGCAGCCCGTGATCCTCGCGACGCGGCACGACCTGTCGCGGGCGGTGATCTACCGGCTCGCGAAGGACAACGCCGCGAAGCTCGGCGCCGAGATTCAGGTCGCCGCGGACGACGTGGACTACGCGCAGGCGCGCATCGTGTTCGCCCGGGAGGGCCGGATGGTGTACGCGGCCGACGGGAAACTCCTGCCGTGACGCTGACCGATGCACAGCGCGCCAAGGGCGGCCGGGCGACGCGGACGCGGCCGCGCACCGTGGACGTGTCAGAGCTGCCTACGGCGCCGCGGGACACGCTGGAGGGCCTGCGCGAGTGGACGATGTGGGTCACGACGGCGACGCTGACGGGCCAGATCGACCGGAACACGGCCAACATCGTCTTGAAGGCCCTGACGCTCGAGAAGGCGCTCGCGGAGCGGCTGGGCATTGACCAGCGGCTCAAGCGCGTGGAGGCGCAGCTGCGCGACAAAGGGCCGCAACCGTCGCGCGAGGCTGCCCCAGGAGCGACGATCGCACCTCCGGACGTGTCCCAGTGAGCTCGTACGATTCGAAGCTCGCACGGCTCGAGGCGCTGGCTGGCGAGCGGATCGAGCGGCACGACAAGGGCCGGTCGTTAGCGGAGCTGCGCGCGTATGACGGCCGGCCGCTCGACTTCTTCCGCGATGAGCTCCGCGTCGAACCGTGGGCCGCCCAAGAGGAGACCGTGCGGTCGGTCCTCGCGAACCGCAAAACGCTCGTCACCGGCGGCGTCGGTGTTGGCAAGGACGCCGTGGCCGCGTGGCTCGCGCTGTATTGGGCCTACTGTGTGCCGGGTGGCGTGGTCCTCGCGACGTCGAGCACGGCGCGCCAAATCTGTGAGCAGTTTATGCGGAAGGAGGTCGGCGCCGCGTTCCGTCGCGCGAAGCTCCCCGGCGAGCTGCTCACCACGGGCCTGCGCGTGGGCGACGAGACGCGGATCCTCGCGTTTACGAGCGGGGCGAGTGAAGCCTACCGGGGCTACCATCCCGAACGTGCGCTCGTCATCATCTCGGAGGCGTCAGGGGTGGACGCGGCCGCGTGGGCCGGTCTTTCCGACTGCGCCGTGGGCGCCGACGATCGCCAGCTCGCCTACGGCAACCCAGTGAGTCCGACGGGTCCTTTCTTCGACGCCTACCGGAGTCCCGGCTGGCACAAGCTCAAGGTGTCGGTCCTGTCGCACCCCAACATCCTTGAGCGCCGCCGGGTGATCCCGGGTGGCCCAGAAGTCGAGTGGCTCGAGGAGCAGGACCCGGCGTCGTCGTTCTACGCGGCGTCCGTCCTCGGGGAGTTTCCGGCCGATGCGGTCAACGCGTTGGTCACGCGTGAATGGCTCGAGCGCGCGGCCGCGCTGCACGCGAGCGGGGCGCTCCAATCGGGGCCCGGCGAATCCTACCGCTGCGCGCTCGACGTGGCGCGCTCCACCCTAGGGGACCAGTCCTGTCTCTGCATCACGCGGGGATCGGTGGTGCGCGGCTTCAAGCTCTGGCGGGAGCCGAACGCGCGGCTCCTGCGCGATCACGTCGTACGCGAACTGCACGCGCTGCGCATCTATCGGGGCGTGCCCGCCGGCATCCCGGGCGGCATGGTGTGCTATCCCGACGGGTTGCCGCCGGCGACGGGGCAGATCATCATCGACGCGCGCGGCGTCGGTGGGCCGGTGGCCGATGAGATGCGGAGCGATGGCTGGAGCGTCACGATGTTCGACTCGGGCGCCCGGGCCAAGAAAGCGGAGCGTTTCGCCAATCGGAGGGTGGAGGCGTATTGGACCGTACGCGAGAAGCTCGAGAAGGGCACGCTGGCGATGGCGTACGACGCCGACCTGTGGGAGGAGCTCATGGCGATGCGGTGGACCGAGAATCACAAGCGGCAGGTCGAGATCGAGGGCAAGAAAGGACTGCGGCGCACGCTCGGCCGCTCGCCCGACAAAGCGGACGCGCTCGCCATGGCGATCGGAAGCAGCATCGGGACCATTTCGTGGTTTGGCGCGCAGGGGCAGTGGTGACTAGTGCTTGCTTCTCTCCCACGACGCCACGAGCAGCGCCACACTCTCAGGGATACGCGTGGGTCGCTTCCGCATGACCCAGCGCCGCACCGTCGTCGGTGCCACGTGCAGCCGGCGGGCGAGCTCCATCTGGCTCAGGTTGAGCCGTTTCAGGGCGGCGCGCAGCTGGGAGGCGGTCACGTATACGAATGTATACGCTCCCAAGACATAGGGCAACATGCACTTATAGTGCCTTGCGCCCTAGCGCAGGATGCACTAGCTTCACGTCCATGCCCATCGTGAATGCTCTACCGGATAGAGAAGTGACCCGCACGTTGCCGGGCACGTTCTGGAACGCGCTCTTTCTCGCCTACCTCACTGACACGCACGAGGAGCTCGAGGAGGGCGGGCTCACCACGGAGGAGAAAGAGACCTACGCGCGCCAACTCGCCGTGTTGTACGACGCCGCGGTGGAGGGCACGCCGGCGGACCTGGACGACATGGTGACCGGGGAACACGAGATGCTGGACGACATGCTCGAGCGGCTCGGCAGCTGATGCACGCCACCACGCTCGAGCGCGACGTGACCCTGCTGTGAAATGCATCGTATTGGATATCTGGTTTGGCGATCTCCGCCTCAAGCGCTCGACGGGTTGCACGACGCCCCGCCTTGCGAAAAAGCTACGCGGCATGCTTCGCCAGTTGTGGGATCAGCGCGACCATCGGCACCTCGTGGAGGATATCGCGAAGGGCCGGCGGGAGATGTTCGACGTGTACGATCTCTACGTGGAAAACAAGCTGGAGGACGCGCATCCCGCGGACGACAAAGCGAGCCGCCCGCTGACCGACGCGCTCGATGAGTGGCTGGCTGAATTCCAGGCATCCGAGCACCACAAGACCAACATCCGACACGCGATGAAGCAGCTCCTCGCCGAGACGCGTGGGACCGCCCTCGTTGCCAATCTGCCCGACCTATTAGCAGCATACCGTAGCACGTGCGTGCGGGAGCAGCATCCGAGCGCGTTCCGCTATGCCAAGCAGGCCGCGTTGGCGCTCATTCGCGACACGTTAGGGAAGCGGCATCTCCTGCGTGCTCAGGTGGCGGACGTCCCGAGCATGCCAGTCGTGGGGCGCGGGGTGATGCCATTGACCGTCGACGAGGCCCGCGATGCCTGCGGGCGCCTCGCGGTACTCGATAAGACCAGCGTGGGCGCCGAGGCGGCGCGCATCTTCTGGGCGATGTGCTGTAGTGGAATGGGCAGCGCGGAATTTTGGGGCGAGTGGGAGCTGCTGCCTGACCGCGTACGGATCAAAGGAAAGAAACGCGCAGGTAGGTCATGGGGTGGGCCTGGCCGGGAGGTGCCGCTCGTGCACCCGATTGAGCGGCCGACCATCACACCGGGCCGCTATGCAAAGCTCCTGCATCGGGTCGGAGTCTCCCCCTATCAGGGTCGGAAGTCGTTCGCGACCTGGATGGAGGATGCCGAGATCCCACGCACACGCCGCCGGCTCTACCTAGGACACGCCGCCGGTGACGTCACCGACCGCTACGAGCGGAGGGAGATAACTGCCTTCCTGCAAGAGGACCGGGGGCGGCTTCTGAGCGTGCTTGGCGACGAGCAAGCGCTGACGCTCATGAAGTCGATCGGCGCGATCACGACGGGGAAACTGCTCCCACCCCCAAAAGTAGCGTAACTTGCCACGATTATCGTGGCAGAACCCAAGCCGTGAGCCGCGTCTGGTCTCGCTAAGTCATTATCCTGCAACAATGCGCCGACTCGGAATCGAACCGAGAACCTACTGATTAAGAGTCAGTTGCTCTGCCAATTGAGCTATCGGCGCGCGGCGGGAAAGATCACTGATCCCAACCGGTTAGACAAGCATCTGAGGACGCCCACGCCCTGCGCTCCGGCCGATGTGGGCAGAAATGCGGGCATTCCCACGTCACGCACGACGCAACTCCCGCCGCGCGGCGGTTACCCAAGCCATGTACCGCATCGTCATCGCCGCGGTCGCGTGCCCAAGGAGCCTCTGTAGCCGAACAATCGGCACTCCTACCTGCGCCGCGTGCACGGCAAACGTATGGCGCGCGCCGTGGGGGCGGCCGCGGAAGCGCCTCGGCTACCGCACCCCGGAGGAATGCTATGCCCGATGACGCTCCGTGTTGCACTTCAGAGTTGATATCAAGCAGCCAATTCCAAGACAATGCTTAACGTTGCGGCCTAGTCTTGGGGCAGGCCTAACCGTTCGCTCTCGCGCTGCTTTCCTAAGATTCGTTCCGCAAAGTCGACCCGCTCTTCCAGCTCGCTCATCCGCTCCTGCAACTGATCGAGTTGGCCAAGACGGACCTGAAGATCCTCCAGCGCCTCGCGCTCTGGCTGGTCCACTACGCGGGACTTGGGTTGGGGCAAGAACCGTAGCAGGACTACTCCGCCAAGGACAAGCAAGATGATCGCCCCGAAGGCGACCGTGGGCCAGAACACCTCGCCCGGAATTCCGAACATCCTTCGCCAGCCTCACTTTCGAACGCCTGGGTGATCGGTGGACCCTAACTTGTGCGTACGAGCTCGTCGGCACAGAGTTTCGATTGGCTGCCTAACGTACGCGCATCACCTGCAGAACCGTGTTCTGGAACCGGTAGATCTTCTGCGGTCGTCGCGGTTCTGTCAGGTGCATGCGCATGTTAGACGGGTTTGCCCTTTGCCCGAAGATGTTCCCAGAAGCCGTTGATATCGATGACGTTGTGATCCAAAACCGCGGCGTATATGTCGGCACTGGAGAAACCACGACGGTATTCGGGATGTTGCCAGCACGCAGATTTGATCTCCAGAATTCTGGATCGGGATCGTTCGGAGAGTCTTGTCTCCAGGAGCTGACCGAACACCCGGACCTTTTCGAACGCCGCAGCCTGAGAGGCCCAGACGTCGATTTTCCACGAGCCCTGGCGTTCGTCTCCCAGGTACACGCCCCAATAGAGCCCAACTGGGAGGCCAGGTGTCGCGACGACAGTTTCATCGCGGTAGTGCATCCGATGCGGTCTCAAGCAAGCTGCGATTCGCGAGCCCAATTCGAAGAACTCGCCCACATCGAGTCGCAATGGAACCACGTGGATGTCAAGATCTCGCCATGTCATCAAACGCAGCGCGTAGCTTCCGATGATGTGGACATCGCCATAGTCCTCGAGAGCCTGCCTCAACCCCGAAGCGAGGAGCTGATCCGCCTCAATCCGAAGTTCCGCCTCGAGGTTTGTCGGCACTGTTTCGAACCCTAGTGTCCGTCTAACGGACCGCGCTTGAGCTGCGGGCGCACGCAGCGCGGGCGCACCGCTGGCTGAGGTGGTTACCGAGATTCAAGTGGCGCACAAATGGAATTCTACCGCTGACGCCGGGCCCCGCCAGCTTCAGGCGCATGTTAGCCGGCGCCACACTCCGCGCCCCGACGGTGAAGTCAGGCAAAGTGAATAGAATTCGATGTGTTTGTCCGATCGGGCCCGATGGTCTGGATTTAGGGCCGATCGGCGAGTGCGACTGCCGCAACTCCCTT
>Ga0326597_10013765_pt1 | contig 10615 bp, 10 predicted proteins | sample RVTome_12_FD_203789 | JGI IMG/M metagenome (GOLD analysis project Ga0326597, IMG submission 203789) | Soil microbial communities from uranium-contaminated site in the Upper Colorado River Basin, Wyoming, United States - RVT100D185 | ecosystem: Environmental > Terrestrial > Soil > Contaminated >... | reverse complement strand
ATGCACAGAGCCGTTCGAGCTTTGATCTACGAGCACTTCCGAGACGAGGCTTCCGCGCCTTCTGTCGCGACGATATGTGACCGACTCGGACTTCCGATCCCCGCGGTGGAAGACATCCTCGATGCGCTCGCCGAAGCGCACGCCATCGTGTTGCAGCCAGGAACACACACAATCTGGATGGCTCATCCGTTCTCAGGTATCCCCACCGATTACACCGCAACCGTGGCAGACCGAACCTGGTTCGCCAACTGCGGATGGGACTCAATCGCCATCCTGGCGTTGCTCGGAGATGGAACATTCGCCTCAAGAGATCCGCTCACCGGGGCGACCAACCAGTGGGCCGTCACGGACGGCATCATCGTTCCCGACGGTGTTGTGCACTTTCTGGTACCGGCCCGACAGTTCTGGGACGACATCGGGTACACCTGAGGCAACATCATGGCCTTCCGGTCGGAAGGCGATGTCGAACAATGGGCCAAGTCACAGTGCACCGAAATCGGGGCAATCGTCGATATGCAAACCGTCTTTCAATTGGGCCACGATTGGTACTCGGGCCGGTTCGACCCAAATTGGAATCGCCCTGAAGCCGATGACGTCGTTTCTATGTTTGCCTCGCTTGGCCTAACCGGACCGTTCTGGTCACTGGGTTAGCTGGAACCTCAGTCTGATCCGAATACCCATCATGGGTGCGAAACGCCATACGCACCCGGACTGCGACCATAATCACCAGATGGATGCCCGCATTCTTATCGTCGAAGATGACCGGTCGATCCGCGAAACAACCGCGATCGGCCTTCGCCAGGCAGGCTTTACCGTTCTCGAAGCTGCCGACGGCGAGGAGGGGATCGCACGAGTCCGCGACTGGCGACCGGACGCCATCGTGCTCGACGTCATGCTCCCCAAGCTTGACGGGCTGGAAGTCTGTCGAGCGGTGCGACGAGACTCGACCGTACCGATCGTGATGCTCACTGCCAGGTCCGACACGATCGACGTCGTGGTCGGCCTTGAGGCTGGTGCAGACGACTACATCACCAAACCCTTTGAATTCCCGGTCCTCGTGGCGCGATTACGCGCCGTACTCCGGCGCTCGATCGCCAACGAAAAGACCGAGCTCATCAGGTTGGGACCCCTGTCGATCGACACCGCCGGATACGAAGTGATGAAAAACGGCAATGTCATTCGACTGAGTAACACCGAATTCGAGCTCCTCGCCACCCTGGCCGCCCGACCAAAACAGGTCTTTACCCGCGAGATGCTGCTCGATCAGGTTTGGGGCTACGACTACCTCGGTGACTCTCGACTCGTGGACGTTGCGGTACAGCGCTTGCGATCAAAGATTGAAGACAACCCGGCCGAACCCACCTTGATTCTCACCGTGCGCGGCGTCGGATACCGGGCCGGACACACCTGATGCGCCGGCGTCTCGTCGGGACAACCGTCGTGCTGGTTGCACTCACCGCTCTCGTCCTGGGTGGAGCAGTGTGGGCAGTTGTATCGAATGCCCTCCGCAGCCAACTCGTCACAGAAACGACCGGTCGGGTTGAATTCGCGGCCGCCGTCCTCGCTCCAGCCCGCCTCGACCGCACCGTCACGCTCGACGAGTTCGTCGCCGCCAGCTTTGAATCGGATTTGCGATTGGCGAACGACGAAGGACTGTATGTCGAGTTCGGTGAAGGCGAGCCCTTCATATCCGGCTTCCGATTCACAACCGCTCCGGACCCTCAACTCGTTTCGGCAGTAGCCGCCGGAAACCTCGCATGGCAGTGGACGACCATCACCGGCGAGGGGTATCTCATCGCGGGGGCACGGACCCCGGAGACCGGACCGGATTTCTACCTGTCGGTCCCCACCGCCGAACTCGACAAGACGCTGGTGTCATTGCGGACGGCGGCGATACTGGTGGGACTCGCCGTCATCGCGATCGGGGGCCTTGTGGCCCGGCGAATTGCCCGCCAGGTGCTGAGGCCGGTGGGGGAGGCTGCACACGCGGCGCGGGCCATGGCCGGAGGCGACCTGATGACGAGACTTGACGACAGTTCCGCCGACGAATTCGGTGATTGGGCCGGGGCGTTCAACCGGATGGCCGCCAGTCTGGAGACGACCATCGCCCAACTCCGGGAGTCAGAGGCGCTCCAACGCCAGTTCGTCGCCGACGTCGCCCACGAACTTCGAACACCGGTGACCGGACTCGTCAACGAAGCAGAGTTGGTTCGTCGCGAGCTGGACCAATTACCCGTCGAACTGCGCAGAGTCGCAGAACTGTTGATCCACGACGTAGGGCGGCTGCGTCGTCTTGTCGAAGACTTGCTTGAGATTTCTCGACTTGATGCTTCCTCCGACCCGATCCGGACAGAGTTCTTCGACATCCACGACTTCCTCCAAGCCCACATCGAGGACCGCCTTCCCGGTGCAAACCTCGTGGGCGAGCATCGTCGTCTGGTCACCGACCGCCCGACTCGATCGAATAGTCGGCAACGTCCTGAGCAACGCGGCCAATCACGTCGAGGGGGGTCAGATCGCAGTTGAGGCGGCGGTCGACAAGGGGACCCTCACAATCTCGGTCGCAGACCGTGGACCGGGTTATGACGGTGACCTCGAATGGCTATTCGGCAGGTTCTCGCAAGCCGACCCATCTCGCTCCGGGTCCGGCACGGGACTCGGCCTGGCGATCGCCCGCGATCACGCCCGGTCGCTCGGCGGCGATCTCGTCGCGCTGCGCCGCACCGGTGGCGGGCTCATATTTCGACTCGAAATACCTGTGACAGAACTGTTACCCGCCGGTGAAGATGGTGTGATGTTGGCGTCGCATGATGAAGGTGAACGATGACCAACAAGGAGGAGCGCATCATGCGTACCAGGTTCACCACAATTGCCACCGCAACCCTGCTCCTGGTCGGAGCGTGTGGATCCGGCCAGGTGCAAGTCGGAGGGCAAGTCACCGCGCCATCTGAACCAACCACGACTACTACACCAGGAACCAGTCCCGTGACCACCACCCCCACCGGCAGTGCGACTCAGGACATGTTGCCAATCACCGTCTACTTCCTCGCCGACGACGGAGAATCCAAAACCAGGCCCGGACCCTTCTTGATCCCGGTCGAACGGCAAATGGCGATCGAGGCAGATACTCTCACCGGACCCGTTCCACCCCTGGCCGGAGCCATCACGGCACTGCTCGCCGGACCGACCGATGCCGAATCGGCGGGCACTCCGTCGATCGGCAGCAGCGTCCCCACCACCAGCACCCTGCTCGGCGTCACGGTTGGCGCCCCGACCTTCGATGAGAACGGTACCGCGATTGGCGAGGGAACGGCCGAGATCAACCTGTCGAGCGGTTTCGAATCGGGCGGTGGAACGTTCTCGATCTCAAGTCGACTCGCTCAGTTGGTGTACACGGCGACCGCCTTTCACGGTATCGACGCCGTCAGTCTCCTCATCGACGGCCAACCGGCTGACGTGTTTTCGAGTGAAGGGCTCGTCATTGACGCTCCCATGACCCGCGACGACTTCACCGATCTGGTTCCCAACATTCTCGTTGAGAGTCCTGCCTCGGGCGCGGTCGTGGCCGGACCGCTCAGGCTTCAAGGGACCGCGGCCGTTTTTGAAGCGGTGTTTCAGGCTCGCCTGGAGGTGGACGGAACGGTTCTGTGGGAAGGAATGGTCGAGACAACCAACGGTACCGGGTGGGGTGTTTTCGACACCACCATTCCGTATGCCGTCTCGACCGAGACGGCCGCCACTCTCACAGTATGGGAGTACTCAGCCGAGGACGGCAGTGTCATCAACGAACGCACCCATCACGTCGTGTTGGAGCCCTGGACGTCCGTGACAGAAAACGGCTGCCCGACCATCCCCGGGGTGGTGGCCGTCGGCGTCGGGGACCTCCAGTTCGGCCAGGTACAGCAGGCACAGGATCTCACCGGCGGGGTTGAGCTGATCATCGATCCGGCTCGTTTCCTCACCGGCAAAATGGCTCTGGAGGCCGCCACGGCCGACGGTCAAGAAGCGCCAGGAGGCTTTTACATCCAGACGACCGGCTCATCTTCTCGAGCTCAGGTCGTGGCCGACGACGCCCCCGTTTGCCTGATTACGATCGAAGGTACGGGTGGCACCCTCGAGGATCGGGGTTACCCGGGCCTCGAGCGGATTACGCCATCCGAGTACGCGGCGGTGTACACAGACTTCGACTCAAGCAGGTGGTATTCAGGCGGCCGATGGGTCTGGTACACGCTCGACGGTGACGTCATTACATCGGTCGTGGAACAGTACGTGCCGTAAGCCACGAAGCTCCCTTGGATAGGTACCACCTAAAAAGCGGAACCCCGGCAAGCCGAGGTTCCGCTTTTCGAGTCCGGAGGGAGTGGGGAGTTCCGGACTCGATTAGAACCCAATGATAACGCTTTCGGTGGCATCGGAAGCACACTTTCCAAAAAAACCTTTTCGGTATACAACCATTCCAAACTTCGCTCACCCGCACCCACGGCAACGCCAGCCAGACATTCCCATCTGCCTCTCTCCCACTACTCGCGTCGTCGCCGCTTGACAGCCTCACCGCATTCGGCTGAGCTGAGCAGATGAGCGAATCGTATGGATACCCACGCCCGGAGGACGCAATCCGCTTCCCCTTCGTTCAGCACCGCATCGAGCAGTACGAACTCGATGAGCAAACGTCCCGGGGCCAGGAATTCCTGAGACTCATGGAACAGCGGAGATCAGTCAGGACCTTCTCAGATAGACCGGTACCCCGCCACCTTCTCGAACTGGCCATCCGCACGGCCGCCACTGCCCCATCCGGGGCACACATGCAGCCGTGGAAGTTTGTCGTTGTCGGTGACCCAACCGTCAAGTGCCAGATCCGTGTGGCCGCTGAGGAAGAGGAGCGGATCAACTACGAAGGCCGCATGAACGACGAATGGCGGGAGGCCCTCGCCCATCTCGGCACCCACTGGCAAAAGGGCTATCTGGAGACGGCCCCCTGGCTGGTGGTGGTATTTGAAGAGCGGTATGGCACCAAAGACGATGGCAGCCGGCAACACCACTACTACGTGAAGGAAAGCGTCGGCTTGGCGTGCGGGCTGTTCATTGCCGCGTTACACAACATGGGTCTGGCCACGCTCCCCCACACCCCATCGCCCATGGCGTTCCTTACGAAACTGCTCGGGCGCCCCGACAACGAACGGCCCTTCGTGCTGTTCCCGGTCGGATATCCGACCCCCGACGCCCAGGTCCCCGTTCTTGGTCGTAAGCCACTCGATCAGGTAATGATCGACGTTCCCGACTCGTCCGGGCCTTCAAAAAGTTAGGTTCAAGCAGGGCGCGGAATCATATGACAATCCACTGATCTAGGCTTCACGACAAGACCACGCGGAGGCTCAAAATGACGACCATGCTCAACACGCTCATCGACCAGGGTAAAACTGGCCTTTTTATCGGCGGCGAATGGCAGGCTGGCTCTAGTTCGATCGACGTCATCGACCCCGCCACCGAAGACCTGCTCACTGCCGTAGGTGCGGCCAGCGCCATGGAAGCCAACCAGGCTTTGGACGCGGCCGCCGAGGCGGCCAAGTCGTGGGCAGCCACGGCTCCCCGCCAACGTGGCGAGATTCTTCGTCGTTCCTTCGAGCTCATGATCGAACACGAGGAGGCCATCGCCGAGCTAATCGTCCTCGAAAACGGTAAAGCGTTCCCTGACGCCCTCGGTGAGACGCGCTACGCAGCGGAGTTTTTCCGCTGGTTTTCCGAAGAAGCCGTCCGGGTGGGTGGCGAGGTTCGCCTGGCGCCGGCTGGGGATAAGCGGATCATGACCCTGGCCCAGCCGGTTGGCATCAGCGTGCTCATCACCCCATGGAACTTTCCGGCCGCCATGGCTAGTCGCAAGATCGGACCGGCTCTAGCCGCCGGATGTACGACCATTTTGAAGCCGGCCTCGGACACACCGCTCACCACCCTCGCCATCGTTCATCTCATGCAGCAGGCCGGGCTTCCGGCCGGCGTCGTCAACATCATGAGCGCTCGAGGATCGTCCGATGCCGTGGACACGCTCTTGTCGGATTCGCGGGTCCGCAAGTTGTCATTCACCGGATCAACCGCCGTAGGCCGGATATTGCTGGCCAAAGCAGCCAACCAGGTGTTGAACACCTCGATGGAGTTAGGCGGCAACGCCCCATTCATCGTGTTCGGGGACGCCGATATCGACGAAGCCATTTCGGGGGCCATGGTCGCCAAAATGCGAAACGCCGGTGAGGCGTGCACGGCCGCCAACCGCATCCTCGTGCACGAATCAGTGGCCGAGGAATTCACAGGCAAACTGAGCACAGCGATGTCATCTCTGAAGATGGGTCCCGGTATCGACCGATCAACCCAGGTCGGCCCGATGGTCAACCGCAAGAGTCGCGACGAGATCGCCGAACTCGTCGAGCAGGCAACCGACAATGGGGCCCGGGTGGTGACGGGCGGGACGATTCCCGACCACAAAGGCTTCTTCTACGCGCCGACCGTCTTGAACAACGTCTCGCCTGGAGCCGACATTCTCAAAACCGAAATCTTCGGTCCGGTGGCTCCAGTGGTGACCTTCAACACGGAGGAAGAAGCCATCACGATGGCCAACGACACCGAATACGGGCTCATTTCGTACATCTACACGACGGACTTGAGCCGCGGCCTACGGGTCAGCGAAGCGATGGAAAGCGGCATGGTCGGACTCAACCGTGGTCTCGTCTCGGACCCGGCCGCCCCCTTTGGTGGCTTCAAGCAGTCCGGGGTCGGCCGCGAAGGTGGTTTCGAAGGGATCCATGAGTTCCTGGAAACCAAGTACATCGCCGTGAACTGGTAGCAGACGGTTCGGAGCGAACTACCGGTCGGTTCGGAGCCTGGCCCAAACCAACTCGTCGATCCACTCGCCGTACTTATAGGCGCACGCCCGCCGGACCCCTTCGGAGGCGAAGCCGGCCTTTTTCAGAACGGTCGAACTCGCCGGATTCGTGAGAAAAGCAGACGCCTCAATCCGATGGAGGTTCAACACCTCGAAGGCGTGGTTGCACATTGCGACCACCGCTTCTGTCATGAAGCCTTTGGACCAGTATGCCTCGCCGAGCCAATAGCCGAGGTGTGCCGACCCGGGCTGGTTCCCAGGGGTCAAGCCGATCGCTCCCATCACAAGCGGTGGCGCTTTCATGGGATGAGGGCGGTCGCCGATCACCCAATGATGCCCACCGTCATAGAAGTCGTTGTCCCGGTACTTCACACACCATGCTCTCGTCTCGTCAAGATCGATCGGACCATTCCACAACAGTTTGGAGGTCACGGGGAGACCGCCCTGTTCGTACGTCATGGCGAACAACGCCGCGGCGTCACGTTCGGCCGGCGTACCGATGGTGAGACGCTCGGTTGTCATCGAAACAGCCACAGTCCCCACAGCCGGGCCTGTTCCTACCAATCGGGTCATATCAGAAAGCATATCGGGCGCCACGATAGCCATGTGTACCGATCCCGCCATCAGTCGAGATCTGATTGATCATTCTGTCCCGGTTGAGCTTGACCGAGCGCCAGGACCTTATCACTGACACCAGGCTTCCCTGCGAACGCCGGCTCCAAAACGACGCCAGGGTTGTTCTTGGGGCTCCAGCGCCCGATATCGGGCGTACGAACCCCGGGTTGAACCCGGGGTTCGAGCGTTCGTAGGTATCGGGGAGGGACGCAGCGTTCTATCCTCCCTCAGCGATGGACGGGAATATCGGAACCAACGACAAATCCGAGGAGTCTGGTTCGCATATGGAGGGAACCGTGACAGTGGAACAGGGCATTTCGCTGAACTCGTTCGAAGAGTTCTACAACACGAAACGTCCCCATCTGGTCCGCACGCTCGTGATCGTTCTCGGGAACCGGGAGTTGGGGGTCGAGGCAGCGGACGAAGCCATGACTCGCGCCTATCAGCGCTGGTCCGACGTTCAGACCTACGACAATCCCGGGGGTTGGGTTTATCGGGTCGCCATGAACTGGGCGCACACCAAGCTGCGCCGGTCGAAGCGAGAGTTGCCTTCGATCTATGTCACGGACAAACCCCACATCGAAGATCCACATTTCGAACCGAAACTCGACGCCGCCCTGGCCTCACTTCCCGAGAAGTATCGGGCGCCGGTCGTGTTGCGGTACTACATGGACTGGTCCATGGAGGAAATCTCCGAGTCGCTCGGAATTCCCAAGGGGACCGTCAAAAGCCGAATCCACCGGGGTGTCGCCGCACTCCAAAAGTCCCTTGGAGAAGCAACGTGAGTGAAACCGACCTTGAGAATCGCCTGCGCGGCCATTTGGCCGCCAAAGCGCGCCTCATCGAAGTCCCGGACCACAAGTTCGTACAAACCAAAATCGTTCCCTTTCAGCCACGCCGTAACCGCTTGGGCGCGTTCGTGGCGGCCGCCGCAGGGGTGGCCGTCGTCGCCATTCTCGGCTTTGGTGTGTTCCAAACAACCGTTGGAGGACTCGACGAGGCGGGGATAATCCCGCCGACGTTTCAGCGTTGCAATATCGTGATCGTTCCTGGTTCGGAGGGCTACTGGATTCGCGCCAGCACGTCGGTTACCAGCATCGGACCATTCGAAACGAGCCCCGATCAGAATCTGATCATCGAGGGTAACTTGCCAATGACAGTTCAGCTATTCGACTCGCCGACGGCCACAATCCCGGTCGCGGAAACCACGATTGACTCCGCCGACGGAGACTGCTCCTTCGGAGTATCGGTCTCTAACGGGCCGACCGGCTTTCAGCTCGACGTCGCCCAGCGATAGCAGGGCATCCTCAGCCGGCAATGGAGGGCCTATCCTATGGTCACCCATGAACGTTCTTACGAGCCTTTCTGCCATCTTCGGTGAAGCATTCGCTGCGCAAGGCCTTGAGCCGGCTTTCGGAGAGGTAGTGGTCTCGGGGCGGCCCGACCTCGGGCAATTCCAATGCAACGGTGCCCTGCCAGCCGCCAAGCAGGCAGGTCGAAACCCCAGAGACATCGCCCAGGCGGTGGTCGACAATTTGCGTGACCGGCCCGAGTTTGGCGAATTGAGCCTGGCCGGTCCCGGTTTTGTCAACATCGTCCTCAATGACAGTGCTTTGGTCGCGTATGCATCTTCTATGCGGACCGGCCGTCTGGGAATCGACCCTGTGGCAACACCCCAACGGGTACTGGTTGACTACGGGGGACCCAACGTCGCCAAGGACATGCACGTCGGGCACCTGCGCTCGACCATCATCGGTGACTCGCTCACCCGGATCGGAAAGTTCGTTGGTCATGACGTTCTGGGCGATGCCCACTTTGGCGACTGGGGCACCCAGATGGGCCAGGTGATCGTCGGTGTCAAAGAACGGATGCCCGAGCTTCCGTACTTCGACCCGGCCATCACCGGGAGCTATCCAAACGAATCTCCGGTGACCATGACCGCCCTACAGGAGATATATCCTGACATTTCGGAGCGGGCCAACCGCGACCCAGACGTAGCCGAGGCCGCCCGGCTGGCAACACTCGAACTACAACAAGGCCGCCCCGGCTACCGGGCGCTTTGGAAACACCTCGTCGCGGTCTCGCAGGCTTCCCAGCGTGCAGACTTCCACGACCTTGGCGTCGACTTCGACCTGTGGCACGGGGAGTCAACCGTTCACAACCTTATCGAGCCGCTCATCGACCGACTTCGTGCCAACGGACTGGCATTCGAATCCGACGGAGCGTTGGTCATTGACGTCGCCGAACCCGGCGACAGAATGGATATTCCTCCGCTGCTCCTGATGAAGGGCGATGGCGCCTATCTCTACACAACCACCGATGTAGCCACACTGCAGATGCGCATGGAGGAACTCGCACGGCAAGAAGTGCTCTACGTGGTCGACGCACGGCAGGCCCTGCACTTCGAACAGGTATTCCGGGTTGGGCGCAAAGCCGGCCTGGTACCACCCGCAACGACTCTAGAACACATCAAGTTCGGTACTATGAACGGCCCCGACGGCAAGCCCTTCCAAACCCGCAAAGGCGGAGTGGTCAAGCTTCGGGATCTCATCAACATGGTCGCCCAGGCCGGCCTGGAGCGCCTTGCCGAATCGAAGGTCGTCGAATACTCGGAGGAGGAGAAGACCGAGATTGCCCGGTTGGTCGGCCTGGCGGCCCTCAAGTTCGGCGAACTGTCCAACCATCGCCAGTCCGATTACCTGTTCGATCTGGAGCGCTTCACATCTCTGATCGGCAAAACCGGACCGTACCTCCAGTACGCGGTTGTGCGAACCCAATCGATTCTGCGAGAGGCCAATGAGGCCGGCTGGCAGCCGGCTGACCTCATCGAACCATCCGTTGAAGCGGAGCGGCGTCTCATGCTTGAGTTACTCCGCACTCCGGACGTCATCGACCGGGCGTGGTCGACCAGGGCACCCAACCACATCGCCGAGTTCGCCTACGAGCTCGCCCAGCAATTCAACCGGTTCTACGAGGAGTGCCACATTTTGCGCGAGGCAGACCAAGCTCGCAAGACCTCGTGGTTGAGCCTCGTCGAACTGACCGGCCGGACCCTAACCTTGTTGCTCGATCTACTCGGGATCGAAGTTCCCAACCGAATGTAGGCGCACGGCAAAAGGGAAGGCCCGA
>Ga0326597_10013764_pt1 | contig 10615 bp, 6 predicted proteins | sample RVTome_12_FD_203789 | JGI IMG/M metagenome (GOLD analysis project Ga0326597, IMG submission 203789) | Soil microbial communities from uranium-contaminated site in the Upper Colorado River Basin, Wyoming, United States - RVT100D185 | ecosystem: Environmental > Terrestrial > Soil > Contaminated >... | reverse complement strand
TAGGAACCGAACAAGGCGATACGGGTCACTCGAAACTCCCGGGCGAGTTCCGGCATGGCTCGGCGTAAGATGTCCCGGATCTCCTGGGCAGTCCGCATGATGTACCTCCCACGAACTCGATCCAATCCTGTCCGATCGTCGGGCCAGATGGACGATGGGCTCCTCCCGCGTTGCGAAGAGTGCCAGAGCTATGTCTTCCCGTCTCCAAAATGTCTCCATGATCGGGTTGGATTCCAGCGGATTCGTGGGGACCGGGAGGACGAGGAACACAGCCTGAGGTCCCCGCCGGCCACTCGGGTAGGCTCCGAAGCCATGCGCTGTCAACCGGTTAGTTCCGGGTTCGCTGGAGGGTTCGATTCCCGCCGCCTCGGATCAGCCTTGCGGCGGTTCACCGACTCTTAGGGCATTTGTCCGGTCTGCTGTTTTTGCTTCCTTCAGGTCTTTCCTGGAGTGTTCTGACTCTCGGGGGGATTCCTCTGCTTCGGGCGACTTCGCCAGAGACTCTAGGAGCGACGATCTCGCCTCGACCCTTATCCGCAGTACCCCCCTTCGAGAGGCTCCGCAGCATCGGGGCGATCGCCTCTTCGGACAGCGAGCTCGTGCGATCGGTCTTCTTGCGTCTGGCCGCCATCCACTCTCGATGCTCGGCCTTCAGCAACGTCGGATGATACGCTTCGACGATCACCAGGTACTGAGCGACGGTCCGCTCGGCCTTCCCGGTGACCTGGCAGATCGTCGGCACATCGAAGCCCTTCTTCAAGAGCACCTTGATCCGCTGGTAGGTGCCCAGGTAATTATCCACCGCCGAGAGGCTGTGCCCGGTGCCGCGCGCGATGTCCGGCGGGCTCGTCCCCTCCTCGAATTTCCTGCAGATGATCCCCTTGTGCGTCGGCGAGCTCCCCATGTCCAGCACGTAACCCTTCATCGGAAGCGGATCGCCCGTCTCCTGCTCGTAGGTCCTGATGTACTCGTGTACTTTCATCAGCGACCGATTCATCAGCACCGAGATCTCCGCCCCCGAGAGAAGTCCGCCTTGCTCGGCCGCACTCTTGACCAGCCGCACCAGAGTCGCCGTATCCCGGCGAAACTCCTTGCGACGATTGTCTCGAGGATCCCGCCCCGGACCTGGGAGCATCCGTGTCTCGATCTCCGCCTTGGTCACCAGAGGCAGACGCACCATCTGGATCCCATAGTCGCGCGCGATGCCCTAGTGGCCCGTCGTGATGGCGACTCCCTCCGAGGACTCGTCGTACTCGAACCGGTCTCTCATCGCTCCCGCCGCATCGAACAGCGTGATGTCGTCTCCGGTGTTGCTGAGGCTCATCGGCCGGCCGTTCCGTTCGATCGTCCGTGTCGCTCCGGCCTGGAGCGTGATGGAGCCGCCGAGTTCCCACCGAAGTCCGGCGCGGTCTTCGAGCCACCAGCCGGCCAGGAACACCGGCGCGTCGCCTTTGTTTGCGAGGACGACCCGTTCGCCCTCCTCGTCCGAGCCCGCGGGATTCGGCAGCAGGCTTGCGATCACCACCGTCGCGCCGGGCGCACTGCCGGGGAGCGCGAACTCGTGCTCGGCGCCGGCGCCATAGCTGACGCGATACTCGCCGCCCGCGAGGTCGACCGTGATCAGAATCGTCCCGTCGAGGTCGGCGGATTCGGGATCGGCGATGAACTCGTCCGCGACGTTTCCGCCCGCTCCGCCCTTCAAGTACTTGTTCGTCTGGAAGACCTTCGGCGGACCGGGGAGCGTCTCATACGCATCCAAGACGGTCTGCCGGGGATGCTTGTACGTCCCGTTGTTCCCGTTCGAGATGATGATCACCCCGGGTTCGAGATCCTCGATGAACGCGCGCGACGAACTCGTGTCCGAGCCGTGATGGTTCGAGTGATAGACCGAGACGTTTCGGACGAGATCGCCCGCCGCGATCTTCGCCTCCGTCGGGGCTTCGATGTCGCCGCCGATGAAGTAACGGAAGGAGCCGTAAGACAGGAGGAGCGAGACGCTCATGTCGTTTTCGTCCACCCCGTGCCTCGGATTCGCCTCGCCGATCACGACGCCTCCCGAGGAGATGCAGGTCACCGTCATCTGCGGATCGAGCGGGATCGTCATGCCTCGAGTGATGTGCCTCGCGTCCTCGCCGACCGAGTCGAGATAGTTCGTGTACGCCGTCTCGGCGAGCTTGGAGGCGGGCAGGTACAGCTTGTCACCGCGGTCGTACGTCTCGAGCACCGGCGTGTCGAGCGCGACGAGTTCGTCGATGCCGCCATAGTGGTCTTCGTGGTAGTGCGTGCAGACGAAGTAGTCGACGCGCGCGAGCCCCGCCGCCTCCATGACGGCCTTGATGCGGGAGCCCATCCCGTCCTTGCCGCTGTCGACGAGCAACGCCTTGCCGCCCGGCGCGATGAAGAGAGTGGCGTCGGCCTGCTCGACGTCGATGTGATAGATGCGCAGTGTCGCGGCGCGCGCGGGAAGCGAGAAGAGTCCAACTGCGATCCAGACGCCGAACCAGCGTTTCACGCAGCCCTCCAAGCAGGCCCAGGGATGAGCGGTCGCGGCAAGGGCCCGAACAGCCGCTCGGTGAACGAATGGATGTTCTGCGGTGGTTGCGAGTCAAGGCCTTTTCCGAGCTTTGAGGATCGGAGTTAAGGAGGAACTACGTAGCTGGAGTCGCGCGCATGCGTGCGCGGTCGTCAATTCGCGCTCAGCATGCGCGAGTCGGCGATCACGACGGCCCGGCTCGACGGCGGTGGAGAGGACCGCGCGACGATCGTGTGCGGATTCCTCGGGCTCGATGCGGGGCCGTTCATTCCGCTGCTGGCCGCGCTCCCGCGGGTGCTTCAGGTGCCGGGGAGCACGCTCGGAGCCGGCTCGTGGGTCACCACGTTCCAACAGACGGTCCTCACGGAATCGAACCAGCGGCGTCCCGGCGCTCGTGAGTGTGACCGCCAGTGAACGTGACCGCCCCGTCAAGCCATGAGAAAAGGTAACCCGCGGGTTCATCGTCAAGCCATTTGAGATGTAACCCGGGGGGAGCGGTTGGGACGAGAGGCGAGTTCGGCAAGGAGGTCGAGCTTCTCGTCGATGCGCTTGGCGAGGGTGAAGGGGTCGAGAGTCTGGCGCAGCTTCAGGAGCCGGGCGACTCGGGTCTGATCGGCATCGGCGCAGCGGTGCAGCCGGTCCAGCGGGGTGAGCGGGGGGTGGTAGAGCCGGCGCACGCGGGAGCCGACGCGCTGCTTGGCCTTCAGTTTCACGGAAGGCTGGAAGAGATTCATCATGAGGCCCAGTTCGTTACGGTAGAGGTCGTTGAGCAAGGCCACGGCGGCGGGGGTGTCGTAGCGATCCCAGCCGATGATCTTGCGGACGTGGGTCCAGTTCTTCTGCTCGATGTGAGCGTTGTCGTCCTTCTTGTAAGGGCGGCCGCGGGTGAACTGGATGGAGCGAGAGCGGCAGTAGCGCACGAGGTGGTTGTTGATGAACTCACTGCCGTTGTCGGAGTCGATGCCCTGGAGGCGGAAGGGCATGGCTTGGCGCATCTGTTCCAGGGCGTGGACGATGCCGGTCTGGCCCTTGCCGAGCACGGCGCGAGTTTCTGTCCAGGCGGAGTGGATGTCGGTGATGTTGAAGGAATGGGCAAACTCCCCTTCGGCGCAGTCTCCGGAGTGGGAGACGAGGTCGACCTCGGTGAAGCCGGGGCCGGAGACGTCCCAGTGATCGGTCTTGATGGGGATGTGGTGCTTGAGCAAGGTGCCGGGCTTGGTTCGGCCGTAGAGACGGCGACGCAGGTGCGTCTTCAAGGGTCTGAGGCGGCGATCCATCTGACGCGGGCTGATGCGCAGCAGTTGTCTCTCGGTCGGTGCGGAGATCTCGTAGCGCTGGCGGATCCAGGGCAGCCACAGGGGCAGGAGCGCCTTCAAGCGCACAGACCACGGGTAACCGGCGGCCTCCCAGACCGCGGCCAAGATCTGGATGACCCGGCGTTCGTAGCAAGGAGCTCGTCGGCGTCGGAGCCGGGGGGCAGCCGCAGGGTGTGGCTGATTCAGCAGGCGGATCGCGTATTTGCGATTGTACCCACAGATGCGGCAGAACTCGTCGAGGATGCGTCCTCTCTGTTGCGGGTCGCTCCGCCGGTACCGAGCATGGATGGCCCGCAGGTATTCCCGTCGGCTCATAGGCGTCATCTCTCCTGCCCTCCCCGGGGGGAGGGTTACATCTCAAATGGCGCGACGATACACCTCGCAGTTACATCTTAGGCGGCGCGAGACGCCGCCTTGCCGCTGCCGCCAGAGCCGTGTACAATGCTTCTCGCTCCGGGCGCGATCCGCTCCGGACAACCATCCACCCTAAGCGTGAGGTGCACGATGTTGCCCGTTCTCCCGTCTCTCCGTTCGAGTCTCGTCGTTCTCGTGGCCGCGGTGCTCATGACGGCAAGTACGTCGCCCGCGTGGAGCCAGTCCGAGGCTCCCGCCGGCCAGCCGAGCCAAGAAGAGATGATGAAGCAGATGATGGAGCTGGCCGCTCCCGACCAGCATCACACGGAACTCGGCCGCCTCGTGGGAAGCTGGAAGACCACGAACACGATGTGGATGGGTCCCGAGCCGATGGTCACGATGGGAACCTCGACCTACGAGTGGATCCTCGGCGGGCGCTATCTCCAGAGCAAGCACGTCGGGGAGTGGGCCGGCATGCCGTTCGAGGGGATGGGGATCGACGGTTACGACAAGGCGAAGAAGGAGTACTTCACGCTGTGGTTCGACAACATGGGCACGGGCATGATGAAGCTGACGGGACAGGCGACTCCGGACGGCAAGAGCATGACGTACAAAGGAACGTCGTTCGACCCGATGCAGGGGAAGGACGTGTCGGTGCGCGAGGAGGTCGTCTGGACGAGCGAGCGCAGCTATACGTTCACGATGCACATGGAGATGCCCGGTCCCGACGGGAAGCCGGCGGAAACGCGCGTGATGGAGATCAAGGCGGAGAAGCAGTAGCCGCCGGCGCTCAGCCCCCGCGCTTTCGCAGCATTCCGAGCGCGCTTTCCGGCGCGTCCGCCGGCACGCGCGCGGGCTTCGGCTCGCGTTCTTCGACGACGCCGCCCTCGCCGGGCGCCAGGAAGAGATTCGACTCCAGGCCGCTCTGGCGCGTGTAGAGGTCGTGGTATCGCCCGCCGAGGGCGTACAGCGCCGCGTGGTTGCCGCGCTCGGTGATCCTGCCGTCCTCGATCACGAGGATGAGGTCGGCGCGGAGGATCGTCGAGAGCCGGTGCGCGATGACGAACGTCGTCCGCCCCTTCATGAGCTGCGCGAGCCCCTGCTGGATCAGCGCCTCGGATTCCGAATCGAGATGCGACGTCGCCTCGTCGAGGATGAGGATTCTCGGATCGGCGAGAACCGCGCGCGCGATCGACACGCGCTGTCGCTGGCCGCCCGAGAGCTTCACTCCGCGCTCGCCGACGATCGTGTCGTACTTCTCCGGGAATCGTTCCGCGAACTCATCCACGCGCGCCGTGCGGCAGGCTTGGAGGATCGCCTCCTCGCTCGCGTCCGGGCGCGAGAACGCGACGTTGTCCCGGATCGACCCGTCGAAGAGGAACGTCTCCTGGAGCACGACGCCGAGCTGGAGACGGTAGTGGTCGAGGCGCGCCGTCGAGAGGTCGACCCCGTCGATGCGGACGACGCCCTTCTGCGGGATATGAAAGGCCGCCAGGAGGCCGATCATCGTCGACTTCCCCGATCCCGACGGGCCGACGAGCGCCGTCAGCGTTCCGGGCTCGGCGACGAAGCTCACGTCGTGGAGCACCTCGGCGTTTCCCTCGTACGCGAAGCTCACGTTCTCGAAGGCGACCCGTCCGTCGATGGAGCCGATCGCGACGGTTCTCGCCGGATCTTCGTCCTCCGGACGCTCCTGGAGGATCTCGCGCGTGCGCTCGAGGCCGGCGAGCGCCTCGGTGATCTGCGTGCCGATCTGGACGATCTGGAAGACCGGAGCGACGAGGAAGGCCAGGAAGGCGGTGTACGTGAAGAAGCTCCCGAGCGTCATCGCTCCCGAGAGCACCTGGTGCGCGCCGAAGAACATGATCGACGCACCGACGATGCCGAGCAGCAGCGTCGAGGAGAGGTTCATGAGAGACATCGCGTTCAACGACCGGATGACGTTCGCGAGGAGGCGCTGCACGCCGCGCGCGAACACGCCCGCCTCGCGCGACTCCGCGTGGTAGCCCTTCACCGTCCGCACCGCTCCGAGCGATTCGGTCAGGCGCCCGGTCACCTCGGCATTGATCTTCCCGCGCTCGCGAAAGATCGGGCGCATCGTTCCGAACGCCTTCTGGAGCCCGAGCATGAAGACGAGAAGGATCCCGAAGGCGACGAGCGTCATGATGGGGCTGATCCGCAGGAGCACGACGAACGCGATCGCCGCGGTCATGATCCCCCCGACCAGCTCGACGAGCCCGGTGCCGATCAGGTTCCGGATCCCCTCGACGTCGCTCATGATCCGTGAGACGAGATTCCCGGTCTTGGTCGCGTCGTAGAACGCCACGGGCAGCCGCCCGACGTGCTGCTGCACCTTGATGCGGAGTTCCGCGATGAGCCGCTGCGCCGCCTTCGAGAGGAGCTGCGTCAAGGCGAACGAGCTCAGCCCCTGCACCAGGGTGGCGGCGACCACGGCGAGCACGAGAGGAAGCAGAAGCTCCGAGCGTCTCTTCCCGATGATGTCGTCGATCAGGAACTTGGTCGAAGCCGGGAGCACGAGGCCGCTCACCCGGTTCACGGCCATCATGAGGAATCCGATAAGGAGGATGCCGCGCCGGGGCTTGACCAGCGCCCAGATGTCGGGAAGGAGTGTGCGGATGAGCTCGGAGCGCGGGCGATCGTCCGCGCGCGCGGAGTCGCCCGTTCCGCGGCGCGACCCGCGGCTGCGCTCGGCTCCCGGAAGGCGGACCGGCCCCATGCGCGGACTCATGCGCCTGCCCCGCCGAGCATGCCGGGACACTGGGGGGCTCCTTTCGCGTGCACGAAGCGATCTTACCCGGCCAGGCCGGTCTGGCGCACGATTCCGATGAGCTGCGGGATCTCGTCCGTGATGAGGCCCGAGATCTCCTCCTCCACGAGCGACCGCTGCTCGGCCGCGTCGTTGATGACGCCGGCGAACACGCGGTCGATCTGGCGCCCGCCGTTGGCGAGCGGGTTGAAGTTGAAGGCATCCCAGTTCCAGAGATCCATCCGGATGGGCTGGAGCACATCGAACGAGAGCGCGGAGGAGTCCGGCCGCCCGAACGCGGCCGCGCGGGTACCCAGCGCGATCGCGCCGGAGATGGCCTCCGGCACGGTCACGCCGGAGTTGGCGCCCGGCTCGACCGCGCCGGGGCCCGCGCCTTCCGGCATCGTCCACTGCCAGCACAGATCGAGGGGCGGCGTGCCCGCGGGAAGCCCAGCCTGCATCGCCGCCACGACGTCGCGTTCCGTGGAGACGAGCGTCGTCCGGAAAGAAGGCGCCGCGGGGAGCGCGTCGAGGATCGCGCGGAGAAACGACTGGCCGAGTTTTCCCGCGAGATCGCCCGGCAGCCTGAGATTGACGACCAGGTGCACGAGGTTCGGCCGCGCGCTCACCGCGGCGACGAGTTCCCTGAGCGTGGGGACCACGGGGGCGGGCGGCGCGGCGTTGCCGTCGTCAGCGGGCCTGTAGCCGTAGTGCGCGCGGAACTCGGCGAGCGAGAGATCCACGACAGGCCGAAGCCACGACGAGCCGCTCCCGGGCGCGACCGGCTTGTAGCGTCCGGTGCCGGCGCCGAGGAGCCGGCGCAGCACGGCCGGCGTACCCTCCGGGTTCCAGTCGTGCCACGCGACGGCGTGTCCGTCCGCGGTGAGACAGGCGTCGATCGCGAGCGCGTTCGCCCCTTCCACGTCGAGCGAGTGCGCGCATGCCTCGATCGTGTTTTCCGCGAAGACGCGCATCGCGCCGCGGTGCGCGATCGCGAGGAAGGCGAGGTCCCTGCGGTCGCGGGGCGGGCCATCGATCTCCCGGATCACCTTCGCGCGCTCGCCGTGCGTCTTGATCTCTTCGAAGTTGTGATGCAGCGTGCGTCCGGCGTGGGAGATCGTGTAGCGGTAGACGCGGTTGCCGACCCGCGCTCCGTCGATGTACGCCGACTCGAAGCGGGGGAAGCGGCTCGTGATCCCCGCGCCGCCATACCGCACCTGGTGCCCGTCCAGGTGCAGCTCGAGGCGCTTGCCGCCCGGCACGTCGTAGCTGCACTGCGTCTCGTCGTCTCCCAGGTCGCTGATGTGGATCCGCGCCGTGCGCACGCGCTCGATAAAGCTCTCGTAGCTTCCGAACCGTTCCCTGTCTCCGATCTGGATGATGAAGACGTTGCCGTCGCCTTCGGCGACGAGCTCGCGGTCCTTCCACGGCCCGTCGGTGGTCCACACCGGTTTCCTCGCCGAGTAGAGCCCGACGTATCCGTCTCCCACGCGGCCGAACGTCCAGCGTCCGTCATCTTCGTTGCTGTGCGGTGCGGAACGTTGAACCACCGAGCCGGGGTCGAAGGCGGGCTTCGGGAACCAGGCGTGAGTCTGGCTCTCGAAGAGCCACCATTGGATGGCGCGCGGCGAGAAGGCGAGGATCGCCGCGCCGTCCACTTGCGCGACCATCGGGATCGTCACGGAGCCGGTCCACCAGTCGGGACCGTCCGCATCCGTCGGGAAGATCTCGATGGCGCCGTCGTCCTCGGAGAGCGCCGCGTGCGTGCCGGCGCCGCCTCCGATGCCGCCGCCGATCGCTCCGACGAGTCCGCCGACGGCGGAGCCGATCGGGCCGAAGAGGCTCCCCACCGCGAAGCCCGCCGTCGCGCCGGCAGCGACGCCGCCCGTGGCGCCGGCCGCCGTGAGGACGTCCCGCAGATTCTCCGAGCCCGCGGGCGGCGCGGTGGCCCAGACAGTCGCGCCCATGCTCAAGGTCGCCTGGCAGAACTGCGTCTGGAAGCTCAGCTGCTGCGGGTGGAGCTGGCGGACGCTCGAGAGCATCGCGTGCCGCGTGCGGTACGTCACGAGGCGCGCCTGCGTCAGCGCCGATCCTTCCGTGAGGACCGAGAAGGAGTCCGCGACGTCGTCGACGTCTCCCAGTACGGCCGCTTCGGCGAGCCCGCGCATCATCGGGAGCGTGGCGCTGAAGGGGCTCGTGCGGATCAAGTGCCGGTCGCGCACGACGCGGTCGGCGGCCTTGGCGATCTCCTTGATGAGGAACGCGCCGCGGCTCCACCAGAAGAGAACATCGTCCTCCGACTTCGTGCCGATGCCGTAGAGCGACGCCTCCGCCGGATCGATCGACACGCGGCGCCGGTCGCGCAGCTCGGCGGGATCGTCGCGCGCGATGCGGATCAGCACTTCGGGAACGACGTACGAGGTCGATGTCGCGAACGATCCGGCGGATCCGGACGAGGCGCCGGTGATCGACCCGCGCGTCGCGAAGATCACTTCCGCCACGTCACCGATGGATTGCTGAAGGCCGCAGCTCTTGTGCTTGAAGTGGCTCCGGCCTCCGGTCACTCCGAAGCTCCCACGGTGCGAGAGCCTCGCCAGATCGAAGAGCATGAGGTCGATCGCCATCTCGGCGCGCGTGCGGACGTCTTCGTCGAGCGCGAAGTCGGCGAGGTTGATGAGCGCGTCAAAGTCCTCTTCGTAGTACCCGGGGGCGTTCCACTCGCTGTATCCGAAGCGGAGGCGGTCGTTGAGCCAGCGCAGAAGCCTGCCGCGCGCCTTCGCGACGTGCTGCCGCCCGATGAGATCGCCGGGCCGGACCGCATCCGGTCCCTCGGCGCGGAACGAGCGGCCCGCGCGGAACACCTCATCCGGCCAGAGCTGCCCCGCCAGATACTCGATCGTGCCGAAGAGCACCTGGTGGTTCTCGGACCAGTAGCACATCTCGGCGTGGAGTTCCTTCTTGCTGAAGCGGTCGGCATCCGCGAGCGCCTGCCGCGCGGCCACGATCCGCTTCGTGTCCTCGGGACGCGCGGGATCGGATGCGGCGAACGGTTCGTCGAGCCAGAACTTGAAGGCGAGGAACCGCTCCTTGATCGTCGCTTCCACCGTCCCGGAGAAGTTGATGTCGCGTTCGAACCCGGCGCTCGCGCGCCAGACGGCCCGCGCCGACCGGAGCGGCGGTGTCGTCGATGCGTGGAGGTAGAAGAGCCGAAGCAAGTGGTTGGCGCCGAAGTCCGCGGTATCCTTGAGCACGTGCATCTGCTCGAGCGACTCGGCGAGGATCCGCGACCAGTAGCCCGCCTTCGCGCTCTCGAAGGACGCCTGCGCGTAGAGGTCCTCCGGCGGCGGCGTGCGCCATCCGAAGAGCTCGAACTGGCGCTCCGGCTCGCGCCGCGCGATCGCGAGCCGCGCCAGCCCCTGCATGAGCGTCCAGTCGTGGAGCGCCGGAGCGACGGGGTGGAACAGGACGTCCTCGTCGCGAACGACCTCCGGCGGCCTGTAGTGGAGCCCTCGGCAGACGGAGGAGTCCTGCACCTTTCCGACGGCGTCCCACTCCTCCTTCTTCCAGCCGGCCGCCTCGATCCATCCCGGCCGATCGATCACGAGCCGGCGGACGACGCGCTCCTGATAGAGCCGCCGTCGTCGT
>Ga0326597_10013763_pt1 | contig 10615 bp, 10 predicted proteins | sample RVTome_12_FD_203789 | JGI IMG/M metagenome (GOLD analysis project Ga0326597, IMG submission 203789) | Soil microbial communities from uranium-contaminated site in the Upper Colorado River Basin, Wyoming, United States - RVT100D185 | ecosystem: Environmental > Terrestrial > Soil > Contaminated >... | reverse complement strand
CACCGGTCGACCGCCCACTCCAATTCGGCGAGAGCAGGAAGGAACGGCAGGTTCCCGCTCACGCGATCCGACGCGAGGTATTCGGGCAAGGCTGCTCCCACGCAATTGAGATTTCGGAGATCGGCGGACACATCGTTCGCATAGCGATCGGCGAGAGCCGCAAAGGATCCGTCGCCCAAGATGTGTGCCACAGCGGGAAATGTTTCGCGCAATGCCGCCCGGATGCGCGCGGGATAACCGCGAACGTAGACCGCTACGCGGGCGGCCGGTTCCGCGTCGGAAGGCACGCAAATCCAATCGTCGAGATCTGAATCTTTCGCAGCGAGGATGCGCCCTGCGAGGGCGCGCTGGAGTTCAACCAGCGACGGCCGCAAGGCCAACCTCGCCCGTGGAAAATACCCGCGCGTGCATCTGTCTGGCGCGATCGACTTCCTCCACCAGGTCCGCCCACAGGGGGATGTCGTCGTCCCACTCCACCATCGAGGAGACCGGCCCGATCTGCTCGAGTGCATACCGATAGAGATCCCAGACCTCGTCCGAGACCGGCCGACTGTGGGTATCAAACAGATGTGTTCCCATATCGGTGAATCCCGCGAGGTGCATCTGCCCCACGCGGTGCGCCGGAATGGCGTCGAGATACGCCCTGGCATCGAAATCCAGATTTACGGCGCTCACGTGAACGTTGTTCACGTCGAGCAGCAAGCCGCAGTCCGCCCGCTCTGCCAGCTCCGACAGGAACTCCGCCTCGAAAATCGTCGAAGTTTTCCAGCTCAGATACGTGGAGGGATTTTCGAGCAGAATCCGGCGACCCAGAAAGTCCTGCACCGCGAGAACGCGCTCTGCTACGTGCACCAGACACTCTTCGGTCAACGGCAGAGGCAACAGATCGAATAGCGCGCGCCCGTCGACGCTGCTCCAGCAGAGGTGGTCGCTGATCAGCGCCGGTTCGATTCGATCGGCCAGATCCCGAAGCGCTTTCAGATACCGCCGATCCAGCGGATCCGCGGAACCAATCGAGAGTGCAACGCCGTGTAACGCGATCGGATGGTCTTGCCGTACGGACTCGAGCACAGCCAGGGGGCGACCCTTCGTGTCGATGTAGTTCTCCGTGATGGCTTCGAACCAGTCGGCTCCCTCCGAGCCGGCGAGAACATCTTCGTAGTGTTCGGCGCGCAGGCCGACGCCGAACCCCAGCCTGGGCCAGTTCGCCACCGTGCCTGCGCGCCCCACACTCAAGAACTCACTCCCCCTCTTTCTCGGGAGTGAGCCGACCGCCCTCGATCTTCAGGCAGGTCTCTTTATCGATTTCCAGGAATCCTTTGCCCTTGCAGGAATTCTCGCCCGCACACGAGTGGCCCTTGCCGCCGCAATCTCCCGTTCCTTTGCATTTGTTCACGCCGTAGCAATGCACCTTTCCGGCCTCTTCGGCGCCAGCCATTCCGATCGGCGCCGCCAGTGTCAGCAGGCCGGTGACTGCGGACGCCAACAACATCCCTCCTTTATTGAAACCACTTCCCATCTTCGTTTCTCCTTTGCAGTTGGACTGCCCGATATGGGCTGCCACGTCAAACACTGTCGAGACTGCCGCGTCAGGCACGGCACCCACGTCACTCGTCGAGGATTCCCTCGGCGTCGATTCGAATCTCTACCTCTTCGCCGACCAGCAATCCGCCCGTCTCGAGCACCTCATTCCAGTTCAACCCGTAGTCCTTGCGGTTGATGTTCAGTTTCGCCGCAAAGCCCGCCCGAACATTGCCCCATGGGTCTTTTCCCTGTCCGTGGAAGACGACGTCGAGAACGACGGGCTTCGTCACGCCGTGGATCGTCAGGTTGCCGGCGAGCCTGCCGCGATTCTCCTTCATCTCCGTGACACCGGAAGTGCTTTCGAACGAGAGCGTCGGATGCTTTTCGACGTCGAAGAAATCGCCGCTTCTCAGGTGTTTGTCGCGCTTCGCGTTGTTCGTGTTGATGCTCGCCGCTTCGACGGTCGCTCGGACGACAGCCGCCTCGGGCTTTTCCGGATCGAATCGGATCGTCCCGTCGAATCGATCGAACCTTCCCTGCACACTCGTGAAGATGTGACTGACGCTGAACCCCACCGTGGTGTGGGATTGATCGACCTTCCAATCCGCTGCGTGAGCAGTCGCCGCAAATTCGAGTACCAGCGCAACGATGCACGAAACGATCGCCTTTCCTCTCATTTCCTGTTCCTTTCGCAAAGTCTTTCGCAAAGCCTCTCGCAAAGCTGAAGAGTCCTCACGTGCACAACACGCAGAGACTGGGGGAATTCCCGCGCTGAGGGTACCCGATCGTCTCCCACCAGTACGCCGCCATGAGAAAAGGGGTTACGCGGAACCGGAAATTCCTGCCAGCAGCGATGACGGGAGACGAGAGAGCTGGCGCGGACGACGCTGCCCAGCCTGCCCGGCCGCCCGGTTCAGCGAAAGGGAGCGATCTCCTCGCCCAGCAGTCGAGCCGTCACGGATTGGGTTGCCGACGCTCGCCAGTCTACGGCGGCTTCGATGTAGTATTTTTCCAACACGGGTCGACCATCGCGCAACACCACCGAATCCGACAGGTCCAGTTTCGAGGGGTCGAGCAGCATCCGGGTCATATCCAAGAGCACCGGCAGTCCCGGCTCGGAATAGGACGCGGTGGAGAAATCCTTCGGCCCGATACTGGCGAGGACAATCAGATTCCTCCCGCCCTCTTCACCAGGCGTCACAAAGAGTTCGGTATCGAAACCCGCCTCCACAATCGTCTTGTAGAGGCACCTGGACGGACGGCCGATACGACCCGTGGTGAACCCGTAGAAGTTGATCATCATCAACCCGCCCGGTTTCAAAACCTGCTTGATCCGCAGAAACGACTCGACGGTCAACACGTGTACTGGCGGTGTTTCGTTGTGGAAGAGGTCGAGAGCAATCACGTCGTAGCGTCGATTCGTCGTATTCAGGAAATGACGCGCATCATCGATGATGACGGGAACTTCTGGATCGACGAAGAAATACTCGTGCGCGACGTCCCGGATGCGACCATCGAGTTCGACCGCCTCGACTTCGAACCCGAGCCGCTGGAATTGCTTCAGCAGCGTACCTCCCCCGAGGCCCAGAAGAAGCGCCTCGCTTCCTCTCGGATAGATGCTGGCCGCGAGGGGGAAGTAGTAGGCCCAATCCCACAGCGAATATGCGGGATTCCTGAGGTCCAAGATCGTCTGTATGGCGTTATTCACCATCAACGATCGGCCTGGCATCCATCCACGCGTCTGTGTGTAATACGGCTGATCGACGACCCGAATCTGGCCCAAGATGCCTTCCGAATGGTATTTCACCGAATAATGAGCAGACGACTGGCGCAGCTGCGAATTGGAGAACAATCCGAAAATGACCACGGGAAGGGCGATTCCGGCGGCAACGAAGCGCCACGAACGCATAGCACCGAGCAACGCCGCAGCGGCGAGTCCGCCTCCGAATATCAAAGCGGGAATCCGGATCCCCAACTCCGGCAACAGGTAGAACCCGGTCGCGAACGTCGCGACGATCCCTCCAAGAGTCGAGATTGCGTAGACGGAGCCAGCGCTCCTTCCAGAGGTTTCGAGTCGCTCGTTCAGGAGTCCGATGATGATGGGAGAAGACATTCCCATCAGGGTCAGCGGCGGGAACATGAACACCATCAATGACAATGTCGTTCCCGATCTCACGCTCATCCCAAGGGTCGATTCCATGATGAGAGGGCCCGTGAAGGGCATTACCGCCAGCAAGGCTCCGGCGGCGGTCAAGATTCCGGAGATCATATGTCGCGACTCGTAACGATGGGAAAGCCATCCACCCGTGTAGTAGCCGGCCATCAGGGCGGTGAGCGTCACACCCAACACCGCAGCCCACACGTAGAGGGAGCTGCCGAAATAGGGTGCAACTTCTTTTGCGCCAATCAACTCGCAGGCCATGACCGCTGCGCCCTCGAGCGCTGCGAGGCACATGAGATAGCTGCGAGATGAAAAGGGTTGATTAGGCGCCCGTTCGGATTTCGGCATCGATGTTCTTTCAATCAAGCTGGACGATGGTATTCCGCATCATCGCAGACCCGAGACAGCCATGCTCACGCCCACGCTCCTGATGCGAAGATCAATTTCGCAAACGATCGACCGAGATCACGCCCTTGATCTTCCCGATTTGCTTCATCACGATGTTGAGTGTCCCGACATCGTTGACCCAAAGGTCGAACGTCTGCAGGGATTTCTGGTCGGAAGTCGTCGAAACCCGTGCTGCACCGATATTCACGCCGGCGGCCGAAATGGTCTTGGTCACTTTTGCGAGCAGGCCTGGCTGATCGCTCGATCGAACGCGCATCTTGATGCAGTGGGGCATCGCGGCGTCCGATTCCCAATCCACATCGATTCGTCGGGCGGGATCCAACTCGTAGACCCTGTCGCAGTCCCGAACGTGTACGGTCACTCCCCGACCCCTCGTAACGAAGCCGACGACTTCGTCTCCCGGCAACGGCGCGCAGCAGCGCCCAAAACGCACGAGAACGTCGGACTGGCCGCTGACGCGGATGCCTGATGAAGATGACTTGGTCTGGCGCCGGAACAGATCTCGCAACCTGGCGGATTTGCGCTCGGGTTCGGGGGCGGGAAGTTTTTCACCGCGCAACTTGCGCACGACATCAACGGCGTTGATCCGCCCGTAGCCGATGGCGCCAAACAACACCTCCACCGAGCCGTGGGCCTCCTTCGTGGCCAACTCGGCGAGATCATCTGCTTCGAGCAATCGCGCCAGCGACATCCCACACTTTCGCAATTCGCGATCCAGGATTTCTCGGCCGAGTTCGCGACTCCGCTCCCGTTCCGAAGCGCGGATCGAATGCCGGATTCGACCGCGGGCGCGCCCCGAAACGACGAACTCCAACCAATCCTTTCGCGGATACTGCGCCGGGCTCGTGATCACCTCGACGGTGTCGCCGTTGATCAACCGATGGCGTAACGGCACCATCTTTCCATTCACGCGCGCGCCCGAGCAATGCGATCCGACCTCGCTGTGAATCGCATATGCAAAATCGAGGGGTGTCGCACCCTTTGGCAGGTTGATGACGTCCCCTTTCGGGGAAAAAACGAATACCTCATCGGGGAATAGATCGACCTTGACGGTATCGATGAACTCGTGTGGGTCGGCGACGTCGCGCTGCCACTCGAGCAACTGCCGCAACCAGGCAAACTTGGCATCGTCGGGATCGCCTGCATGCCCCTCCTTGTATTTCCAATGGGCGGCGATCCCGAATTCTGCATTTCGGTGCATTTCTTCCGTCCGAATCTGAACTTCCATCCGCTCGCCGTAGGGTCCGATCATGGTGGTGTGTAGACTCTGGTATCCGTTCGGCTTGGGTAGCGCGACATAGTCCTTGAATCGCCCGGGCACCGGACGCCAGGTCGAGTGAACGATTCCCAGGGTCGCATAGACGTTCTCGACTGCGTTTTCCGTGATGATCCGAAACGCGATCACGTCGTACACCTCGTCGAAACTGAGCGCCTGGCTCTCCATCTTTGCGTGAATCGAGGACAGCTCCTTCAGTCGGCCCGTGATCGTCGCGCTGATTCCAGAGCCCTGTAGGCGAGACGAGAGCACACCGATCACTTCCTCGATGTATTCCTCGCGGGGCTGACGCTGCGAATACAGGCGTGCTTCGAGTTCAGTCACGGTTTCGGGATGGAGCGCGCGAAATGCCAGAGCTTCGAGCTCCTGCTTCATCCAGTGGATACCGAGCCGGTGCGCGAGCGGCGCGTAGATGTCGAGTGTTTCGGTTGCGATGCGATTGCGCGCATCATCGGACATGAAGTCGAGCGTCCGCATGTTGTGCAATCGATCGGCGAGTTTGATGACGAGAATCCGGATGTCCTTGGACATCGCGACGAGCATCTTCCGGAAGTTCTCGGCCTGCCGCTCACGCGCGGAAGTGAATTCGATCTTGGCGATCTTCGTGAGGCCGTCCACCACGAAGGCGACTTTCTCGCCAAACAGGCGCTCGATCTCTTCGATGGTCGTGAGCGTGTCTTCGACGGCGTCGTGGAGCAGACCGGCCGCCACCGTGACGTCGTCCATCCTCATCTCGGCCAGGACGCCCGCGACCTCGAGCGGGTGGACGAGGTAGGGCTCTCCGGAAAGCCGCTCCTGACCTTCGTGCACTTTGGCGCTGAACACGTACGCGCGCTGCAGGAGCGCGAGATCGCACGCGGAGTTGTACTCCAGGATGCGGTCTGCAATGTCGTTGAACCGGAGCATTCGCCGAGAAATTCCCCTTAAAGATCAGGTGCTTGGCTAAAAATAACCAACTGCTGCCCGCGCGTCCATCGAACTGTCTGGGCGTCCCGCGGACACACGGGGCGCCCCTGAAACCCGGCGGACCCTACAAACCGGGGGAACGCGGGTATCGAAACTGCTCCTCGGCCAGCGCGGGCAAGAACCTTTCCCTCAACGCGCCCACCGACCCCCCACGCTCGGCGCGGACGATTTCCAGCAGGTTCGCCACGCAGGTCTCCAGGTCGTCGTTGGTCACCGCGTAATCGAAGTCGCCGATCGCCTCCAACTCGCGGTTCGCCACTTCGAGCCGTCGGCGGATCTCGTCCGGGGAGTCCGTGCCGCGCCCCTGTAGGCGGCGCTCGAGTTCCTGCATCGATGGCGGCAACAAGAAGATCAATCGAGCATCGGGGCGCCGCGCGCGCACCTGCCGAGCTCCCTGAACCTCGATCTCGAGCAGCACGTCCCGGCCACCCGCGAGCCCGCGACCGATCGCCTCCCAGCTGCTTCCGTAGAGGTGCGCGTTGTACTCCGCCCACTCCAGAAATGCACCTTCGCTCACCAATCGTCGAAACTCCGACTCGTCGACGAAATGATAATCTTGACCATCGACTTCGCGGTCGCGTTTTCGGCGCGTCGTATGCGAAACCGAAAACGCAATCCGATCATCCAGCTCCACCACCTTCCTGCAGACCGTCGTTTTTCCGGTTCCCGAGGGTGCAGCCACCACGAAGGGGATTCCGTGCTCGGCCCTGTCCTCGCTCACTCTTCGCTCCCAAGGGGGCCCTCGTGGACGAAACGCGCCGCGACGGTATCTGGGTTGATGGCGGAGAGAATCACGTGGTCGCTGTCCGTGACGATGATCGAGCGGGTGCGGCGACCCTGTGTGGCGTCGATCAGTTTGTTGCGACTGGAAGCCTCTTCCCGCAGTCGTTTCATCGGCGCCGACTGCGGCGAAACGATCGACACCACCCTGGCTGCGACCACGAAATTGCCATAGCCGATATTCAGCAGGACCCGGCTACTCAATGTTCAGGACCTGCTCGCGGATGCGCTCGAATTCGCTCTTGAGTTCCACGACATCGTGAGCGATCGGGGCGTCGGTGCCCTTGGAGCCGATCGTATTGGTCTCGCGGCCCAATTCCTGCAGCAGGAATTCCAGCTGTCGACCGACGGGTGCGTCGATTTTCGCGGCCTGCACGATCTCGCGAAATTGCTCGATGTGGCTGCGCAGGCGCACGATCTCCTCGGTCACGTCGAGACGATCGGCCGCCATCACGATTTCCTGATGGAGGCGGGCCTCGTCGAGCAACCCGGTCTCCAACCGGAGCTGTTCGGTTCGCTTCTTCAATCGGTCGCGAACCGTTTCGCCCACCAATCCAGATCGCGCCTCGATGGATTCCGTCAGGGATTCCACCCGGTCGAGCCGCGACATCAAATCCCGCTCGATCGCTTTCCCTTCCGAGGCCCGCATCGCCACCAGTGCGTCCAGGGCCTGGTCCACACCACCGAGCAGCGCGTCGAGCAGTTCATCGACCGGAAGCTCGGGCTCCGCGAGGCGCGCGACGCCCGGAAGTCCGATCAGGGTATCGACCGTCAAATAGCCTTCCACACCGTCGATGCCACCCAGTTCTCTGGCTACACGACCGTATTCTTCTGCGACGCCTCGATCGATGGCCACACGAGCCGAAACGGGGCTGTCATCCGATGTCGCGATGGTCAACTCGATCTTGCCGCGACCGATTCTCTGCTGGATTCGCGTCCGTAGATCGGCTTCGCAGGTTGAAAGCATGCGCGGCACACGCACGCGCGCGTCGAGGTGACGGTGATTCACGGACCGTACTTCGATGTCGAAACCGAGCGACTCCAGGCGCATGGATGCTCGGCCGAATCCGGTCATACTCAAGATCACGACCCCTCCCCTGCCGACCCGCTGACCGCTCGCACGGCTGCCCTCGAGCGGATTTCTTCAGCGCTGCGACATCGCAATTGTTGTCCCGAGCTACCCCACGATCGCTCTCGCCACACCCGTCCGGCCCGCATCCGCATCCACATCCGGCTGGCGCAAGCTGGCTTCCAGCCAATCCAGCAGCGGCAATTCTTGCGCCACCTCCAATTTGATGGATAGCACGCGCACATCCGCGCGGCCGATCCAGTCGGGGTTGATCCGGATGGCGTCTTCTTCGGTGGTGATCCACAGCGGGGCGTTGCGATAGAGGTATCGCAGGTCTCTCGGGCCGTAGCGGTGGTGGTCCCCGAAGTTTCGTTCCGTGACGACGTTGGCACCGAGCTGCTCCACGGCATTGCGCAGAGAGGTCGGCCGTGCGAGCCCCGAAATCAATCCGACGACCGCGCCGTTCAGCACCTCGGGTGGCTCGGCTGCACCTCCCCTCAAGGGTCTGACGGAAACCGGCCGCCGATGGGCGGCAAACCCGGAGGCCCCTGAACCGAAACGCTGAAGCAGCTGCGCGTCTTTGCCGCGGAGGGGACCGTCGATCACACCCACAGCGTCAGCGCCGCGCAGCACCCGAACCGGCTCTCGAAGGGGGCCGCAGGGCATCAGCCAACGATTGCCGAAACCGGATTGACCGTCGATCGCAACGACGTCCAGGTCGCGCTCCAACGAATGACACTGAAAACCGTCATCGAGAACGAGAATCTCCGCGCCGAAAGCAGAGGACGCGCGCACTCCGACGTGGAAACGATCGCACCCGACGAGTACCGGGATCCCTGGAGAGTGCGCGGCGAGAATCATCGCAGCGGCACCTGCAACCTCGGCGCGGCTCTTGACGTAGCGCCCGTCCGAGACGACGAGCACCGCATCGCGACCCCACCGCGCCCGAGCGACCCCTCGCGCCGCCAACGCGACGCGATGGCCGCGGCGACGCAGCGCATTCGCAATCCATGCCGCGGTCAGGGTCACGCCCCCGCGCCCCCTCACGAGACTGCCGACACTGACGACGCGCATCGGAAGCGCTCTGGGGCGCAGCGCCCCGCTCGCGTAGAGGGCGCGGTGCAGAAGGGCTGCCGCACCGAAGAGCCCGGATGCGGGTGCCAGCGCAAATCGAGCTGCAGCCCGCCAAAGCGGTTCTTCGCCCTCGTCGAGCCACATTGCTCGATCCCTCAACGATCAACGATGCGAGCGCCCGGCTCCGCGTCGGTCACGGCCGGCATTCCGCTCGCATGCAGTTCGACCGGCCCGAACCGGGTTCCAACTATCTCTTGTTGTATTGAGCGATGATCAGATCGGTGATGTCGAGCGCTTCCCGGGTGTAGATCACACCGGCGGCGCCTCTCTGCAAGATCAGGGTGTATCCCTGATCGCGTCCCGTTTCGTTGATGATCTGCCGCAACTTGTTGAGCAGCGGCTCCTGGATCCGGAATTTGTCGACCTTGAGCTGACCCTCGATCTCCTTGACCTTGTTCTCGATCTGGTTGCGGACTTCCGCCATGTCGAGCTGTTTCTGGAAGAGGGATTCGTCGGAGAGCACGAACTTCTTCGCTTTGAGGTCTTCGTCCAGCGCCTGGTAGCGCTCGTAGAGCGGCGCGATCTGGGCCTCGGCCTCGCGTTGTTTGCGGGCCATCTCCTCTCGTGCGGCCTTGCCATCCTCGGTTGAACTGATGGCCTGATCGAGATCGACCACTCCGATCTTGATCGGTTCGTCCTGCGCGGCCGTCCCAACCACGAGCAGGGCGAGCGCCCCAAGTGCAACCACTGCGTTGTGAACTTTCATAATCTCGCTCCTCTTTGCGTGCGGCTCGAATGCGAATCGGGTTTAGAGACCCCGGCCGCCCACGGAAAATTCGAATACCGGCGACTTATCCTGAGATGTGGGATCCAGGGGAAATCCCAAGACGACCGCCAGCGGCCCGAAGGGTGAAAACCACAATACACCAGCTCCCGATCCCCACCGCCACTCCGATACATCGAGCAGGTTATCCCCCTCCGCGAAGGCATTTCCGCCGTCCAGGAAGAGGAGCGCCTCGAGGCCGATGGTATCTGATATCGGGAACCGATAGTCGATGCTCGAACTGATGAATTTGTTCCCGCCGATTACGTCGGTTTCGTCCAGATCGGCAAAGTCATCGATGTCCGTAGCGTCGATGTCGTTGCAGCGACCGTTCCGATTCCCGCCGTTCACGCGCAGACCTTCCGGCGCGCACGAGCCGCCTCCAGGGCCGGGAATGTAGCCAACCGGTTGGAATAGCGGGCCGAATCGACCATCACCGAAGTCGAAGATGCGCTTGCGCAATATGGGGCGCCTGGGTCCAACCGAGCGCGCCTTGTACCCCCTCAGCTGGAACTGGCCCAACCCTCCGAGAAA
>Ga0326597_10013762_pt1 | contig 10616 bp, 11 predicted proteins | sample RVTome_12_FD_203789 | JGI IMG/M metagenome (GOLD analysis project Ga0326597, IMG submission 203789) | Soil microbial communities from uranium-contaminated site in the Upper Colorado River Basin, Wyoming, United States - RVT100D185 | ecosystem: Environmental > Terrestrial > Soil > Contaminated >... | reverse complement strand
GACGACGGCGAGATCGCGGTGCGCGGCGAGCTGGTCATGCAGGGCTACTGGAACAACCCGGACGCCACGGCGGCGGCGATAAAGGACGGCTGGCTGCACACCGGCGACATCGGCGAGATCGGCCCCGACGGGTACCTCAGGATCACCGACCGCAAGAAGGACATCATCGTCAATTCCGGCGGCGACAACGTATCGCCCCAGCGCGTCGAAGGATTTCTCACCCTGCAGCCGGAGATCGCCCAGGCCATGGTCTACGGCGACCGGCGACCGCACCTCGTCGCGCTGATCGTGCCCGACGCCGAATTCGCCAAACGCTGGGCGCAGGAGAACGGCGAGGCCGGCAAGGAACTCGATGCCCTGGGCGACATTCCGGCGTTCCGTTCGGCCATCGGCGCGGCGGTCGACCGGGTCAACGACGACCTTTCCGTCATCGAGAAGGTCCGGCGATTCCGGGTTACCGCGGACCCCTTCACCATTGAAAACGGCATGATGACCCCCACTCTGAAGATACGACGCCATGTCATTCGGCAGCGGTACGAAGCATCACTGGAGGCGCTTTATGGTGGGTAACATTATGCGTTCATTGAGAATTCTCATCGGGATCCTCTTCGTCGGCCTGGGGTCGATGCTGGCCGCGGGCTGCGCGATCGATGCCGCGACGGCGCCGGCGTCGGACCGCTCCATGAGCCAGGTTGTCGCCGACGCGGAGATCGTGCTCGACATCAACAAGCGGCTGCTCGCGAGCGAGAACCAGGACCTTTTCTTCGACGTCACCACGAACGTCTATGAGGGTCGCGTCATGCTGACCGGCTCGGTCCGGACCGCGCGCGAACGCCAGCGCGCCGGCACGCTGGTCAACGGGCTGCGCGGCGTGCGCACTGTCTACAACGAGCTGCAGATAACCGATGCGGGCGGGTTCAAGAACACGGCGCACGACGTCTGGATCAGCACCAAGATCCGCGCCAAGCTGGTCGCGGCGAAGGACGTGAAGTCGATCAATTACCGCTGGCAGACGGTCAACGGGGTCGTCTACCTGATCGGCCGCGCCCAGGACCGCGCCGAGCTCGACCGGGTGCTTGCCCTGATCAAGGACACGGAACATGTCACCGGCCTGACGGAGCATGTCGCGATTGACGGCGCGGGCAACGGCGCGTCGTCGCAGCGGCGGACCTGAGCGGACCGGAAACGATAAACAGGGGGATCGAGCCATGGCGAAGAACGAGACGGCGCTGATCGTCGGCGCGGGACCGGGGCTCAGCGCCTCGCTGGCGCGGCGCCTCGCGAATGAGAACGTAAAAGTCGCCCTTGCCGCGCGCGACATCGGCAAGCTGTCGGGACTGGTGGCGGAAACCGGCGCGAAAGCGTATGGCTGCGATGCCGTCGTGCCGTCGCAGGTGGCGGGCCTGTTCAAATCGGTGACGGCCGATCTGGGCGAGCCCGACCTCGTCGTCTACAACGCGTCCAACCGGGTGCGCGGTCCGGTCATCGACCTCGATCCGGAGGCGGTGCTGACCGCGATCAAGATCAGCTGCTATGGCGGGTTCCTGGTCGCCCAGCAGGCGGCGAAGCAGATGGTGCCCCGCGGCGACGGCGCGATCTTCCTCACCGGCGCGTCCGCCGGGGTGAAGGGCTATGCCAATTCGTCGACCTTCGCGATGGGCAAGTTCGGGCTGCGCGGCCTCGCCCAGAGCCTCGCGCGCGAGCTGCACCCGCGGAACATCCATGTCGCGCATTTCGTGATCGACGGCGGCATCGGCAAGGGACCGGACGATCCGCGCAACGACCGCGGCCCGGACGGGCTGCTGCGGCCCGACAGCATCGCCGAAACCTATTACAGCTTCTGGCGCCAGCCGCGCGACGCCTGGGCGTGGGAGATCGAGCTCCGCCCCTGGGTGGAGAAGTTCTGACGATCCGGCTCCCCGCGCTCCGACCCCGCCCGAGTGCGGGTGACGCATCGATCGCAACGAGCCGTTGCGTACCCATAAAGGGTGTGCCAGCGTTTTCCGCTTCTTCCCTTTAACGAGCGGGAGAAAGTCTTACCTGAAGGAAGGAAGCCTGGCGTTTTCGCCGCGTTTGGCAGGGTGGACAGTTCAGGGGATGTTCGTCCGATGGCAATCGATATCGCTCAGATTCTGAACGACCGGCAGGCCGACAAGTATGCCCTGCACGAGACCTATCTCAATGCGCAGCTGGTCCGCGTCCTGAAGACGCTGGGCTACGATGTCGACTTTCGCCGGGGGGAAGGCGCCTACCTGTTCGACGCGGCGGGACGGCGCTATCTCGATCTGCTGAGCGGATTCGGCGTATTCGCCGTGGGCCGCAACAACCCCGATGTCATCCGGTCCCTCAGGCAGGTTCTCGACTCGTCGCTTGCCGATCTCGTGCAGCTCGACGTCTCTCCGCTGGCGGGCGTGCTTGCCGAACGGCTGCTCGCGCGCATGCCGTGGCTCGAGCGCGTCTACTTCTGCAACTCCGGCGCCGAAGCGACGGAGAGCGCGATCAAGTTCGCGCGGGCGGCGACCCGCCGAAGCAGGATCGTATATTGCGAGAACGCCTATCATGGGCTGACGAACGGGGCGCTTTCGCTGAACGGCACCGACCTGTTCCGCGCCGGGTTCGAGCCGCTGCTGCCCGACTGCATCCGCATTCCGTTCAACGATATCGCCGCGCTCGAAGCCGTGCTTCGGAACGGAGACGTCGCCGCCTTCGTCGTGGAACCGATCCAGGGCAAGGGCGTCCGTATGCCGTCGGAGGATTATTTTCCGGCGGCCGCGCGGCTGTGCAAACGCCATGGCACGCTGCTGGTCGCCGACGAGATCCAGACCGGGGTCGGCCGGACGGGGCGGTTCCTCGCCATGGAGCACTGGTCGGTGGAACCGGACATCGTGCTCCTGGCGAAGGCGCTGTCGGGCGGCTTCGTACCGGTCGGCGCGGTCGCGATGAAGGACTGGATATTCGCCAGGCTGTTCGACCGGCTCGACCGGGCGCTGGTCCACGGCACGACATTCGGCAAGAACAATCTGGCGATGGCGGCCGGCCTCGCCACGCTCGACGTGATCGAGGAGGAACGGCTGATCGAGCGTACCGCGGCGATGGGCGACGCGCTGATGGAAGACCTGCGGGCGCTCGCCGGCAGGCACGACCTGCTGAAGGCGGTGCGCGGCAAAGGGCTGATGATCGGGCTGGAGTTCGGCGCGCCGCGCGGCGTGAAGCTCAAGACCGCCTGGCACATGCTGGACGCCGCCAAGAAGGGACTGTTCTGCCAGATGGTGCTGGTGCCGCTGTTCCGCGACCACCGGATCCTGTGTCAGGTGGCGGGCGACAACATGTACGTGATCAAATTGCTGCCGGCTCTGGTCATCGGCGAGGCGGACCGCGCCTGGATCGTCGAGGCGCTCGACGAGGTCATCGGCGAGTGCAACGCGTTCGGCGGCGCGGTCTGGGGCCTCGGCCGTACCCTCGCGCACAACGCCCTGAAACCGAAAGCCGGCGTGGCGTAACGTCGATAGACGACCCGCGCGGTGCGGGTCAGCTTCGCACGCCCTCCGCCACCTTCGCCTTCGCGGCCTTCAGGAACAGCGCGCGGGTATCCATCATCGCCTGGATGCAGGCCTCGTCGAAATCCTCCTTCGGCTCCGGATCGGGCTTCCAGTAGCCGTGCGTGTCGCGGCCCCGCAGCAGCATGGCCGTGGCGCCCTCGTAGCGCGTCTCGCGCACGTGCGGCGCGCAGTAATGGATCGAAAAGCCGATGCGCGGACGGCCGGATCGGTTGGGCAGCGAGGAATGGACCACGCTTTCATGATGGAAAATCGCCTGCCCGGCATGCACCGGGGCGTCGACCGCCCTGGTTTCGTCCACCCCGCGCACCGTCTGGCCGGCCGGGGCGAGGTTGTCGGGGCTGGGGTGGAAATCGTGAATGGACTGCGTTCTGTGGCTGCCCGGGATATAGCGCACGCAGCCGGCTTCCGCGTCCGCCTCGTTGAAGGAGAACCAGGCGGTGATGGTTTCCGCCGGCTCGAACCCGTAGAAGAACGTGTCGGTATGCCAGGAGATGTAGCGCGGATCGTGCGCCTTCTTGGTGAAGAAGGATGCCCCCCAGCACAGGATGTCCGGCCCGATCAGGTCCTCCAGCGCATCGAGCAGGCGGGGGTGGCGCACGAGGTCGCACAGCCACGGAAACGGCAGGTGCGCCTTGACGCGGAACCGCTCCTGCGGCTCCTCGCCCAGCGTTTCCTCCATGGCGGCGAATTTCGCGTGCATCGCCGCGGCCTCCTGGGGCGAACAGACCGTGTAGGGGAACAGGAAACCGTTTTCGCGATACCGGGCGATCTGCGCTTCCGTCAGAATTTTGGACATGGCCGGCCTCCCTTGCCGTGATTTGTCGGAAGCCTAACAGAATGTCCGGACGAATTCACCCGGCCGGTGGCGCCGCCCGCCTGCCCGGCATCTACTCCGCCGCGGCCGGCTGGTCGAGCATGCCGAGCGCGCTCAGGTAGGTGTCGAGCACGTATTCCTGCTCCTGCCGCTGGTCCGGCTCCAACTTCCTGATCCGCACCACCTGGCGCATGATCTTGGGGTCGAAACCGGTCCCCTTGGCTTCCGCATAGATTTCGCGGATATCGGCCAAAAGCGTGGCCTTTTCCTCCTCGAGCCGTTCGATCCGCTCGATGAACGCCCGCAGGTGCTCGCGCGCCAGCGTGCCCTTGTTGTCCGACATGAGTGCGTCTCCGGTTTTCCTGTCGTGGGCGAAAACAATAGAAACGCCGCCCCGAATCGAAAACGGCGGGGCGGCGTCCGATGCGAAAAAACTGTGGATAACGGCGGCGCGCCGCTATTCCGTGGTCAACGCGGGGTCGGCCAGCACCTTTTTGAAGGCTTCCTGCTGCTGCGGTGTCGCGCCCTTCTGGTAGGTCGCCTTCCATTCGTCGTAGGTCATGCCGTAGACCTGCGCGCGCGCATCGTCCATGGTGAGGTCGAGCCCCTTCTCCCTGGCCGCGGCGAGATACCATTTGCTGAGGCAGTTGCGGCAGAACCCGGCGAGATTCATCAGCTCGATGTTCTGCACGTCGCTGCGTTTCTTGAGGTGCCCGACCAGCGTGCGGAATGCCGCCGCCTCGAGCTCCGTCTGCGTCTGCCTGTCCAGATCAGCCATTTCCTTGCTCCCGTCTGTCGGTTGTTTGCGGTGGTGGACCTAAAATCGTTCACCGGGCCGCGAAAATCCAGCCCCGGACGACGGCCCGCGACATAACACCTGGAAGGCGGTCATCGAATCGTTGGGGTCAACACTTTAATAAGCAGAACTCGGAAGATCAGCCGCCTCTCACACGATGAGCCAGCGCCACACACCGAGGAGATCGACCGCGACGAACGCCCCCTGCAGCACGACGAGGCTCATGTCGCGCAGCGCCATCCCCGCGACGGTCCAGGAGACCGACGAGATCAGGAACAGCACCCAGCCCCAGCCGCTGACCGGTATATGCAGCGCGAGCACCAGCGCGCCGAGCACGCCGGTGACGGTGCCGAGCCATTTGAGCGCCGCGAACGCCCGTGTCCCTGGCGTCAGCACCGCGACCGCCATCGGCGGTTTCACAGCCCGTCCACCGTTTCCGCGATCAGCTCGTCGACCACGCCGCGCAGCGCTTCGGCGTCCGACTTGCCCGCGGCCCTGGCTTCGCGGAAGGCGGCGACCTGGCGGTGCGCGCTGGTGCCGCGCGAGACGATCCGCCGCGCCGCCTCGATCTCCGCCCTGCAGTCGAGCGCATCCGCGTCCTCGCCCACGAGCGCGATGAGCTCCTCCAGCAGGTCGCGATAGGGGACGACGGTTTCCTTGCCGAAATCGACCAGCCCCTTGTCCAGCCCGTAGCGCTGCGCCCGCCAGCGGTTCTCCGCGATCAGCATCTTGGGATACATGCGCCATCGCTTGTTCTCGCCGCGCAGCCGCCACAACATCCGGCACAGGCACTGGAAGATGGCGGCGATGCTGAGCGCGTCGTCGAGCAGGGGACACATGTCGGTGATCCGCATCTCGAGCGTCGGGAAGCGGGCGCTGGGCCGGACGTCCCACCACAGCTTGGTCGCGTCCTCGAGCAGCCCGGCCTTGACCATCACCGCGACCGTCCGCTGGAACTCGGCGTAGCTCGTGAAGGTCTCCGGCAGGCCGGTGCGCGGCAGCTCGTTGAACACGCTGAGCCGGTAGGAGCGGAGCCCGGTATCCTCCCCGCCCCAGAACGGCGAGGAGGTGCTGAGCGTCAGCAGATGCGGCAGGAAATAGGGCAGCTGGCTGAGCAGCTCGATCCGCAGGTCGTCGTCCTCGATCCCGACATGCACGTGCATGCCGCAGGTCAGCAGCCGGCGCGCGACGACCTGCATGTCCTCCGCCAGAACGTTATATCGGTCCTTGTCGGTGTGCTTCTGCGTGTGCCAGGACGCGAAGGGGTGGGTGGACGCGCCGATCGGCGCGCAGCCGTATCTGCGGGCGATATCGGCGACGGTCCGGCGCAGCCGTTGCAGCTCGCTCCGCGCTTCCCCGATCGTGGCGCACACCCTGGTGCCGACCTCGATCTGGGCGCGCAGGAACTCGGCCGTCACCTGCCCGCCCAGATGCGCCACGCATTCTTCCATCATCGCCTGGGGCGGGTCGCTGACCAGATCGCGCGTCTCCAGATCGACGAGGAGATATTCCTCCTCGATGCCCAGGGTGAAATCGGGTTCGCGAAAAAAGGTCATCGGTCCTCTCCCCTCTCGTACAGGACGGGATCCGCGAGGATCGGCGCCAGCATATGCGCCAGCAGCCCGGCCGTGCGCTGCTGCCCGTCGGCGCCCGCCACCTGGTCCTCGCGCATCTCGATCAGCACGTTGGCAAGGCCGATTTCGGTCGCATGCACCTCGATCGAATAGCCGTAGCGCAACCGCCCCGAATAGGGCTCGTTGTCGCCGATCGCCAGGTCGGTGCTGGCGCGCAACGACTCGATCAGCGGCAGGGCGATGCGCCCGTCCTCGTCCCACAGCACGCCGATATGCCATGGCCGCTCGATTCCGGCCAGCACCGGCGTGAAGGCGTGGACCGAGACGATGACCGGCCGGACGCCGCTTTGCGCGAACCCGGCGAGCCCGGCGGCGATGCGGCGGTGGTAGGGCCAGAAGCATGCCTCGGCGCGCCGGCCGGCCTCCTCGGGTGTGACGTTCGCGTTGCCCGGTATGGGCGTGCCGTCGCCGATGCGGACGATCGATTCCGGATGGTCGAGGCGCCGGTTGGTGTCGATCACCAGCCGCGAATAGCCCGACAGCACGGCCGGCGCGTCGAGCCGCGCGGCCAGCCCCTCGGTCACCCCGGCGGCGCCGATGTCGTAGGCGATATGGCGGTGGAGGTCGCGCTCGGCGAGCCCGAGCCCGTGCAGCGCGGCCGGCACGGCGTTGGACGCGTGGTCGCATACGATCAGGACCGGCGCGGTCCCGCCGGGATTGACGATCCGCACCGGCGCGGGATCGTCCGGGCCGAGCAGCGGCAGGCTGGTATCCGTCGTATCGGTCATGCCCCTATATAGCCTAAATTTCGGCCTTTGCCCGAAATCGGCGCTGCTGTCTAATGCCGCGTGCCATGCGCGTTTCGACAGGCCGATGACCCGCCTTCCGCCCGACCGGATGCTGCGTACCCTGTTCGACGCCGCCCTGCGGGCGGTGTCGGCCGACCGGTGCCTTGCGCCGCATCTGCCGGAACCGCCGCGCGGGCGCACCGTCATCGTCGGCGCGGGCAAGGCGGCGGCGGAGATGGCGCGCGCCGTCGAGCGCCGCTGGCCGGGACCGGTCGCGGGGATCGTGGTCACACCATACCGGCACGCCGTGCCGTGCGAACGGATCGAGGTCGTCGAGGCGGCGCATCCCGTCCCGGACGAAGCCGGCATGGCGGCGGCGCGGCGCGCGCTCGACGCCGTTAAAGACCTTACCGCGGACGATCTCGTGCTCGCCCTGATCTCCGGTGGCGGCTCGGCGCTCCTCGCGCTGCCGGTCGCCGGCGTCACACTGGCCGACAAGCAGGCGGTGACCCGCGCCCTGCTGCGCTCCGGCGCGGCGATCGGCGAGATCAACACGGTGCGCAAGCACCTGTCGGCGATCAAGGGCGGCCGGCTCGCGATGGCGGCGCATCCGGCCCGGATCGTCACCCTCGCGGTGTCCGACGTGCCGGGCGACGATCCCGCGACCGTCGCCTCCGGCCCGACCCTGGCCGACGCCACGACGCTCGCCCGGGCGCGCGACATCCTTTCCGCCTTCGGCATCGCGCCGCCGCCCGCCGTCGCGGCGGCCCTGGCCGATCCGGCGAACGAAACGCCGAAGCCGGGCGATCCGGCCTTCGCGGCGGACGGGGTCGCGGTGATCGCCCGGGCGCGCGACGCGCTCGACGCCGCGGCGGCGGCGGCGCGCGACCTCGGCCTTGCCCCGACGATCCTCGGCGGCGATATCGAGGGCGAGGCGCGCGACGTCGCCCGCGCCCATGCCGCGCTCGCCATCGGGACGGCCCGCACGGTGTCCGACCGGCCGCGCATCCTGCTGTCGGGCGGGGAGACCACGGTGACGATCCGCGGCGACGGCGGCGCGGGCGGGCGCAACACCGAATACCTGCTCGCGCTCGCGCTCGCGGTCGAAGGCCGCGCGGACATCGCCGCCATCGCCTGCGATACGGACGGGATCGACGGCAACGCGCAGGCGGCGGGCGCGGTACTCAGACCCGACAGCATGGCGAGGGCGCGCGCCGCCGGGCTCGACCCGGCCGCGATGCTGGCACAGCACCGCAGCGCGACGCTGTTCGCCGCGCTCGGCGACCTCGTCGAGACCGGCCCGACCCGCACAAACGTCAATGATTTTCGCGCGATCCTCATATCTTCTGGAACCGGCGCGGGGCCTGATCTATAAGGATTCCATGCGGCGTCACCGTCAGGCAAAGATACTCGCGACACTCGGGCCAGCCAGCGATTCGCCGGATATCATCCGCGCCCTCTTCGAAGCCGGCGCCGACGTTTTCCGGCTCAATTTCAGTCACGGCAGCCACGCCGACCACGCCAGGAAGTTCGACATCATCCGCGGCCTGGAGGTCGAGTTCGGCCGGCCGATCGGCATCCTGACAGACCTGCAGGGACCCAAGCTCCGCGTCGGCGATTTCGACGGCGGCGCGACGACGCTGGAGGAAGGCAGGAGGATCCGGCTCGACCTCGACGACAAGCCGGGCACCGGCGACCGAATCCCCCTGCCCCATCCGGAAATCTTCGCCGCCATCGCGGAAGGCACCGAGCTGCTGCTCGACGACGGCAAGCTGCGCCTGCGGGTGACGGAAGCCGGGCGCGATTTCGCCATGACCGAGGTGATCACCGGCGGCAGGCTGACCAATCACAAGGGCGTCAACGTGCCCAACGCGGTCCTGCCGATCTCCGCGCTCGGCCCGAAGGACCGCGAGGACCTCAGCTTCGCGCTCGATCACGGCGCCGACTATATCGGGTTGAGCTTCGTGCAGCGGCCGGAGGACATCGCCGAGGCCCGGCGCCTGATCGCCGGGCGCGCGGCGGTGCTGTCCAAGCTCGAGAAGCCGGCCGCGATCGAGCATCTGGACGAAATCGTCAGCCTGTCGGACGCCGTCATGGTGGCGCGCGGCGACCTCGGCGTCGAGCTGCCGCCGGAGGATGTCCCCAGCCTGCAGAAGCGGATCGTCCGCGAGTGCCGCGAGCAGGGAAAGCCCGTGGTGGTCGCGACCCAGATGCTGGAATCGATGATCGGCTCCCCCGCCCCGACGCGGGCGGAGGCGTCGGACGTCGCGACCGCGATCTATGACGGGGCGGATGCGGTGATGCTGTCGGCGGAAACCGCCGCCGGCCAGTATCCGCTGGAAGCCGTGCGCATGATGAACCGCATCATCCGGCGGGTGGAACAGGATCCGCTGTACCGGTCGCTGCTGGAGACGACCCAGCAGGATCCCGAAGCGACCGCGCCGGACGCGATTACCGCCGCGGCCCGCCAGGTCGCCAACACGATTTCGGCCGCCGCCATCGTCACTTACACGACGTCCGGCTCGACCGCGCTGCGCGCGGCGCGCGAAAGACCGAACGCGCCGATCCTGTGCCTGACCGAGCAGGTGCGTACGGCACGCCGTCTCGCGCTCGCCTGGGGCGTGCAGTGCGTCGTCGCGGCGGATGTGCGCGACTTCGGGGATATGGTCACGAAAGCGTGCGAGATCGCCCTTGCCGCCGAATTCGCGCGCCCGGCCCAGAGCCTGGTGATCACCGCCGGCGTCCCGTTCGGCACGCCCGGCGCGACCAACATTCTTCGCATCGCCTGGATCACCTGAGCCGCCGGCCCGACGGCAAATCAGGCCGCCGTCCGGCGGGCGGCGCGGCCGTCCTTCGCGGTCGATGTCTCGCGCGGGTCGCGCATGACATAGCCGTGGCCCCAGACGGTCTCGATATAGCTGTCGCCGCCGGTCGCCGCCGACAGCTTCTGGCGCAGCTTGCAGATGAAGACGTCGACGATTTTCTGATCGGGCTCGTCCATTCCGCCGTAGAGGTGGTTGAGGAACGCCTCCTTGGTCAGCGGAACGCCCTTGCGCAGGGCAAGCAGCGCGAGCACGTCGAACT
>Ga0326597_10013761_pt1 | contig 10617 bp, 9 predicted proteins | sample RVTome_12_FD_203789 | JGI IMG/M metagenome (GOLD analysis project Ga0326597, IMG submission 203789) | Soil microbial communities from uranium-contaminated site in the Upper Colorado River Basin, Wyoming, United States - RVT100D185 | ecosystem: Environmental > Terrestrial > Soil > Contaminated >... | reverse complement strand
AGAACGCACTTCTCCGGTGGAAACGGTCGAGTTCTCTTTCACGAATAATAGGAGCAACATGCCGGCAACATAGGTGCTCGCGGCGATGTAAAAGGCCGGCGTGAATCCGTGGTGCTCCATGACGTAGCCGATGATCAATGTCCAGATGGGACCGGAGATGAAGCCGACGAAGTAGTAAATCGAAAAGGCCGCGTCGGTGAGCTCCGGGCTGGCGAAATCGCCGACCATGGTTTGGGTCAGCGAGCCGCGCGCCTGAACGAAAGCGCCGTAAAGAATCAAGTTGACGTAGAGGAGCCACGTCAGCCCCGGATGTTGAACCAGCCAGAAAGTCATAATCGCCGAGAGCAGCAGCGTCGCTTGGGTTATCAACACGCGCTTGCCGATGCGGTCGGAAAACCACGCGATGGCGAGCGGGCCGACCAGCCCGGCGCCTTGCATGACGGTTAAAAGAAAACCGCCGGCGGGGGCGCTGACGCCGAAGCGGTCCATGAAATAAGGCACCAGATAGGTCATGTTGACGCCGGTGCCGCGGCCCGCGGCGCCGACCATCAGGACCAGGGAGGTAAAAAGAATATTGCGGTTTTTGAGACATTGGAGGTAGGCGTTCAAGTTCGCCTTCATTTTTTTCTTGCCGCCGGCGGTCTCCTCAACGCCGGTCGACTGATCGGGGAGCATAAACAGCGTCAGTCCCATCACCAGGCTCGGCAAGCCGAAAATTACGAACACGCTGTGCCAATCCATGTAAAGCAGCGCGAGGGAGGCCAGGCCGGGGCCGATAAAGGAGCCGAGATTGCCCGCCGAGTGGTGAAAGGTCAAAGCCCAGCCGCGCGCCTTCGGATAGAAGCGCGACAAGATACTGGAGCCCAGGGGGTGCTGCGGACTGGAACCGGCGTCGATCGCCACCCGCGCGACCAACAGTTGCGGGTAGCTGCGCACGAAGAACTGCGACATGCCGGTGAGCCCGACAATCACGTTGCCGGCGCCGAGTATCGTCGTGCGTTTGAACATGCCGCTGAAAAAGCCGTAGATCACCTGCAGGCCCTGGCCGACGAAGCTGGACAAAGCGGAAATGAAGCCGAGTTGCAGCAAGCCGAATCCGAGATCCTTCATCATCACCGGGAAAATGACCGAGGTGATGCTGTACTGCAGGTGATTGAGCGTGTGGCAGGTGCTGATCAGGCTCAGGGCGAGACGCTTTTGCCGGTCGGTGACTTCGGCGGGCGCGACGGCGAGCGCCGCGGCGGCGGTTGGTTCATCGTTCATGAGGGTTTAATACCTTGGAGTCACGGAGTAGGGGAGTATGGGTCTTGGTTTACAGGCTAAAGACGCCGTCTGTCAATGGCGATTACGCAGTTTCAGGTTTCGAGTTGATGCGAAACCAGAAACCCCTCCCGTCTACGAGCTTGGTTACCGTTCCGGTGGCAATGTGTTAGCCGGAGTGGAATTCGCCATCAGCAAGCTACTCGCCACGCCGATGATCATGAGCACGAATCCGGTAACGAACGCGTACCAAATGGCGTCGCCGAGAATCGTAATAAGCCGCGGCCGCAGTTCCGGCGAAATTTGTAATCGCGTGGCGGGCTCCAGAAGATTTTGCGGATGAGCCAGCTTGTCGAGCAACACCGCTGACAGGCCGCTGCCTGACAGCCGGTTGAGGCCGAGCTGCATCTGATTCAACAGCACGGTCCCCATCAAACTGACGGCAAAGGCGCCGCCGAAGGTGCGAAAGAGCATAATTGTAGAAGTCGCCACGCCGATGCGTTGGGCTGATACTGAATCTTGCACCGCCACCAGCGTGGTGAGGTTCGCCATGCCCATACCCGTGCCGATCAGCGTCCCGCTTACGGCGACCCAGAATACATTCAGTTCGGACTTGAAAACGACGAACAGACCATAGCCGACGGTCAAGAGCGCCATGCCCGCCGCGGCCACCGCGCGATAGCCGACTCGATTGAGCGCTTGGCCCGCGATGAGGCCGCCCACGGTCCACGCGACGCTCAGGAACAGCAAGACCATGCCCGCGTGCGACGCCGTGAGTCCGGTTACACCTTGCAGGTAGAGCGGCAGATAGCTGATCGCGCCAAACACTCCCATGGCAGCCAGCGTGGCGACGGTCGCGGAAGTTTTAAAAAGGCTCAGGCGAAATAGATCCAGTGGTATTATCGGCTCGACGGCGCGGCGCTCGATGAAATAAAAAACGGCCAGAAAGACAGCCGCGAGCGCGATCATCCCGGCGAGTTCCGCGTTGAGCGGTTGCCTGGAGTGGGCGCTATGGGACAGCGCGTAAAACAGGATCATCAGGGCCGACAAGAGCGTAAAGGTTCCGGCGAAATCGAGTTTGTGCGCGCGTCGTTCCTGTCCCGTCTCCTTAAGCCCGGCAACGATCAAGCCGATGGCGACGGCGGTAATGGGCAAATTGACGAAAAACGCCCAGCGCCAGCTCACGTGTTCGACGATAAGGCCGCCGGCAAGCGGTCCGAGAATCGCGGCGACGCCCCAGATGCCGCTGATGATGCCCTGCATCTTGGCGCGCTCTTGCGGCGGGAAGAGCACGCCGACAACGATGAAAGACAGCGCGTAAATAGCGCCGCCACCCAGCCCTTGAACGGCGCGAAACAGCACCAGCGCTTCCATACTTTGCGCCGCGCCGCACAAGGTCGAGCCGACGACGAAAATGCCGACACCGACAAGCATCAGGCGTCGCCGGCTGAAAAGGTCCGCCAGCTTGCCGAAGAACGGCGTGGTGAGCGCCGAGGTGAGCATATAGACTGAAAAGACCCAGCTGTAGAGTTCCAGGCCACCGAGCTTGGCGACAATGGTCGGCATCGCCGTGCTGACTATCGTCGCATCGATGGCGAAGAGAAAGATCACCAGCATCACGCCGAGCGTGGCGAAGTTTCTCTTGCGCCTTGCCAGCGGAGTGGGAGTTTCGGGTGGGTTCACGTCGGGGAGCGCGTCGCTGGTTTTGGTTTGGTAACTTTATCACTTGGACTAGTTTGCGCCGAGAGTCAAGCAACACGGGAAAGAACACGCAGCGCGTTGACATAAGACCTATAAGACATGTAGGACCTATCTTCAGAGTGACCAATGGGACGTATACACTACGAATATGAGTCAGCATAATAGCAAGTCGGAGCTCATCCCACCGCATGGCGGATATCGGCAGCTGAAGTCCTATCAAAACGCGGAGATCGTCTATGACGGCACGGTGAAGTTCTGCGATCGGTATATCGACCGCCGTTCACGAACTCACGACCAAATGGTCCAGGCAGCTCGCAGCGGCAAGCAGAACATCGCTGAAGGCAGCATGGCTTCCGGCACCTCCAAGAAAACCGAACTCAAGTTGGTCGGAGTCGCGCGTGCCAGCTTCGAAGAACTGCTGTTGGACTTTCAAGATTTCTTGCGACAGCGAAAGCTGGTGGTCTGGGACAAAAACCACCCGATGGCGCGAGAGGTGAGGAGGCTGGCTTACTCCGAAAATAGGTCCTATATGACCTATAGGACTTATATCGAAGAGGCTGCGCCCGAGATCGCGGCGAACACTCTTATTTGTCTCATCCACCAGACCAACTACTTGCTCGACCAGCAGCTCCGCCAGCTTGAGCAGCAGTTTTTGAAAGAAGGCGGCTTCACGGAGAAACTTTACCGGGCACGAAGTCAAGCCAGAAAGTCAACTAACGGCTGAAAGTGAAAGTCAGCTTCACTACTCTATTGAGATCGCGATCACGCCGGCGACCACGCAGACCGTGCCGAAAACACTGGCCAAGTTGATCCGTTCAACTTTGCGCAGGAAGATCGCGCTTAAGATCGCGGTCCAGATCGGCGTGGTCGAGGCGATGGGCGAAACGATCACGACGGGGCCGAGCGTGAACGCAAACAGCATGAGTAGGACCGCCGTCGTTTCAAAGACGCCGGAGATCAGAAACGGCCAAAAGGCCCTGCGGTGCCAAACCAATTTTTCGCCACACACCGGCAAGGCGTAGTACATGGCGAAGGAGAGGAGAGAGACAGGACCGACGATGGCCGTAAAAAACAACGGCTCGTGGGACTGCACCATCGCATAACGGCGCAGCGGGTGAACAACCGCGGTGATAAGGGCCGTTGCGATTGGATACAGCAGGTAAGTCCAGCGGAAAGAAGTTAAGTGTTGGTCGATGCGCCAGGAAGTGAAAACGATTCCGATGACCACTAAAAGGGTCCCGATTATACCCAAGGGGGTGATCGGCTCGCCCAAGATTAGAATGCCTATCAACACCGCCGGCAGGGGAAATGTATTGCGCAGCGTGACCGCGCGCGACGTGCCGATCTTATGAATGCCCGTGTAGTGGCAGTGGCGCATGATCGGTTGGACAATGCCCGTGACCACGATGGCTACCAGGGCGGTGACGGCGACCTCTGGAATGCCGACGGTCAAGGCGACGACGATCCATAGAGCGACGGTGTGGACGACCAGGGACACGAAGGTCGCCGTGAGCGGCGTAGAGTAGTCCATTCCGCGGCGCACAGAAATATTCGCGAAGGCAAAGGAAACGGCCGTGAGCCAGGCGAAGAGTTGAGGGGACATTGCCGAGTGCCGTGAATGGAAGTTCGGCTAACGTACAACAATTTACACATCGGCAAAAGGGATCGGCCATGGGCGCTTGTATTTGCCTCTCAGGGAAGGATAAGAAGATGCTCGGTGATTCTATCGATTCAAGGAGGATCCTATGGCTTTCAAAATCAACCATCTTCACCTCAAGACGCCGAATCCTCGGAAAACCGTTGATTTCTATGTCCAGTACACCGGTGCGAAGATCGTTTCCGAGCGCACCGCGCCCAACGGCCGGCCGACCTTTCGCCTCAACCTGCACGGCGTGGATCTCAACGTGACGGATTTCCTCGAAGAGCAGAAGCTCGAACAATTCTACGGCCTGGAACACGTCGCCATCGATACCGACAATTTCGCCGGCGAGGTTGCCAAGATCAAGGCGGCGGGGATTAAAATCCTAGAAGAGCGGGTGTTGCCCGACGGTCGTAAGGTCTGCTTCTTCGAAGGGCCGGAAGGCGTGCGGCTGGAGTTCTTGGAAATGCGTTGAGCGCGGGAATCACGGATTCTTGAGCGCCCGTTCCAGCGGACCGTTCTCGCGGAAGGGCTCCGGCCAGCCGAGGTATTCCTTGAAGTCCGGGCGGGCTCTGATCAGGTCTTGAATCACGTTTTCGATGCCTCTGTCGGGCACGAAGGGCGCGGGCTTGAAAAGGCGAGCGTAAGCTTGGACTGTTCTCTTGGCGATTGCCAGGTCTTTCTCGCGCATCCATTTGGCAAAGGATTTCTCCGCGAAGCGGTGATCTCTCTTGATCAGGTGGATTCCCGCCACATAGGCTCGCAAAAAATCTTCGGTGGTTTTTGGCTCCGCTCTAATAAACGCCCGGCTGCTGGTGACGCAAGACGATGGGTAAACCAGGTCGGTGGTGCTGAGATCGACGAGTACGGGCCAGCCGCGCTGCAAGAAAGGGAGAGCGTAGCGGGTGGTGAGGGCGGCGGCGGCAATGCGCCCAACGTCCAAGGCGGCGGCCATTTCTGGCCCGGCGCCGAGCTGCAAAATCGTCATGTCCCTGTCGGGATTCAGCCCCACATGCTTCAGCGCTGCCCTCAGATAGAAGTGCGTCGTCGAGCCATAGCGGGTTATGGCGCTGGCTTGCCCTTTGAGTTCGGCGGCGGATTTGATCTCGGGGCGCGTGATCAGATAGACGGGATCGGCATCGATGGGACAGGCGAGTAGGACAACGTCACCGCCCGCCGCGCGCGCGGCAACCACCGACTCGGCGCCGACGCCGGAAAAGGGCAGGTCGCCGGTGATGATCGCCAGCGTGATCAGCGAGCCTCCGCGAATCTGCACGGGCTCGACGTTAAAACGGTACTTGTCGAAGTATCCGGCGTCCTTGGCGACCCAGATGGGTAAATTGGAAGGGGAGGCGGTGGTGCCGTACATAATGCGGCGAGGCTCTTGACTGCCTGCGGGGGAGTGAAGCAAAGCCGCCATGCAAAGGCCGGCGGCCGCGGATTTGATTCGGGTAAGCGTCATTATCGCGGCAAGGCTCTCTCCAAGGGTCCGTGATCGCGAAACAGCTCCGGGTGGCCGATAAAATCTTTCGGCACCGGCCGCTGGTTTGCCAGATCTTTGAGGACGTTTTCGATGCCTTTGTCGGGCACATAGGGCACGGGCTTGAACAAACGGGCAAAGGCTTCCACGGATTTGGTTAACGTAGCAGATTCTTTTTCCTTCAGCCATTTGATCAAAATTCGTTCAGCGAGTTTTTGATCTTTCTTGATCAGCTGGATCGCGCTCACATAAGCGTTCAGAAATCCGTTGACGGTTTTGGGTTCGGCTTTGATGAATGCGCGGGTGCTGGTCACGCAAGATGAAGGATAGACCAGATCGGATTTTGTCAAATCGACGAGCACCAGCCAGTTGCGCTGCATCAACGGCAGGGCATCCCGTATCGTCAACGCGGCCGCAGCGATTCTTCCGCTGTCCAGGGCCGTGACGATCTCCGCGCTGCCGCCTAATTGGAGCAGAGTCATCTCTTTATCGGAATCGATGCCGACCATTCTCAATGCCGAGCGGAGATAGAAATGGATCGAGGAGCCTAGGCGAGTGACGCCGGCCGCTTTCCCTTTGAGCTCCGACGGCGCCTTAATTTCGGGGCGCGCAATGAGATACACCGGTTCTAGGTCGGCGGGGCACGCGAGGAGCACGATGTCGCCACCTTCGACCCGGGCGGCAATCACCGATCCGGCGCCGACGCCGGAAAGCACGGCTTGACCGCTCATGATCGCCATCGTGCTGAGCGCGCCGCCGCGAATCTGCACCGGCTCGATGTTCAAGCCGTTCTTGGCAAAGAGCCCTGTGTCCTTGCCGGCCCACACCGGGAGATGCGAGATGGAAGTCGAGGCGCCGTAGAGGATGCGACGAAGCTCCTGTGCAGGCGCGGACAGGTGACTCAGGAGCAGCGCAGCAACAATCAATAGTAGTCGAGCAACTTTCATGAACGGGACAGCGCCTTCTCCAACGGACCGTGGTCGCGGAATAAATCATACCGGCCGATAAAGTCCCTCGCCACGGTGCGTCGGTTTGCCAAGTCTTTCATGACGTTTTCAATCCCTTTATCCGGCACGTAAGGCGCTGCTTTGAATAATCGGGCATAAGACTCCACCGTTTTTTTGATCAGGTACGGGTCTTTCTCCCTGAGCCATTTGGCGAAGGTTTTTTCGGCGAAGAACTGATCCTTCTTGATCAGCTGGATTGCCGCAACATAGGCGCGCAGAAAATCATCGACCACCTTCGGCTCGGCCTTCACGAAGGCGCGGCTGCTGGCGACGCAAGAAGAGGGATACACGAGGTCGGTGGTGCTCAGATCGACGAACACCGGCCAGCCCCGCTGCAAGAGGGGGATTGCGTAGCGGTTTGTCAGGGCGGCCATGGAAATGCGCCCGTGCTCCATGGCCGATACGGCCTCGCTACCGGTGCCGAGCTGCAAGATCGTCACGTCCTTTTCCGGGTCGAGACCGACATGGCGCAAGGCTGCCCGGAGATAAAAATGAGTGGTGGAGCCGAGCCGTGTCACGGCGGTTGCCTTGCCTTTTAGTTCAGCGGGCGATTTGATCTCCGGCCTGGCGATCAGATACACCGGGTCCGAATCAACGGGGCACGCGAGCAAAACGACATCCCCGCCCTCAATGCGTGCCGCGACCACCGATTCCGCGCCGGCGCCGGAGAATTGCAGCTGGCCGCTCATGATCCCCATCGTAATCAGCGCGCCGCCGCGTATTTGCACAGGCTCTACGTTTAAACCGTTCTTGGCAAAGAGGCCGGCGTCCTTGGCAACCCACACGGGCAGATGGGCCGTCGAAGTCGTCGTGCCATAGTGAATTCGGCGCAGCTCTTGGGCGGGCGCGGAGGAATATAGGACCAATAGGACGAATAGGACAGATACACTGCGCGGGCAGCGGGATAACTCTAAGCGCATGTTACACCTCGCTGGTTGCTATTTTGCGAAGTATTTCGCTTCGGCTTTCTCTTGGTCGAAAGGTACAAACCGGTTCACCCCCGGACCGCGCACCTGCGGCTTCTCGCCCTCGTCGAAGAGTCCAACGGCGCTGTCCCCGGCGGGCCCGCCGACAAGTGCGGGGGCGTGAGCTTCGGCGACCGTCGCGTCTTTGTCCGAGCGGTTCCACGCCCAGTGCACCGTGTTGGCGGGGATACGCTGAAAGTCCCCCTCCTTGCAATGAAATCCTCTATCCTCGACGAAAAACCAAATTTCGCCGTCCGTCACGTAGTTGATCTGTTCGGACTCATGCTGGTGCGGTTTGGTGTGGTACCCAGGTCTTCTGGTAGCGATCATCAGGCTGCATTCATTGCCGTAGCCCTTTCGCACCACCATCGATCCCGTTCCGGCCTCCCCGCTTTGAACGCGCTTGTATTCGGTCACATCCGCGCTTTTCACATGTAATGGCATGGGTTGTCCTCCTTGAGCCTTCGTTAGACCGATGGCTTTAACCTTGTCGTATGACATATCGATGATGGCGGTCAAGTGCTCGGCTCATGGAGCCGCGAAGAGCGGGCGAGGAAGCAAGGGTGGATGATGCAAAAGTTCAGGTGGTGCTTGGTCGGGTGGTCGAACGGATGCGGAAAATGCGGCTACCCGATAGCTTGGCGGGGAGGCGGCGGTAGATCGCGTGAGTTGGCTTTGCCGCGGGCGATGGTTGATCTGGCGCCAAGATTGATGCGGTGGACAAAAGACGGCATGGATACTTTCAGCCCTTGGAGCAGCCGCCAACGCCGCAGCCCGGCGGCTCGGTGCAATTGCGGCAAAGTGACGCTGAAAGTAGTTCCTTTGCCGACCTGGCTCTCGACCCTGATGGTTCCATTCAATTGTTCGATGTGCTTCTTAACGATACTGAGACCTAAACCGATGCCGCCTCGCGAATTACCCGACGAAGACTTATGCACCTGAATGAAGGGCTCGAAAATGGAAGAAAGATGATGTTCCGGGATGCCGAGGCCGGTATCGGCGACTTCAAAGATGAATAGATCCGACTTGGGCCGATTGGAAACCGAGACGCGAATGGAGCCGGCGTCGGTATACTTGAGCGCGTTCTGGAGCAGATTGCTGAGTATCTCTTTTAGTCTTTCCGGGTCAGTTCGCAGGGCCGGGAGATTCTGTGGCACTTGCCATGTGATCTCGAGGCCTTTCTGCTTGCACAAGAAATTGAAAGTGTCGCTTAAGTCGGCGCAAAGTTTTTGAACCGAGAACTCCTGCGCGCGGAGCGGTTGTTTACTTGACTCCAAACGAGAGTAGATCAAGATTTGATCGATCATGTTTTTTAGATGACTCGACTGCTTGGCAACCGTTTCCAGGATTTCCCTGTGCTTGGCTTCGATCTCACCGTAAAGACCGTCGGTCATACATTCCAAATAACCGAGGATAACCGCTAACGGAGTACGCAGCTCGTGGGACACTTGATTGAGAAACTCGGACTTGAGCTTGGCGAGGTGCTCCGCTTTTTCCTTTTCTTGCCGGAGGATGTCCACTATTTGCGTTGCGGTGTCCTTAGGTGTTGACCGTGCATTGCTGATCGCCAATGCCACCATGAGCATTCCGAAACCGGCAATGGCCGCGTAAAGCAGCAGTTCCTTATTGTATTGGATGGCCGTTGCGTAGGCATGAATCTGCTTGCTCAGACGGCTGGTCCAGTCAAGTGTTTTTGGCGTGGCTTGAGAGGAGTCCGTGGGCTGATGAGGAACGAGGGCGGACCGCTTCTCCGCGGTGGTTGCCGAGTCATTGCCGCCCAGCAGCCATCCGCCGCCGATTAAAGTCAGGGAGAGCAGTGTGGTAAATACTATTTTTCGGAGGATCATTCCTATGGATGCGCCGGCGGAAGGTTCGCTTCAGCTTTTTTTTCGGCCACCCAAGTCTCGACTCTGTCTTTGCCTCGATTCTTGGCGAGATAAAGCGCCTGATCGGCGGCATCAAGCATCTGGCGCCACTCGGAATAGGATTTCTCCGAGATCGAACTGACGCCGATGCTCACCGTCAACGTGAAGGTGCGATCCGGTTTTCCGAACGTGCAGATCCTGATCTCGTCATGAACCTTAATCGCAACTTGCCGCGCGCTTTCCTGATCGGTTTCCGGAAGCACCAAGACGAATTCCTCGCCGCCGAACCTAGCGGAAAAATCGCTCTGCCGTGTTTTCCCGCGCAAAATGTCGGCTATCTTGACGAGAGCGGTGTCCCCGCCATGGTGACCGTAGGTGTCGTTGATCGCTTTAAAGTTGTCGATGTCCAATATAAGGACCGACAACGCGTGATTATACCGCTTGGCTCGTTCGAATTCGTCGTGGAATTTTTCTTCCATCGCACGGCGATTGTAAAGGCCGGTCAATGAATCAATTTGGGTTTGATGTTCCAGGTGCCTCTGGTATTTCACGACCCGAGTTCCAACCCTGACCCGTGCGAGAAGCTCGGAAAATGAAAATGGTTTCGTAATATAGTCGTCCGCTCCCAGATCGAGGCCCCTGACCCGGTCGCCTTCCTGAATTCTGGCGGTAATTAGAATCACGTAGATGGCTTTCAGCG
>Ga0326597_10013760_pt1 | contig 10618 bp, 10 predicted proteins | sample RVTome_12_FD_203789 | JGI IMG/M metagenome (GOLD analysis project Ga0326597, IMG submission 203789) | Soil microbial communities from uranium-contaminated site in the Upper Colorado River Basin, Wyoming, United States - RVT100D185 | ecosystem: Environmental > Terrestrial > Soil > Contaminated >... | reverse complement strand
ACTGCGTCGCTCGCCAGAAGTCGCCGAAGTACTTGTAGAGCCCGTAGCCCGGCGGCACGTCTAGCGGGCGGATGACGTCCCACGCGGTGTACGTGTAGTAGTAGGCGTTGTATCCGCCTGCCATCTGAATTTCCCACGCACAGCGGATCGTCTCTTCCGGCGAATGAGTTTTGCCATAGGTCTTATCGTCCAGTCCGCGCGGACCGTGTTCGTAGTCGGACTCGACGTTCGCCACCGGCCACGCGCGGCGGGCACGCTGGCGGAGGATGAGTTCGTGGTATTTCGCGTGTCCCTGGTCGGCGCGGAAGTCGGTCAATTTGTCGTAAGCACCCGCGTCGTTGACCTTGTCGTCGTCGTGCACCGTGGTGAGATGATGATATGGATCACTCTCGCGCAGCCATTTGAGAAAACCCTGCTTGTATCCAAGGTCCTTCTCATTGTGCGCTTCTTTGGAAAAATCCCAGATGATGTTGGGGTAAGCCGCATAACGTGCCACAAGCCAACGAAAGAACAGTTTCTCTTCGTCGCTGCCCCGTTCAGGCCACTTGACATCTTTGTTGTAAACCTTGACCAACATGTGTGCCTGAACGCCCCGTTCCGCGAGCGCTGTCATTACCTGGTCGTAATGCTGCCAGTATTTGAGATTCATACGGCTGTGGTCGGGGCGCTCGTTGTCGCCTTCCCACGGATAGAGCAGTGACGGACCGAAATCGTCATCCGACGACTTGCCTTCGCACCACTTCGTGTCGTGCGCGTAGGAATTGAGAATGACGTAGTTGAAGCCGTGTTGCGTGAGGATGTCGAGCGACTTCTCCACGGTCGGTACTCCGGGCTTGTCCATGTCGAGTGCCCACAGCCAATCGTATTCGTAGCCCTGCAAAAAGAAGCGGGTGCCGTCTTCGAAGATGAAGTGGTGCGGGTTCTCGGTGTCGACACGCAGCACGCCGTGAACATGCGGGTTGTCGTTCTTCACACAGATGAATTCGACGCGTTTACCGTCGAGCCCGTTCACATCGGAACGCGTGACCAGCGACCACCGACCCGTGGCATTCGGCGACACGCGAATTTTCCACGTGCCATCGCCGTCATAAAAACCGGACAGCATGAATCGCGATCCTCCAGGGCCTTCGACCGTGGCGGCGATGGAAACCGCAAACGGGGTTTTCGGGACGGAGTCAGCTTTGAAACTGAAGTCCTGCGGCGTCCATTGCGGCACGTCGGCGGCTGCGGCAGTTGCGGCGAAGGCCACGCTGGCGAAGAAGATGGAAATTAGCAAGTTGCGGTCGGTCGTTTGCATGGGGAGAGAATCCTATCGAGGTCGAGATTTCCAGGGCGCGTAGTATAGCGACAACACAAGCTTTGCGATAACGCCGCGCAAATCAGCCGCCACGCGATAGCGTGCGGTTCTCTTGAGGTTCGCGAGAACCGCAGGCGTTCGCCTTGCGGCTGATGAATAATCCGACCTAGCAAATCGATGTCAGTCATGCTTGCCTTTCATCGATCAACTCGCACTCTCGCCGGCGGCCACCAGAAAGCTCATGTGCATTTCGGCATGACGAAGATTGAACTGGTCCCACTCGTCGCGAGTCAGATTGCCGAAGGCTGGGTGAATGACCCGTTTGGATTCGCTCTTTTGCCGTTCGATGGAACGGCGCAGATCGGCCATGGCAATGTCAGTCAACGTATCGTCTGCCGGGATGAATTTTACCGTGGACTTGAACCCAGCAGGCAAAGCCTTCGTCAGAAACTTCCTTTTTCATCAGCAATGTCATCAGCCAGCGCATGGATACCGGCAGGGAAAAACCAACGCCGTCGATCGACGAGTCCAGGGCCATCGCCAGATGCTGGAAGATCTGCCCCTGCGACCAGTTGCCAAGCCCGCGGACGTCGCCGCCGGCATGACGCTCGGCGTCCGCCAGCAGATCGTCGTACGACTCGTATCGCACCGAGCGACGCCCGGTTGACCGCAGACAATTCCACGCCGGACAACAAGCCGATGCCGATGGTGTTGGAAGAGTGGCCGGGCGGGCGTTGGTTCCGCGACCTCGGCAACGGCCAGGGGCATCTGTGGGGATTCGTGCAAGTCATCAAGCCGCCGACGCTGATCGAAATCCACGGGCCGATGTTCATGTCGTACGCGGTTGCGGGTCACATGCAGTTTCGTCTGATGCCAATCGCGGGAGGCGTCGAGTTGTCATTGCGTCACCGCCTGCTGGGGCCGGTGGAAGAGGCTCATCGCACGGGCGTTGTACCGGGCTGGCGATATCTGCTCGAGCAAACCAAGCGAACCGCGGAAGGCTCGTAGTCATGCCGCAATAAAACCTGGACCATGTCTGGAAGGCGCTGTCTGATCCGACTCGGCGAGCCATCCTCGATCTGTTGCGCGACGGCCCGCGACAGACGACGGAAGTCGTCGAGCAGTTTCCGGAGTTGTCGCGCTTCGGCGTGATGAAACATCTGGAAGTGCTCCGCGCGGCCAACCTGGTTCGTACGCGGAGTGAAGGCCGCTTGCGAGTCAACTCGCTGAACGTCGCTCCGATCCGCGAGATCCTCGAACGCTGGATCAACAAGTACGAAGCCTACTGGGCCAACACGCTGCTGCGCGTCAAAGACGACGCCGAGGCGGGCATCAGCAAAACTACCCAAGCCCGCAAGAACGCTTGATCGCGCGCACTGCGAGTCGTGTCCTATTTGCTTCTTCGCGTCGCAGCTTGGTCTCGACCGATTCCAGGTGCGCGGTGATCCGCTCGGCCAGTACGCCCTAATCCGGATTATTCATCAGCCTGCAGTGTTCGTCTCATGGCGACATATTGTAGCGTCGCGAGAATCACTATGCGACGTCGCGGAGCCACGATTCAGGGTCGACATCCTGATGCGGAATGCGACGCTCGTGCAGCTTGAACGACAACCGCGACCACCAGGACGGTTTACGGTCTTGTGCGACGAACGGAATCAACGGAGTCAGTCGTTCGTAGAGCTGTGCCTTTTGATCGTGGAACTTGCGTGCTCGGGCGGGATCGGCATGATACCTTGCCCAGGCGATCGTTCCGCAAATTCCGGCAGCACCAAAGTGGACGTCGAGCAGGATGTCTTCCGTAAAGACGACCAGGCCTCGGTCACGCCGCTTAACCGCATTGTGAAACGCGACGACGCCTCCGTCCGACAAATGCTCCGAGTACTCATCGAAATCGGCCTCGGCGCCGTCCGGCGAATGCTCCGCGCCCAGCCACAACAATCGCAGAGGCCGATCCCAAATGTCGCTGATCTCTTCGGGAAAGACGTGGTGGAAGTCGACGATATCGTCAACGCCAGCGCTTCGCAGATTGGCTTCAATCGTTCCGAGCCGCGTTCGATAGAACTTCGTCTCCAGCGGATCGATTGCACTCACGCGCGCGTCACCCGCCAACCGTGCCGCCTCTGCCAAGACGATTGTCGATAGTCCCAAGCCGCAACCAATCGAAAGGATTTCGCCTTCCGCGAGCGGGCATGCTCCGATCAACGCAAGAAATCGCATCTCGCGTTCGTTAATCTGGTCAGGGATGTTCTTTACACGGCGTGGGGCGGAGGCGACGTAATCCGTGATGGCTGGGTCTAGCATCACAAGTTCCTTGGCGGGAGAGCGTACGGGCACGTCGTTAATCGTCGGAAGATCGCTGGCACTGACTTGAGAGTGCGAGGCAGTAATTGTCGCTGCTAGCCGTGATAGCAGCCGGATTCGCCCGCATTTCCGCGCGAGTCGAGTTATTTGTTGATCGACTTTGGCCCCTCGCCGAGAACTTTATCGTAGGTTCCATCGCCCGATTTGACGTACTTCGTAAAGCCCAGGCGTTCGAGCTTCTTGTCGTCGGCGAGGTTGCGATCCGTCTTCATGGGCGCATGCTTACCCGCCACATGGAACGGCACGAACACGCGGCGCACGGGCTGCCCGGTTTCGGGATGCGTCGCCAGCGGTTCGTCGGACATCAACTGCACGACCTCGAACCGTTCGCCTGGATTTCCGTCGTCGTCAAGAACTTCATACACATAAGTCGGCATCGGTAATTACTCCGTCGCTGGCGGCAGGCTGAAATGCAAAGTCAACATCGACTACGTACCCAAGTGACCTAAACACGTCTTCTATTCTACAACAAGCATCGTCAGCATGAAGAAGATAGATTTTGCATTTGTTACTCGCACGTTCGAGGCAATGAACCGAAGGTTACGGGGATCATCTCGCCAAATGGATCGTCCACCCGAGCACGCGGATTCCATTTCATTCATCACAAAGCGCGCGGCTGTAAGTCGCAGTATCCTGTCCACTGACGCGAAGCGATTCGCGAAGTTCTATATCCCGATCCGGCTGTTGAAACCGGCGACAAGTGTCCGGCAAACACAGCCTGATCAATTGGTTGCGTTCCCCAGTTTCGGGGTCTATGCTGTAGCATCATCATTTTCCAAAACTTCGCGCTGGTGAGTGCGCAATGAGCCCCAACTGGTTGCCGCTTTCGAAGAAGGTACTAACGTTTGCCCTGCTGGGTGCAGCCGGATGCTTGTTGGCCGCGATCGTGGGGGAGTTGTTCTTATTGGCGACTCACTCGGCACCGATCCCTAATGGCATTTGCCTTGTGCTGGACAGCTCCGGCAGTATGGCGGGTGAAAAGTTGTCGGAGATGAAGGCGGCAGCACGTGACTTCGTGGAACGGCGGGATCTATCCGCAGATGAGATCGCGGTAGTTGGTTTTGATAGCCAAGTTGCAGTCGGCGATTCTCGGGATCGTGGAAGGCGGCAGCACCAACATGAGTGCCGGCATAGACGCCGGTGCGTTGCAGCTAAATTCCGAAGGGGGTACCAAGAGCATATTACTCTTCACCGATGGTCAGCCGGACTCGGCCGCCGAAACGCTTCAATCGGCCACATCGTGCCGTGCTGGGGGTATCACGATTGTCGCCGTCGCAACAGGCGATGCGGACATCGGCTTTTTAGAGCAGGTAACCGGCGATCCGAGATTGGTGTTCCAGGCGGCGTCAGGCGGCTTCGATGCGGCCTTCAAGCAGGCGGAACGAGCGATAAATGGTCTCGTGGAATCTGCGCCTAGTTCTGCAAGCTGGACCTCCGGTTGTTTCGCGTGTCGTTTTGGACCGCTTTGCTCTCTATGGGCGTTTCGTTCGCCTTGATCGCCGGACAAAATGTTTATCTGCATCGCGCGGCACTTCCACGTCGAGACGCACTAGTGGCGGCATTGAGTGGTTTGGCCGCTGGCGCGATCGCCGGAGCGCTCGGGCAGTTTGTTTTTTCGGGCACAACGAACGCTCCTGGTTTCGTCGTCGGGATTGGACGACTAGCGGGATGGACGATCCTCGGTGCGTTGTTGGGACTTGGGCTCGCATTCTTTGTGCCCAATCTCAAACCGTCGCGAGGCGCGTTGGGAGGCGCGATTGGCGGTGCCGTGGGCGCATTTGGTTTCATTCTCGGCGCATTACTGCTAGGCGATGTAATCGGGCGTTGGGTCGGCGCGGCGGTTGTCGGGTTTTGCATTGGTGCGATGATCGCTTGGGCAGAAGTGGCATTTCGTGAAGCGTGGCTGGAAATTCGCTATGGACCAAAGGAACATCGCACGGTGAGCCTTGGCAACCGAGCCGTTGTGATCGGCAGCGACCGCGAGGCATGTACCGTGTATCTCCATAGCGCGCCGCGGATAGCGCTGAAGTACACTTTGCGCGAGGGAGCGATTCAATGCGAGGACGTTCCGGCCTCGCGAGTATTCGACGTACGGCCAGGCGACGTGCGTAACGTCGGCAGTGTTGCAATCGCGGTCTGTGCCGCCTCGGCACCCGCCGTTCGCGCTTCGAGCGGGACATCCACCAGCCCCACGGCGAAAGCTGCTCCCGCAGAAAGAACGCCCGAAGTGCAAGCGGCAGCAAGTTCGCCAAGTACGTCGTACAACGGCCTTGTTCTGCGACTGCCCGGCAAGCGAATTCCGCTGCCGGAAGGGGTCAAATTGACAAAGGCAGATATTGCTGGTCTGGAAACAACTTCGTCCGACGGGGCTGTTGCGGAAGTCGTCCGCAACCCTGCCAATCCCGACGTGCTGGGGCTAAAGAACCTTTCCTTGAAACCTTGGTCCGCAACCACGCCTACCGGGGAACAAAGACAAATCGAACCGGGAAAAAGCATCAAGCTTGCCGCCGGAACCAAAGTCCGCTTCGGCAACTCGGAAGGTATCATCGAATAACTGCTTTCACATCGCTAGAAGACTAGAAAGGAAATGTGCAACAATGGCCAATCGTCCCGGTGGTGAACTGGCAACTCGACCCCTGCAATTCATTTGGATCGCGGATTGCTCCGGCTCCATGCAGGGGAAAAAGATTGAGGCTTTGAACTTCGGCGTTCGTGAAGCCATCAAGCCGATGCAAGACGTTGCCGACGAGAATCCAAACGCCGAAGTTCTGGTCCGCGCGATACGTTTTTCTGACGGTGCTCAGTGGCACGTTTCCCAAGCCACTCGGATCCACGATTTCCGCTGGGACGATTTGAACGCGGACGGTGTGACCGACATGGGAGCGGCGCTGAATTTGGTGGCGGACGCATTGTCCGTTGAGAACATGCCGGAACGGGGCTTACCGCCGGTTTTGATTCTTCTCTCCGACGGCCAACCGACGGACGATTTTGCACGAGGGCTGAAGGCGGTCATGGATCAGCCGTGGGGTAGAAAGGCAGTGCGAATTGCCATCGCCATCGGCGACGATGCGGATCAAGATGTGCTACAAAAGTTCATCGGCCATCCAGAAATCAAACCGATCCTCGTCACCAACACCAATGATTTGGTCAAGAAAATCAAATGGGCCTCCACCGTTCCACTGAAGGCGGCGTCTAATCCCGCCAGCCGTACAACGGATAAGGGCGAATCGGGCGGTAATGTCCCGATTCCCGCGCCGCCTGCGGCCCTTGACCCGGCTTCCGCTGATGACGTGTTCTAATTCCAGAGTCATTGTTTTCCGCTAGAGTCCAAGGAATTCGCAGTGTCGGATATCACTCGCACCTATCAATGGCGGATTATTGGACGTAGCGAACGAGGGGCATCACACGTCCGCCACGATCTGCCGAATCAGGATGCGATCCAATGGGAGCTTGGTGCCGACGGCCGGGCTCCTGCGTTGTTGGCCGTCGCTGATGGCCATGGCAGCCCGAAAAGTTTTCGCAGTAACGTCGGTGCCGAACTGGCGGTCGAAGTGACAATCAGAACCCTGCGAGACTTTCTAGTGGGCGTTAAGGACGCAACTCCTTCGGTTGTTAAGAACAGGGCCGAGCAACAGTTTCCGGTCGAAATAGCCAAGAATTGGCGAGAAGAAGTAAGCGGTCACTTTCAAGCGCACCCTTTCACGCCGGAGGAACTGGACCGATTGGAGAAGGAAGCCGGGACGGCGGCTCGGCAATCGGTCACTGCGGATGGAAGGCATTTCGTGGTGTATGGGGCGACCATTCTCGCTATCGCAGTCACGGATTCGTTCATTCTCTACGCGCAGTTAGGCGACGGGGAGATACTTACCGTCCCGAGTACCAATGGTGAGTCCGTACGACCCATGCCACCGGATGCAGAGCTGATTGCCAACGAGACTACATCGCTGTGCATGGACGAGGCTTGGCAACGTTTCCGTATCCGCTTTCAGCATTTGCACGAGTCGGTGCCGGCAATGATCATGCTCTCCACCGATGGCTACCCCAATTCGTTCCGCGACTTCGAGGGATTTGCGCAGGCCGGCACCGATCTGTTGAAGATTTTTGCTGCGGATGGATCTGAGGCAATCGAGCGAGATTTGCCATCGTGGCTTACTGAGGCGTCGACGCTGGGCAGTGGCGACGACGTTACGCTCGGGCTGCTGTTTCAGGTTGATCCAGCCCCAATCGAAGACGACCGCGTGGCGGCAGCCGACGAGTTCTCGCCGGCGTTAGGATCGGGCGATACGGTGGAGTCGTTAGGAATGCAGGTTTTGGCTGACGGGAGTGCGCGCGAATCTGTGGCACCCGCACGCCTCGAAACGTGTGCCTCGGTGTCGCCGAGAATTTCGTCTCGGATCCGGCCGCTGCAGAATTATCTCGTGTGGCTAGTGTTGGCGGCATTCATCGCGACGAGCGTTTGGTTGTGGATGCAGCACGACCGTGACAGCAACGAATTTCAGTGGCTGCGGCGCGAAGTAGGACACCTCAATCAAGAACTCACGAATTATCTCGCGTGGCTAGTGTTAGCCGCATTCTTCGCGACGAGCGTTTGGTTGTGGATACAGCATCACCGTGACAGCAACGAATTTCAGCGGCTGCGGCGTGAAATAGAACACCTTAATCAAGAACTCATTAGCAATAAGGCAAGAGTAGCCGCACTCGAAGTTGCCATTTCCAGACGCGATGAATAGCCGAAGACCGAAGTTGGCGGCGATGGTTGTTTCGAGCCGGAGACACCGTTGAATTTTGAGGAAGAGAAGCAGAATGAGGAAGTCGAGTGGGATGAGTCCTAGGAATCCGTTCACGCATTGCCTCCGTCAGTAGTCGAGAACAGGTCATGAACGAATTGCTCCAACCCGGAATGACCGTACAAACACTGCACTCCCGGCAGATGTGCGACGTGCAGGGCTTCTTGGGCAGCGGTGGTCAGGGGGAAGTTTATCGCGCGAGATGGGCGGGCGGATCGTTCGCGCTGAAGTGGTATTTTCCACACACCGCCACTACGGAACAACGGGCCGCGCTGGAAAAACTGGTCGAGCAGCATCGGGCACCCAGCGACAAGTTCCTCTGGCCGCTAGACATTGCCGAGGCGCGCGACGTACCCGGATTCGGGTACATCATGCGATTGCGTGAGCCGCGATTTAAGAGCTTGGTTGATTTGATGACGGGACGCATCGATCCAAGCTTTCGCGCACTCGTTACCGCCGGTCTACAATTAGTCGACAGTTTCTACAAGCTCCATGCTGACGGGCTGTGCTACCGCGACATTTCTTTCGGCAATGCCTTTTTTGATCCGCAGACGGGGGAAGTGCTGATCTGTGATAACGACAATGTCGCGGAGAACCGGTCGGGACTCGGCGGCGTCTACGGAACGCCCGACTTCATGGCTCCGGAAATTGTCCGCGGTAAGGCCAAGCCAAGTCGCCAAACGGACCTGTACTCGTTGGCTGTTTTGTTGTTCTACATTTTTCACATCAGTCATCCGCTGCTCGGCAAAAAGGTGCTCAGCATTCGCTGTTGGGACTTGCCAGCGCGAGAAAAGTTGCTGGGATCGGAACCGGTCTTCATCTTCGACCCCAACGATCGATCGAACGCCGCTGACAGCCGCGAAGTGGAGGCAGGTGCCAATGCGGTGAGCTATTGGCGCATCTATCCAAAGTTCCTCCGCGAGGCATTCATCCGCGCTTTCACCACGGGAATTCGCGATCCCGATCACGGTCGCGTGATGGAAGGCGAGTGGCGCAGCGTCTTGTCGCGTTTGCGAGATTCGATCTTCTATTGTTCTTTGTGCGGCAAAGAGAACTTCTATGACTCCGATGCCGCGAAAGCCACGCAGGGGCGATCGACGGACTGTTGGTCATGCAAGAAGGAGCCGCAACTCCCTTTTCGCATCCAGATTGGCAAATCGGTCGTCATGCTAACGCACACCGCTCAACTGCACCCGCATCACATGGACGATAAGTTGGACTTCGATTTCAACGCGGTGGTCGGCGAGGTGGTCCGTCATCCCCAGAAGCCCGATGTTTGGGGACTAAAAAACTGCGGTCAAAACCGCTGGGTGATGACAGCCGCCGACGGCGCGATCAAGGATGTTGAACCGGGACGGAGCGTTCCGCTGGCCCCGAATGTGAAAGTGAACTTCGGAAAGTTCGAGGGCGAGATTCGATATTGAAGTACTGAGGACATGATCGCGATGAAAGGGGTGCGGGAACTGGCGGTAGTTCCGCCGGAAACATTGGATGAATAATGCGGCTCGCGAGAAACTGTGTGAATTGGTTGCCCGCTTCGGAAGCGGAATAGCGGACGACCCGCGTCGGTGCGAAGCCCTGCTGCGTGACGTCTGCGGTCAGTGTAAGCCAGAAATCTCCGTGCTGGTCAGCGCGGCGCGCGAACGAGTTCCCTCTGAATTGTTGGCCACATCCGGCGGCGCGCCGCTCGAAACGACGTTGTCCAAGCTGACAAAGCGACTGCACGAACACTTAGGACTGAGGTCGCAGTTGGCTCGTTGGGGTGTTGAAAGCTGGGCGCTGGCATTAAATGTGGCCCAAGCCAGCGATCTCAGAATCCCGTTTCAATGTCCGGCCTGCAATACCACAGGCCTCGTCACCCGCGATTGCTTCGGACGAACGGTCAGATGTCTTAAGTGTCAGGCACGACTTCGAATTTCCAATGATGGTATGCCACAGCTTCAGACGGCGGAAGTCGCCGGTGAGACCAAGCGAGCCGAAGACATCCTCCGCCAAACGCAGCACAATGTCTTTTCCGATGGAGTCGTGACGGAACAGGAAAGGATCGAATTGGATACGCTGCGTGCCAAGCTCGGCATTTCTTCGGAGGTGGCTAACCGCATCCTGTCGGACGTTAGCGATGAGAAGAAGCCCGGCGTTCCCCCATGGCCGGTATTTGGCCACCGTCCGATTA
>Ga0326597_10013759_pt1 | contig 10618 bp, 14 predicted proteins | sample RVTome_12_FD_203789 | JGI IMG/M metagenome (GOLD analysis project Ga0326597, IMG submission 203789) | Soil microbial communities from uranium-contaminated site in the Upper Colorado River Basin, Wyoming, United States - RVT100D185 | ecosystem: Environmental > Terrestrial > Soil > Contaminated >... | reverse complement strand
CCCTTGCCCACAACAGGGGAGGGTGAGGAGACGGGCCGGCGGGGGCCATAGCTCAGCTGGGAGAGCGCTACAATGGCATTGTAGAGGTCACCGGTTCGATCCCGGTTGGCTCCACCACGTTTTCTGAGGCTCGGTAGCACGCAACTAGCACGCAACCGGGTGATATCGAGGATCTGAGGATCGCCGTCACAGCATACCCTCAGTTCCCCGAAGAAAGCGTCGATGGCCCGGATCGCCTCGCCAAGGTGGTCCGGGCCAAATTTTGCGTAGCGCTCGGTCGTCTTGTACCCGCTCGTATGGCCGAGGAAGCCGGCCACTTCCCGCACCGGCACGCCGCGCCTGCGCATATCTGCCGCGACGGTGTGGCGGATCGTGTAAAGGGTCACGTCCCTGCCGAGCCCGGCGCGGTCGCGCGCCCGCTCAAACGTCGTCCTGACGGACTTCACCGCCTGCCCCTGGTAGGCGACAACCGGTCCCGGCGGCAGCGCCCGCAGGTATGGCAACAGCGCATCGCAGATCGGAAGCGTCGGGCGCCGCTTCTTGTTCTGGCGGCGTCCCGCCGGGTTGAGGCGGATCAAGCGCGCGTCGCAGTCGATCTGCGCCGTCGTCAACCCGAGGATCGCACTCGGCCTGGCCGCCGTGCCGAAGGCCAGCAACAGATAGAGCCGCAGGTGGTCGCTATCGGCGGCACGAAATAGCGCAGCCGTCTCGGCAAGGGTCAGCAGCCGCTCGCGAGGCTCGCCCTCGGGCGCCAGCGCCAGCGAGATTCGTGGCGCCGACAGGATCTCGCCCTCGCGCAGCGCGCGGTTGATGGCTGCCTGCCCCACCGCGAGGGTGCGTCGGATATAGCCGTCAGAAAGGCGCTGCGCGCGAAGATGCGCGACAAACTCGCGCTGACGATCGGTCGTCACCTCGGAGACGAGCGCCCCGGCGAAAAAATCGCTCCATTTGCGAAGCCCGTGGCGCGCCTGGTCAGCGCTGGCGAGCGTCACCGCATGCCTTTCGTAATATCGTATCAACACCCTCTCGATCGGCACCGCGTCCGGCCGCTCGCGGTCCATCTTGCCATTCGAGATTACCCACGCCGCGAGCCTCAGTTTCGCCTGTTCAAGATCGTCTGCGCCGAGAGATGCGCGACGCGTCTGTCGGGTTCGCTGATCAAACCAGGTCCGGCACCATGCTGTGCTGTTGGGTCGCTTGGAAAGCCAGTAGCCGCCGATCGCGCCGATTCGCTCTTTGTCGGGCATTCGATCCGCTCCCCTGCCTCGATATAGCCGACAAGGTGCGCCTCGGTGTAGCGCACCCGCCCGCCTATCACTGTGTATCGGACCTTGCCGGCCTTCCGGGCACGCCGCAACGTGTCAACTGACACGTCCAGCGCTGCCGCCGCAGAGCGCTCATTCAAGAGCCTCGGCAGCCGCACCGGATCAACCATTGGCGCCACCGGCCGGCGCCGGTGCGTGGAACTCGTCGCCGCCTGGCCGCGGGTTCCAGCCCTCGGCCTCGCGGATTTCGTTGGGGGTCAACACCCGATTTTTGATGGCGATGTCGTGCCCGGCCCAGCGTTGCGCGGGGTCGCCGCGCAGGAAGCCGGACAGGTCCAGCTCGAGGAAACTGCCGGAACTCGCGGTAAAGACCGAGCGGGCGAACTCGGCCTGTATCTTGGTGATCCACGGCTGCAAGGTGTGCTGGGCGAACCATCGCCCAGCCGTCTCGGAATTGGTGAAGCTCGAATGATCCCAGATGCCGACGAGCGGAGGCGGCACCTGGAATATGCGGGCCAGTTCCTCGGTCGAGAACCGCCGGGAGGCCAGAAGCTCGGCGTCCTCGGGCGACACGCTGATTTGCTTCCAATCGAGCCCCTGGTCGAGGATCAGCGCGCGCGCGGCGTTGCGGCTGCCCGCGAATTTCTCAGTGAATGCCTCGCGCAACATCGATCTTGCGTCAGGACTGAGCTTCCCGTCCGTGGTGAAGGCACCGCTGGGATTTGCCCCGTTGGCGTACATCGACGCCGCGAACTCTTGAACGGCCAAAGCGCCGCCGATCGTCTCCGCGGCGCGGGCGAGCCGCGATCGCCCGACCAGCCCGTCGTCGCTGCGGTCGCGCAGGTGGAGCACCTCGTCATGGAGAAGCCGGCGGGCGCGGCCGGCGATGCCGCGCATCGCATCTTGTGCGACAATGTCATAGGCAAGCCGCCCGGACGGCAGCATTTGCACAGAGACCCAGCCCCACGGGATAGGGTTGAGCCCGATCACGGCGCCGTGGTCCTCGATGACGATCTCGGCAAGGCCATTGCCGCGCAAGAGCGTGCTCGCGAGCAACCACTCGACGAAGTCAGGCCAAGTTTGTTGAGGGTTTGGCCCCCGCCCGATCATCCGGTTGACGGGGTGCACCAGATCCTCGACCCGCCCCCGATCGGTCCGCCGATAGACGAGGGCGGGCAGGGACGCGATGGCGCTGCTGATTGCCTGCACGCAACCGGCGACGTCGCCAGCCCCTCGGCGGCGCCGGTCGAAACATAGGTGCCGGCCGCGGTCCAGCCGGCGCCCCGCAGGTCCGCGACGTAGCGCGCCGTCCCGAGGTCGCCGGCGCGGCGCTCGACGAGACGCGAGAGAAAGGCGGGAAGCTTCATTGTGCCGTCTCCAGCCATAGCCGGGCCGCCCGCAGCCGTGGCGCCGCAGCGCGAGCATGAACCGTCGTGCCGTCGTAGGCCGGGAAGGCCGAAACGACGCTGATCTCGCGCAGGTTGACGCTGCGCAGCTCGCGGCGCCTGCCCTCCCAGCGCTCGCCGCCCGGCGGCACGGTGAAGCTGAACGACATGCCGCCGAGGTCGCCGCGCTCGGCGAGCGCCAGAACGTCATGCCCGTCTCGGGTGTCCGGCACATCGATCCCGAAGGCGAGCCCCTTGGCGTCCTCAACCAGGCGCAGCGAGCCGCTGCGCGTGCGCGCCAGGAGCCGCGTCGGATCGTGATCGACAAGGGCGAGGATGTCCTTGTCGGCCGCCAGGGAGCCGCGAAACGCGCCCGCCGCGATGGTCTCGATGAAGTCGCTGATCCGCGCCTCGGTCCCGAAGGTCGCGGCGTAGCCTTCGAGCCGCCGCCCGGCGGCGCGCAGCTCGATCAGGGCGGCGCGGCGCTCGATCATTAGAGAGTGAGTTCCCCGTACACAAAGCTTTGCGGATGCCGCACGCCTACGTCACAGTCGCGCATCGCTCGAACCAGGACCCGGCCGCGGGCATAGGCGGCGCTTTCGTAGGGGTTGATCAGCAAGTCGGTCCCGGACCAGTAACCGACGAGGAGCTGCGAGAAAGCGCCGAAGATGATGGTGCTGGTCGCCGGCGAGTCGTCGCTCGACAGCGCGCTTGTCGTCCCGGTCGGATACCCGGCAAGAGTACCCGGCTCCATCATCAGGTACCCGGCGCCAGCATCTCCCGACTCCTTCAATGTGGAGCGGAGCTTTTGCACCATATCTGGGGCCATCGCCCACGCCGGCATGCCGACATTGGCGTCGCCCATTTCGACGCCGCTGACAAAGCCCAGGATTTGCGTCCAGGTCGGGGTCAGCCCGGACACAAAGCTAACGCCAGGCGTGTAGCGGATGCCGGTCGGTTGGTTTCCCGTGCCGTCCCCAAGTAACGCCGCCAGATCGATCGCGCGGGCGATCACCGCGGCCAAGTCATTGCGGACGATCTGCTCGATCGCCGGCGCGGCGTTGATCAGGGTGCGGCGGGAGTAGGAGGTGATCGCGCCCACGGTCGTCGGGCTCAGCGTCACGTCATCGAAGCTCAACGCCGTATCGGTTAAAGCGGTGTCCTCGGAAACCCACTGTTCCGATGCGCTGCCGGTCTGGCGCGGAATGTCCTGGTCGCCCTGCAAGTCATTGAGCACGGTCGCGCCGAGCCGCTCGACGAGCAGGGCCGATCGTAGCCGGTCGATGAAAAGATCGGGCCGGTGTTGCGTCGGGTAGAGGTCCGCCGCCGCGCCGGAGGTCAGCATCACGTTGTCGCCCAGGGCGCGGCGCTCGACGTGGAATACCTCGTCAGGGACGGCGATACCCTGGAACTTGCGGCCGGGGTTGCGGCGCCGCACCTCGGCGGACAATTCGCGCTCGCGGCCGATGTCCACCGTCTCGCCGAGCTGGGCCGCGATCACCTTCGTAATCGAGAACTCGTGCGCCCGCGCCTCGAAGGCGTCGGCGCCGCGGCCCGAGACGGTGATCGCCGGCGCCGACCGCTCGGCCTCCGCCAGCGCCTGCCCGCGAGAGATGCGCTTGTCGAAGGTGGCGATCCCGCTCTTCAGCTCGGCGAACCGCGTGTCCTCGTCGGCGTTCAAATCGCGCGACTCGGCCTCGGCCGTGTCGGCAAGCGCCCGCATTTCGACAACCATCTTGTCGCGGGATTCAAGAAGTTCTCTGAGGGTCATAATGGAAAATCCTTCAGTGCTTGGTTGCTCTCGCGGCCTCGGCGCCAAGCCTCGCCAGGGTCGCTTGTGATGCGAGAAAGCTGCCGAACAGGTAGCGAAAAACGGGCCAAGGTAGGCCCAAGGCGTCGGCTGCCGCCCCGGCCGGGATCATCTCGCCGGCCGCGATCCGTTCGAACAGCATGTTGCTGCGCGCCTCGAACTCTGGGCTCGCGAGATAGGCCATGTTGCCGGGATCGGTGGCGTAGGCCTCGAAGGCCTTAAGGGCGTCGGGCGCGCTCATTGGTGCCTCTCGGCCGCGGCCAATATCCGCTCTTTTAGCTGCCTAGTAGCGATAATGTTTCGGGCGGCATTGAGCGCGCGGACAGCCAGTTCATCGAGCGGCGCAACAACGGCGGCAACGCCTTCTATTTGTTTCAGAAGCTCTTGCGCCCCTACGCGACAGGTAAAAAATCCACCGCGCTTTTTGTCAGACCAGCAAACTAGGAATTCTTGTTCGCCGAGCGGCGGCGGCAGCAGGGGGATGAATTGGCCCTCGACCCGCTCTTCCGGTATATCCAGGTCGAGCTTGTTGTCGTCAGCCAGGACGAGGATTTCGCGAATGCGGTTTAATGCAGCCGGCGATCCCGCGGCAGAGCCGGCGAGGGATGCCTTCATCGTTCCGACGAGGCTATCAATCAATACCAGCCGCGCAGCATCAACCGTAGAAAAGAGCCGGCCTGGGCGCTCTTTCTTTCCGCCGAAAGAGAACGTGCCACTGTACAGCAGGCCCCCAGCAAAAACCCCTGTGCGGATCCAGTTCGAGAACGTGCCGTTGTCAACGCCCGCAATCTGCTGAACGTCGATGGGCCGGAGCAGGGGAAGCTCCCACCAGGACTTGTTCTCGAAATCGCCGTTCATTGTGCGTAAAAATACGCATCGACAGAGCCCGCGTCAAACCCTTTACTGCTTCCCGTGATACCGCACGATCCTGAAAAACCGTGTCGACCCCCAAATCCTTGAAAGGAGCCGAAGATGAGGCTTCTGAAACTGACTAACGATGAGCGTGCGAGGCTTAACCAAGGCGAGCTCGTATTCGACAAGGAGGGATGGGAAATATACGTCGGCCTAGATCGCGCTGAGTCGGAGCGGCACATAACGCTGATGCGGATGCTTCGTAGGCATAGGGCCGACGCTAGGGATGCAAAGGAATTGCGCGAGCGCCATAAACGCGCACTGGTCTTTTGGAGGCGTGCGCTCGCGCTGCCAGAAGAATCCACGAACGCTACGACAGCGCAGACCGCCTTCGATCTTGGCTATGCGGCTTGGAATGCATTTGCCGGAGATCGACAACTTGTGGATTTCGAGAAAATAATCGTGCAGGTGCCAAAAGACCAACGCCTAGCGGCGCTCAATGGTTGGCTCGCTGCTTTTGACGACGAAGGGGCAAGGCTCCGTAAAGGTTGATCGCTTTGGCGAAGCTCTAAGCCACGATCACCAGAGGCCCGTCGAAGGTGATCTCGCGCTCGGCGGCCGAGCGGGTGGCCAGGCCAACGGCATAGACGGCCGAGACAGCCGGGTCGATTCGGCCGCGGCTCGCCCGCTTGCTCAGCTTCCGGTTCCCCGCCGGGTCAGGCTCGATCGCCGCGTTCGCCACCGCCCAGCGGAGCAGCGGGGTGCCGCCATGCGCGAGGCGGCCGTCGAGCACGAGCGCCTCGAAGGCGGTCAGGCTCGGTGAAACATCTTTAAATCCGGCGCCATGCGGCTCCAGCGGCAGCACTATCCCTTCCCGGTCGAGTTGCGCCTTCAGGTCCTCGATAAGCCACCGATCGGTTGCAATGGCGCGCAGGTCCACCGCCTCGGTCTGGCGGGCAATCCACGCGCCGAGCCAGGCGCGATCCACCGTCCGGCCCGGCACCTCAACGATGAAACCCTGCTGCTGCCACAACCTATACGGCGCGTTGTCTTCCCGCGCCTTCGCCTCCAGCATCTCCCGCGGCAGGAACGCCCAGCATTTGAGCGCGCCCGTGTCCGGCCAGAACAGCGAGAACGCGGTCAGATCGGCGGCGCCCGCGGCCAGGTCGAGCCCGCCCCAGCAGTCGCCCCGCGGTTCGGGCTCGGCGGCGCAGGAATCCCAATCTGCCGGCGACAGCCATCGGTCATCGAGGACGACCGGCTGGTTCAACACGTAGGCGCGGAAGGCCGCCTCAGTCGCCGGGATTCGCACCGCCTGGTTCGCCAGCACCCGCACGTCCTCGAGGCTGCGGAAGTCGCCGAGCGCCGGGTTCGCCAGCCGCCACGTGTCCGGGCTCCACGGGTCGGCCTCGACGGGCGCGGTGTAGATGAAGCTGCAAAAAGCCGCATCCTCGATCAGCCCGGCATCAATGTCGGCTGCGTACCGGATGAGCTCTTCGAGCGGGTTGTCGGGGTCGCAGCTGCGGGTCGAGATGACGAGGCCCAGCGGCTCCGAATGCGCGCCCATGCCAGTGCGCAGCGCCTCGATCAGGTCGCGCCCTCGCCACTGCGCCACTTCGTCCCCGATCCAGAATGACGGAGACAACCCGTGCGCCTTCCGCGCGTCGCTCGACAGCGCCTGGTATGTGCTGTCGGTCACGACGTCCTCCGCTTCCTTTCGGAAGTCCCGGAAGATCACCCGCTCGGCAAGCTCGGGCGAGGCCAGCGCCATCGCCTTCATCGCCGCATACACAATCGCCGCCTGCGCGCGGTCGGCGGCACCGCTCAACACCTGGCCGCCCCGCACCGCCTCGGGCCCGGCCAGATGCGCCAGGCCGAGCGCGGCGGCAAATCCGGTTTTCCCATTCTTCCGGCCCATGCTCAGCAATGCGAACCGAACTTGCCGGCGTCCGCGGCGATCTGTGTGATAGATCGCCCGCACGATCTCGCGTTCCCAGCCGCGCAACCGAAATCGCCGACCGGCATAAATTCCCGACGGGACGATCAGACGCTCTATCCAATTAACTAGCCGATCGGCTCGCGTGCGGCCGGGCAGCTCGACGATTGCCGCCGATTCGGCCGGCTTATGCGGCCGTTTTACAGGATGCGCTTGTGGTCCACGAAGGCCCAAGGCTAGAACCGTTCCGAACTAACTCTAAGCGGAGGGGGCGAGCGCTTATTGCGCCTCAGTTCCGAGAGATTTTTCAAAGGCTTGGTCATCGGTTCCACCAGTGCGCCGGGTCGAGCGGGTTGCCGTTGGCGTCGCATCCGACGACGCGCGGCTCGACGTTGCGGCCTCGTGCACTGCGTCGATTGTGACACGAGGCACATAGGCCCCTGAGGTTAGACATGGTGTCGGGTCCGCCCTGCTCTCGCGGGATGATATGGTCCGCGTGCGTGCTGGTCCTGCCGCATGCGGGTGTCTTGCATACCGGGTCGCGCGCGATGACGGCGGCCCGAATGGCTCTCCATTCAGGCGTCTGGTAATAGGCCGCGCTCACGCTGCTATGTCCTCGAAGACGTCGGGGTGCGCGGCGCGGATCAGGTCTATGACTGCGGAGCTGAAGCGATCGGACGTTTCGCGGTCGCGCCACTCGGCGACGGGCTCGAACGCCGGCTTGCCATCGGCACCGATCCGGTGGCGGCGCTCCCGGTCGAGCTGCGGCTTTCGCGGCAGCCCCGCCCATGGGCCGCTCTGCCCGCCGACGAACACCGGCAGGTCGAACAGCCGTAGGCCGATGCCCAACTCCACCGATGCAAAGCCGGCGAGCCCGCTCTTCACAATCGGCTTAAAGCTGATCAGCCGCATTGCGGGTCGCGGATTGTCACCAAAGCCGATCGCTTGTGCTGTGGATACAGCATGCCGGGCGCGCGTCATGCCGCAATCTCCCGCGCGAGCCGGCGCAGCTCGGCCGCGATCTCTGACTTGTCGAGATGGAACCGCTCCGGGTCGCAATGGCTCGGGGCGAGGCGGCGCACCCGCTCGGCGAGCCGCATCATTTCCGCCGGCGCGGAGAAGTCGATCGCCATAAGCTCGGGCGTCGAGATTGTCTTGAACCTCATTGCCCGTCCCCGTCGGTAACCGCGGTAACTTCGGTAACCAAGGGAGGTTCGCGCATCGGCGGCTCGGCGTCTTGGTTACCGGCATCCTCTGAGGCGGTAACCAACGCCTCGCCAATCGGCCATTGATTTTGCTCGCTTTTCTGGAATTGGTTACCGTGGTTACCGGGGTTACCGGTGTTTTGCTTTTCGCCGGTAACCGCGTCTTTGGGGCTGACGGCTTGGTTACCGCTTTGGTTACCGCCCTCAGCGGACCGGTAACCAACGCCCGCAGGAAACCCGACGACGTTGTCGTCGGCTTCGTCTACGGCGGAGGCAAGGTCGGCTCGGTCGGGATGAACATAGCGGCCCCGGCGCACCTTCTGCACCTCGCCGGCCTTCGTCATTTTTGGCATGAGCCGCTTAACGTTGTTCGGCTTCATGTCTGCGGCGACAGCGATCTCGGTTGGCGACATCGGCTCGTCCGCCTCTTTGAGCACCCGGAGGATCGCCGAGCGCTCGCCGCTGCGCTTCCACTCGTCGGCATCTCCGAGGATGCTGAAAAGCCCGTTATCGAAGCGAAGGGCGGTTTCCAGTTCCTCGACATCCCTGCCTCTGACGTACAAGGTCATCCCCGCCGCCGTGCGATCCAGCAGCATCGTTGTATCGGCGCAGGCGCTCAGCCCGTTCGAGCCCGACAGCGCTTCCAGCGGATCGTCCGCGCCGCCCTTGCGGGTGTGGTGCGCCGGCTGCACTGGTCGAGCACGTCATCGCACCGGAGCGGCTGACGCAGAGCTGGTTCCGCAAGCGAGCTGCCTGGCAGGCGGTCTCCGATTTGATGAGCCGACCCGACGCGGCACCTGCCCTGTCCGCGGCGGCGGCGGAGCGGCTGTCGCGCCAGCCTGTCGGCGGCTGGTTTGGGATTTTTCGCAGGCGCCGCGGCGCCGCGGCGCTAAAGCGCGAAATGGAGCGTGCCTACGATCTTGTCATCGTCGCGCTGTGCGGCGCCAGTGTGCCCTATAACGGCATGTTACACGCCATTAACCGCCCCGCGAGCATCCGGGCGCAGCCGGCCGGACGACCCGGGGGGTTGCGGTAGGCGCGGACCTGGCCGGTGCCGCGGGTGCCGGCATAGCCCGCAATTGCCCGAATCTCGCCCAGGGCTATCGAGTTCTGCTTGGCCGGGCCTGCCGGTTCAGGCCGCGTAACCGGCTTTCGCACCGACCGGGATGAACGACCGGCTAGGTGGGGTGGTGAGCGGCTGGTCCCGGCTCGCCTGCATCACCCTGCGTTTGGCAAGCCTTGCGAAAGGTTCCCTCAGAGAGAACAATGAGCGGTGGGACAACAAAATCGTGGCGTTCCAACGAGGGAGAGAATTCCATGGACCTCGGATTGCAGGATAAGCATGCGATCGTGACTGGCGGTAGTCGGGGCATTGGCAAAGCCATCGCGCGCGAGCTGGCTCGCGAAGGGGCCGATGTGGCGATCGTGGCGCGCAACAAGGCGGATCTGGAGGCGACGGCGCGGGAGTTGGCGGCCGAGACCAACCGGCGCATCGTTCCCCTCGCGGCCGATGTCACCAGCAGGGAGCAGGTCGACCGCATGGTCGCCGAGGCGGCGCAGCAACTGGGCGGCCTGCACATCCTCGTGAACAGCGGGTCGGCGCCAGGCGGCTCGGCCACCGCGACCGGCCCCATTGAAACCGTCGTCGACGAGGATCTGATCGAGGATTTTAACGTGAAGTATGTGGGAGCGCTGCGCTGTTCGCGCGCGGTCATCCCGTTCATGAAGGCGGCGGGCTGGGGCCGCATCATCAACATCAGCGGCGGCAATGCGCGCAACGCCGGCAATCTCAGTGGCGGCGTCCGCAATGCCGGCCTGGTGCACATGACAAAAACACTGGCAGTCCAGCTGGGCCGTCATGGGATCACGGTCAATTGCATCCATCCCGGCACGACCCGCACCGAGCGCACACCAAGCCTCATCGCCGCCCGCGCCACCCAGCTGGGCGTATCCCCGGACGAGGCGGAGCGGCGGGACTTCGCGCCGGATTCGCCGCGCGGCAATGCCATCTGCCGCATGGTGGACGCGTCGGAGGTCGCGTTCGTCGCGGTCTTCCTGGCCTCGGAAAAGGCCTGGGCGGTCTCCGGCGAGCTGGTGGCGGCAGGCGGCGGGGCCGGGCGGTCGGTATATTACTGAGCAGAAAAAGCAGCGCAGATCGGGTGTTA
>Ga0326597_10013758_pt1 | contig 10618 bp, 11 predicted proteins | sample RVTome_12_FD_203789 | JGI IMG/M metagenome (GOLD analysis project Ga0326597, IMG submission 203789) | Soil microbial communities from uranium-contaminated site in the Upper Colorado River Basin, Wyoming, United States - RVT100D185 | ecosystem: Environmental > Terrestrial > Soil > Contaminated >... | reverse complement strand
CAGCGCGATGGCCCGGTTCATCGCCTCGAAATCGGCTCGGCTGCCGACGCTGATCGAACCGAGCGTCATGCCGCGCCCGCCCAGCAGCAGCGGATCGAGCATGATGCCGGACCGCGACAGGCTCGATCCGATCAGGCTGATATGCCCGCCGACAGCCAGCGCTTTGATCGAGTTGGTGAGGGTCCCCGGCCCGCCGATTTCGACGACGCAGTCCGCTCCCCTGCCGTCGGTCAGCTCGACCACTGTCTCGTGCCAATCCGGCGTCTCGACATAATTGATCACCGCGGCAGCGCCGAGCGCCTTGAGCCGCTCGGCTTTTGCCGCGGATGAGGTCGTCGCAATCACCTGGGCGCCCAGCAACCGCGCGAATTGCAGCGCAAAAATCGAGACGCCGCCGGAGCCTTGGGTCAGCACGGTGTCTCCCGCGGTGACGCGGCGATGGCCGGTCAGCGCCACCCAGGCGGTCACCGCCGCACAGGGTAAAGTCGCCGCTTCCTCGAACGAGAGGTGGCTCGGCATGGCAACGGCGGCTTCCTCGCTGACCACCGCGTATTCCGCCAGCATGCCGTCGAGGTTGGCGCCGAGCCGGTCAGTCAGGTAATCCGCTTTGATCGGTCCGCCGAACCAGCGCGGGTGGAAGCAGCCGATGATCCGATCCCCGACCGCGAACCGGGTGACGCCATTACCAACGGCGGCAACCTCGTACCAACGGCGGCAACCTCGCCGGCGCCGTCGCTGAGCGGCACGACGCCCACCTTTGTCGGACCGCGTCCGCCGCCCTTCAGCACCATCAGGTCGCGGTAGTTGAGCGAGGTCGCGCGCACCCGAACGAGAATTTCCCGGGCGCCCGGCCGCGGATCGTCCCGCGATCCCAGCACCACGCCATCGACGCTGCCAAAGCTCTCGATGCGATAGGATTTCATGACTTTACCCTCGTATGCCGCCCCACCATGCGGGCCGAAAGCACAGTGGAAGCGGTGGAGCGCGCGCCGCGCCGGCGCTTTGTGGCGGCTGTCGAGCCGTCTATCTTGCCGAGCGCGAGCCAAGTTAGGGAGGTCCTCCGGATGGTGGCAATAATGAGCACCGAAGTTCGACCGCTGCGCAGTTTCCTGTTCGCGCCAGGCAACCATGCCCGACGGGTCGAGAAAGCGCTGACGCTCGACGCCGACGGGGTGATCCTCGACCTGGAGGACGCGGTCGCGACCGCCGAGAAGCCGGCGACCCGCGAGTTGGTCACCGCCGCGTTCGGGCGGGGGCTGCTTTATGTCCGGGTCAATGCCGTCGACACCCTATTCTGCTACGGCGACCTGGTGGCGATCGTGCGGCCCGGCCTCGACGGCGTCATCCTGCCGAAGGTCGAAAGCGCTTCCGGGCTCGCCACGATCGACTGGCTGGTGGCCCAGCTCGAACGCGACCACGGATTGCCGCCCGGCGGCATCGATCTGATCCCGATAATCGCGACGGCGCGCGGCCTCGATCGGCTCGGGCGATCCTCGCAACCGGCACCCGCGTCAGGCGCGTCGCCTTCGGCGCCGGCGATTTCACCCTGGACGTCAACATGGTTTGGAGCCGCGGCGAGGCGGAGCTCGCCCACGCCCGCGCCGCGATCGTCACCGCGTCGCCCGCCGCCACCTTCGCCAAAGCGGAAGCCGAGGGCAGCGCGGCGATCCAGCTCGACGGCAAGTTCATCGGCTACCCGATCGTCTACCGGGCGCAGCGTGTGCTGCAGAGGATCGCCGCGATCCGTGCGCGGGAGGGCGCGTGCGGCGAAGTTCTGCGCGGTCTTCTCGCAGCGCAAGGCGATGCGTTTGAAGCGCTTGATTTTGCCGATGCCCTGCTCGATGCGGGCGCGCGCCTTGTAGAGGATCTTGGGAAAGAACGCGGGCTTGGCGGCGGTGTTCTCGCGGTACGGGATGGGGGGCAGATGCCGCGCTGGCGTGCCGCTGGGCGGTTGGCCTTGGCGTCGTAGCGCTTGTCGCCGAGAACGGCGCGCGGCGTGACTACACGCCGAGCAATCCCCGTTCGCAGTCGGCCGCTAACCCCGCCACTCGCAACGCCATTCCTGGCTCGCTTTCCCAGACCACCGTCTGCCCGCGGGGCCCGACGCACCACAATACCATCGGAGCCCCGAGATATTGTTTGTCAGTATGGGTCAAGCCGAATTCAAACGGCACCACTTCGCGTGCCCAATGGATTGCCGAGCCGTCGTCCAGGCGTGTTACGCGCAGGAATTTCTTTTCGTAGATGACCCCGGATCCATCGGTCGAGCGGCGCGGCTGGCCGCAGGCTAGAACGTACTCGATCATCGACGGTCTCCCATCTTCTGCGGGCCACGCATTTTAATCAGGAGAGGTACACGATGTAGCGAGCGCAATCGGGTTACCACGCGGTTGTGTTTGCGCTCGGCCATCGATTATTTCGCGCGGAACACGGGATAGCCAATTGACGCGCCATTGTGCTTGCCAGCCCACATCGACGCGGCATCACGAGGTAGTCAGTAATCGCACTCGCCGCGGTTTTAGTGAAATGTGATTATGTTGGCCATTCGAACTAGGCCGTGTGGACTGATTCGATAGAGATGAAGATATAGGATTCACAAAAGTCGGGATCGGTGATTCATCGGAGGTCGGTTTGGGGGAGCCGACCATGCTGACGCAGATGACGGATGGCGATTGGGAGGTTGTGGTCGCAGTGTTTCGGGCGGCGCGCTCGCGCCGTGGAGACAAGGGCCGGGACGACCGCAAGTTCCTGCAAGCGCTGCATTATTTTTCGGTTCACAACATCACCTGGCGGGCCTTGCCGGCGGAGTTTGGCAATTGGAACAGCGTGTGGAAGCGGTTTTGGCGGCTCAGCCAGCGCGGCGTCTTCGAGGCGATGCTGGCGATTTTGGCCGAAATGAGCGGCACCGCACACCTCGTCCAGATGGTCGATTCGACGGTGGTGCGCGCGCATGTCTCGGCGGCCGGCGCAAAAGGGGGCAGCAAGGCCAAGCCCTCGGCCGCTCGCGCGGCGGGTTTTCCACCAAGATCCACCTGAAAACCGATTTCGACGGCTTGCCGTTGGCTTTCCATCTCACCGGCGGCGAGGCCAGCGACAGCCGCAATTTCGCGGTCCTCATCGACATCGGCCCGGACATCACGCCCAGGGCGGTAATTGGCGACAAGGGCTACGATGCCAAGGCCAACCGAGCGGCGGCGCGCCGGCGCGGCATCTGCCCCGTCATCCCCTACCGCGAGAACACCAAACACAAGCCCGCCTTTTTTGCCAAAATCCTCTACGCCGGACGCGCCCGCATCGAACAGGGTAACGGCAAGCTCAAGCGCTTCAAACGCATCGCCTTGCGCTGCGAGAAGACTGCCCAGAACTTCGCCGCCTTCGTTTCCCTCGCCTGCACGTTCATCTTGGTCAAATCCGTCCACACGGCCTAACGAGCCGAAATCCCCGCCTCCTAAATGGACAGAGCAGGACGAGCAGGCCCTAGCCGACGCCATCGCCCAGCTCGCTGTCTTTATGCGACGGAAGAACGCCGAGCGCGTTGCGGAGCTGAGGCAAATCATCGCCGAGGCTGAGGCTCGCAAGAGAGCGAGCGAGGACTATTACAAAGACGACGATAGCGCATACCGGCTATGATAAAATATCAACACGCCCATGACGACCGCTTTGACCATCCAGCCCGCTCCGTCCATCGCGGCCGGTGACATCACGACCGGGGAGCATACCTCGCATGTATGAAGCTGAAGGACATCGCCGATAGGAGGATACGCTTCGCGCCGCCGCAGCCTTCCGGCGGGCATATCAACCTCACTCCCCGCGACATCCTCATCTTCGAGCTGTTGAACCGCCACGGGCCTCTGCCATCGACCTATCTCTACGAACTCACCCGGCACCTCGGCCGCGATAGGGTGAAGCTCAAAGAGCGGCTCCGTGACCTCTATCACGGCCACGAGAACCCGGATCACGTCACCTACCTCTCGCGTCCGGCCTGGCAGGGCACCTACAAAGATCGGCCGCTCGTGTACGACCTCACGCCCTACTCGAAAGCCGCTCTCGAAACGCGCGGCATCCGCGTTATCAAGCGGCGAAGTGAACACCCTCTCCATCGCTTCATGGCCTCGACCGTCTCCGCGTCCCTGAAGCTCTACCTCGAAAGCCAGCGGCGCGAGTACCGCGACCGCAACGCCATCCTGAACCACCCGAAGTGTCCTCCGGCGACCAAGGACACGGACTATCCGTTCACTATTCCCGTCGGCGATACGACCATCGAGCCCGACGACTTCTTCGTCATCCAGGACGACAAGCCCGTCTTCTACGCCGTCGAGTACGACCGCAAGAGCGAGACGATAGACGACAGCAAGGCGCGTAATTACTTGAAAAGACGTGGATGGCCGGGACAAGCCCGGCCACGGGGATTTTTGGGTGGGTGTTGATTGGCTCGTCGCTAGGCCCATCCGCGCGCGGCTTGCCTCTTGCGATGGCACTCGCCGTGGATTAGCTCAGTGTTCTCTGCTGTATATCCGTCGATAGCGTTTTTGCGGTCCAGTTCCGCGAATTTCTCAGGTAGCTGATTGCCGCATTCGGGACAAATCCCGCCCTGTTCCCCAAATTTAAGGGCCTTGAGCTTGTTACGCTCGGCATTCGTCTCTGCCACTACTCTGCCGCCGCCGCGGTTGCCCTTGCGCGGCGCGTCGGAACGGCGGCGTCGGGGGCCTCGCGGTTGCCCTTGGCCAGCACTGCCTCCAGCGTCGTGCGGATCTCGGCGAGCTTCTGCTCGTGCTCGACCTTATGGCCGAACAGGTTCTTGACGTAGAACACGTCGACGACCTTCTCGCCGTAGGTCGAGATCTTGGCGCTGGAGACCTGGAGGCTGAGGCGGGTCAATTCGCGCGTCACCTCCCAGAGGAGGCCCGGCCGGTCGCGGCCGTTGACCTCGATGACGGTGTGCGAGCGGCTGGCCTTGTTGTCGATGAGGACCCGCGGCGGCACCGTGAAGACGCTCATTCGATTGGGGATCGCCGGGGGGCGCTCCAGTTCGAGATGCGGCTTCAGGTCGCCGGTCAGCACGTTCTCGAAGACGAAGGCGAGCTTGGCCAGCTTGTCCGGGCGGTCGAACGGGGTGCCGTCGTGGTCCTGCACCCACAGCGTATCCAATGCCATGCCGTTCGACATCGTCATGATCTTGGCGTCGACGATGTTGGCGCCCGATACCGCGAGCGCCCCGGCGATGCGCGAAAAGAGGCCCGGGTGGTCGGCGGTGTAGAGCGTGATCTCGGTTACCGCGCGGGCCGGCTCGATGCGCTTTTCGACGGTGAGCGGGGCGCCGCTGGCGTCCGCTTCGCGCATCAGCCTAGCATGGCGGGCATGCGTCTCGGCGTCCAGCGACAGCCAGTAGAACGGATAGCCGCGGCTGGTAATGGTGGCGAACTCCTCGTCGGTGAAGTCCGGCAGCAGCGCGCGTGCCGCGGCCTGCGCCGCCGCAATGCGCGAATCGCGTCCTTCTTCGACAGCGAGCCCGCCGGTAATTGTGTCGAGCGCGCTGTGGTACACCTCGCGCAATAAGGCCGCCTTCCAGCCGTTCCAGATCTTGGGCCCGACTGCGCGGATGTCCGCGACGGTCAATGCCAACAGCAGCTTCAACCGCTCCGGCGACTGCACCCGGTCGACAAAGTCCTGGATTGTCTGCGGGTCGCCGATGTCGCGCTTGAAGGCGATGCTGCTCATTAAGAGGTGCCAGCGCACCAGCCAGGCGACGGTCTCGGTCTCCTCGGCCGAGAGGCCAAGGCGCGGGCCGAGCTTGAGCGCGACCTTCTCGCCGAGCTGCGAGTGGTCGCCGCCGCGGCCCTTGGCGATGTCGTGTAAGAGGGTCGCGAGATAGAGCGCCCGGCGCGACACGATCGTCGGCATGATCGCGCTGGCGACCGGCAGCTCCTCTTTCAGCTGGCCGGTTTCGATCTGGTGCAGGATGCCGATCGCGAACAGCGTGTGCTCGTCGACCGTGTAGACATGGTACATGTCGTACTGCATCTGCGCGACGACGCGGCCGAAATCGGGGATGAACCTGCCGAACACCCCGGCCTCGTTCATCCGCCGCAACGCGATTTCCGGGTTCTTCTTCGAGGTCAGGATGTCGAGGAACAGGCGGTTGGCCTCGGGGTCCTCGCGCAGCCGCGCGTCGATGAGGCGCAGGGATTGGGTTGCCGCCAAGAGGGCGCGCGGGTGGATGTCGAGGTCGTGCTCCTGGGCGACATGAAACAGCCGTAAGAGTGCGACCGGATCCTTCTTGAAGAAATCCTCGGCGGGGATCGTCAGCCGCTCGCCGTCGAGCACGAAGCCGCCGAGCGCCCGGCGCCCGGCGCCCCAGCGCGGCCACGACAGGCGCCATTTGTGCTGCTGATCGGCTTCGAGGATCGCGCAGAAGATGCGGGTCAGATCGCCGACATCCTTGGCGACCAGGAAATACCGCTTCATGAAGCGCTCGACACCGCGCGCGCCGGGCCGGCCGGCGTAACCCATGCGGGCGCCGATCTCGGCCTGCATGTCGAAGGTCAGCCGCTCCTCGGCGCGCCCCGCGAGGTAATGCAGATGGCAGCGCACCGTCCACAAAAAGCTCTGGGCGCGCTCGAAGCGCTGCGACTCCTCGGCCGACAAGACGCCCCGTTCGACGAGCTTTGCCACATCGTCGATGCGGTAGATGTACTTGGCGATCCAGAACAGCGTGTGCAGGTCTCTGAGGCCGCCCTTGCCCTCCTTGATATTGGGTTCGAGCTGATAGCGGCTGTCGCCGAGCCTGATGTGGCGCGCGTCGCGCTCGGCGAGCTTGGCTTCGACGAACTGCGGCGCGGTGCCCCGCTGAAGCTCGGTTTCGAAGCGCTGCTTCAACTCGGTGTAGAGCGCCTGCTCGCCCCACACGTAGCGCGCCTCGATGAGCGCCGTGCGGATCGTCAGATCGGCCTTGGCGTAGCGCAGGCACTCGGCGACCGAGCGCGTCGCCTGCCCGACCTTGAGCCCCAGATCCCACAGCATATAGAGCAGGAACTCGATGACCTGCTCGGTATGCGGCGTCTGCTTGTAGGGCAGGAGGAACAGGAGATCGATATCGGAGAATGGGGCCATCTCGCCGCGGCCATAGCCGCCGACCGCGACGATCGCCAATTTCTCGCCGGCGGTCGGGTTGGCCAGCGGATAGACCGTCTCGGCGGCGAGGTCGTAGAGCGCCCGGATCAGCTGGTCGACCAGAAAGCATTGCTCGCCGACCGCCCGGTCGGCGGTGCCGTCGGCGTCGAACCGGCGGCGGATCTCGGCGCGGCCGCGGGCCAGCGCGGTCTTGAGCGGCGGCAAAAGCAGCTGGCGGTCGATGGCCGAAGCCGGCGCGTCGCCGATCGCCTGCGCCAGCGCCTCGGCGAGCACCCGCCGGTCGATGATGTCGCGCTGCCGCAGGATGCTGGCCATCATCTCACTCCGTCATTCCCGCAAAGTGTTCCATTATGTAGGTGCCTCACCTGTTGATTGAGCGCGCCGTTGGCGCCTCGGAGGTCCCAGTTCAGGCCACCATGTAGCGAGCCGGACCCGAATTGCGTCGAGCACGAGGGAACCTGGACCGCCGGCGGCGAGAACTGCATCCGGCGCTGCCTTGAAGGCGTAGTGGGCCATCGTGTCCACATCGGTTCCGATCACCATCGAGATGACAAGTGGGTTTGGGCTGGTCTCGCTTCCTGCGTCGAGGTCAAAAATATATATCCATGCTCGCGGCTCGACAGGTGTAGTGGGGTGAGCCAATCGAAAAGTCCCGTCCGATGCTAATGTCAATTCCGGCGCTCCGAGATGCCGCTGCCAACTGTCCCAGACCGCAGCAGGAATCGCGAGCGCCGTGCCTGCGCAAAAGCCTTGGCCGGCGAGCCGAAATTTTAGAAGCATCTGGTATAGTGTTCGCTTGAATACATTGGCAATGTTCGGCCCCTCGATCCTATTTGAGAGCCACGTGTTGTTATTGCGGACCATCTCATGAAACGCAGTTGGATGAAGCCGCAGTGCGTCGTCGAGGTCCTTTACGGCATGCCTATAGCTGCCGTGAAAGTCCATGGTTTGCACTTCAAGGATTGCATATCGTCCCACGGTAGGCGCAGGCACGCCTGCCGTTAGTTCGATAAGAGTAACATCGAAGGACAACTCTGGGGATTGAGGGCTTCCTCTCAGCGACATCTCGCCGCCGAGCTTGTCTTGCATATATACGAACGCTGCGCCGCCACGTGCGAGGACTGCCAGCAATTCGCTGCGGACAACATCCCGGGCAAGAGTCACCGCGGGCCTAATCACTACCTCGCGCCCGGCGGTAATGTCAAAGAGCCTGCGAGTGGCAGCTTGAACGAGGTCCTGGTCTAGCGCGCGGTACGGGCAAACGAGCCAGTCCTGCCGTGTTCCATTACTTGTCGAGCTGATCGTGCAGACCCCAGACGATACCCCCGATTTGATGCAAACACGCGTCGATTCAGTCGCTAAGGAGAGAAGCGGGCAGCGACGCGTCTGCTGGTCCGCAAGCGCAGCAGGCGTCGCCGTCACGGTCGGGTGGACGCGGTGACCAAACCACTCGGCAACGAGGTTGCTAGCCGCCTTATCGCGCGGAGCGCGGGGCATTGTGAGATGATGTCGTATTGCGAGCCGCGTCCGCGAATTGCGGCGAAATATCAAACCCGATCGCACGTCGGTCATTTTCGACCGCGACGCTAAGCGCTCGGCCCGTGCCGCAGAAGGGGTCCAAAACAAGTCCCCTTGTCGGGCAGGAGCTGAGGATGCGCGGTCGTATTAAATCCTCCGGAAAGGTGGCGGAATGCCCATTTTGGCCCGCGCGCACAGGTACCGAAATAACATCGTATGCGCGTGGCTCGACGGCACTGAAATCATAGTGATAGCGCGCGCGACCTTCCTTTGGCCGCAATACAAAATGAAAGAAATGCTCATGCGAGAGACGCAGCCGATCGGCATTAGGTCGGGGCGGCGCGTTCGGTTTGAACCAGATCAAATCATTCCGGAGTATCCACCGACGCGACTGCATCGCGATAGCGAAGCGTGCGGGGATCATGAGCAGTTGCTTCTCCTGTCGGTAATCGCCCATCGGCGTGCGCCGACGCGTGCGCGGGTTGTTGCCAAGCCCCTGCCGTCCGTTTTCGCGGATGCTGGCCCAGCGAGCAAAGTACGTGTCGCCTATATTGATCCACACGCTGGCGCTGGGCTTGAGAAGCGGTCGAGCCTTGTCAAAAATTTCAATCAAGTGTGCGACATACCACTCTGGGAATGGTTCCAAGCCCAGTATCCCGCCGGCCTTCCGATACCAGTCGTATCCTGGCGCGCGCTCCGCAACGCCCCCGGTACTCTTCCAATCCTCCAAAACAGACCAGTTGTGCTCTCCGCCATAGCTGCGATGACCCCAATACGGCGGACTCGTAATGAGCAGGTCAACGCTGGATTCTTCGAGTGTATCCAATAGATCGTAGGCATCGCCCGTCTTAACGGTGGCATTGTTCTGTATGCTGCGAGGATCACATTGGAGGGCCGAATCCATGATTGGGTTAATTTGCCCAATTCCTAAGCTCATCGTTTTTCCATTACCTATCTTCAAGGTGAATGATCTGTGGTAACGCAACTACATAATTCGGCGAACGCGGGGGGTCATCTCCTCAGAGGTGCCGTCCGGCGTCGACGCTGATGATCGAGCCGGTGGTATGCGTCAGATGGGTAACGCAGGCCACCACCGCCAGCGCCACGTCCTCGGCTTCGATCGCGCGTTTCAATGGCGTCGCCATCGCCGCCCGCGCCATCATCTCCTCGGTGCGGCCGGGGACAAAGCCGGTATGGACCATGCCGGGCGCGACGATGACGACGCGGATCTCGGGGCCGAGCACCCGCGCCAGCGCAAAGCTCATCGTGTTGAGCGCGGCCTTGGAGGCGCCGTAGATGATCGAGCTGCCGGTGCCGGACTGCGCCGCGCCCGAGGAAATATTGATGATGACCCCGTCCCCCGATTCGCGCAGCAGCGGCACAAACGCGCGGATCGTCGCGAAGGGGCCGCGCACGTTGGCAGTCAGCACCTGGTCGATCAGCTCGTCGTCGAGCGCGTCGAGGTCGCTGTGCGCCACCATCCGGGTAAACCCGGCGGAGTTGACCAGGATGTCGGCGCGGCCGAACTCCTCCCGGACCGCGGCGGCGACGTTGTTGATCTGGGCCGTGTCCTCGAGCGGCAGGTGCATCGCCCGGTGGAAGCCGGCTTGGCCGCTGCCGGCCAGTCCGGCGACCACCGCGTTGGCCCGGTCGACCCCCCGGTGGTAGCCGACGACGATTCGGGCCCCCGCTTCGGCGAAGAGCCGGGCGCTGGCGGCGCCGATGCCGCTGCTGGCGCCGGTGACCACCGCAACCTTGCCGCCGAGTGTACCACCGGGGATGCCGCCCTTGCCTGCCGCCATGATTCTTCTCCCCTGCCAAACCCTCGCGGGCGATGCTACGCGCGGACCAGGGGCGCGGACCAGGGGCATTGTCACCGCGTTCGGCTGACGCCTCCACTCCCCGGGGCGCGAGGATCACCCATGCTGACGGCGGCGCTTCAAGTTCTGGCGGCAACCGGGCTCGGGGT
>Ga0326597_10013757_pt1 | contig 10619 bp, 10 predicted proteins | sample RVTome_12_FD_203789 | JGI IMG/M metagenome (GOLD analysis project Ga0326597, IMG submission 203789) | Soil microbial communities from uranium-contaminated site in the Upper Colorado River Basin, Wyoming, United States - RVT100D185 | ecosystem: Environmental > Terrestrial > Soil > Contaminated >... | reverse complement strand
AATGAAGTGTGTGTTCGGATTTGCATCGCGACAGATCTCATAGAGCACTTTGCCGTTCGAGGAATTCCTTCCCGCCACGAATACCATGGTCTCGTTCTGCTGTGCATATTCACGCAACTTCTTGTCGCGGCCTGACACCTGTCCGCAGATGGTGTCCTTGGCGTGGAAGTCGATGGCAGATTCTTCGAACGTCCCCACCTCAAACTCCCTGATCTTCTCCCTCAGAACTCTTGCAATCTCGTAGAAGGTCGGCTTGTCCATTGTCGTCTGCGAGAAGAGAACTGTCCTTCTGCTCAAATCAACTTTGGCAATTTCTTCAACCGACTTGATGACAATGGCCTCGTTGTTCGTGTGTCCGACAAGCCCTACCACCTCGGCATGGTCTTTCTTGCCGAACACGACTATCTGGTATCCTTTGTCGTAGAACTTCCGGATACGTTCCTGAACCTTGGTGACAACTGGACACGTTGCATCAATCAATGTCACGTTATTCCGCTTCGCCAGTTCGTATGTTGACGGCGGCTCTCCATGGGCGCGTATGAGGACTTTCGTCCCGTTGAGTCTCGCCATGTCGGCATGCGTGATAGTCTGGAGCCCCTTTTTCGCCAGTCTATCTGTTTCCTTCGGATTATGTATGATCGAGCCGAGCGAGTACAGCGTGTCCGAGTCCTTCAGTTCCTCCTCTGCTATGTCGATTGTTCTGACAACGCCCCAGCAGAACCCCGAATTCCTGTCGATCGACACCTTCACGCGCCGGCCCTCTCGATGATTTCCTGTGCTTTCTTCACCACGAAATCCACCTGCTCTTCAACAGTCATGTTCGATGTGTCGAGTTCGATCGCATCACTTGCCTTTTTCAAGGGGCTCTGCGCCCTCGTGGAGTCGAGCCGGTCGCGCTCCCCGATTTCCTTCTTCAATTTATCCAGGCTGACGATGATACCCTTTTCTCTCAGCTCTTGCTGCCTCCGCCGCGCCCTGGACTCAATTCCAGCAACCATGAATATCTTCAGATCTGCACCAGGGAAGACAACAGTGCCGATGTCCCTCCCTTCAAGAACAACCCCTCCTCCTGCCGCCAAACGCCGTTGCTTCCTCACCATTGCGCTCCTCACTTCACCGATACTGCTGATGGCACTAACATTCCTTGTCACCTCAGCGCTTCTGATCTCCTGTGTAACATCCTCCCCGTCGATAAGCACTCTCAGCGAGCCGTTAGCGTCACGCATCTCAACACGTGTCTCATTGACCAACTGAGCAATCCGGCGAACATCGCCCACAGCGATATTTAGCTTGAGCACTTTTGCGGTCACTGCTCTGTACATAGCACCTGTATCGATGTGCAGATATCCAAGCCTTGCCGCAACGAGTCTGGCGGTTGTGGTTTTTCCCGAGGCCGCCGGCCCGTCTATCGCAATGACAAGCTTCTTAACGCTCAATGTCCAGGTGCTAATTGGGTGGATAATATAACCAATTCCCCTGTTTCCTGCAACCTCAAGCCGTGGAAAGCTTTGGAAAAACGCGGCATCCTGACTATATTGCGCTCCAAACCCGATACCCGATTGCGCAAGCTGACCCACGAAGAAATAACAGACCAACGAATCGCCAGGCAAGACCTGAAGATGAAAGGACGATTTCCCATCTTTGGCCTGCTTGACAACATTAGGAGCCTATACAATGTCGGGTCGATCTTTCGGACCTCGGATGGTGCTCTAGTGCAAAGACTCTACTTATGCGGCTATACTCCCGCACCACCCCGCAAGGAAATCGAAAAGACAGCGCTAGGAGCAACCGAGACTGTTCCATGGGAATACCACCAAACTCCCCTGGCAGGACTTGATGCAACAAGGAAATCCGGTGCGAAGATCTGCGTTCTTGAGCACACCACAGCAAGTGTCCCATATTACAATATCCAGATGGATGATTTTCCGATATGCCTTGTAGTGGGAAATGAGATTACAGGGGTGTCGCCAGAGGTCATTGCCGCGGCAGATATGGCATTGGAAATACCGATGTTTGGGACAAAACAGTCGTTGAACGCCGCTGTGGCATACGGTATTGCAGTTTTTGAGTTGGTGAGGATATTCCGGAACTCCAACTGAATTCCGCACACACAACTGTACTACTTGAGGATGTCATACGCGAGTGTGAAGTAGTCAGCCTTCTCCAATGTATGGATACGCACGACTCCTGCGCGGACGAGGGATACGAGGATTCGTGAGGCGCGTTGTTCGGAGATATTCACAAGGTTGCTGAATTCCCTCGCCGTGATCCTTTCGTGTTGATCAAGGTATCGAAAGAGCCGCTTCTCATTCTCGCCAATCTCGAAATGCAGGGGTGGGGAATCAGGATGCTCATCCCGTAGAATCCTCACCACCTCCTTACTCGCCATTACGGTCTTGTCGTTCACACGGATGAAGACCTTCGTTTCTTCATCGTCCGTGGCGTGACCATTGCTACCACCAGTGTAATAGTGTGGTTTCCGGTCGCTCTCCCTGACATATGCAACGATCACGTCCATTCCATCAAAGGCCACGATGTCGATCGAGGGTTCGATCTCCGGCAGACAGAACATGAGACCCGCGTGTCGTATGAGATCGACCTCGCTCTTCTCACTTTCCACACCGACAACCGTTCCGTCGTCATCCACACCGAACAGGATATGCCCTCCCCTCGTGTTTGTGAAGGCAATGAGCGCACGCGCAATCTTCTCAGGTGTGGACACCTTCCGCTTGAACTCAATATCGAATCCCTCTCCTTCTTCAATCAGCCTGTTAACATCTCTATAGTCCATTGCTCCGTCCCTCGTCAATGTATGTCGAATCAATGAAATCCAGGGAGTCTTCGAACTCAGGAATCGGCAGAGCCTCATAAGGCATCGTCTCCAGTTCCGGTGCGACGCCCTGCGTTTCTCCCTCAACCCAAGGCTCTTTCGCAAAGTTTCTCGCCATCATGCGCTGCAATACAATCTGTCTCCTGAGTGTGACATACCGGCTGTCAACATTTGGCTTGTAACGGAGCGGGCTTGGAATCACCGCGGCGATGCGGGTTGCTTCATCCAGAGTCAGTTCTCGGACGGACTTGCCAAAGTACGTTTGCGCCGCGGCCTCGATGCCGAAGAGCCCATCCCCCCACTCGATCACGTTCAAATAGATTTCAAGAATTCTACCCTTACTGAGGTTCGTCTCGAGGAGCTTCGTAATAACGAACTCCTTCAGTTTCCTCATCGGAGTCTTTGACGTCGACAGATAGAGGTTTTTAGCCAGTTGTTGCGTGATCGTGCTTGCACCGCGGGCAGCCCGGCCGACCTTCAGGTTTTTCTCAATCGATTCCTGAACCTCGTACCAATCAATTCCGCTGTGAGAATAAAACGTGCCATCCTCGGCTACGATGATGGCATCGATGACGTGCTTCGGGATCGTGGAGAGTGAAACCCACCGCTTGTCGATTCTCGGTGGTTTGTCCCGGAGTCTGGCTTCCTCAATCCGTTGTCTCATGAGCGCTGTCTCCGAGGGGTTATTATCATTGAGGTCTAATATTTCAAAGAAAGGAATTGTTAGTAGTTCCACCGTCAAGTAGAGAAAGAGCACAATAAGGATGGTCTTGAGTTTGTGGCTACGGAACCATGTGAGAATTCTGTGCGAGCGACTTGCCGGGGATGAACTCGCCGGGGGATCATGTGCTTCTGACATTCTTCCTATCTGGCTTCCGAATGATCGAGGTACTCTTGCAGCATTATCCGGGCAGCCATTTCATCAAGTCTGGACTTCTCCTGGCGCCGCTTCTTTTTCATTCCACCTTCGATAAACACTCGCTGGGCATTGACCGAGGAATGACTTTCGTCCCACGTCTCAATCCGCAGATTGGTGATGCCTCTTAAGCGCTCGATGAATGTCTCAACCTCCAAGCCCTTCGCGCTCTTTCCTCCGTCGGGTCCATAGGGCATCCCCACAACGATGCGCTCGACCTCACGTTCCCGGATGATTTGCTGCAACCGCTCGAGCAATCTGTCATCGTTCTGAAAGGTCCCCACACCTTGTGCGATAATGCACAAGGGGTCGCTGATTGAGAGACCTACCCTTTTGGTCCCGTAGTCAATGCCGAGGATTCGGCCTCCCTGGTCTGTCATGCCACGCAGGCCATCATTCTTCAAACCGTTCTGCTTTCGATACGCCTTTGATCCTCTTGATCTTCTCCAGCAGTCGGTTGAGATGATCGATGTCCTTCACATACAGGATAAAAGTTCCATCGAACATGCCGTCGCGTGAATCAAGGTTGACGCTGCGGATATTGGTATTCATGTACGAGGAAATGGCGTGTGTGATATCATTCAGCATTGCCGGGCGGTCCTCGCCCGCTATCTTGATTCCCGAAACGAACACCACGCCGTTGTCGGATGGCCACTGCACTTCGATGAACCGGCTGGTATCCATTTGCATGAGCAGTTTGATGTTCCTGCACGTCCGCCGGTGAATCTTGATCCCTTCTCCAGTGGTCACAAAGCCCACAACATCATCTCCCGGAATCGGATGGCAGCACTTTGCATAATTGTGCATGAAGTTGTCCTGCGTGCCATTCAGAACGATTCCGCTCGAGATACCGCGTGCCGTGGTAATGAATTTGTTAAAGAGACCCTCGATCTTGCCGTCTTCAGCCACCACCGCCTGCGGATGCTTCTGCTGATCCTGGATCATCTGGACGATCTGGTCCGCATCAATCTTCTCCTGGCGTAGACCAAGGTAGAACATGCCGATGTTTTCGATCCTCTGCTCGTGCAGAAACTTGACCAGATCGTCCTCGTTGATGCTCAGCTTGGCTTTCTTAGCTTTCTTCTCCCAGATTGCCTTGCCGTCCTCTATGGCTTTGCGCTGCTCTTCCTTCACCCATTTCCTGATGTGCGACTTGGCTTTATGGGTAACAGCGAATTTCTCCCAGTCCGGATTGGGTGTTTGACTCTTCGAGGTGATGATCTCTACCTGGTCGCCGCTCTTCAAGACCGTATCGAGAGGAACAATGCGGCCGTTGACTTTCGCAGCGAGACAGTGGTCTCCGACTTTCGAGTGAATTTCATAGGCGAAGTCAACCGGCGTAGAACCTGTAGGCAAAATCTTCAGGTCGCCCTTGGGAGTGAAGACATAGATTTCCTCCTGATACAAATTCAGCTTGAAGCTCTCCATGAGTTGTTGGGTGGGGATCTGTCCCTCTGCCGCGGTCTCGAAGATTTCCCGAACCCAATTTACCCAGTTTGACAGCTCTTCGTCGATCGGAGAGCCTTTTTCCTTGTACATCCAGTGGGCAGCAACACCCTTCTCCGCGACTTCATGCATTGCCCGCGACCGGATCTGAACCTCCACCATCTTTCCCTCCGGCCCCACCACCGTGGTATGTATGGATTGGTAGCCATTCTTTTTCGGGACAGAGATATAGTTCTTGAAGCGCTCGGGGTTGGGTATGTAGATATCTGAAACCATGCCATAGACGGCAAAACAATCATTGCTATCGTCCGTGTCAAGAATAATGCGAACGGCAAACAGGTCGTAGATGTCCTCCAGGCCCTTGTTCCGTTTGGACATCTTGTTGTAAATGCTGTAGAGGTGCTTTGGTCTTCCACTGATCTCGAACTTGTACTCCGCCTCTTTGAGCCGTTGCTGAATCGGCTCAGAAAACTTGGCAATGTAATGTTCGCGCTCCCTCCGCCGCGCCTTGATGTCACGGGCAATCATCTCATACGCATCACGATGGAGATACTTGAAAGAGATGTCCTCCAGTTCCCACTTGATATTGGCAAGACCGAACCTGTGAGCAAACGGCGCGTAAATATCGAGGGTTTCCTTCGCCATCCGCTTCTGTTTATCAGGGGGGAGGTACTCAAGCGTGCGCATGTTGTGCAGGCGATCGGCGAACTTCACCAGCATCACACGGATGTCATTCACCATCGAGAGCAGCATCTTGCGGTAGCTCTCAGCCTGCGTGACATCGTGGCTCTTGAAGATATCTGAAATCTTGGTTGCGCCGTCCACAATGTCCGCAATCGTATCGCCAAACTCCGCGCGTATATCCTTGATCTGGTACTCCGTATCCTCGGCAACGTCATGCATGAGGGCACTGGCAACGGAGATGTCATCAAGCGGAATCTCCTTGGCAACGATCTTGGCTACTTCGTAGGGATGGTCGAAGAATGGTTCGCCTGAGGCGCGGATATCGTGGCGATGGGCGTTGAAACCAAAGTCAAACGCACGGCGGATCAGGCTCTCATCCACCTTCGGGAGATTCTTCTGGCAGATGAGCAGCAGGTCGTCTAACTTCTTTTTGTACTTCGTGTTCGTCATAGTCGTCCGACCGCTCCCATACCTGAAACATGCTGGGGGTTCAGGACGAGAACAAGTAGAGTGAGAGCACTCGCCTACTCTACAAAAAGATAACTGCTTAAGCGGGGAATGTCAAGAATGGCTGGAAATGAGGGTTCACCCTGTACCGAATATCCTGTCTCCGGCATCGCCAAGACCGGGAAGGATATACCCGTGCGTATTCAGTTTGCGATCGAGGACTGTTGAGAAGATGCGGACGTCAGGATGTAGTGAGGAGATCTTGCGGACACCTTCGGGGGCAGCCAGCAGACTGACGAAGCGAATCCGCCTCGCGCCTTTCTTCTTGAGGAATGAGATTGCAGCTGCACCACTGCCACCCGTCGCGAGCATCGGGTCAAGAAGCAGCACGAGACTTCTGTCGAGCTTCCTGGGAAACTTCGAGTAATAATCCACAGGCTCGAGCGTCTCTTCGTTCCGGTAGAGACCCACATGTCCCACTTTTGCTTCCGGCAATAGATCGAGGAAACCCTCAACGAGGCCCAGCCCGGCGCGAAGGACAGGGACAATGACGATGTCTTCCGCAAGGGTGTAGCCTCTGGTTCGTTCAAGGGGCGTTTGCACATTTCCGCTCTTCAATTTGAGGTCGCTCGTAACATGAAACGCCATCACTGAGGCGATACGGCGGAGGGTCGTTCGAAACAGATGATTCGGCGTTCGCTTGTCTCGCAGAATCGAAAGGTCTCGTTTAATAAGGGGGTGATCGATGATCGTAAGGTTCTTCATTTACTCTCCTCCAAATATCTGGGGGGACGCCACACATGCCGTTGCGTCCGAACATCTATAGTTTTTTCCTCGTCGCATTGGCCGCAACCAATATCGGATCCCATAGAGGTGTGAAGGGCGGTGAATATGCTAGGTCCCACTGCTGCATCTCCTCAATAGTGATTCGATGCTGAATTGCCACAACTAACGTATTCGCACGAAGAACGGCTCCCTCCTCTCCGTAAAGATTTGCACCCAACAAACGCCCCGACTTCTTGTCGGCAATAGTCTTGATCCACACCTTCTTACTACCGCGCATCACTGCCACCTTCGACCACGCGGTTATCGTCTCCGTCACAACATCGAAACCGGAGTCCCTAGCCTCCTCGGCGCTAATACCGACCTGGGCGACTTCAATCCCGAACACCTTGACAGCGATCGCACGAATCGCACCGCGGAACACCGCCTTTCCTCCTGCTGCATTCTCTCCTGCAACCCAACCTGCTTTGCTACCAATTGTGGCAAGGGGAATATACATATGCCGATTATTGACAAGATTCTTCACCTCGCAACAATCGCCGGCTGCATAAATGTTGTCGTGCGACGTTTGCTGTCGCTGGTCTGTCAGAATCCCATTCGATGAGCCCACCCGTATTCCCGCACCCTTTGCGACTTCGCTATTAGGCACAACACCGAGTGAGAGTATTACCAGATCGGCCTCATAAGAATCGGTTGCGGTAATCACGTGCGTGACGCGATGTTGTTTGTCCACCACAAACCCTTCCGTCCGGGCATGTGCAACAAAGTTGACATCGTGCTTCTCAAGCTCTTCTCGAACCCTCTCCCTTGTCTCACGCTCAAGCCCGGCCATGGGCAGACTGTTACGATGGAGCATCGCCACTTCCATATCGTGTCGCCGCAATGCATCAGCCATCTCCATGCCGATATATCCGCCTCCAATGATGACAGCCCGTTTCGGCTTCTCCTGTTCGATGAATTTCCGAATACGAAGACCTTCGTCAAGCGTCTTCACATGGAAGATGTTTCTCGCGTCCTCTCCCTCGATTCCCAAAGAGCGCGGACGGGAACCGGTCGCGATAACAAGGCGATCGTAATGTTCAGTTGCCATTATCCCACTGCGCAGGTCCCTTACCTGAATCGTACGCTTCGCCGGAGAAATCTCTTCCACACGATGAAACACACGAACATCAACCCCTTTTTTCTCTCGCAACGATGTTGGCGTGTAGGAAATAAGCCCAACCTCAGCAACATCGCCTGAGATATAATACGGGATCTCACAGATGCCGTATGAAATGTGTTCACCTTGTTCAAAAAGCACCACCTCCATCCCGGGATTCACCCGGGCTGCCTTACTTGCCGCACTTGGCCCGGCGGCCAGACCGCCGATTACAAGGACCCGTTTTCTCATTAATTCTTTTGTTTGAAAGACAGAACCAGAGGGACACCTTCAAACACAAAGTGCTCGCGAATCCTGTTCTCCAGGTATCGTCTGTAGGTGTCGTCGATGAGTTTCGGTTCGTTGCAGAAGAATGCGAACACGGGCGGCTTGGACCGCACCTGTGTGATATAGTTGATCTTGATTTCCTTGCCCGACCTGCTGCGGGGCGGGTACGTTTTGATATCCGCGCCGAGGCGGTCGTTCAACTCGCTCGTGCTGATCCGCTTGTTCTGCTCCATATCCACAGACTTGACAAGTTCCAATACCTTATAGACGCGTTGACGCGTAAGTGCCGAAACGAAGATGATCGGGATGAAGTCGTACATCCGGAGCTGTGCCCGCAGCGTTTTCTCGAACATAGCTGCGGTGCTGTCGTCTTTCTCAATGAGATCCCATTTATTGACGGCCAGGACGGTGGGACGATTACGTTCAATGGCCGTCTCGATGATACGAAGGTCCTGATGCTCGAGACCATGCACAGCGTCGATGAGGACGACCGCCACATCGCATCGCTCAATACTCTTGAGGGTTCGGATGGCGCTGTAGAATTCAACGCTTTCCTTCACTTTGCTTTTTCGACGCAGGCCTGCTGTGTCGACCAGCAAGATCTCCGCGCCGTAATACTTGAGCACAGCATCAATAGGATCCCGGGTTGTGCCGGGAATATCGGTCACGATGTGTCGATCTTCCTGCAGGAGCGCATTCACAAACGAAGATTTGCCGACATTGGGTTTTCCGATGACGGCAACCTTGAGCCGGGCATCAGTTTCGGTGCTTTCGACTGTTGAGAAATCTCGTGTGACGATGTCCAGTAAATCGCCTATCCTTCTTCCGACAAGAGCTGATGCCGGAACAGGATCTCCAATCCCCAGTTTGTAGAACTCCGCCAGGTCAGGTTCTCGTTTTTCGCTATCAACCTTGTTGGCCACTACGACAACTTTCTTTTCCGCCTTCCGCAGAATGTCGGCAATGGCAAAATCCGTTGGCACAAGACCGGATTGAACGTCCACAACGAACAGCACCATATCGGCTTCCTCTATTGCGATTTGAGCCTGTTCCCGGATCGCCGTCTCTATGATATCCTCGGACTCTGGCACAAACCCGCCTGTATCAACCAGTGTGAACGCCTTGCCGGCCCAGTCTGCACTCGCATAGTGACGATCCCGCGTCACGCCGGGCATGTCGTCAACAATGGCGTTACGTTGGCCAATAATGCGGTTGAAAAGAGTGGATTTGCCGACATTCGGACGGCCGACAATGGCCACAAGTGGTTGCGACATGGATGAGCTGATGGAGAAATGCTGGAGAACCACACCAAGGTACGAAGATGTGCGCCTACTTTCAAGGATGGAACAGGTTACGAAGAGGGGTTGCTTTGAATCCTCGATGTGAAAACGTGTATCGATGCGAGAGCCTCGTTAAGCTGCTCGAATCCGCCTGACTTGGAAATATACCCGGCTGCACCGAACTCCTGCGCATAATTCATATCCTCCTCGCGATCTGATGAACTCATGATCACGATCGGAATGCTTTTCAAGTCCGGGTCATCCTTGATTATTCTAAGGACCTCCCTGCCGTTAATGCGCGGGATGTTGAGGTCGAGCAGGACAAGGTCAGGACGCGGGCTGGCTGTTACATCGGAAAACTGGTTTCGGTGAAAGAGGAAATCGACCGCTTCCTGACCATCCCGTACCACAAAAAGTTCCCCTGGCACGTTGTGTCGTTCAAGGATGTATTTCGTAAGGCGGAGATGCTCGTAGTTATCTTCCACCAACAGTATCTTCAGATCACCCGACATAGTGGTGATAATTTAGGAATTCCAACCTAAGATACAACAAGAAATCTAGAGGTTTGTCATCGCTTGCCATTCTCCTTCCGATGTTGCTAATTGGTTCCGAGTGACACAACAAAAGGCGGGCGTTGACACATGATCCTCAAGATTCACCCGAAAGACCCTGAACCCCGATTAATTGCAAGAGCGGTTGATGTACTTCGCGCGGCCGGTATTATTATCTATCCGACGGACACGGTGTATGGGATCGGGTGCAGCATCCTTGAGAAGAACGCCATCGAGAAGATCCACTTTATCAAGA
>Ga0326597_10013756_pt1 | contig 10619 bp, 4 predicted proteins | sample RVTome_12_FD_203789 | JGI IMG/M metagenome (GOLD analysis project Ga0326597, IMG submission 203789) | Soil microbial communities from uranium-contaminated site in the Upper Colorado River Basin, Wyoming, United States - RVT100D185 | ecosystem: Environmental > Terrestrial > Soil > Contaminated >... | reverse complement strand
GAACGCGAGTACCGCGGCCGACTTGCCGGCGAAACGCGCCAAAATATATACCATTGCGACCGCGCCGCCCGCGATGAGTTCTCCGGTGTCGAGCGTCGCACCGGTGACGACGAAGAGCACCACGAAGAACATCTGCCCGATCTTGCCGATATCGACCATCATGAGGTCGCGTTGCCGGTCAAGGTTTCTCACCATGACCCCGAATATCAGCAGCGCGAGCAGAACCGACAGATTGAGCGCCGCGGCGGCCCCTACCGCCAGCACGACCAGCCCGACCAGCATGACAAGCTGCAGCTCTTCGCGCTTGCGCAGCCAGCGGCCGATGAGGATCGCGGCCCACGCCGCGGCGCAACCCAGCACGAGCGAGCCCGCGAGCAGGTAGACCGGGTGCGAAATCACCGTCCCCCACCCGGCCCGGTATTCGCGGTGCATCCAGGACAGCAGCATGGTCACCAGCACGAAGGCGACCACGCTGTTGATGGCGACGAGGTTCAGCGCGCGCTCCGTCACCTGGCCCTCGGCGCGCAGCTCCTGCGCCACCAGCATCACGACCGCGGGCGAGGTGGATACGCCGATCGCGGCCGCGACCGCCGCGTAGATCGGCTCGATCTCAAAGATGCGCAGCGCGGAATAGACGCACGCGAAGGAGAGCGCGCACTCGGCGGCGCAGGTGGCGGCAAGCCAGCGGTCGCGCTTGAGCCAAATCAGGTCGAGGCGCCGTCCGAGCTCGAACAGGAGGAGCCCCAGCGCGATATCGACGAACGGCTGCGCCTCGCGCGCGACAGCGCGGTCGATCAGACCGAGCCCGCTTACGCCGAGCACGAGGCCGATCAGCACGTAGCCGGTGATGCGCGGCAGGCGCAGCACGCGGTGCGTCAACTCACCGCCGGCAACGCCGGCGATCAACAACAGCCCGAACAGCAGTACCGGGTTCGGCGGCAGTGGAAAAGTGGGCAGAAAGCTGAGCGTCTCCACGGGGCCTTGTCGTTGTTATGAAATTCCTGACGCCGATTACCGGTGTCAGATAGGAACGTAATCCGACATGCCCTCGTCGACATGATCCTCGGAATGCGGAAATGCGGAGAGATCCTTGGCAATCGCAACCCGCAGAAAACTGTCGACCCACCAGAAGATGTCCGAATCGCGGATCGAGCGGCGCATGCGCCGCATGCGCGCGCGGCGCTCTTCCTCGCCCATCGTGACCGCGCGGTTGATGGTGTCGGCCACGCCCTCGATATCGTGCGGGTTGACCAGCAGCGCGCCCTTCTGGAGCTGCGCGGCCGCCCCGGCGAACTCCGACAGGATCAGAACGCAGTCCTCCTCGATGCTGCAAGCGCAGTATTCCTTGGCGACGAGATTCATGCCGTCCTTCAACGGCGTGATGAGGCCGATGTCGGCTGCGCGATAGTAGGCGAGCAGGTCCAGGCGATGCAGGCTGCCGTAGGCGTACCAGACCGGCACCCAGCCCCCCGGTTTCATGTACGCGCCGTTGATCTGCCCCACGATCTGCTCGATCCGGGCCTTCAACTCATAGTACTGCGGAATATCCTCCCGGCTCGGCACCACCACCTGGATCAGCGAAATGCGCTCGCGCAGCTTCGGGTAGCGTTCGAGCGCGGCCTCGAACGCGCGCAAGCGCTGAGGAATGCCTTTCGTGTAGTCGAGCCGGTCGACCCCCAGCAGGAGCTTGCGCTTCGGCAGCAACTGTCGCAGCCGCTGCACGCGCGCCGCGACCTCGGGCGTCTCGGCCTGGGACACGAACGCGTTGTAGTCGATGCTGATCGGGAAGCTCCCGACGCGGACCGTGCGCCCCTCGGCGGTGACCGTCACCACCTGGCCTTTGCCCTGCACCGACACCTCCGGCATCAGTCCGCGCAGGCACTGGATGAAGTTGCGGCAGTCGCGCGCAGTCTGGAGGCCGACGAGATCGTACTGCAGCAGGGCGTGCAGCACCGTCAGCCGCCACGGCAGGCTGAAAAAGATGTCGGGTGACGGGAACGGAGTGTGCAGGAAGAATCCGAGATGGGAGCGGCTGCGCATCGCTCGCAGCTCCGCGGCCACGTTCATGAGATGGTAATCGTGCACCCAGACGAAGTCGTCCGGGCCGCTGATCGACAGCACCGCATCGGCGAAGCGGCGGTTCGCGCCCTTGTACGCGCTCCAGTAGCGCGGCTCGAAGTTGCAGAGTGACTGCAGGTCGTGGAACAGCGGCCAGACGATCTCGTTGGAAAAGCCGTGGTAGAAGTCGTCCACGGCTTTGGCATCCAGAGTCACCGCCTTCAATCGGAATCCGACTTCCCCGCCCGCGACCGCGACGGCGGTTTCGAGGTCCCCCTTGTTGTCGGCGGTGCCCGGCCAGCCGACCCATGAGCCCCCGCGGTCGCGCAGCACCGGCAGCAGCGCCGACACGAGCCCGCCGGAGCCGCGTTCGGTGTGCCAGCGGCCGCTCTTGCCGCGCTTGAAAACAAAAGGCAGCCGGTTCGAGACGACGATCAGGCGGTTGCGGTTGTTCTGGGCCATGGCGGGCGTCCCTGCCGTCACGCCGGGGCCGGCGCGACGTTCGTGACGAACAGCGTGCGCGTGGGATAGGCGAAATCGATGCCCTCGCCCGCGAACCGGCGGAAGAGTTCGAAGTTGATCTGTTGTTGCGTATCCATGTACACGCCGTAGGCCGGATCGAGCACGAAGTAGACGACCTCGAAGTCGAGCGAAAAGTCCCCATACTTCTGGAAGTGCGCGCGGTCGAAGCGCGTCTTGGGCTGCGCCTCGATGATCTCACGCACGATTCCGGGAATGCGCTCGAGCTTGTCCGCCGGGGTCTGGTAGATGACGCCGAAAGTGAACAGGATGCGCCGCTCGAACATCCGTTTGTAATTGTGGATGCGCAGCTTCAGCAGCTCGGCGTTCGAGATCACGATCTGCTCGCCGTCGAGGCTGCGGATGTGGGTGGTCTTGACGCCGACGCGCTCGATGTTGCCGCGCCAGCCGTCCGACACGACGAAATCGCCCACGACGAAGGGTTTGTCCAGCGCGATCGAGAGCGAGGCAAAGAGGTCGCCGAGGATGTTCTGCAGCGCGAGCGCGATGGCGATGCCGCCGATGCCCAGGCCCGTGACCAGCGCCGTGATGTCGAACCCCAGGTGATCCAGCACCAGGAGCAGCATGAGCGCCCACACCGCCACCCGGCCGATGAAGCCGAGGAGCGACAGCACGGTCACCGACTCGGCGTCGGTCTCGCGCCGGACCTCGACCTGCTTCGCAAGCCACTCCAGCGTGAAGCGGTTCACCCACACCGCCGCCTGCAGCATCAGCGCGACGACCGCCAGCTTGTCGACGATGGCCTCGAGCTTCGCGGGCAGCTCGAGGGCGGACGCGCCGGCGAACAACGCGACCGGGACGAGCAGCCACAGCTTGGTCGAGCGCGCCGCCTGCGCGAGGATCTCGCTCAGCCGGAACGCCGTGCGCCGCGCGATTGACGACCACACCCGCACCGCGACAACCTTGGCGATGGCGAGCGCGATCAGCACCGCCAGCGCGATGGCGGCGGCGATCAGCCATGCCTCGAAGGCGTTCTTGTCCCAGGCCTGGTAGATGAGGTTCATGCGTGCACCTTGCCCACCAGCCAGTGGCGCAGAAACGCGAGCAGCTCGCGCGGCGGCCGGATCCACAGGTCGGCGGCGGTCTCGCGCAGCTCCGCGCGCACCAGGACCGCGACGCCACGCGGCTTCACCGCGACAAAGGCGTCCTCGTCGGTCGTGTCGTCGCCGAGGTACGCGATCGCCGCGTCATCGGCCGTTTCCGACAGCACGGACTTAACCGCGTGCTGCTTGTTGCAGCTCGTGGCGCGCAGCTCCAGCCCGCCGTCGAAGGCGAGCAGGTCAAGCTCGCCGGCGGCGCACCGCGACCAGGCATCGCGCGCCTGGGCTTCAATGCGCGCGACCGCAAGCGCCGGCAGCCCGCGCCAGTGAAGGGCGACGCTCGCGGGTTTGTGCTCGAGACGCGCGCCGAGCCGCGTCGACGCGCCGACCGCCTGCGCCGCGGTCTCGAGCGCCGCGCGCAGCGCGGCGTCCGGTGCCGCCATTTTCAGCTCGCCATCAGGCGTCAGCCGCTCCCAGCCGTGGCCGCCCCATATTTCCGGGTGCCGGTCGAGCGCGAGCAGCGGCACCAGCTCTTCAGCCCGCCGCCCGCTGACGATGACCACCCGGGTCGTACCCTCGTCCATGAGATCCCGCAGCGCGTCGGTCACGCCGGGATAGGGCACCGCCCGGTCCGGGCGCACCTGGAACGGTGCGAGCGTGCCGTCGTAGTCCAGCATCAGCACGCGGCTCGCCGCCTTGGGGATCCCCGCGAAGAATTCCGGCAGGCTGAAGCGCGAGGTCAGTACCTGCACCGCCACCCCCCTGGCAGCCTGTCGGACTTGGGATTTTGTCGGGGCCAAGTCCGAAAAACTCCCAGCGCATCCCGCGCGCTCTGGCTCCTGATGATCGAGATGTACAGGCACTGTGAATGCATCGGTCTAGCAGCCTGCCGGGCTCGGCAGCTCGACCGGCTGCCAAAAGCAAAACCGGCTGACGATTTGGATGGAAACCCGTCCGATGCGTACGAACCGCACGCACAGCAAGGGCAGATTCGCATATTTGTCATCCTTTCTTGCATTCTTTCTGGCGCCGGTTTTGCATTAGGAGTTTGTCGGCGCCAAGTCCGACAAACTCCTCGCCAATCGCTCCGTGGTGATTAACCCGCCGCCCCTGACCGCGCAGCGACGCCACGGCTGAGACCCGGCGCATCCGCATCGGAATGCGTCTCAATCTGCAACCTTAACAAGGCTGGCCGGCTGGAGCAAACAAGCGTTTCTATCTGCTTATGGTCTTGTTGACAGGGCACGGCGCGACAAGTTTCCAGCGGCAGGCCCGCACGATGCGCTGCCCTCACGCTGTCCCGTCGGAGGCACGCGGCAGGATCGCAACCGGAAAGCGCGCGAGCACGTCGGCCACCAGCAGCTCGTGGGACGGCCCGCTCGCAACGTGCTCGGCGGTGAAGGCGTTGCGGTAACGGCCGGCGAGACGCTCGGTCAGGACGACGCGGGTATCGGACCACGCCTCACGCCCCAACGGCGCGCCTGCCGCGGCGCCAAGGTGCGCCACGAGACGCGGCGCGACCACCACGGCCGCGCCTTCGTCGTGGATGCGCGCAAACGCGCATACCCGCTCCGCGTGCTCGCCCGTCGTTTCGAGCGGAACGTATTCTCCGTCCGCGAAAAGCCGCGAGTGCACGCGCCGCGCGGTGAGCCCCCGCCACGTCACGAACAGCTTGGCGCGCCCGTCCTCCAGCGTATCGATGAGCGAGCGAGCGAGCGCCGCCTGCTCGCCCGGCGGGCACGCGAAGCGCGCTGTCAACTCCGCCAGCAGGCGCCGGCGCAGGCCGTAGTCGACCGGCGCGCGGTTGTCGGGATCGACCAATTGGAACTGCCACAGCTCGGATCCCTGGTAGAAATCCGGCACGCCGGGCGATGCGATCTTGATCGCAAGCTGGGACAGGCTGTTCACCAGGCCCACGCGCGCGACGCGGCGCGCAAACGGCACGAAGTCGGCGAGGAACGCGTTGCGTGCCGGTTGATCGAGCAGCGCGCCGAGAAACCCCGCCACGGCGCTCTCGTACTCCTCGTTCACGTTCATCCAGCTCGTGTGCACCTTGGCCTCGCGCAGCGCCTTGATGAGATAGCGCTCGATGCGCGCGCGATAGGCGGCGAGCCCCGCCTCGTCGGGGTCCGCGAGCGGCCAGGTGCCCAGCAGCGTCTGATAGACGAGGTATTCGTCGTTGGCGGAGGGCGCGGGCCGGGACTCGACCTTGCGCTTCTTCGTCCGCGTCAGCCGCCGCCAGCGCTGAAGCTTGCCCCACCATTCCGCCGGCAGCTCCGAGATGACGTCGATACGCGCGCGCACGTCCTCGGAACGCTTGGCATCGTGGGTCGAAGTCGCGAGCAGGGTGTGCGGCCAGTGCCGCGCACGGTCGAGACTCGCCGCATGGAACGCGGGCAGCGACATGCCGAAACAACGCGGGTCGCCCCCGACCTCGTTCAGCGACAACAGGCGGTTGAAGCAATAGAAGGCCGTGTCCTCCGTCCCCTTGGCCGTCACCGCGGCGGTGAACTGCTGGAAGCGCATGACGAAGCTCGAAAGCTCGCGCCGGCGCGCCGGCGTGCTCGCCGCGGCGGCGTCACCGATCAGCACGTCGCGCACGAAGTCGAGCACGCTCGTATCCGTCGCGCGCGCGCGCTTGCGCGCCGCGCCCACTGCCCATTCGATGTAACGCCGGTCTTCCGGGCCGACCGCGTCCGCGACGTACGTGCGGTAGACGGGGAAACAGGAGACGATCGCCGCGATCGCCTCGCGCAGTGAATTGAGCGTGAAATCGCGCGTGCGGCGGTCGGCGCGCGCGGCGCGCGAGAGGCGGTTCGCGAGCACGGTCAACTCGGCTGCCAGCGCGGTCTTCATGATCGCGAGCTTGGAGCGCTGCAGGAGTTCCTCGTAATCGACCTCCTCCCGGATGAAGGCGCGGTAGACGCGGCTGAACCGGGGCTCCGCCGCGCCGTCCACGAACAGCCCGTTCACCACGTTGGCGAAGCGGTAGCCGGTGGTACCGTGGACCGGCCAGTGCTCGGGCATGCGCTCGTGGTCGGCGAGGATCTTCTCGATCACGACGTAGACCGGCTTTGCCCCGGCGGCGGCGCCGGCGGGCGTATTCTCGGGCTGCGCCGCGCGGTAGCGCGCCTGCAGGCGCTGGAAATAGCCGAGCGGGTCGTGCAGGCCGTCCGGATGGTCGATGCGCAGCCCGTCGACCTTGCCCTCGTCGAGGAGGCGAAACACCATGCGGTGCGTCGCCTCGAACACCCGCTCGTCCTCCATGCGCAGGGCCGCGAGGTCGTTGATGTCGAAGAAACGCCGGTAGTTGATCTCGTCGGAGGCGACACGCCAGAAGGCGAGGCGGTAGGCCTGGTGCTCGAGCAGCTGATCGAGCGCATCGAAGCTCTCCGCGCGGCCGGACTCGCCGTTCATCATCCGCACCGTCTCCTCGAGGTGCCGTGCGAGATCGGGGCCGCGCTCCATGAGTCGCACGAGGCGCCGCTTGTGCACCTCCTTGTCGCGGTTGCGCTCCTCGACCGCTCGCGCGTCCACGGTGTCGCGCGGCGGCAGGTGCCCGAACGAGCTTGCGAGCCCCTGATAGTCGGCGAACTGCGGATCATTCGCGCCGAGCCGCTGCGCCAGGCGCTCGATGCCGAAGCCGAGGATGCGCGGGTACTCGGCGGGATCGACCGGAAAGCGGTGCTCGCCGTAGCTCACGCTGAAAGCACCGGCGTCGCTGTCGAAGGCGAGCTTGAGCTCGCCGCGCTCGAGCACCGCGCCGTAGTGATCCCCCAGCACGGGCACCAGCAGCTTGCCCCGCAACTGCGGCTGCGGCGACAGCCAGTCGATGTCGAAGAATGCCGCGTAGGTCGAGGCCAGGCCGTTCTCGAGCACGTCGAGCCACCACGCGTTATCCGAGCCCATCACCCCCATGTGGTTGGGCACCACGTCGAGAATCTGCCCCATGCCATGGCTCGCGAGCGCCCGCGCAAACCGCTCGAACTCCTGTGCGGTGCCGATCTCCGGATTGAAGGCGTTGTGATCGACGATGTCGTAGCCGTGCATGCTGCCCGGCCGCGCGCTGAAGTAGGGCGAGGCGTAGCAGTGACTCACACCGAGGTCGTGGAGATAGGAGACGATGTCCGCCGCGTCGCTGAATTTGTAGGCATGGTTGAACTGCAGGCGATAGGTCGCATCCGGTATGCGCGTCCTGAACGCGCGCGGCGGCGCGCCGGCCCGAGCCGGCGCCGTGCCGCGTTCGGCCGACAGCGCCGCGACATGCGCCTGAAAGCGCTCGTCGCTCCCCCACGCCTCGAGCGGCAGTTTCAGGCGGTGGCGCCAGTTCGGATACTGCATGCTCACGGTCGCCGGCACGTTCACCTGCTCGGTCTCGCCGAAGATGTTCTCCGGCTGCAGCGCGAGCACCGCGCACGGCGCGCGCGCGAGGAAGCGGTGCACCGCGAGCGCAAGCTCCGGCGTCATGTCGGGCGCGGACACCGGATGAACGGTGAGCCCGGCAGGCAGCAACTTTTCGTGCTCGAGCGCAACCAGCAGCCGCGCGCGGTCCTGGGCCCGCTCCACGACCTGGCGCTCGCGCAGCGCTTCACTCGGGTAGAGGTCCAGGCGCGCGCGCAGGTCGAGATCGCGCCCGAGCCAGAACGCGCGCAAAGTCGGCAGGTCGTGCGTGCTGACCGAAGCGAACGCCTGCGCGGGATAGCGCTCGGGCGGCGAGAAGCCGCCGTCGCGTTCGCGCTGGAAATAGAGCAGCCGGTAGGAGAGCACGCCGGCCGCCTCGAGCCGCTCGGTGAGGCCCTCCGGCAGCGTGCCGAGGTCCTCGCCCACCACCATGCAGCGGTTGCGCTCGCTCTCGAGCGCGAGCACGGCAAGAAGATCCTCCGCGGGATACGACACGTAGCCGCCGCGCTCCGGGCTCGCGCCGGCAGGGATCCAGTAGAACCGCATCAGCCCCAGCACGTGATCGATGCGCAACGCGCCCCCGTGCCGCATGTTGGCGCGCAGCAGCGCGATGAACTTCGCATACGCCGTCTCGGTGAGGCGCTCGGGCTGCAACGGCAGAATGCCCCAGTCCTGGCCGTTGAGGTTGAATTCGTCCGGCGGACAGCCGACCGTCGCGCTGCCGGCGTATAGATCCTGCGCCGCCCAAGTCTCCGCTCCGCCGGGATCGGCGCCGACCGCGAGGTCCTGGTAGATACCCACACCGAGGTCGAGCTCGAGCGCCCGTTTGCCGGCCGCGTCGAGCTGCCGCTCGGCGTTCCAGTGCAGGTAATCGAAGTACTCGAGGCGCTCGGCGTTGGAGCGCGCGAAATCGGCTGCCGCCGGCTGCCGCGGGTCGCGGTATTCCCGCGGCCAGGCGCGCCAGCCCCAGGCTTGCGCATCGCGGGCATGCAGCGTCTCCTGCAATGCGTAGAACACCGACGCCATGCGCAGGGTCTCGCCGCCGGCCTGCTGGAACGCACGGAACGCCTCACCCCGCGGCGTCGCCGGATCGAGATGATGCGCGCGGAAATGCGCGTAGAGCTTTTCCAGCAGCGGCAGCTTCAGCTGCGCCACGCGCCGGTAATCGATCAGGTCGGCGGCGCGCAGCGCGGCGAGCTCGGCCTGAAACGCTTCCGCGGCGACCGCCTCCCGCGCGGCGGCGCATTCGCCGTACTCGGGCACGCGCTCGCAATCGATATAGAGCGGGTTGATGAGCTCGCGGCTCGATGGGCTGTACGGGCTCGCGTGCTCCGGGTCGTGCGGAAACAGCGCGTGCAGCGGACTGACACCCACCATGCCCGCGCCGCTCGCGGCCGCGAGCTCGATCAACCCGACAAGGTCGGTGAAGTCGCCGATCCCCCAGTTGCGGCGCGAGCGCACCGCGTAGAGGTTGACCATCGGGCCCCACACGCGGCCGCGGGTGACGGCGTCGGGCAGGTAGCAGCGCCGCGGCGCGACGATCAGCGTCGTCGCCGCTGCCGCGAGCGGCCGCGGCAGCGTCAACTCGACGCGATGGTAGCCGGGCGGGGGTAGCGCGGGAAGCGCGATGCGATAGCGCGTAAAACCGGCGCCCGCGATGCGCTGCTGGGCCACGGCCTCGAGCTCGCGCGGCGTGAACGAGGCGCCGCTGCGGCGGCCGCCTTCCTCGATGAGCGCCCACTCGCACTTCTCACCCGCACAAGCATCGGGCAGCGCGACATCGAGCACGAGCGCCGTCTCGCCAGCGCGGATCACCAGCACGGGCGGCAGCGGGCGCCGCCAGCCTTGCGCCTCGCGGCGCTCGAGCGCCTGCTCGATCTCGGCGCCGGTCGCGACCTTGACGCCGATCGCCGCGAGCAGCGCAAGCCGCGTCTCCACCGGTACCGCCCGCTCGGCTCCCCAGGCGTCGCGAAACGCCGGGGCGATGCCATGGGCCGCGCACAGGCGGTCGAGCCCCGCGAGGTTCATCGCCGGTCTCCCGCGCGCACGCTCCAGACGACCGACCACGGCGCAAGCCGCTTCGTCGTTGCCTCCTGCGCTGCCCGCTCCGGATAAGCGTAAATCACCTCGCCGCGCGGCCAGCCCGGAAGGTCCGCAAACTCGCGCCCGAGGTTCGCGGCAAGCAGCAGACTGCCGCCGCCGGCGAGCCGCCACTGCACGGTAAGCGCGGTCCGCCCCGCCACCGCGAACCCGCCGCCGCCGGGAACCAGCCCGGTCAGCAGCGGCACGATGCGCTCGTGGCGCACCCTGAGCAACCCGCTCACCCAATCGCGCAGCGCGGCGTGGCGGCCGCCGTCCGCGCGCACCCAGTCGATGCGCGCTGAGGCAAAGGTCTCGGGTGCGTTGGGATCGGGTATGGCCGCGCGCGCTGGCTCGTCGCGGAAGCGCGCGAAGCTCTTAAACTCGTTGCGCCGTCCATCGGTCACCGCGCGCGCAAGATCGCCCGTGAAATTGCAGAAGAACGGGAACGCCTGCTCGCAGCCGAACTCTTCGCCCATGAAAAGAAGCGGCACCGATGGC
>Ga0326597_10013754_pt1 | contig 10620 bp, 10 predicted proteins | sample RVTome_12_FD_203789 | JGI IMG/M metagenome (GOLD analysis project Ga0326597, IMG submission 203789) | Soil microbial communities from uranium-contaminated site in the Upper Colorado River Basin, Wyoming, United States - RVT100D185 | ecosystem: Environmental > Terrestrial > Soil > Contaminated >... | reverse complement strand
CTCGTTCGAGATAGCCGCTCTCTTCGAGCCGGTCTACCAGACGGGTCGCACCACCCGAGGTGAGTTCGAGGGCATCACCGAGTTCGTTGATCGGCATCTGCTGGTCCTTTGTCCGGGCCAGGCGGAGGAGCGCCTCGTACCAGACGATCGAGATCCCGACCTGGCTGCGTAGCGACCGATCGAAGATCCGATGGAGTCGCCGCTGTGCCACGACCAGCCGCCCATAAGAGCTGATCCGCTCGTCTCTGATCGGGTGGTTCGTGTTCGTCGAGGTGGTCATCGCCCGATATCTTATCACGCAGTAGTTGACATCGCAGGCTTATCCCTGTAGGGTTATCTGCGAAGTCAGATATTGCCTCTGCAGAGAACGCCCATCCAGAGGGATGGCGCCAACGAAAACGAAGGAGAAACAGGAAATGACGACCGCAAGAGCACACACATCCACCGAACTAGGACCGCTCACCGGCAGCTACGCCATCGATCCGACCCATAGCCGGGTCGGCTTTGTCGCCCGCCATGCCATGGTCACCAAGGTTCGCGGCTCGTTCAACGAGTTCGAGGGGACCGGCTACTTCGATGCCGAAGACCCCGCCAACATCAGCATCGAGTTGAAGATCAAGGCCGCCAGTATCGACACCCGCAGTCCGGACCGGGACACCCACCTACGAAGCAACGACTTCCTGGCCATGGAGCAGTACCCGCAGCTCACCTTCGTGTCGACTGAAGTCGAGCAGCTGAGCTCGACCGAGTATCGGGTGACCGGCGACCTCACCATGAGGGGTGTGACGCTGCCGGTGACCGTCGCATTCGAATTCACCGGAGCCGCGGTGGACCCCTATGGGAACCAACGGATCGGCTTCGAAGGCACCACCACGATCAACCGCAAGGCCTGGGGCGTGAACTGGAACGCCGTACTCGAAGCCGGCGGCGTCCTAGTCTCCGAGAAGGTCGACCTCGAGTTCGAAGTCTCGGCCATCCGCACGGGCGGCGGCAACTGACGTCCCATTGAGGGTCGTCATGGGCGGGCTGGGCACCGGGTGCTCGACGACGAGGACTGGGCGAGGATCGCCATCAGCGGGCCCTTCTCCGGGGGCATGGGAGGCGCCGAGTCCTAAGGACGCTTCGCCTGCTCCTTCGGAGCCTGACGTCCCTCTACCTGCGTTTGGCCTGCTTAGGTCGCAGCATCCCGAATCACCTACTGATCGCCCAGTTGGGTGACCTCCATCTCGAATATGTAGGGATCGATAGCCAGGTCGGCCGTGCCGTAGCCGTCGCTCACCTGAACCTCCGCGTTCGGCACGAAGGAGGGGAAGGTGGGCACCTGGGACAGGAAGTCGCGGAGGATGTCTACCCAGCCCCCACACACCGGGTCTTCGAAGATGAATTCGATCTCCGCCTCGCTGGAGTCGATGAGGAGGCTGAAGAACTCCGCCCCCTCCTCCTCACTCGTGGTGCCGGCCAGGTCGAAGGTGAAGGTGCCGGTGACCTCGGCGCGCGGTCCGGTGTAGTCGATGCCCAATCCGGTGACCACGCACCTCCCCGAGCCGAGGAGGGTCCCGTCGCCGCTTCCCTCGATACGACCATCCCTCACCGTGAAGACCCCATCCCAGAGGAAGGTCACGTCTTCGATGTCGGTGGTCATGGCGAAAGCCCAGTAGCCCTCGCACTCGGGTACGGGCCTGCCGTTCGCCCGGTCCACGATGAATTCCAGGTATCTCCTGATCAGGGCGTCCCCGCTTTCGCTGTCTCCGCCATGCATCTGGACGAGAGCGGTCGCTGCGACGAGTTCGTTGGTCTCCTCCAGCGTGGCGGTACACGGCTCGTACCGATTCGCGATGGCCTCGAGTTCCCTCTCGACGATGTCGCGAGCCTTGTCCATGGCGTCGTCGGCGATCTCGTCGAGTCCGAGGAGCTGTGCCTCGGCGGCGATCGTGAGGAGGACGCCTACGTCCTCGGTCCCGGGGATCGCGTCCCTGGCGTAGCTGGTGAAGTGTTCACGCGCCCGATCCATGGCCTCGTCGCCGAGATCGTCCTCGCCCTGGTGATACGCCTCGGCCGCCGCTGCGATGTCGTCCCTCACCTTCTGGAGGGAAGACGCGCCCGTACCGCGGAAGCTCTTGACCGGCGGCGCCGCCGCAAGCAGGTCGACCCGGATCAGCTGCTCCAGGAGGCTTCTCACCTCAGCCCGATCGCCGCGCGCCGACGCCGCCCGAACCTCATCGATGACCGCCTGGACATGCGGCGACACGTCGAGAGCACAGACGGAGACACCAGACACCATGACCTGATCGAGAATGGTCGCCACGCCGTCGGGTCCGAGTGTCGAGGCGCTCCCATCGTCGCCGATGGCGGGGGTGCCGGCCGCCGCTTCGAGTGCCAGCTGGTCGGTGGGCAGCGGAACCGAGCAGAGATCCGTCGGCCGTGTCTCCTGCCCACCCGTTGCCGGCAGGGCGTCGGTCGAATCTCCTGGCGTGTCTCCGCCACCACAGGCGCCGAGCACCATCACGGCAACGGCGACCATGCAGAGCGACTTGACCCCGAATCTCACCGGAGTGAGGCACCTCCCGAGTGCATCCACCGACCGTACCAGCTCGCCTTCCCAGGGTCGCCCGATACTCCCCTCCCGGGGGAGAAAACCCTCCCGGGGGAGAAAACCCTCCCGGGGGAGAGAACGCACGACTCCCAACGACTACTGCACCCTTCTCACCGAGAGGCCCGGCCGACTGGCCGGGCCTCTCGTTCGTTCGTCGCCATACGGCCGGTCTAAGCGGGCTGGCGGCGGTGGAGCCAGGCGTAGAGCCCGTCGAATAGAGGGGCTGTGATCGTGAGGATGTCAGGGTCGGTCTGGGTAATGGAGAGCCCTCGGATGATGGCGTCGAGGCCGGCAGCCTCGGGAGCGTCGTAGAGGTCGTCGGCAACGTCGGCTTCGTGGATCACGCGGCCAACCTGGTGGAGGACCGGCTCGGTGAGGTTGTAGCGGTTGAGGATGGTCTCGAAGGTGACCTGGTCGCCGTGGTGGGTGAGGTCGACTCCGATCATGTCGAATGGGGTGGCATCTGGGGGAACGTCCTCGGGGTCGTCGACGAAGATGAATTCGGCGTCGGGGTCGATGAACCTGCTGATCAGCCAGGCGGAGGCGGCCCGATCGACGTGGACCCCGGCCCGGGTGGCCCATCTCATCGGGTGGTCTCCGCCTGCAGGCTCGAGGCGAGACGGTCAAGGGCCTTGCGGGCCCGATCCCTCTCCGGTGGTGGGAAGTGGTCGCGGCGTTCGATCCGCCGGTATTCGGCCCGGAGCCGCCGCAGCCCCCGACTTCGCTCTCCGGGTGGGGCGGAGAGAAGCTCTTCGGCCTGGTCGCCCAGCTGGCTGTACTCCTCGGCCCGATCGGAGCTGAGCGATGCCGCCAGGTTGCGTCCGAAGCGCCGCACCGTGGGGGTGGTGATCCAGATCGAGGCGGTGCCGCCGGCCTCGGTGACCTCATGGGCCACCCACTCAAGCTGCTCTTTGGTGGCAGAGTCGTGGGGAAGCGCCACCAGACCGTCAGCGGGCTGGACGACACCAAGCTTCTTCAGCTTGCGCCACACCGAGATCCGAGGGGTGGAGGGCTCCCTGGGCAGCTGGTAGACGAGGAACACCCAGGTCTCTGTTGCAACCATGGTTACCACACACTAGCTTGCTACTTGCGTTGAAACCGCGGTTAAATGCAATTTCGGTCGATCATGACGTCCGTCTGATCCTGGGTTCCCAGGCAGTGCGTGCATTCGGCTATGGCTTCGGGTCGGTGTTGTTGGCCTCCACCCTGGCCGAACGTGGACTCACCGCCATCAATGTCGGAGTGGTGTTGGGTGCGCTGGTGGCGGGCACGATCATCGCCCAGCTGGCGGTCGCCCGATGGGGCGACGGGTGGGGCCGCCGCCGTAGCTACCTGACCTTGTATCTGCTTCTTGGTCTTTCCGGGCTGGTCTTTGCCAGCACCGCACCGCTCTGGGTGTTGGTGGCAGTGGCACTGACCGGCGCACTATCCGCCGAGGTCATCGAGTCCGGCCCCTTCACCTCCCTCGAGCTGTCGATGCTCTCGGGGCGGATCGACTCCGACGCACTCGCTTCCGGGTTTGGCTGGTACAACGCCATCGCCGCCGCCGTCGGCTCCCTGGGGGCACTCTCTGCTGCCCTCCCCCAAGTCGGCCGTTCCTTATGGGGCGACGCTCCTACAGATCGTGTGTGGTTCCTGCTTCTGATTCCAGTTGCCGCCGTCGGAGTGATCGTCGCTCGCCGCCTGAGTCCTTCGGTCGAATTGACCGATGGACGTCGCAAGGCCACCCCGCTGGGACCGTCCCGGCCTGCCGTCATCCGTCTCTCGGGCTTGTTCGCCCTCGACGCTTTCGCCGGCAGCTTCGTGGTTCAGACCTTCATCGCCTTTTGGCTAATCGACCGTCTCGACGCCACCACCGCCACCGTCGGACTCCTCTTCGCCGCCATCGGAGTCATCCAGACCCTGTCGTTCCTGGCGGCACCGCTGATCGCCCGCCGCATCGGGCTGCTCAACACCATGGTCTTCACCCATCTGCCCTCCAACCTGTTGCTCGCCGCGGTGGCCTTCGCTCCCAGCCTCCCGGTCGCCGCCGGGCTTCTCCTCGCCCGGGCGGCTCTCTCCCAGATGGACGTCCCCACCCGGCAGGCCTACGTGATGACCCTGGTCGAACCCGAGGAGCGAACCGCCGCCACCGCCTATACCAACACCGTCCGCTATCTCGCCCGGCCCCTCGGCCCGCTACTCGCCGGAGCCATCACCGTCACCACCGCCGGGGCACCATTCCTCATAGCCGGCATCCTCAAGAGTGTCTATGACCTCACCCTGTGGGGCTGGTTCCGGACCGTCCCCCTCCCCATCAGAAGGGAACCCACCCCATGAAATGGGTCACCCGAGAACGTCCCAAGACCGACCGTATCGCCTGCCCCTGGCTGATCCACCGCTTCATCGACCCCGACGCCGAGATCGTCTACGTTGAGAAACACCAGGTGCTCACGGCCGCCGCCGAACTCGACGGCCGGTCCTTCGACGCACCAGGAGCCGAGTTCACCCACCGCGACGGCAAATGCACCTTCGAGGTCTTCATCGACGAGTTCGAACTGGGAGGAGACCCAGCCCTGGTCCGGCTGGCCCGGATAGTCCACGCCGCCGACGTCTCCGAAGACCTCGACACCGACCCGCTCGGCCCCGGGCTGTTAGCCATCGGGATTGGCGGTCTCGAAGTCGAAACCGACGACCACCGTCTTCTCGACAGAGGCATTTTCGTCTACGAGGCCCTCTACGCATGGTGCCGCCTCCAGACCCAGGAATGACCGAACCGGAGGAAACCGCTCCCCGAGTCGCCGCCGGGCGAGCTCGACCATCTTGGGGCTGTGGTCGAGCGCCGCCACCTCGGCGCCCGAGCGAGGAGCTCCTCGGAGTAGAGCCCGGGTGCGGACGAGAGCCCATGCCAGACACCCGCCCACGATCGCGTACCGGCGTTCCCACTTGGGGTTCCTCCCTCACGTCGAGGAACGTTCCGCCGGCAGCTCGAGGTTCAGCGCCCCGCCCGATGGTCGGCTCTCCGACGTCCGGCCACCCCTGGGCTGCGGGCCCATTCGATCAAGCAGGCGGGCGGTCAGTCCGATGGTCTCGGTGTGTCCCTTCTGATCCCACCCCGAAACGACCAGGCCGACGCCGGCGGCGAACCCGTCGCGTCGGCCGTGAGCGCCGAACAGCCGGCCACCGGAGCTCCCGGCCCCGCGGCACGCGGTGCCCGGCCCACCGCGAGAGGCTCGATCATCCGGCGGCGAGTGGCCGTCGCGGCGTTCCTCCTCGGCCTGATACCGGTCCTGGCGGTGACCACGGCCGGCTACCTGCATCAGCGAAATGCGCTGGCGGCCAGCGCATTGGACCGCCTGGAGGCGGTCGCCTCGGTGCAGCAAGCCAGGTTGGAGGCCTACATCGAGGGCAACCTGCAGTCATTGGCGCTGGTGGCCAGCCGCACCCAGTTTCGCGTCAGCCTCGCCGAGTTCGCGAGGACCGGGGATCCCGAGGCGCAGGCCGCAGCAACCCGCATCCTGATCGACGCCCGGGACTCGACACCGACGCTGCACGCCATCCACGCCGTGGACGCCCACGGAGAGATCGTGGCATCCACCGATCCCGCCCGCGTCGGCGCCGACGTCTCGGCGGAGGGGTATTTCGTCGACAGCGTCAGTTCGCCCACCGTGGGGCGAATGATCGCTGCCGAAGACGGCCACATCATGCACGTCGTGGCCGGTCCCATCGTGCTCGACGGCGCGCCGACGGGGATCCTGGTCATCGAGACGGGAATCGAACCTCTCCTCGAGCTGGTCGGTGACTACACCGGCCTGGGCACCACCGGTGAAACCCAGTTGGTCGGTCGGGCCGAGCATGGCGACGTCTTCCTCACCCCGCTCCGATTCGACGAGCGTGCGGCGCTGCGACGAATCGTCACCCGCGACCCCTCGTCGCTGGCCGCCCGCGCCCTCACCGGGGAGGAGACGGTGACCGCGGGGGCTCGCGACTACCGGGGAGAGACAATCCTCGGCGCCACCCGCTACATCGAGCAGGCGGACTGGGGGGTAGTGGTCAAGATCGACGAGTCCGAGGCGCTGCTGCCGGTGAGGAATTTCCGGGCGTTCGCGGCAGGCATCATGATCCTGGCGGTTGCCGCCGTCGCCGCCGCCGCTTGGCTCGGCGCCAAGTCGTTCACCCGGCCCATCGTGGAGCTCACCGAGGCGGCCACCGCCATCAGCGAGGGCGACCGGAGCCGACGAGTCTCCGGCGACCGGCGTGACGAGCTGGGCGCCCTGGCCAGCGCGTTCAACCGCATGACGAACGAGCTCACCGAGTCCGCCACCGCCCTCGAGGAGCAGGCGGACGAGCTGCGGCGACGCACCGTCGCCCTGGAACGCAGCAACCGAGAGCTCGAGGAGTTCGCCTCGGTGGCGGCCCACGACCTCCAGGAGCCCCTGCGCAAGGTGCGGGCCTTCTCCGACCGACTCGTGAGCAGCTTCGGCGACTCGCTCCCCGAACAGGGCCGCTCCTACCTGCTGCGGATGCACGACGCCTCGGAGCGCATGCAGCAGCTCATCGACGACCTGCTCACGCTGTCTCGGGTGACCATCGGCGGAGTGCCGTTCGAGCCCGTCTCGCTCAACGAGGTGACGGGTGAGGTGCTCGAGGACCTGTCGATGCTGGTCCACGAGACCGGCGCCCAGGTCGACGTGGGAGACCTCCCCACGCTCGACGCCGATTCCGCCCAGATGCGGGAGCTGCTGCAGAACCTCATCAGCAACGCCATCAAGTACCGCCGACCCGACATGCCTCCGATGGTGACCATCACCGCCGACGGCGACGGCGGCTCCGACGACTTCTGCTCGTTCTCGGTCCGGGACAACGGCATCGGCTTCGACGCAAAGTACGCCGAGCGAATCTTCCTGGTCTTCGAGCGTCTCCACGGCATGGGTGAGTACGAGGGCACCGGCATCGGCCTTGCCGTGTGCCGCAAGATCGTCGAGCGCCACGGTGGAACCATCACCGCCCGCTCCACCCCCGGTGAGGGGTCGACCTTCGACGTGACCCTCCCTCGCAGACATCGGGAGCCGACAAGCGCCTGACCGCCCGGCGATGGGATCAGGCGACTCGCAGCTGCGTGGCAGGGGGGTCGCCCTCCCCCGGCTCGGGAGCCGACGGCAATGTGAGCTCGAAGATGCTCCATCCCGAGCTGCGCCGATAGGTGACGTCGCCTGCCATGAGGCGAGCGAGCCGGCGCGCGATGTCGAGACCGATCCCGAGGGGCTCGGGCTGGCCGGCGGCTTCGTGCAGCGCCCGGTACGGGTCGAACATGCGCTCCGGTTCCGCCGTCTGCGGGCCCGGACCATCGTCGGACAACTGCACACGGGCCATTCCCGCTTCCACGCCCAGGCGGATCTCAATGCGCGGTCCCCCGTATTCGGCTGCGTTGGCGAGGAGGTGACGAACGATCTGTCGTATCCGGGCCGGGTCGCCGATGGCGTGGCGTGAGGGTGGCATCTCGTCGAGGACTTCGGTGTGGGCTAGCTCCTGTGGGAACGCGTCGAGGACACGCCGGACCTCGGTAGCGAGCGCCACCGGCACCCGGGCCACGCTGAGCTGGGAGAGGTCGATGCGGGCGACCACCAGCAAATCGTCGATGAGGTTGGCCATATCCGCGGCATCGGCGGCGATGGCGGTGAGCATGGCCGTGCGATCCTCGGCCGAGAGCTGCCCCGGCTGTTCTTGGAGCAACTCGGCGAAGCCCATCACTGCGGTCAACGGTGTGCGCAGCCGGTGGCTGATCGAAGCGAGGAAGCGGTCCTTGGCTCGGATCGTGTCCTCGAGCGCCCCCCGAAGCTCGCCCTGAATGCGCGCCCGTTCGATGCTGTGGGTGATGGTGCGCTCCAGCAGCTCGGGCGTGAGCTGTTCCTTGACCAGGTAGTCGGCGGCCCCGGCGTGCATCGCATCGAGGTCGACTCGACCGTCGTCGTGGCCGGTGAGCACGATCGAGGGGCCGGTGAACCCGGCGGTCGCCGCCCTACGAAGCAGCTCCAGCCCGTCTCCCCGGCCCAGGCGGTAGTCGACCAGGCACACGTCATGGGTATCGGCGCTGAGGACGGCCAGCCCGGCGTCGAACGTGGCCTCCCACTCGAGCTGGATCGGCCGCCGCTTGTTCTCGGCGAGGAGCTCGCGGACCAGGAGGTAGTCGTCCTCGTCGTCGTCGACCATGAGGGCGCGAATCGGCGGTGCCAGCATCACGCCTTCGCCTGGTGCTCCGACGTCTCGGGCAGGCGGACGATCTCGAACCAGTACTCGCGCAGGCTCCCCATCACCGCAACCAGTCCTTCGAAGGTAACCGGCTTGGTGATGAAGGAGCTGGCACCCAGGTCGTAGCTGCGGTAGATGTCCTCCTCCTGGCTCGACGTGGTGAGGATGACCACGGGAAGGTGCCGCAGTCTCCGGTCGGCCTTGATCTCTTCGAGGGCCTGGCGACCGTCGACCCGCGGCATGTTGAGGTCGAGGAGCACCAGCCCCGGCATGGCGACGTCGCCGTACGGCTCCCGGCGGTGCAGGTAGTCGAGGAGCTCCTGTCCGTCGTACACGCATACGAAGGGATTGGCGATCCGGCTCTCAGCGATGGCCTCGCGCGCCATGTCACAGTCGTCGTGATCGTCGTCGGCCATCAGGATCGTGATGCCCTTTGGCAACGGCGTCATGAGATCTCCTTGGATACGAACGGGCGGGTTTCCCTCTTCATCGGCGACGCCGATGGCTTCCCTTAGCCATCTCGGGCCGCGCCAATGCGCCCGCCGCCTCGCCCCGCTGCCCCAAATCCGGGGAGGGCCACCGCCCCGCCATACAATGGCCGCAACGGGCGGCGGCCGGCGAGGTCACATGGCGAATCAGCCGATCAGGGTGCTTCTCATCGACGACGACGAGGACGACTTCGTCATCGTCCAGGGCCTGCTCTCCGAGCCCGAGGGCGAGCATCTCGAGCTGGACTGGGTGCCGTCCTACGAGGCGGGCATGGATGCCATCGTCTCCGGGGAATACGACGTGTACTTGGTCGACTACCGGCTCGGGGAGCGCAGCGGGGTTGACCTGCTCGGCGAGGCCGTTGCCCGCGGGCACGACGTCCCCATCATCCTGCTCACCGGCCAGGGGAATTTCGAGGTCGACATGAACGCCATGGAGGCGGGAGCGGCCGACTACCTGGTCAAGGGCCAGATCGACGGGCCCATGCTGGAGCGGACCATCCGCCACGCCCTGCAGCGGCGACGCCAACGGCCGGACCCGACCGGCCGTCAGGTCACCTGGAGGCCCGGAGACCTGCTGCTGCAGGCGGCCCTGGCCCGGGGGGCGTCCGTCCCCGAAGCGGCGCGTACCGCTCGAGTCAGCGAGCGCACCGTGTACCGACGGCTGGCGGATGCCGACTTCCGGCGGGAGGTCGCCAAGCTGCGGGACGACCTGCGCTCCCGGTTGGTCGACGAGATCGCCCAGCGCATGGTCGACGATCCCGACCAGCACCCGACCTAGAGATCCACGACTCCTCGACGGTTCTTGCGGCCTGATTCGAGATTCCATGCCGTATCTCGCCGCTTTCTGTCTCTGTGTGACACCAAATGACGGTAAATGTCTCAAGTTGGCGGATACCGGCGCCGATACACCGGTATGCGACTCTTCAACACCGGCCACCGCCCCTTCGACCTGCTGCGCCACCTGCCGCTGGTGGCCCTCGCCGTCATCGCCCTGACCGTGATCCCGGGCTCGCGAGGCCTCGCTTCCGTGCTCCCCACAGGGATTCCCGCCGTCTCCCACGCCTCCGAGAGCACCGGGGGCCAGAGTCCCGTCGAGGTGACCCGTGACGGAGGGGGGGTGCCCATGTTCGACATGCCGGCCATGGCGCCGGGGAGGACGGTGGACAACTGCATCGTGGTGGCCTACGAGGGCACGATGCTCTCGACCGAGGTCTCACTCTTCGGGTCCGTGTCGGGTAACGGCCTCGCCGACTACCTCGACCTCGTGATCGAGGTGGGCACCGGTGGCACCTTCGGTGATTGTGGCGG
>Ga0326597_10013752_pt1 | contig 10621 bp, 4 predicted proteins | sample RVTome_12_FD_203789 | JGI IMG/M metagenome (GOLD analysis project Ga0326597, IMG submission 203789) | Soil microbial communities from uranium-contaminated site in the Upper Colorado River Basin, Wyoming, United States - RVT100D185 | ecosystem: Environmental > Terrestrial > Soil > Contaminated >... | reverse complement strand
CCCGAACGCTTCAATGCCGCCATCGAGCGCATGCTGCCGGCCTTGCGCTTCTTCTCCCACGGCGATGGCGGGCTCGCGGCCTTCAACGGCCTGCGCGACAACATGGCCGGGTGGGCCCGCGCCGTGATTGAGACCGACAATGTGCACGGCAAGCCCCTGATCCATGCGGTGCATTCGGGTTATGGCCGTTTGCAGGCGGGCCAGGCGGTGGTGATCGCCGATGTCGGCCGCACGCCCCATCCGGGCAGCAATCCCCAGGCCGGGCTCGGGGCGCTGTCCTTCGAGTTCTCCGACGGCGCCCACCGCATCATTGTCAATTGCGGCGCCCTGGCCGCCCCCGATATCGACTGGGACATGGCCGCCCGCCACACTGCTGCCCATTCCACGGCCTGCCTCGGCGCCGAGCCGGCCGGCCGCATTCTATCGAACCGGTTGGTGCGCTACATTTTCGGGGGGCCCATCGCGCTGGGCCCCGGCCAGGTCGAGGCCGATGTCACGGCCAATGCCGAGGGCATGCTGCTGGTGGCCCGCCACGACGGCTATGAGCGCGCCTTCGGGGTCACCCACGAGCGCCGCCTGTTTCTCGCCGCCAATGGCCGCGACCTCAGGGGCGAGGACCGCTTCCTTGCCGATCTGGAGCACCTCGACCACCTGACGAGCATCGACTTCGCCATCCGCTTCCATCTCCACCCTTCGCTCAACGCCAGTCTGTCGCGCGACCGCTCGAGCGTCATGCTGGTGCTGCCCAACCGCCAGGGCTGGCGGTTCTCGGCGCGCGGCGGCGTCATGGGGCTGGAGGACAGCGTATATCTGCCCGGCCACGCCAAGCCGCGGCGCGGCCAGCAGATCGTGCTCAAGGGCTCAGTGGGGCGCCCGGACCGGGTGCAGTGGGCCATCAAGCGCATGGAACGCAGCGCTCCGTCCAGCGGCAACCGGGCCAGCGAGCCCGAACTGCCGCTCTGAAACCTTGCACGGCGCATGAGACGATTGACCGGTTCCGCCACTGCGGCTTGCGTGCTATGCGGGCGCATTCCGCTGTTGCTGAGCCAAGGTTTGCCATGATCAAGTCCCGTCCCGTCCGGCGTGCCCTCATCTCGGTTTCCGACAAACAGGGTCTCGATGGCCTCGCCCGTCGTCTCTGCGCCCTCGGCGTCGAGATCGTCTCCACCGGCGGCACCGCCAAGGCCATCGCGGCGGCCGGCATTCAGGTGCGTGATGTGTCCGACCTCACCGGATTTCCCGAGATCATGGACGGACGGGTCAAGACGCTCCATCCCAAGGTGCATGGCGGTCTTCTGGCGGTACGCGGCAATGCCGGGCACGAAGGCGCGCAACGGCAGCACGGTATCCCCGATATCGACCTGCTGGTGGTCAATCTCTACCCCTTCGAGGCGACACTGGCGGCGGGCGGCGACGATGACGCATTGATCGAGAACATCGACATCGGGGGGCCGGCCATGACCCGGGCGGCCGCCAAGAATCATGCCGGCGTGACCGTGGTGGTCGATCCTGCCGACTATGAGGCGGTGTTGGCTGAAATGGAGGCTGGAAGCAGGGCCACGACGCCTGAAACCCGCCGGCGGCTGGCGGCCAAGGCTTTTGCCCGCACGGCCGCCTATGACGCCGAGGTGAGCACCTGGCTGCTGGCCGTGGCGGGCGAGACGGCGCCGCGCTACCGCGCCTTCGGCGGGCGGCTCATCCAGTCCTTGCGCTACGGCGAGAACCCGCACCAGTGGGCGGCCTTTTATGCCTCGGGCGCCGGCGTTAAGGGCGTGGCGACCGCCCGTCAGGTTCAGGGCAAGGAATTGTCCTACAACAACATCAACGATACCGATGCGGCGTTCGAATGCGTCGCCGAGTTCGATCCCGCCCTGGCCGCGGCTTGCGTCATCGTCAAGCATGCCAATCCGTGCGGGGTGGCGGTGGGGGCGAGCCTGGCGGAAGCCTACGGGCGGGCGCTGGCTTGCGATCCGGTAAGCGCATTCGGCGGCATCGTCGCCCTCAACCGGCGTCTCGATGCAGCGGCAGCCCGCGAGATTGCGGCGATATTCACCGAAGTCATCATTGCCCCCGGCGCCGATGACGAAGCCATGGCCATCATCGCGGCCAGGAAGAACCTGCGGCTGCTGCTGACCGACGGCCTGCCCGATGCCCGACGCGCCGGGGTGCAGGTGAAGTCGGTGAGCGGGGGATTGCTGGTGCAGTCGCGCGATGCCGGCGCGATCGACGATCTCGACCTCAAGGTAGTCACCAAACTGGCACCAAGCGACAGCCAGTTCGCCGATCTCAAGTTCGCCTTCCGGGTGGCCAAGCACGTGAAATCCAATGCCATCGTCTATGCCCGCAACGGGGCCACCGTGGGCATCGGCGCCGGGCAGATGTCGCGGGTCGATTCAAGTCGCATCGCGGTGCAGAAGTCAGCCGATGCGGCAGAAGCCGCCGGCCTGCCCGAACCGCTGGCGCGCGGCGCCGTAGTGGCCTCGGACGCCTTCTTCCCCTTCGCCGACGGCCTCCTCAAGGCCGCCGAGGCCGGGGCCACGGCGGTGATCCAGCCGGGTGGCTCGGTGCGCGACGACGAGGTGATTGCCGCCGCCGACGCGGCCGGTCTCGCCATGGTTTTCACTGGCATGCGCCATTTCCGTCATTAGCCCGCATTTCTCACAAGGAGGCTCCCGTCATGATCGTCACCACCACCCCTGTCATCGAGGGCCACCGCATCACCGAATACAAGGGAATCGTCGCGGGCGAGGCCATTCTCGGCGCCAACCTGTTTCGCGATCTCTTTGCCTCCATCCGCGATATCGTCGGCGGGCGGGCCGGTGCCTATGAGAAAGTGCTCAACGATGCCCGCGAGACGGCTATTGCGGAAATGACCGACAAGGCGGCACAGCTCGGCGCCAACGCGGTGATCGGCGTCGACATCGACTACGAGACGGTCGGCACCAACGGTTCGATGCTGATGGTGACGGCCGCCGGAACCGCCATGCGCCTGGAATAGCACAAGGCCCTACACCGCCAGTTCGGCGAGCTGGCTGGCGGCGATGGTCAGCCGGGCAAGGCCGGAGGAGCGCTCGGTGGTGAACTCGTCGATGCTGGCGCGGATGCGCGCCACCGCCGCGGCGCGCCGTTCGGCCCAGCCCTGCCAGTCGGCCTGGTCCTTGCCGTTGCCCGCCAGCACCGAAGTGACGATGGCGCGATGGGTCTGGAACAGGGTGTCGATGATGCGGTTGACGGCCAGCCGCTCGAAGAAGTCCGAGCCTTCGATGGCATTGGCCTGGGCGACCAGTCGGTCGACCCCCAGGTCGATGGTCGATTCGAAGAAGATGCGCGCCACATCGGCGATGGGCCGGCAGCTGCGGCTCGCCACGTAGATGATGTCGGGGCCGCGCTGCAGGTAGCGAAGTTGGGCCTGGCGCTCGGCGCCAGCGGCGGGCATGCCGGCATCGCTGAGGCTGCGCGCCCGTTCGCTTACCCGCTGCAGGGCGGCCGGCGGCAGCGCCTGGCTCAGGCTCTCGCGCAGTTCGGCGATACCCTTGCCGTACCGGGCCACCTGCTCGCCCAGCTTGTCGCTGGCCGGCTCGTTGCGCAGGAACCAGATGGTGGCGCGGCGCAGCAGGGTCTGCAGGTCGAGATAGAGCTCGATCTGCAGCTTGCCGGAGATCACCGTATCCTGGGCATCGACGATATCGTTGAGCGCCACCAGATCGAAGGTGTCGCGGGCCAGCACGAAGGCGCGGGCGATCGCCGCCGTGTCGCGTCCGGTCTCGGCGGCCAGCCGCGAGATGAAGCTGGGGCCGCCGCGGTTGATCATGGAATTGGCCAGTCGCGTGGCGATGATCTCGCGGTGCAGCTTGTGCGACGAGATCTCGGCGACGAACGTCTTTTGCATCGCAGCCGGGAAGTAGCGAAACAGCTCAACTTCCAGATAGGGATCCTCGGTCACGCCGCTGGCGAGCAGATGGTCGAAGAGGTCGATCTTGGCATAGGCCATGAGGACGGCAAGCTCCGGCCGTGTCAGGGCCGCACCGGCAGTCTCGCGTTCGGCCAGGGCGGCATCGTCGGGCAGCACTTCGATCTGGCGATGCAGTAATCCGCCGGCTTCGAGGGCACGCATCAGGCGGGCATTGTAGCCGAGCTCGGCGAGGCCGCGCGCCTCGGCCAGGCTCAGGCACAGGGTCTGCTGGTAGTTGTTGCGCAAGACCAGGTCGGCCACCTCATCCGTCATCGCGGCCAGCAGCTTGTTGCGGGCGGGCCGCTTGAGGCGTCCGGCGGCCTCGGCAGCACCCAGCGCGATCTTCACATTGACCTCGACGTCGGAGGAGTTGACCCCGGCGGAATTGTCGACCGCGTCGTTGTTGATGCGCCCGCCGCCAAGGGCGAACTCGATGCGGGCCCGCTGGGTGAGGCCGAGATTGGCACCTTCGCCGACCACCCTGGCGCGCAGTTCCCGGGCCGTGATGCGCACCCCGTCATTGGCACGGTCGCCCACTTCCGGGCTGGCTTCGCCGGAGGCCCGAACATAGGTGCCGATGCCACCGAACCACATGAGGTCGATCTCGGCCTTGAGCAGGGCATTGATAATCTCGGCCGGGGTGGCAGCGGTCGTGGCGAGACCCGTAAGCTTCTTCATTTGGGCAGTGAGAGTGATCGACTTGAGCTGGCGCGAGAAGACGCCGCCCCCTTTCGAGATCAACGATTTGTCGTAGTCCTGCCAGCTCGATCGGGCGAGCTTGAACAGGCGCTCGCGCTCGGCAAAGCTCACCGCCGCATCGGGGTCGGGATCGATGAAGATGTCGCGGTGATCGAAAGCGGCCAGCAGGCGGGTTTGCCGCGACTGCAGCATGCCGTTGCCGAACACGTCGCCCGACATGTCGCCGACCCCGATGACGGTGAAGGGGCTCGACTGGATGTCGATGTCGATCTCGCGGAAGTGGCGCTTGACCGCCTCCCACACGCCACGCGCGGTAATGCCCATCTTCTTGTGGTCGTAGCCGGCCGAGCCGCCCGAGGCAAAGGCATCATCGAGCCAGAAGCCGTGCTCCAGCGACAGGGCGTTGGCGGTGTCGGAAAAGGTCGCCGTGCCCTTGTCGGCGGCCACCACCAGATAGGGATCGTCGCCGTCATGGCGCACCACGTCGTGCGGCGGCACCACCTGGCCGGCGACCACATTGTCGGTGAGATCGAGCAGCGCCGACACGAACAACTTGTAGACGCGGGTGCCCTCGGCAAAGATCTCCTCGCGGCTGCCGCCCTGAGGCAAGCGCTTGGGCACGAAGCCGCCCTTGGCGCCGACCGGCACGATGACGGCGTTCTTGACGTTCTGGGCCTTGGCCAGGCCCAGCACTTCGGTGCGGAAATCCTCCGGCCGGTCAGACCAGCGCAAGCCCCCGCGGGCGATCCTGCCGCCGCGCAGGTGCACGCCCTCGACATCGGGCGCATAGACGAAGATTTCGACAAAAGGCCGCGGCTCGGGCAGGTCGTCGACCTCGGCGCTGTCGATCTTGATGGCGATGGTGGGCGCCCGGCCGCCGTCGGCGGCGGGCTGATAGTAGTTGGTCCTGACGATGGCGCGGACCAGGTTGAGCAGGCGCCGGATGATGCGGTCCTCATCGAGGCTCGGCACGTCGGCGAGCGCGGCGACGATGGCGTGCGACAGCTTGCGGACACCGGGCTTGCGGGCGGCCTTGTCCAGCGGGTGTCCCGCCTTGTCGGTGCGCGCGGTATCGAAGCGCAGATGGAACAGGTCCACCAGCCGGTGGGCAATGGCGCCGTGACGCACCAGGGTGGTGGCGATATAGTCGGGCGAATAGGCGATCCCGGCCTGGCGCAGGTAGCGCGCCATGGCCCTGAGCAACGCCACGTCGCGCCAGCCGAGATCCTGCTTGAGCACCAGGGTGTTGAACCGGTCGTTCTCGGCGCAGCCGGTCCACACCGCCAGGAAGCAGTCCTCGAGCTTGCGCCTTTCGGCCATAACGTCGAATTCGGCGCCGTCGCCGGTCTCCAGCATCACCTCGTGGATGTAGACGGTACGGCGCTCGCCGGCGATGTGGGGAGAGGCGGTAAAGGTGCTCTCCTCGATGGCCAGCAATCCCATGTTTTCGAGGATCGGCAGACGTCCGGACAGCGGGATGGCATCGTCGTAGTGATAGAGCTTGAGCCGGCAGGTGTTGGCGCCGTCGGCGGCGATGCGATAGAACTCCACCGCCACCGCATCGCCGGCGCCCAGGCCTTCGATGGCGCGAATGTCCTGCAGCGAGGCGCCTGGCGTGAAGACCGCCTGATAGGCGATGGAAAAGGCGCTGTGATAGCGCTCCACCACCGCGGCCGAGATATCCAGCGGCAGGGCGGCGGTGACGGTTTCCGCCAGCCGATCGTCCCAGCTGCGCACGATCTCGACGATGCGGGCCTCGAGCGCCGAAATGTCGGGGTCTGCGGCCTTGCCAGGCTGGCGGGCGATGATGAAATGCACCCGTACCAGGGCGCCTTCATCGAAATAGGGCGCAAAGGAGGCCACCTGGCCGCAGAAAGCTTCGGCCAGCTCCTCGCCGACCCTGAGGCGCACGTCGGTGTTGAAGCGGTCGCGGGGGATGAAGACATAGGACGAAACGAAGCGGTCGAAGCGGTCGCGGCGCACGAAGACGCGGGTGCGCGGGCGCTCTTCGAGCTGCAGGATGCCGCGCGCCATCTCGCCGAGATGCTCGATCTCGATCTGGAACATCTCGTCGCGGGGAAAATGCTCCAGCACATTGAGCAGGCCCTTGCCGGAATGGCTGTTGGGGCTGAAGCCGCTATTGGCGATGACGCTGGCGATCTTGCGCCGGATGAGGGGGATTTCGCGCGGCGAGCGGGTATAGGCGCTGGAGGTGAACAGGCCCACGGCCCGCAGTTCGCCGATCAGCCCGCCGCCCCTTTCGAACTGCTTGATGCCGATGTAGTCCATGGTCACCCGGCGGTGGACGCTGGAGCGGCTGTCGGCCTTGGTGATGATCAGCGGCGCCGGCTGCAGCAGGAAGGCGCGGATTTCCGGCGTCATCGAGACCATGGTAGTGCCGCGGCGCAGCACATGGGTATCGGGGTTGCGCAGGATGCCGAGGCCGGTCTCGTCCAGCGGCTTCAGCTCACCCTTTTCGGCGCCGCCCTCGAAGGTGTATTCGCGCACCCCGAGCAGGGTGAAATGATTGTCGCTGAGCCATTGCAGGAACGAAATCGCCTCGGTCAGCTCCTCGACCGGCACCGGGGGCGGGGCGCTCTGGTAGTCGGCGACGGCCTGGCGCAGGCGGGCGAGCATGGCATGCCAGTCGAGCACCGCCATGCGGACGTCGGCCAGCACCTGGGCGATCTCGGCCTCCAGCGCGGTGCGCCGCGCTGCCTTGATGATGCCGGCCAGATGCACGTGGATGAAGCTTTCGTGAATGAAGCCGTCGCCGTCGCGGCGTTCGCCGGCGAGCTCGTCGAGCACCCCCGAAGGCAGACGCTTCAGCGACAGGATGGGATGCAGGACCAGGCGGATCTCATATCCCTTCTCGGCCAGCAGCTGGAGGGTCGAATCGACCAGGAAGGGCATGTCGTCATTGACGATCTCGACGATGGTCACACCACCTTCGGCCGGCATCACGTGGATTTTCGGCCGGCCGGGCCTGCGTTCTTTGAGGAATGCCAGCCCGGCAGTGGCCAGCCGCGCCAGATCCTGATCGGAATAAGGGGCGATATCGTCAGGCACGGCCGCGGCAAAGAGCTGGGCGGCAAGCGTGCGGGCGTCAGGTCTTGCCGCGAGCAGGCCGAGAATGGCATCGAGCCGGACGGAGGGCCGGATTGGCTTGTTCATGGATTGTCATCCCTGCCCTTGTCAGGCTGGCCTGCCCGGGAGCCAGATCGCAGGATCTGTGTGCGACCCTCGATTCCAGGAACCCGCGGAGTGAAGCAAATCAGGCGCCATCATAGGAGCAATCGGTCCCCGGCGCCAACTGTTGCGGTCGCCCTTTGTCGACCTTGGGAGCACCAATCCTACGTGCGACGCAAAGCGGCAGAAACGGGGCGCCAGGCTTGATCAGGATCGATTGTCGAAAAGTTGCTCACACTTTTCGGATCACCATCTAGAGGACAATCACCTTGGTGCCTATACGGGCGCGATTGAAGAGGTCGATAACCTCCTCGTTGACCAGGCGGATGCAGCCGCTCGATACCGCCTGGCCGATGGTCTCGGGAGCGTTGGTGCCGTGGATGCGGTAGAGCGTATCGCGGCTGCCTTGATATAGATAGAGAGCGCGGGCGCCGAGCGGGTTATTCGGTCCGCCCTCCATCACCGCCGGCAACTGGCGGCCGTACTGGCGCAGTTCGCGGGCGATCATCTCGGCGGGCGGGCGCCATTGCGGCCATTGGGCCTTGTTGCCGATGCGCGCCGTGCCCGACCATTCGAAACCTTGGCGGCCGACCCCGACGCCATACTCGATGGCCCGGCCGGCTCCCAGGACATAGAACAACTTGCGGCTCGATGTATCGACGATGATGGTGCCCGGTTTTTCGGCGGTCTTGTAGTCGACGACGCGCTTGCCGCGGTAGCTGCCACGGGCGGCGCTCGTTGAAAACACCGATCGGAAATTGTAGCGGACATCGGCGCGATCGGCCAAAACGGGCGTCGCGAGGCTGGCGGATGAGGCCAGAGCGATAAGGAAGTAGCGTCGGTCCATGACAGTATGCGTCTTCCGGTTTCTCCAGGTTCAAATACAGTGCAGCAGAAGATGTAACACCTGGTTTACGACGTTGCTGCTCGCGGCCGGCGCGATGCCATACCGCAACCACACCAAGCCAAGGCCGCAGTTTCACCGAAACGCATTCACGGCGCAACCCGGACGCGTTCACGCAGGCGTGAGCGCCGCTCGGTCGGCAAGCCTTGTGCTGCGCTATTTCCTGCGGTTCTGGCGGTTGCTCACCAGATCGTCCACCACGGCGGGATCGGCCAGCGTCGAGATATCGCCGAGATTGGAGAAATCGTCCTCGGCGATCTTGCGCAGGATGCGGCGCATGATCTTGCCCGAGCGGGTCTTGGGCAGGCCCGGAGCGAACTGGATCAGGTCGGGCGAGGCGATGGCGCCGATATCCTTCCTCACCCAGTCGCGCAGCTCCTTCTTGAGGCCATCGTCGCCATTTTGGCCCGCCATCAGCGTGACGTAACAATAGATGCCCTGGCCCTTGATATCGTGGGGATAGCCGACCACGGCGGCCTCGGACACCTTGGGATGGGCGACCAGCGAGGACTCCACCTCGGCGGTGCCCATGCGGTGGCCCGAGACATTGAGGACATCGTCGACGCGTCCGGTGATCCAGTAGTAGCCATCCTTGTCGCGGCGGCAGCCGTCGCCGGTGAAGAAGACGCCTCTGTAGGTGGCGAAATAGGTATCCACGAAGCGCTTGTGGTCGCCATAAACGGAGCGCATCTGGCCTGGCCAGCTGTCGGTGATGACCAGATTGCCTTCCGCGGTCCCTTCGAGGAGCTTGCCATCGTTATCGACCAGCGCCGGCGCGATGCCGAAGAATGGCCAGGCCGCCGACCCGGGCTTGAGCTTGGTGGCGCCGGGCAGCGGGGTGATCAGAATGCCGCCGGTCTCGGTCTGCCACCAGGTGTCGACGATGGGGCAGCGGCTGTCACCGACGGTGCGGTAATACCATTCCCAGGCTTCCGGATTGATCGGCTCGCCCACCGTTCCGAGCAGGCGCAGCGATGACCGCGAACAACTCTTGACCGGCTGATCGCCCAAGCCCATCAGGGCGCGGATGGCGGTCGGTGCGGTATAGAAGATGTTGACGTTGTGCTTGTCCACCACCTGCCAGAAGCGCGAGGCATCGGGATAGGTGGGGTTGCCCTCGAACATCAAGGTGATGGCGCCGTTGGCCAGCGGCCCGTAGACGATGTAGCTGTGGCCGGTCACCCAGCCGACATCGGCGGTGCACCAGAAGATGTCGCCGTCGTGGTAGTCGAAGACGTACTGGTGGGTCATCGCGGCATAGACGAGATAGCCGGCGGTGGTGTGCAGCACGCCCTTGGGTTTGCCGGTGGAGCCGGAAGTATAGAGGATGAATAGCGGATCCTCCGCCTTCATCCTGGCCGGCAGGCAGTCGGGCTTGGCCCTGGCCATTTCCACATGGTACCAGAGATCGCGCTTGTCGTTCCACGCCACCTCGCCGCCGGTGCGCCGCACCACCAGCACCTTGACCTTGTCGCCGGCGTTGATCTTGGCAAGGGCGGCATCGGTATTGGCCTTCAAGGGAAACTTGCGCCCGCCGCGCACCCCCTCATCGGCGGTGATGACGAAGGTGGAGGCACAGTCATGGATGCGGCCGGCCAGCGAATCGGGTGAAAAGCCGCCGAACACCACGGAATGGATAGCCCCGATGCGGGCGCAGGCCAGCATGGCATAGGCCACCTCGGGGATCATCGGCATGTAGATGGTGACGCGGTCGCCCTTCCTGACACCATTGCTTTTCAGGACGTTGGCCAAGCGGCAGACGTGGTCGTAGAGCTCGTGATAGGTGATTTTCTTGTCGTAGTAGGGATCATCGCCCTCCCAGATGATGGCCGTCTGGTCGCCGCGCTTCTTCAGATGGCGGTCGATGCAGTTGACGC
>Ga0326597_10013751_pt1 | contig 10621 bp, 12 predicted proteins | sample RVTome_12_FD_203789 | JGI IMG/M metagenome (GOLD analysis project Ga0326597, IMG submission 203789) | Soil microbial communities from uranium-contaminated site in the Upper Colorado River Basin, Wyoming, United States - RVT100D185 | ecosystem: Environmental > Terrestrial > Soil > Contaminated >... | reverse complement strand
ACGCCGCAATTCCTCGGGCCTCCAGATCTGCCTTGGCCCTTCGACCCATGCCCCGGCAAACGATCACCCGGCAATCCGCAAGCAGCAGTGCCAACGATTCATGGCTGTGCGCGGCCTGGTCGTGATCATGGCTTGCGTGCGTGCAATTCCCCGGACTGTGCTGACGGCTGCAGGAGTTTTGCCGGTGCTCGACTTGCATGGCCTGTTGACCGGCTATGTCGAAGATCAGAAAGCCCGCACATCTTCCGAAGTGTGCGGCGATCGATTCCCCGTCGTCGGAAGCTACGGCTACTCTCATGTCGCCTCCCTGGTCGAAACGGCCGGCCGGCTTCGGCGTGCGCGGCAACCCACACCGCGGCCGCCACCGCCCTGCCCGCGGCGGGGATCAGCTCGCTGTAGGTTCGCGCTTTGACACCCCGGGCATGCTTTCGGCCTGCCCGTGCCGAACGGAACCTCCCATGTATGCCCGCAATCCGAGCACTTGAACATTCTTTTTTGTGCCATCTTGACTACACCTCCTTCAATTCTAATCGCTTTGCCGTTCATCAGGGCGTCCGCCACCTTGTGGCGGGCAGACTGAACAATGCGGCCAAATGTCGCGCGCGAGATTTTCATTTTGGCAGCCGCACTATCGTGATACAGACCGTCGAGATCGGCAAGCCTCAGGGCCTCGTATTCGTCGAAGGCCAGCGTCACCTCTTCCAGGTCCGCAAGCGGGATCCCCCGGGGTTTGAAAAAGGTCGTGCTCGGAAAGTCCTGTACCAACCGGGCGCAGACGGGTCTTGCCATTCTCGTTCTCCCTTTGTATTATGAGCATATGCTCATAACAAGTCAAGGGAAAAGAACGGAGCCGCCCGGTTACGAGGCCACCACGCCGACGTCGGCCTTCACGGCACATGACCGGTGCTTCGTCTGCGGCGCCGCCAATGCCGGCGGACTGAAGCTGACCTTCGAAAGATCGGTAGGTGTGATCCGGTGCCGCACCCGCCTTGATTCGAGATTCCAGAGCTATGACGGGATCGTTCACGGCGGCATCCTGGCGGCGATCGCCGACGCGGCCATGGTCAACCTCATCCACCAGGCAGGCGGCGTCCGGCCGCGCACATGCCGCCTCGAACTGCGCTACCGGACTCCGGTTCATGTTGGAGAGGAAATCACCGCCGAGGCCGCAGTACTGCGGACGAAGCACGCCCTCGTCTGGACGTCGTGCAGCGTAACCGTCGAGAGTCGCCTTTGCGTCGAGGCGAAGGCCGTCTTCAGAATCGATCGCGCGGGCGAGCGCGATCTTGGCTCTCTCTCGGTCGCAAGCACTGAGGCGCACGCATCTGACCCACCAGGAGACTGAAGGCACGCATCGCCTCGCGCATCGCTGCTGCCCAAAGATCGCCACGCAAGGGCGGGTAATCTGTGCAATTCCCTACCGCAGGCCCTCGAACAGATCGGTCTCGGTGCGGCGGCCGCCGTTGACGGCGCTGAACACGCGGTAGAATTCCTGAGTTCCCCAGATGGCGCGGTGGTGTTCTTCCGGCAGATGCTCCAGCTTGCGGTAGATGGACATCTGCGTCTTGTGGCACTGCACCGCCTTCCAAACCGTGGGCCAGTGCTCCGAGGCATCGAATCGCGTCGTGATCGCCCAGTCGGGCCAGGGGCTTGCGCGGCGCTCGACGTCGTCGACAACAATCTTCAGATCCTTCAGCGCCGCCTGGTAGGCCGCCCACTTGGCCCGCGACCACTCCTTGTAGTAGAGCTTGGACACCTGCCAGGGCGAAGACCCGGCCGGTCCGTCCGCATTGAAGTCGGCGCCGGCCGCCAGGACGATCGCCGCGGTGGTGAACTGCGAGATGGCGATGTGGTCGGGGTGGCCGTAGGCGCCCTCCGGGCCGAACGTCACCACCACCTGCGGTCGCACGCGCCGGATATGCCCGGCAATCGCGGCGGTGGCTTCCCTGGGATCCACCGAGTCCAGCTCGCCGTCCAGGTAACCGAGAAACCGGACGTCGTGCACGCCCAGGCAGCGGGCCGCCCGGCGCAGCTCCTCTTCGCGCGTCTGCCCCACCACATCCGCCGGCGGGCGCACTTTTGCCTCGCCGAAGCGCCCGCGCTCGCCGCGCGTGGCCGTGATGATATGCGTGGCCACACCCTCGCGGCCGTACCTCACCAGCGTGCCGCCCATGCCGAGCGACTCGTCGTCAGGGTGCGCCAAAACAGAGAGCAGTCGAAGATCGTCGGTCAATTCAATGGCTCCTGAAGTGTTTCGGAACTTATACGGAATGGGTGAAGACCGGCGCAGCTCCCAATATACAGTCAGCCCTTGAGCGCTCCGGCGGTGAGGCCCGAGATGATCTGCCTTTGGAAGAAGAGGAACACGATCAAAATCGGCAGGGTCGCAAGCGTGGACGCGGCCAACAGGTGCGGCCAGTTGATCTGCTGGAAGCCCTGGAAGAACGCCAGCGCCACAGGGAGCGTGCGCATTTCGGGGCGCGTGGTAAAGATGAACGGAAAGAGAAACGTGTTCCAGTTGACGAGGAACACCTGGATGGCGACCACAGCCATGGCCGGTTTGCACAGGGGCGCCACGATTCGAAACAGGATGAACCACTCGCCGGCCCCGTCGGTGCGCGCGGCGTCTTCGAGCTCGGCCGGCAGCCCGGAGATGTACTGCCGCATGATGAACACCGCGATCGGGTTGACCAAGAACGGCACGATGAGCGCCGCGTACGAGTCGATCCAGCCGAACGCCTGCAACTCGATGAACAGGGGGATGATCAAAACGTGCGCCGGCATGATCAGGACCGCCAGCACGGTGGCCGCCCAGACCCGCGACCAGCGGCTCTTGCCGCGCGCCAGAGCGTAGCCGGTCACCAGGCCGAACAGCAGGTTGCCGAGCGTGACGATGACGGCGACGAGAATCGAATTGAACACCGCGCGCGGGAAACCGGGCACGCTCCACGCCTCGGCGAAGTTGGCCCAGCGCGGCGCGCGCAGGTAGAGGTCGCCAGGTTCCGGCGGCGCCGTGGGGTTCGACGAAAGCGCGCCGGCGACCATGTACCAGAGCGGAAACAGCATGGTGGCCAACGCCAGAGAGAGCACGACATAGAGCAGCGCGCGCTTCACAATGCCACCTCGCGGCCGTAGCCGAAGTAGCGCGCCTGGATCAGCGCGACCAGCGCGATCACGACGAACAGCGCGTACGCGGCCGCCGACGCGTAGCCCATGTCGAATTTCACCAGCCCCTCGTCGTACACGAAGAACACCATGGTGGAGGTCGCCCCCATGGGTCCGCCCTTGGTCATGACGTAGACTTCCACGAACACCTGGAACGACTTGATCGTGTTGAGCAGGAGCACCAAAAGCGTCATGGGCTTCAGCGCGGGCCAGATTACGAAACGGAAAGTCTGCCAGCGTGAGGCCGAAAGCAGCTGCGCCGACTCGAAGTACTCGCGCGGCAAGGCCTGAAGCGCCGCCAGAAACAGAAGCATGTAGTAGCCCAGGGCCGCCCACACATCCATGAGCATGATGGCCGGTAGCGCCGTGGCCGGGTTGAACAGAAAGCCGTTGGCCGGGCCGCCCAGCCCGACCGTCTCGAGCACGCGGGTGAACATTCCCGCGCGCGCGTAAAGCGAAGACCACACCAAAGCTACCACCACCAGTGCCGTGATGGACGGAAAGAAGAAGGCCGCCCGAAAGAAGCCGCGCCCCAGGAAGCGGCGGTTGAGGAGAAGCGCCAACGCCAGAGCCAGTGCCGTTGTGAGAGGCACCGTGCCGATGACGAACAGGAGGGTGTTGCGCACCGCCTGCCAGAAATCAGAGTCGACGGATAGCTTCACGTAGTTCTGCGCCCCCTGCCACGCCAGGTCGGGAGCCAGGGGTGAATAGTGCGTGAAGCTCAGATAGAGCGCGAACAGAAGCGGAAAGAGCCAGAAGACTGAGAAGGTGACGCCCCAGGGCGACAAGAGCAAACCGAAGTGGCGCCGGCTAGGCACGCGATCCCGCCGCCGTGGTGGTGCGTGCCCAGGCGCTACCTGCCAATAATCTCATCGATCGCCCTGGCCGCGCGCCTGAGCGCCGAGTCGGGTCTCTGCGCGCCGTACATCGCCGCCTCGACGGCCCGTTCCACTTCTTCTTCCATCTCCACCCACGCCGGGTGCACCGGCGTCGGTTGCGCGCTCGCAAGCTGCTCGTAAAACACGGCGCGGAAGGGGTCGTCGAGGAAGTATGGGTTCTGCGCGGCGGCCTTGTGCGCCGGGACGAATCCGATGGCACGGCAGAGCTTCAGGTTGTTCTCGGGGCGCAACAGGAAGTTGATGAAAAGCTGGGCCTCCTGGGCGTGCGCCGACTTTTTCGGAATGACCAGGTACTCGCCCCCCGCGAACGATATCGACTGACCTCCTTCCGGGCGGGGCAAAAGCGCCACGCCGAACTGGGGCGAATCGGGGTCGCGGCGAAGCTGGTCCAAAAGCCAGTCGCCGGAGATCGTAAAGCCGACTTTGCCGCGCAGGAAGGCCAAATCGAGTTCACGCTGTGTTTCGATCAGTCCCGCGCCGCAAAGCGCCACGTAAAACTCGAGGGCGTCGACTCCCTGCGGCGAGGCCAGAAGGCACGAGTCGCCATCCTCCGACAGCAGTCGACCGCCGTTGGACCAGAAGAACGGCAGGAATTTCTTGTAGAGGCGGTGATGCTCGAAGGCGTTGGCGGCGAAACCGTGAACGTCGGAGCCCAGGCGGTCGACGGCCAGAGCCTCGGTGAGCCAGTCGGCCCAGTTTTCGGGCGGCTTCTCGGGGTCGAACTGGGCGCGAAAGAGCAGGTCCTTGTTGTAGAAGAGCACGCGCGTGCCCAGAAGCCAGGGGAAACCGTAGGTGCGTCCCTGGTGCGTAACCGGCTCCCACTTCAACAGCAGGTCGCGCTGGCGCTCCGCTTCGGCGGTCAGGTCGAGCAAGAGGCCCTTGTGCGAGAACTCCGCCACCCAGTCCGAGCCGAGTTCGAGCACGTCAGGCGTCGTGCCGGCAGCAAACGCAACCACAATTTTCTGGTGCCCCTCCGCCCAGGTGAGATCCACGAGATTGACGGCGATGTCGGGGTTTTCAGCTTCGAAGGTCGCCACCAGTTCCTCGATAACCGGGCGTGCCAAAGGATCCGTCCAGAACTGCCACCACGTTATGGTGGTCTTCTCCTCCACGCGTCGGATGCAGCCCGACACGAACAATAGAGCGAATCCGCACAAAAGCAGGCGCTTCATCGACCACACGGTAGTCTGCCCGGCCATTCGGGGCAACGGCATTTCGCTTGACGCCTGCCGGCCGGGGCGCCAACATGCGGCATGCGTCGATTGCAAATTCTTGTGGTCCTGGCATTGCTCACACTGGCGCACACTTCGATATTCGCTCAGGCCGACCGCCTGGTCCGCGTTGCGCTGAAGATCTCCGACTACCCCTTCGATGACGGCACGCGCCTCTCTGTGCTTTGGGATGCGCCGGAGGATTCTAATTTCGGCTTCGTCCTTTTGCGCGGCGCCGAAGGAGACGTGAAGGATACGGTCCTGGTGGCGCTGCAGGGGCCGCTCGATTATGTCGACTCCGGGCTTCCGCCCGGCACGCGCTATCGCTACGAAGTCGCCCTATTCGACAAGGGGGGCGCGGGGGGATGGCGCATCCCAGCCGTGGCGGTCGTGGCGCCGGAAATCAACGCGTTCGACCGCGCGCGGCTGAGCGAACTGGTCATCATAGTGCTGCTCTTCGCCGTGATTCTCTACGGCACGTTTCGATCGAAGGAAATCTTCGTGCGGCCCATCGCCGGCCTCTGTGCCATGGAAGAGGCGCTCGGCCGTGCCGTGGAAATGGGGCGGCCGGTGCTCTTCTCCGCCGGCTGGGGGGCGCAGCTCGACAAACCGACCACCATGGCCGCCATGAACATCTTTGGCTGGCTGGCCGGTAAATCGGCGGAGTACGGCGCGCGCTTGACTTTCCCTGCGCACGACGCGGTGATCATGACCGCCGCCCAGGAAGCGGCGCACGACGCCGCACAGCAGGCCGGGAAACCTGAATGGTACCGGCCCGACGAGATCTACTACGTCACCGGCTCGCAATTCGGCTATGCGGCGGCACTCGACGGCGTCATGGAGCGCGAGCGGCCCGCCGCCAACCTCTGGCTAGGGACCTTCGCGGCTGAAGCGCTGATTCTCTCCGAGACCGGCAATCACGTCGGCGCCATGCAGATCGCCGGGACCGACTCGACCATTCAGCTTGCGTTCTTCCTCGTCACCTGCGACTACACGCTGATCGGCGAGGAAGTGTTCGCGGCGTCGGGCTACCTCACACGCGACCGGCTGGTCTTGGGCGGACTCTGGGCGCAGGACCTGTTCAAAGTAGTCGTCACCGCCACCATCCTCGCGGGGCTCATCGGCGCGGCGCTCGGCTGGCACGTCATCGGCGACTGGCTGGCGGGGATCTGAGGCCATGCGCAGATCGCTCCCCCTTCTACTGGTAGGCGCGTTCGGCTTCGCCATGCTGGTGCAGTACTTCACGCCGCTTCCGGCGGGGCGCGCCATCTACGGGCGCGTGCTGGAGTGGATGCAGGTGATCTTCGCGGCGGGGCTGGTTCTCGGCGGTTTCAACTACGCTCGGACGCATCTGCGCAAAGTCGGCAGGCCGGGCGGCGATCGCGTCTATTCGGCGCTCGCGCTCGCGGCGCTGATCCTCATGCTCGCGGCCGGCTTCATGGGCGGCATTGAGCGCGGATCGCTCTTTCTCTGGCTGTTCGACAACGTACAGGTGCCGCTGCAGCAGACGGTCTTCTCGCTTCTGGCCTTCTTCGTCGCGTCGGCGGCGTTCCGCGGTTTCCGCGCGCGCTCGGTGGAGGCGGCGCTGCTTTTGTGCGTCGCCCTTCTGGTCATGATCGGCCGCATCCCCGTGGGTGAAATGATGGGGATCGGCCTGCCAGAATCCGCGCGCTGGCTGGTGGACGTGCCGGCCGTGGCCGCGAAACGGGGCATCCTGATCGGCATCGGCCTCGGTTCCGTTGCCGTCGCCCTGCGCGTCATGCTCGGCATCGAGCGCGCCTGGCTCGGAGGCAGCCGATGAGCCTGGCCACCTTCGACCGCCGCATCATCTTCGGCGTCATCTTCCTGGCCGTCGCGGCGCCCTTGATCGTACCGATCGGCCTGGTCAGCGAAGTCTCGCCCGGCACGCAGCAGTTCTATGACCTGATCGAACAGCTCCCTGAAGGGAGCGTGATCATGCTCTCCTTCGACTGCGAAGCCTCGAGCTGGCCCGAGATCGGCCCGGTGGCCGATGCCCTCGTACGTCACGCCATGCGCCGCCGGCTCAAGATCATCGGCACGTCGTTTCTCTCCGAAGGGACCGCGCTCGGCTACGACTTGTTGACGCGCCTGACCAGGCAGACGGGCATGCCGTACGGCGCCGACTGGATCTACCTGGGCTTCCGGCCGCAGTACATCGCCGCCATGCTCGGCATGGGCGAATCGATTCAGACGGAATTCCCCGAAGACTACACCGGCCGCCCGCTCGACAGTTTACCGTTGAGTCGGCAGGTAAGAACCTACGCCGACATGGCGCTGGTGGTGTCCATCGCAGACGACACGATGCCGCAGTACTGGATCGAGTATGCCGGCGGGCGGTACGGCGTCAAAATCGCCACGGGCCTTTCCGCGGTGATGGTCACTACCTTCACTCCCTACCTCGATTCGCGCCAGCTCGCGGCGGTCATCGGCGGGCTGAAGGGGGCGGCCGAATATGAGCGCCGGCTCGGCATCAGAGGCTCCGGCAGCCGCGGCATGGACGCGCAGAGCACCGCACACCTGGCGATCATCCTCTTGGTCATCGTGGGCAACGTGGCCTACTTCGCGGGGCGGAAGAAGCCATGACCGCCATCGGCATCTGGATGGCGGCCATCGGCACGTTGGCGATCTACTCCTTTCTTTATCGCGACAACCCGATCTACCGCGCCGCCGAGCAGATCTTAGTCGGCCTCTCGGTGGGTTACCTGCTTGTCATCACGATCAAGACGACGCTCGTCCCCAAGGTTGCGACGCCGATTCTCGCCGGCGACATCTGGGGGATCGCCGCGGCGATCTGGGTGCTGCTCATGTGGACGCGCATCCTCCCGCGCTTTGGCTGGCTGGCGCGCCTGCCGCTTGCGGTCATCGTCGGGGCGGGCGCCGGTCTCTCGATCCCCGCCATGCTCAAGGCGCGCGTGCTTTCGCAGATGGGCGCCATGCTGCGGGGACAGCCCGGCTTCGATGCCTGGGTGGGTGCGCTGGGCGTCATCTCGACGCTTGCGTACTTTTACTTCACGCGCCCGCAGAAGGGGGCCTTCAAGGCTCTGGCGCGACTCGGCACCTGGTACCTGATGATCTTCTTCGGCGCGACCTTCGGCTATACGATCATGTCGCGCCTGTCGCTGCTCATCGGGCGGACCGACTTTCTCCTCGGAACATGGCTGGGTCTCCTCCCCTGAGTTCGGGCAGCGTCTTTGTCGGCACGTCCGGCTACAGCTTCGCCGACTGGATCGGCCCGTTTTATCCCCCCGGCACGCCGCGCGGGAAGATGTTCGATTTCTACGTCAAGCACTTCCCGGCCGTGGAGATCAATGCCAGCTATTACCGCATTCTCCCCCCGGCGGTTACGGCCCAGATCGGGGCCCGGGCGCCGGAGGGCTACCCCATCTTCTATAAGGCCCACCGGAGCCTCACCCACGAGCGCCAGGATGCCGAAAATAACTTAGGGGTCTGGAAGGAGTCGGTGAAGCCCCTAGTGGAGCGGGGTCAGATGGCGGGGCTTCTGGCGCAGTTTCCGTATTCGTTCCGGTTGTCCGAGGCCAACCTCGACTACCTGAGCCGGACGCGCGAGTGGCTTGGGGACTACGCCTATTTCGTGGAGTTCCGGCACGCCGGTTGGATGCGGCCCGACGTCTTCGCGTTCCTGCGCGAGCGCGGGCTGGAGTTCGTTTCGGTGGATGAGCCGCCCCTTTCGGGGCTGTTGCCGCCCACCCCCGTGGTGACGGGTGATACGCTGTACGTCCGCTTTCACGGCCGCAACACCGAGCGCTGGTGGGGCGGCGGCAACGAGCGGTATGACTACCGCTACTCAAAAGCGGAGTTGACCGAGTGGCTGGTGAAGATTAAAAAGCTGAGGGAGAAGGTCAAAACGACCTTTCTGTTTTTCAATAACTGCCATCTGGGGCAGGCCGTGGACAATGCCCGCATGATGGCGGACCTGTTGGGGGGGAGTTCGGAGTGAAGTACGTAAAGGCCGTGGGCCTTTTGACCCTGGCGCTTTTGATTCTGCTCGGCTACCGGATCGACCGGATCGACCCGGAGATCTCCGAGACCACCGGCGATGCCGCGGAGACGACCGAACTCGCTTCGGCTTTGCCCGTCACGCCTCAGACCCTTGGCGACTGGCATCTCCCGCTCGGCCCTCTGGCCGCGTATGAACCTCCTCGCAAAATGCGGCCGCGCATCTACGCGGAAGCCGCCTGCGTGGTCGACTGCCAGACGCGCTCCGTGCTCTACGGCCGCCGCGAAACCGAGGCGCGCCCCATCGCCAGCATCGTGAAACTGCTCACGACCCTCGTGTTTCTTGAGTCCGGCGGCGATCTCGATGCCGAAATCGAAATCAGCCCCGAAGACGCCGAGGGCGCCGGCAAATCGGTGCTCTGGAAGGGGCATCGCTTCAAAGCCCAGGACGTCCTTTACACCGCGCTGCTCTCGTCCGACAATCGCGCCGCCCGCGCCCTGGCGCGCTCGACCCCCTATTCGCCCGCACAGTTCATCGAACGGATGAACGACCGCGCGCGCGCGATCGGCTGTCGATCGCTGATTGTAGTCGAGCCCACCGGCCTCTCCGAGCTCAACGTAGCGTCGCCTCTCGACGTCGCCCGGCTTCTTACCGCGGCGCTCTCCAACCCCACCATCGGGAAGGTCTGCCGCACGTACCGCCACCAGTTCGCCCAACTCAACGGGCGCAAGAACTACCGCATCGTCAACAGCAACCGCCTTCTGCTCTCGCAATACAAAGAGCTCGGCGGCAAGACCGGCTACATCGTCGAAGCCGGATGGTGCGTGGCCAACATGATCGACACGCCCGATGGCCCGCTGGCCGTGGTCATCCTCGGCGCGTCAACCAGTTCGTCGCGCTTCTCCCAGGCGCGCAAGCTCACCGTCTGGGCGCTGAAGTACCGCCACAAGTCCGACGCTTTTGTTCTGACGCCGTAGCCTCGTTCTTCGCAATCCGTCTTGCCCGCGCACGGGGGCGATGGCGAACTTGGCCTCCATGAAACCCGACCGCGAGGAGCTTCTGGCGGCCGCGGCACGGATTGCGCCGCAGGTTCACCGCACGCCCGTTCTGACGTCGAGCAGCATCGATCACATAGCGAGCGCACGGTTGTTTTTCAAGTGCGAGAATTTCCAGAAGGTCGGCGCATTCAAGATGCGCGGCGCCGCCAACGCGGTGGCTCAGCTCGGCGCCGAGGCGAAGCGGAACGGCGTGGCCACGCACTCGTCGGGCAATTTCGCGCAGGCGCTCGCGCGGGCGGCCGAGGGGGCGGGGTTACCGTGCCGGATCGTGATGCCTCGCACCGCACCCGACATCAAGCGACGCGCGAC
>Ga0326597_10013750_pt1 | contig 10622 bp, 10 predicted proteins | sample RVTome_12_FD_203789 | JGI IMG/M metagenome (GOLD analysis project Ga0326597, IMG submission 203789) | Soil microbial communities from uranium-contaminated site in the Upper Colorado River Basin, Wyoming, United States - RVT100D185 | ecosystem: Environmental > Terrestrial > Soil > Contaminated >... | reverse complement strand
CCGTGCCGTCAGCGGCCACATGCAGGGCCGGGAGATCGCCCAAATGGCCATCGCCCCACGGTTCTCCATGGTGGCCCCCATGCAGCGGATCGTAGTGGCCACCCGCGGCCAGGGCGGCGACCGGAGCACCGTCCTTCAGTTGCGGCGCACAGGACGGGTTCTCATGCACATGGAATCCGTGCAGCCCCGGCTGCAATTCCTTGAGGCCGGGATAAAAGGCCAGACCATATTGAGTCTCGACCACACGAACGGTGCCGATAGCCGTGGCGTTTCCTTCTGCGTCAACCCTGTTCATGGGCACAGTCAGTTCGCCGGCGAACGCCGGGGCAGTTGTGAGTAACAGGGGCAATGCGAGAGCGAAAAGGCGATGCATGGTTGCTCCTCCTAAAGTATCAAATTGGATCTGTCATTTCGATCCCTTCGTATTCACTCATGGTAAACTCCGGGAGAAATCTTAGAACAAAAGCGGTCTGAGTAATTTATTTTTAAAGATGTTTCTGTCATTTCGACCGCAGGGAGAAATCTTGTTGTTGTTCAATCTCCAAACCAGTCGCGCAGTTTTTGCGCGGCCTTGCGTTTTACATCATCCGTAATATAGAGCGCCACCGTGGCAATGGCCGCCGCCAGTACCCCGAGGTCATCGGCATAGCCGACCATCGGGGTGACATCGGGCAAGGCATCCAGCGGGAAAATCAGGTAACCGAGGGCTCCGTAAATCACCGACTTGGCCCAGGTGGGCGTATTCGGGTCTTCGGCGGCATAGTAAAGCTGGAGTGCTTTTTCGATGACCTCTTGCCCCGCAATCCGGGCGTACTTTATGAGCTTGTCCCAGAAACCGGCATCGGAATATTCTTTGCCATAACCTTGTCGTTCATTGTTCATGGCATTTTCCTACCTGTATCTTGTCATGCGGCAAGCCGCTTGACCTTGAGGCGCTTGCGTGACTGCTCGGCATGCCAGAGATCATACTGTGCCTGCTGGTACAACCAGCTTTCGGATGACGTCGAAAAGGCGAGTGAAAGACGCACAGCCATCTCCGGCGTGATGGACGCCCGGCCATTGATTATCGCCGAGAGTGTCTTGCGGCTGACGCCGAGGGCCTTCGCCGCGTCGGTGATACTGACTCCCAGCGGCTCAAGACAGAGCGACTTGATGATCTCGCCGGGATGAGGAGGATTGTGCATGCGCATGGTGTATGCCTCAGTGATAGTCTTCGTAGTTCACAATGTCCGCATCCTTCCCCGCAAAGTAGATGGAGACCTGCCAATTACCAGTGACCAGTACGGACCATAAGTGAAAGGGTCAGATATTGAATCATGAACAATGGTGACAATGTAAATTCATATTTCTAGACCCAACCCCAATTCCCAATTAAATCTGCAAGATTCAAGAAGTAACACCGATCCCCCTTATTTTTTTAGTGTTGCTGTACCAAGATCAGTTTGACCATTCAGCGTAATTTTCCAATTTCCTGTAATTTCATTACTATAATATACTGCTGCAAATTCAATATTTGTTTTAGTACCAAAAATGTTTAATGAGTATTTTCCGTTACCTATATCTGCAATATATCCAACAACATCTTCTCCAGTGTAATCTCCATTTGGGTTTATAAGATCCAATTTGCCCGTTAATACATTTGTATTAATGTCAATTGTTAGGTTTACATTTCCAACTTGATTATATTGAGTACTTGTCCAAGATCCCGTGTATACGCCTTTTACAAATAAATAATTGATTGATTCTAATTCACTTTTATTTTCGAGGAGTTTTTTTACTTTATCAGCCATATTTTTAGCATCAGTATTCCCCATGTCCGCGGCTTTTTGATAAAAATCGTATGCGGTTTTTAAATTTAAAGGAGTTCCATAGCCTCTCTCATACATTAAACCCAAATATACAACAGCTTCAGAATTGTCTTGCGTCATTGATTTTATTAACCATTGCCTCGCTTCTTCTGCGTTTTTTTCTACTCCATCACCCATCATTAGCAATCTTCCATACATCGCTTGTGCTTGAGCATTACCATTCTCCGCAGAGAGTTTAAAAAGTCTTACCGATTCATTTAAATTCTTATTAACTTGAAAACCATCATAATAAAAAGCAGCAAGCAATCTTTGAGAATCCGGATATCCTTTATTAGCTGAATTTTTTAGTAGTTCTACAGCGCTTGCTTTGTCTGCCTGAGAATAGTTATCTCCATATATATACAAAATGGAAATTTGATATTCAGCGCGCGGATCACTTTGTTTCGCTGCTTTATCTAACCATAACAAAGCTAATTTTTCATCCTTATCTACATCAAAGCCATATAAATAATTTAAACCAACAAAATACTGTGAATCTACATTTCCATTATTTGCCGCTTTTAAATGCAAGCCATGGGATAGTTTTAAGTCTTTTTCAACATATTTTCCTTCATGATACAAAATACCTAAAGTTGATTGTGCTAGATTATAATTTTGCCCCGCTGATTTTTTTATTAATGAAATACCTTTAACAATATCATGTTTGTCCCATGCTTCATCCATGTACATTATGCCAAGCATATATTGTGATACTGAGTTATTTTCATTTGCTTTAGATAACCATTTATATGCAGATTCATGATTTTTATTTACATACATGCCATAAAAATAATTAGCGCCCAATGTTGTAAACGCTTCTTCTGAACCTTGTGCAGCTGCTTTTTCTAGCAAAGATAATGCTTTTTTAGAATCTTGCGGTAGTCCATTACCTTGAAAATATATGAAAGCAATTTGCACTAGTGATTGTGATAAACCCATGTCTGCGGCTTTTTGAAACCATTTAGCAGCTTCATAAGGATTTTTATCAAGGCCAATTCCAGAATAATAGTAGTTTGCTATTGCATGATACGCCCTTGAATAGTTTTGCTTTAGTGCAAGCCTAATAAGTCGCACAGCCTCGTTGGGATTATGTTCAACTGACCAACCAAAAGCATGCATAAGCGATAAATCTGTTAATGCCCACGCCTTGCCCCCGTCAGCAGCATCAATTATTTTAGCTTCATTATCGTTGATAACTTTTAATGCTATTTCGGTATTATAAGGCATGCCCTTACCTTCAAAATGCATTAAAGCCAATAAAAACGAAGCTTCTGCGTCACCCGAATCGGATAATTTATTTAATGAAGGCGCAGCTTGAAAATATCTACCATATTCGTAGTTTTCAAACGCTTGTTTGTGATATTTATAATCCAAATAAAATGAGTGTAGAAAAAATGAGATGATACTAATACAAACTAAACCTAACAAACCAAGTGTTACCCGTTTTCTAATTTTATTTCTTAAAATAGATTTGTTGGCAGTGTGAACATATGTTGAATTGTCTTTATCAGTCAAAATAGTCCGACAGATAGATAACCACTGATTAACATTTTGTGGCCTTTTATTTTTGTCAAAATTAAGAGCTGAGTCGATGCATTGTAGGAATGGTAAACTATATCGATCACTGCCTAATTCAATCGCTGCAACGTAGGAATCTTTGCCTGATTTTACAATTGCATTGCTTCTATTTAGAGCATCTGCAGGCGCTCTCCCATATATGCAACGATAAAGCGTCGCGCCTAGTGCATATATATCTGTCCAAGGTCCTTGTGATGATGGATCATTTTGATATTGCTCAAATGGCGCGTACCCAGGTGAAACAACGCTTGTTATTGATTTGCTTTTTTCCGCCAGAGCTTGTCTTGCTGAACCAAAATCTAGCAATAGAGGACTTCCATCATTACGTATAAAAATATTATCTGGTTTAATATCACGATGTATAAACCCAGAATTATGAATTAGTCTTAAACCATCTAGTAGTCCAATAAGAATGTTTAATAAGTTTTCTTCATCCAGGATTTTCTTCATATCAAGTATTTTTTGTAAACATTGGCCATTCTCATAAGACATGACCATATAAGCCGTATTATTTTCTTCGGTAACAGAATGAACCCTGACGATATTTGGATGGTTAAACTGTGCAATTGTACGGGCTTCATTTATAAATCGACTCAAACCCCATTGATATTGTTCGTTATAATCGGCCGTAATGGGATACACCGCAGAATCAGTATCACGCACGGCTAATTCAATGGGTAAATATTCTTTTATAGCAACATATTTATCGAGATTTGGATCGTGAGCTAAATATGTAATACCAAATCCACCTTGTCCTAAAACTTCCTTTATTTCATACCAAAGGATTTTGTGCCCGGGCTTAAGAGCATTTCGGTGAATATTATTTACACTACCCATTATCCATTAATCTCTTACTTGGTTATAAATCCATGGGAATGGAGTGGTCAAATCTTGCGTTAATGTATTCATCTTTAGATATTATTTGTAAACTTATATTGCTTTACAAGATCTGACCCCGGATGTGCAATCAAGACCTGATCCCAGTTATGCATGGACCATAAATATCATCTACATTGGCGAAACATGTTGACGTTAAGGCCGCTGGTATAACCCTTTTTATTGAGCAGAATCATCAGATCGGTCGCCTTGCCAGAAGGCTGGGTATTGAAGCTCATATTACCGCTGAGCTGATACATGAGATGCACGCCTCCTTCCGAAGAACAATTGCAGCCACCGGGGTTGTTCGCATAAATGCTGTAATTCATCGACTGCAGGTCAAATTGTTCAACGCCCGCTTCCTTTGCCAGGGCTTCAATTTCTTTAAGTTTGTCGTTCATGATGGTCTTGATCTGCGCCAGATCAGTTTCCTGTGAATTAAAATTGACATTTACCTGCGCATTTTCCGTCATCGGACATGGTGCAGTCTGGGTAGTGTAGGTAATGCGGCTATCGGAGGTTACATTCTCCGCTAATGCAGGCACAAGACCGATATAAAGCAGACCAACAACCATCAATATATGAATTCTCATAATGTTTTCCTGCAGAATTGTAGATAGTTTAATTAAGAAATCCGCCTCTTTAATCTTTATATTTTTTTATGGACTGCGGCGGCAAACAGGCCCTGGAATGATGGAGAGCCCCAATTGTTTGCGCACAAACATTATGGCACGCCGTTTTCGCGGTATATCTCCCCTGAAATTTTCCAGATGTTGTAAAAGACCGGTAATATCAAACTTTGCTTTCCCAACCAGGCTGAGCGCCTGTTCCAGCGCGTTGCTGTCGTCTTCCTCAATAAAAATCTCAAGCAGGGAAATAATTTTATCTTGTGCCGTCACATTTGTTTTCTAATGTTATCGTAACTGACTGTCCTTGCTGCCACGGCGGTTATAGCCGGCCGGTGTTTCCTGGTGAGCATCCCGTTCAGACTGGCATGTCACGCACAGGCGCACACCAGGAATAGCAAATTGACGTGCTTCCGGGATCGCTTCTCCGCACTCTTCACAATGAGTCAGGCTTTTTCCAACGGGCATGCGGCTACGGGCCAGCTTGATGGCATCGTCAACGCTGGCATCGATTTGATCCTGTACTGCACCGTCTTTTGACCAGCCTCCGGCCATTCATTTCACCTGGTAATGTTTATATGGATATTAGGTATGAAGAGTTGAAATATCAATCGCTACTAACCTTTTTGATACTTTGGAATGTGTTAATGCAAGACCAGACTGCAGTTATATTCACATGAGCCATTAATTAGAATGCTCTCACGACCAGCCCGTGCGGGATCACGACAAGCTATATCATGTTCCTTTTTTCTCACGACGATGTATCTTGTCATGGCACACTGTGCACAGTGTCTCCAGATTTTCTTCGACGTTCTTGCCGCCCTTTGCGTGATGCTCGACATGATGTAGCTCCAAGTGTCGCGGGTCGGAAGGGTTCCATTCATCGTGTGACCAACCGCACGCCTTGCAACTATACCCATCATGACGCAGTACTTCACGACGAACATCGTCGGGAATACTTCTGTCGTGCTCCGGACTCTGTCGGTCGGCCTGTAATACGTAGACCCCAATTCCCAAATCCGGGCGACCGGTGGTCTTCGTTGCAATCGGCCAACCAAATTCCGTTCGAAGCTCACGAACGCGTCGCGCCCACTCTGTTTTGTCACCAGCAACGTAGCGCAACTCCTCGTTCGTCACCCCGCGCCCAACGTTTGCCTTCAGAAACTTCAGGATCTTATCGCGCACCGACCCGTGTTGCTTGCGTATCGTGTTTGCCACGTGCCAGCGGTGCGCCGCGTCGCGATCTTCCTCGGCATTCAGCAAGACGTACTCGTTCGGCCTCATGGCCTTTAGTTCATTCGGGAATGCCTCGTCTTCCTCTTCGCACATTTCTTTTATTGTGACACCGCTCACAATCGTCCATCCAAGTTGCACACGTAGCTCGCGCAAGCGCCGTGCATACTCCTGAATTCCTGAGACAACGAGCAACTCGTCGCCGTTAATAATCGTGCCCGAATATTTACGGAAGTAGTACAGAATCCTGTCTCTCGCGGCCGAGGCGTATTCGGCCGGAATCAATGCCTTGCCCAGGTCGCGGAGCCCGTGGAAGATTGGGACCAAGGCGAGCACCTTTGGGCGAAGCTCGCCCGATCGAAGCTCCATTTCGAAGTTCTTAATCAGCCTCGCGACCTTTTGCCGTACGGCTTCAGGGTCAACTTGCTTCGCGTCTTTTTGTTCACTTGTCATGCAGAAACCTTTCTATCTTCCCAAATAGCTTCTCCGGCTTACCGGTCTCGCACTGCCATACGGCCAGCACTTTCCATCCCATCGAAAGCAGTTTCCTCCGGTATTGCTTGTCACGCTCGATGTTCCTATCGAGTTTTTTGTTCCAGAAGCCCTTGTTTGAAGTTGGTCGTTTCGACCTCCGGCATCTCTTATGCCCGTGCCAGAAACACCCGTGCACAAAGATTACCTTGCTGTGCCGTGGCAATACAACATCCGGGTTCCCCGGGAGATCACGCCGGTGAACCCGGAATCGAAACCCCATCCGATGAACGAACGACCGAACCAAGATTTCCGGCTTTGTGTCGCGTCCTTTGACACGACTCATGATCCAGCTTCGCTTCTCTTTAGTAAATACATCAGTCACGTCATTTGCGGTTCATACTCAATAACAAATACACCACATCGGCAACACGTGCCGCTAGGACCGGCGGTACGGCATTGCCAATCTGCCGTGCAATCTCGATCTTCGAACCGGAGAAAACGAATTCATCCGGGAATGACTGCAAGCGCGCTGCTTCGCGGTGGGTTATTGGTCGGTGCTGCTTTGGGTGCAAATATCGGCCCTTTTCCGGTTTAAAAAACTCTGTGCGAATCGTGAATGCTGGACGGTCCCACCAAAGACGGCCAAAGAGATCAGTGCCGCCACTCTTTTTTCGAATCCAACAAATCGGCGTCAGATTCGGTGCACGCTTCTGAAGATCAAAGCGATTCATTCCCTCTTCGGGGATTGCACGGTATCGAGCCATACTCATCGGTGTGGGGGAACGACCGAAGTGTAAATCCAGAGGAGGATCTTCATCACGAATGTCCGTTCCCTTCGGTTGCGGAAGATCCGCGATCGCATCACGTACTGTACGCCACTTCACGGCACCGGGCAGATATGCGTTATTGTCGGCTAGAAGCAACGAAGTCTGCGCGCCTCCTTTCCGTGGATCAAAGTGCGTTTTGCGCGGTGGGAACACCTGTGTGGGATCGAAGAATTTGCATCCGACAATGATCGCTCGACGGCGTGTTTGCGGCACGCCGTAGTCGGCCGCTGACAGCACTTCCCCCCAACACTTGAAACCCATCGCTTCTGCCGTGCCCATGATCTCGCCATGCTCGAACGAACCTAGGAGTTGGGGGACGTTCTCCATGACGAACACTTGCGCCGCCGACCGTTCGACAATTTCAAAGTATGGTCGCCAGAGCTGCTTGCGCGGATCGCCCTCTCGGTTCTTGTTCAGGAGACTGAACCCTTGACACGGCGGTCCGCCAATAACTACATCGGCGGACGGGATCTTAGTTCCCGGGTTATTGAGGATGTCCACGATATCGCCCGACACACAGTGGTCTCCAAAGTTTCTTCGATACGTGTTAACACAATCAGCGCTAAAATCGTTCGCCCATACCGGATCGAACACATGCCCGAACATCTTGGAGAAGCCGAGAGTCATCCCCCCGGCACCAGCGAACACGTCGATTAAGCGAAAATGCTTGCGTTTGCGGGCGAGTACTCCTTCACTTCTAGCGTCGTAGATTTTCTGCTCTTCTCGGATAAGCCATCCCTGTGTTTTTTTTATCTTGTAATTCAAGTTTCGCCTTCCCGCTTTTCGAAATCCGTCAATTCTCTCGGAGCCATGACGCCGTGACGACTAATTAATAGGGAACAGACCACTATTAATCATCATCATTGTTGGGTTTTCAATTCTATAAGTAGCAGCAGCATATCAGAAAACGAGTTCTTTCTCCGATTGTCTGTAATGGTTTCCAGCGCTACCTAACACCGAAATAATCGGCGGTCCTGCCCCTAGCAAGACCGTCGGTTTGAGCGTGTTACTCAGTCTCTTTTTTAACTCAAAAGGGTCAGGTCGCGAATTTTAAATTAAAGTTATTATCATTATTCAAGTTTCAAGACCTATCCACATTACTTCATTAGCCTCTTTTCGAATAAACAATGGATTGTTTTCCCAGATCAAGAACCCAAATCTTTCGAATAGGCGACAGGGACGGCAGCCCCTCAGTAAGAATCAAGTGGTCAGAGTACTTGATAAATTAGAAATCATAGACGGTTTTCAAGTACTCTGAACCCTTGATTCTGTTCAGGCCCCTTTCCCTATAACTCAAGGAGTTCGCATAAAGCAGTACGCACCCAATCCCTCACTCTAATTACTTCGGCCTTATCAGTTGGCGTATGCGTTGAAATATTTGAACGTGTGTAAACGGAGCGAACGAAACCACTCACTATCTCTTCGACTGATTCAGTCGCCCGCTCGGAAACTTCTGTACTACCTTTACTGAGTCCCCTCTTTCGCATGACATGTCGAACCTTTTGTTTCATTGTTGGCCCTTTAGCGTCTCGTTCCAAACTGAACCCGGATTGTTTTTCTACTTCTTCATCTGGGGCAAGATGGTCGAGAACTTCTCTTAAAGCTTCACGGAGATCTGTAGCGGGTCCCCGCCATGAAAGTCTTGTTTCACCTTTCAAATCTAATGTCGCCTGTTCATAGGAAAGTGCGGCGGAGGGCAATAGTTTTGTCAAAGTATTTATTATCCGTTTATCGGCGGGATCTAGCTTTAAAGAGTTTGAGGTCGTTCCACTTAACAACACAGACTTCTCTAGCTTCAACATATTTCCCTTAAGTGTCCGTAAAACACTTCGATATGAAGTGACTTTTGAACGCTTGTGAGTCAGTTCTAAAAGTTCGTGAAAAGAGAGGTCAGTGTCTGAGATCAAATCGCTACTAGATAATAAATCAACGATGGTTTGACGGATTGTGCGGAAATATACGTCAACCAATTCTCTGATTGATCCAATCTCAATCTGAGAATTTATGTGACGTGACCGGAGCTTTCCTATTCGCTTTTCTACAGCCTCAAGTGAGTGCTGCAAACTCCGAACGTAGTCGATAGTTTCTGCCTTCATGAAATGCGACGTTTTTTCTTTTTCCTAGAGCCGGTCTTCGGAATAACCGACTTTCTGTGTCGACTAGTCACACCGCTTTCTCGAGGCAAAGTGTGCACTACTAAATTGTAGCCCACAGCATTGAGTTTATAAGAACCTCGTTCTGCTTGATCGAAGTAGCCCGCAGCTTTTGCATCTACGAGAACTTGATGTGGCGCCTTGGGAACAGGATAATCGCCTTGAATAAAATACTTTTTGATATCATTACCGTTGATCCTTGCCTTTCGTTCAGATTGGGCGGCAATATGCTCTAGGTAGTAAGCGACGACACAGGCCATCTCAATATTAGAATTAGGTAATTTGTTTTCCTTCAACCCTCGAATATCTGTTGGAGGTTTCAAAGGATCTTTAGGTGGAATTTTGTCCGGCTCACTTTTCGACACAAATGACAGCTTAAAATGATCGCAAGCCGCCCGGATCGCTACCAACTGTGTTTCATTGGTCAAGCCAGTCAAAGCGCTAATCACACCATCTATTGCTTGGCCAATCGATTTTAGTTGTTCATCCGTAGGCATATAATTTCCTCCGAGTTTGATACATACACCCTACATTAAACTTAAATTCAGCCCAACTAGAATTAGACATACTAAAAGCTCCATGCTGTATCGACTTTTGGGGTGTATATAAAGGTTGGTTGTTTGAAAAACAACGGATCAGGCTCAGAAAAGAGAGCACAAATGTATTAGCAACCAGTGCAGATTTATTCATGATGTAATCCCCACAAACAAAAATGGCCCCGAAGGGCCATTCATTAATATCATTTTTCATCTGTGTCGCACCTTTGTCAGGTGGCAAAGGACGCCTTCAGTTTTTTCATCGCGTTGTTTTCGATCTGGCGGATGCGTTCGGCGGATACGTCGTATTCCGCGGCGAGTTCGTGCAGGGTCGCCTTGTTCTCTACGAGCCAGCGTTTGCTGATGATGTCGCGGCTACGATCATCGAGCGTGGCAATTGCATTCTGTAATCTTGCCTGTTGCTGATCGTCTACTTGATTGGTCTCCAGTTGTTCTTCCGGGCCGTAACGCA
>Ga0326597_10013749_pt1 | contig 10623 bp, 4 predicted proteins | sample RVTome_12_FD_203789 | JGI IMG/M metagenome (GOLD analysis project Ga0326597, IMG submission 203789) | Soil microbial communities from uranium-contaminated site in the Upper Colorado River Basin, Wyoming, United States - RVT100D185 | ecosystem: Environmental > Terrestrial > Soil > Contaminated >... | reverse complement strand
TCGTCGGCGGCACCGGCCCACTGAACATCGTCACCGGCGACCGCAACACCGTTCTGCTCGGGACAGCCCCGTCCGCGACCGTCAACGCGCTTTTTGACGACTCGGTCGCCACTCAGGGCGAGCTGGTCAATATCGGCGCCGGCCCCGCTACGGTGTTCGCGAATAACGGCGATACGGTCAATGCCGGTTCGGGCCTCGGCACGGTTCTGTTCTTGGACAACACGAGTGATACCGTTGTATCCCAGCTGACCATTTCAGGTGCGACAGCCGCGCCAACTTACACCGTCAACAGCGCCAGTGGCGCTTCGCTGACCGGCGGAGCAAGCGCCGTTGTCGCAACCGCGGCGGCCGGAGACACGATCCAGATCGGAGCCGCCAACTCGTCGATCAACGCGCTGAGCGGGCCGCAGACAATCGCGCTGGGAAGCGGCAATGCGACCGTGTATTCCGCTGGCACCGACGTCCTTGCCGCCGGCGCGGGGCAGGTCGATGTTGTTTTCGCCGATGACACGGTGTCGCCCGAGACCGATACGGTTTTTTCGTCCTTGTTTCTTGGGGGCGTAGCTGCCGGCACGAACTTGACTGTCAGCGGCGTCGGGGGCAGCACGCTGTTCGCCGCTGCGGACAGCATCAATGCCGTTGGCCAGGCTGGCGACTCGATCCAGATAGGTGGGGCCAGCGCCGCGACGGTCAACGCTCTTGCCGGGAATATGGCAATCACTCTGGGGGCGGGCAACACCACTGTTTATTCTGCGAATGGGGACACAATCTCCGCCGGCCTCGGCGCTGATACGATCACTTTCGGCGCCGATCCGCTGACCGACGATGCTGTGACGGTCAGCGGCGGCCCGGGCGGGGCGTTTACCGTGCAGTCGGCCACTGAGGGAGCCCTGTTCGGCTTCGCCGCGAATCTCGATGTGCAGTCTTACGGGGCCGAAACGATTGTCGCTGGCTCGGTCGCTAACGCCACGATCAACACCGTGCTCGATACCGTGGGGCAGCAGATCATTCTCGGGACCGGCACTGCAACGGTGTTCGCCGGCGGCGGCGACACGATCCTTGCCGGCGCCGGCGCCGGGTCGGTTGTGTTCGCGCCAGACCACGGAATGACATTGACCGGCGGCGCAGCCCCGACAGGCATCAACCTGCTCGTAAATTCGACCGTAACTGGCGGCGTCGTCTCGGGGTCGGCTCTGTCCGCGAACATAACTGGCGCTGCCGGCGATTCGATTTTCGTCGGGGCGGGCAGCCAGACCGTCAATGCGATCGCCGGCAATCAGTTGGTCATATTCGGCGGGGTGGATAGCGTCGCCGGCGACAGCATCTGGGGCGGGACCGGCGACACTATCGGGGTCGGGGCGCTGGCCCCCGTCGCCACCGTTGGCGGCACCGCGCTACTGCTTGACAGCACGGTTGACGGCGCCGGCGCGGTCGGGTTCGGCAGCTTCGCGGCGCTGGCGACCAGCCAGGTGCAGGTTACGGTCGGCACCGTTTCCGGTGGTGCGGTGTCGGAAGGTTTCGACGCCGCTACCGGGGATTTCTTCTTTTACCAGGGGTCGAACGACGCGACCGACGACGCGATCATTGCGGCGGCCACGGATGTCACGATCGATACGGTCGCCAGCGTCCTGTTTACCCTGCCGGACGGGACGCAAATGACCGTGATCGGCGTCACCCAGGCGGACCTCAACAACACCATGTTCGTACAGGCGCCGGTGCTGGCGTAACGAAACCGACGCCGCCACTGTTCGTGGCGGCGGTACATGGCGGCTTCCCGAACGGGACAGGCGCTTACAAGAAGGGCGCCCCAGCAATGGGGCGCTTTTTTTGTCGTCCGCCGCCGTTTGGCGATACAATGCATCGATGTCAGAAGCGATGGACAAAACTGGCCGGCTCGGAAACCCTGAGCTGGGGCAAGACGCTGGCCTGTTCGGCGATGACGACAATGATGGCGAGGAGTTTCCGGTCGCCGCGCCGGCGTCGGCGTGGTCGGAGGCCGAAAACCGCGCGTCGGCGCTGATCCGGCGTTTGACCGGGAAGACGCTCTCCGATCACTTGCTGGCGGCGCTGAGCGCTCGACCCGGCGTGCAGATGCTGGCGCTCGGGGCCGGTGCCGGCGGCGTTGCGGTGGAGCTGCTTCCTCATGCCCCCGACGCCGGCCTCGCGTGCATCGACAGCAACGCCGAGTGGCTGCAACCCGGCCGGCAACGCGCGCGCGAGCTGGCGGTCGATGCGCGGTTCGCGGCGGTGGACCTCGACACGATCGAGCTGGAGCCGCGCGCCTTCGACCTGATCTGCTGCCATGCGGCGCTCTATCGCGTCATCGAATTGGAAAGAATGGCGGACCAGATCCAGCGCGCGTTGCGGCCGGGCGGGTCATTCGTCGTCGTCGATGTGGTGACGCGCAACGGCCACGCGATGTGGGGCGAGACCCGCGAGGTCGTGCAGGCAATCTGGAAGACGCTGCCGGCGAAGTTCCGTCTCAACCACACCGCCTATACCGTCCCGTTGATCGACGACGTCATCTGGGAACCCGATCCCCTCCCAAGCGGCGTCAAAACCGCCCGCCCGGAGGATATTCTGCCGGTCATCGAACGGCGTTTCTCGACCGAGCACTTCATCCCGTATTACAGCCTCTGCCGGCGCTTTTTCGATTCGATGTATGGCCCGAACTACGACATGGCGGCGCCGCTCGACCGGGCGATCTTCAATTGGATCTGGCAGCTCGATCGTCACTACATCGAGGCCAAGCGGCTGCGCCCGGAAACATTTTTTGCTATCTACCGGACGCGGTAGGAAGCGAGGCGCGCAAGGCCCATCGCCTGCCCCCTGTCCGGGACGGCGATACTTTCTGACCGTGGATTGGTGAGTGATGGATGACACGCTGACGTCGCCCGAACCCGCGCCGATGCGGGAGCGGGCGTGGGGCACGCTGATCGCCCCGCCGCAAACCCCGCAGCGCCGGGCGATCGTTCTTGTGCTCGGCATGCATCGCAGCGGCACCTCGCTCTGCGCGCACGTGCTGAGCGCGCTCGGCGTCGACATGACCGATGTGATCGACGCGCAGCCGTCGAATGCCAAGGGCCACTGGGAGCGCCGCGAGATTGTCGAGTTTCACGATCGCGTTCTCGACAGTTTCAATCGCGGATATTATTCGTCCTATCACAATATCAGCTTGCCGGTCGCGTGGTGGGCCGATCCTCGGGCCGGCGAGGTGCGCCAGGAGATCGTGGCGTTTCTCTCGACCCGGATGGGAGGGGCGCCGTTCGGCTTCAAGGATCCGCGGACCGCGCGCCTGCTGCCGATGTGGCATCAGATCTTCGGCGAACTCGATTTGCAGCCGAAATTCATCGTTTGTTTGCGCAACCCCGGCCAGGTTGCCAGATCGCTGCTCACACGCGACGGCCTCGACGACGATAGCGGCGAGCTGCGCTGGTTCAGCTACGTCATCGATTGTTTCCGCTATACCAAGAATTGCGACTTCCGAGTTGTCGAATACGAAACCTGGTTCGAGGACCCGGCGGAAAACGTCGCCAAGCTGCGCAGCCTGATCGAGCCTTCCTGGCTCGAGCGCGAGCTCGACCCGGATCCGCTGATCGCCGAGATCATCGACGATCGGCTGCGGCACGACGACCGCGAGCATCGCCGGGCACGCCTGCCGCTGGTCCGCTCGCTCTACGCCCTGGCGCGGCGCGCCGATCGCGATTCCGGGGCCCGCGAGCAGATTCTGACGATAGCGGCGCAGTACGTCGCCTTCGACCAATTGCAGGCGGCGTTTCAGCGCAACTTCGAGCGCAACACCGAGCTCGCGCTGCGGGTGCCCGCGCTCGAACAAGAGGTGGCAGGGCTTAAAGCGGCTCTCGAAGAGAGCGAGGCGGCGCTCGTGATCGCACAGGCGGCGGACGTCGCCGCCCGCGCCGAGCAGAGCGCGGCGCGCGAGAAACGGGCGTTGGCCGAGCTCGACAGAGTGCGCGCGCAGCTGGCGCGGCAGCGCGTCGTCGAGCAGCTCGCCGCGGCCGAAGCAATGCACGCCGAGATGACCGGGCTTCGCAAGGCGCTCGCCGCGGCTGAGGCCGAAGCGCGCGAGCGTCGGGCGGAACTCGACAGCATGGGCCGTGAGCTCGTCGAGATGAGCGAGGCGTTGGCGGAAATCGGCCGGCACGCGGCCGAGAGGACCGCGCGCGAACTGTCCGAGCTGCACCGGGCCTTGGCCGACAGCGAACGGATCGCCGACGAGCACCGCACGACAGCGGAGCAGCAGATCGCCGCCGCGTCCGCCAGGATTGCCGATCTGGAAGCGCAGCTCGCCGACCGCTCGGCGGACGGCGAGGCCGCGGCGGAGCGCGAGACCGCGGCGCGTGCCGAGATCGAACATCAGCGGACCCTGATCGCCGAGCTGACCCGGCAGCGCCCGGCGGCGGAGCGCGCCGCCGATAGCGCGCGGGATCAGGTTGCTGCCCTGCGCGAGCAGATCGCGGCGGTCGAGCGGCGGGCTCGCGAGCGCGAAGCCGAACTGGAGAACGACGCAGCGGCGAAGGCGGCCGAACTGTCCGCGCGGTTATCCGAGCGCATGCGTGCGGCACGTGAAGCAGAGGCCAGGATCGAGCAGCTCGATGCCGAACTGCTGGCGAGCAATGCCAGGCGGCTACAGCGGGCCGGCCTTTGGGGGCGGGTCTTGCGGCGCGCCCGGCAACGCCAGGCCCGCACGGCGATCCGAGCCGGCGACCGTGCCAGCCGATCCGGCGACGCCGCGGCGGCGGCGCGCTGTTACCGGTTGGCCGTCGACCGCTCGCCCGGCTTGCCGGCGATCTGGGTGCAGCTCGGCCACGCGCTGAAGGAACTGGGGGACTTCGGCGGCGCGGAAGCGGCATACCGGCAGTCGCTGGCGCTGGATGGGTCGGTTGCCGACACGCATCTGCAGCTAGGCCATCTGCTCAAGCTGACGTCGCGCTGGGCGGAGGCCGCGCAGGCCTATGCACGGGCGCTGCGGCTCGACCCGGGACAGCCCCAGGTGGGCCGCGAACTCGACGATCTGTGCCGGCATCTGCTGCATGCCGGCGATCAGGCGCGGGACGCGCGAGACTGGCCGGAGGCGGCCCGGTGCTACCGCGGCGCGCTCGATGTCCAGCCCGAGATGACCGGCATCTGGGTGCAGCTCGGGCATGCGCTGAAGGAACAGGGCGATTTCCACAGCGCGGAAGCGGCATACCGGCAGTCGCTGGCGCTGGACGAGTCGATCGCGGATACGCATCTGCAGCTCGGCCACGCTCTGAAGCTGCTCGGCCGGTGGGGCGAGGCGGCCGATGCCTATCACCGGGCATTGCAGCTCGATCCGGGGCTGTCGCAAGCGGGCGAGGAACTCGATCATCTGGCCCCGCACCTGGTACAGCAGGCAGAGGAGGCCGGAGCCGCGGGAAACTGGCCGGTTGCCGCCTGGTACTATCGACGCGCGCTCGAGCGCCAGCCGGAGAACGCCGCGATCTGGTTCCGTCTGGGATGTGCGCTCGATGAGCAAGGCGATCATGTCATGGCCGAGCCCGCGTATCGCCAGGCACTGGCGCTCGATGGTGCATTGGCGGAAGCGCATCTGCGGCTCGGCGGCGTGCTGCAGCGGTGGGGCCATCATGCACAGGCCATCGATGCCTACGCCGCCGCGCTGCGGTTGGCTCCGGAGCTGGATACGGCCAGTCAGGCGCTGCAGGCGCTGCTGATCGAGCCGCAACAGGGCGAAGACCGGGCGCCGGCCACTGCTGCCGAGGCATCGACGGCCGGCACCACCGATCTCGACGTGATTTGGCTCGGCGTCATCGATTGGCACTACCGGATTCAGCGGCCGCAGCATCTTGCCGCGAACCTGGCCGATCTCGGGGGGCGCGTCTTTTACGTGTCGCTGGTTTTCGAGCCGCCCGACGATAAAGGCCGCTTCCGGATCAACGAGTCGCCGCACCACAACGTCTTTGAAGTACGGATGCGGTTTCCGGGCAATGCCGCCGAGAACCTGTACCGGGGTCTGAGCGAGCGTGCCATTGCCGAGTTGCAACTGGGGCTCGACGAGTTGATATCGGTGCTCGGCATCCGCGCGCCGGTCGTCGTCGTCGAACATCCCGCCTGGCAGCTGGTGGCCTGCGGCGTACCCAGCGCCACTGTCGTCTACGATTGCCTCGATTTGGCGACCGGCTTCAGCACCGCCGCCAAGTCAACTATCACCTATGAAGCGGCGATGCTCGCGACCGCCGATCTGGTCGTCGCGGCCTCCCGTCCGCTGATCGATCACATCGCGACGTCGCGCTCAAGCGTGCTGGTGCGCAACGCGGCGGACGTCGAATTCTTCTCGCAGGGCTTTACCGATCGCCCTCCCGGCGAGCGGCCGGTGATCGGCTATTTCGGGGCAATCGCCGACTGGTTCAACATCGAATGGATCGAACGCTGCGCCGCGGCCCGGCCGGATTGGGATTTCCGCCTGGTCGGCCGCACCGACGGGTGCAACACCGCGCGCGCGGCACGGCTGCGGAACGTCCGCTTTCTCGGCGAGAAACCGTATCGGGACCTGCCGCCTTTCTTGCGCGAGGTCGATGTCGCAATCATCCCGTTCAAGATGATCGAACTGATCCGGTGCACCAATCCGGTGAAGCTCTACGAGTACATGGCGGCCGGCAAAGCCGTCGTGGCATCGCCGATGCCGGAGGTGATCGAGCTGACCGATCTGGCGTATATCGCCGAGGACGCGCAGTCCTTCACCGATCGCATCGCGCAGGCACTGGCCGAGGACAGCACCGAGCTGCGGCTGCGGCGGCTGGCCTGGGCGCGCGAGCACACCTGGGAGAACCGGGCGCGCGCGCTGAAACAGGCGATCGAAGCCACGCTGCCGCTGGTGTCGGTCGTCATTCTGACCCACAACAACTGGGACTACACCGCCGCCTGCCTGTCATCGGTGCTGCGCGACACCGATTACCCGAATCTCGAGATTATCGTCGTCGACAACGCCTCGACCGATCAGACGCGCGACAATTTGCGCCAGATGCAGCGGCAGGTCTCGCGCATTCGGGTCGTTTTGACCGACAAGAATCTCGGGTTTGGCGGCGGCAACAATGTCGGGCTGCGGGTGGCGCGCGGCGAGTTCGTCATCATGCTGAACAACGACACGGTCGTGACGCGCGGCTGGGTGCGCGACCTGATCCGGCCGATGCAGCTCGACCCGCGGATCGGTCTGGCCGGGCCGCTGACCAACAGCATCGGCAACGAGCAGAAGGTGAAGCCCGGCTACGGCGCGGTTCGGGACATGCCGCAATGGGCCCGGCGCTTTGTGCGCGGCCGGCTGCGCCGCACCTTCGAGGCCGGCAATCTCGCATTTTTCTGCGTCGCGATGCGGCGCAGCGTCATCGCGGAGCTCGGTCTGCTCGACGAGGCGTACGGCCTCGGCTTTTTCGAGGACGACGATTACTGCCGGCGCGCGACGCAGGCGGGATACAAGCTCGTCATCGTCGACGACGTTTTCGTGCATCATCAGCTGTCGGCGTCGTACGCCAAGATCGGCTCGCAGGCGAAGGACGAATTGATGGCGCGCAACAAGGCGATCTTCGAGGAACGCTGGGGGAAGTGGCAGGCGCACCGCTACCGCGACGAGCCCGGGTTCGGCGCATAGAGCAGAGGATGCGGCGATGCTTCTCCCCGACAAGGACCGGCTGTCGATCTGCTTCGCGCACGTCGCCTATCAGCTGCACGAGCGGTTTTCGGCGCTCGGGACCGGCATCGACAGCTTTGCCGTGCGCGACGCCGACAGCTTGGAGAGGCGGCTGCCCGATGCCGACGTGCTGGTGATTTCCGGGCTGTGGCACAACGGCCTGCTCGATCGCGCCGGCAGGCTCCGCTACATCCAGTCGATCGGCGCCGGCACCGACCAGTTCCCGCGCGAGGATCTGGCGCGCCGCGGCATTCGCCTGGCCAGCGCCCGCGGCGTCAACGCCCGCGCCGTCGCCGAGCACGCGATGGCGCTGATCCTGGCGTTGACCCGTCGGCTTCCCGAGGCGCGCGACAACCAGGCCCGGCGCGTCTGGCGCGGCATGATCGGCGACCTCGCGCGCCGCGAGGACGAGCTTGGCGGCAAGACGCTGCTCGTCGTCGGCCTGGGGGACATCGGCGGCCGCCTCGCGCGGCTGGCCAAGGCCTTCGAGATGCGCGTCATCGGGCTGCGCCGCGATCCGGCTTCCGGCGCGGGCGCGGCCGATTCGGTGCACCCGATGGGGGCGTTCAAGTCGCTGCTGCCGGAGGCCGATTTTGTCGCGCTGACCTGTCCGCTGACCCCGGAGACCGAAAACCTCGTCGACGCAGAGGCGTTCGGACGGATGCAAGCTTCGGCCTACCTCGTCAACGTCGCCCGCGGGCGGGTCGTCGACGAGGCGGCGCTGGTCGAGGCGCTTGCCGAGCGGCGGATCGCCGGCGCCGCGATCGACGTGACCGCCGAGGAGCCGCTGGCGCCGAGTTCGCCGCTATGGGGCATGGAGCAGGTGCTGCTGACCCCGCACACGGCCGGCGAGACCCGGCGCTACGAAGACAACGTCATCGAGATCCTGCGCGACAACCTCGCGCGGCTATGGCGCGGCGAGACGCGATTGCGCAACCAGATCGTCTAACGAGGACCGGTATAGGAAATCCGCCAGATCGTGTTGCCGGTATCGTCGGCGACGAGCAGCGACCCGTCTTTCGCGACCGCCAGCGCCGCCGGGCGGCCCCACGCCTCGGCGCGGTCGTAGCCCGATACCCAGAAGCCGGTCGCGAAGTTTTCGTACCAGCCGACCGGACGGCCGTTCTCGAACGGCACGTGCACGAGCTTGTAGCCGGTCGGTTTGGAGCGGTTCCACGAGCCTTTCAGCGCGGCGAAGGCGCTTCCCCGGTATCGCGCCGGAAACTGCGCGGCCTCGTAAAACACCAGGTCGAGCAGCGAGGAATGCGCCTGGAACAGCAGATCGGGAACGATCGTCGCCCGGACCTTGGCGGGCGCGCGCTCGGCGAAGCCGGGTTGCGGATTGGGGCCGAGATAGGCAAAGGGCCAGCCGTAGAACCCGCCCTGCCTGACCCGGATCAGGTAGTCGGAGGGCAGGTCGTCGCCGAGCCCGTCGCGTTCCTGGACCCCCGCCCACAGCTCGCCGGTCCGCACGTGGAAGGCCAGCGTTGTCGGGTTGCGCGCGCCGGCGGCGTAGGTCGTCTGGTTCGAGCCGTCCGGGTCGAAGCGCTGGATCGTCGCCTTGACCTCCGGCTCGACCGCGATATTGCCGATCGAGCCGACCCCGGCGAACAGCGCGCCGAACTTCGGATCGACCGCCAGCGGCCGATTGCTGTGGCCCCAGGCGACCCCGAACACGCCCTTTCTCGTGATCGGCTCGGCTGGCTGGCCGGGGCCGGGCACGCGCCAGATGCCGTCCTGATCGGCCACGAGCAGATGATCGCCCCGCCACGCGAGCCCATAGGGCTCATTGAAGGGGCCGGCGTACCGATCGCTCGATACCGCGCGCCCTGTGCCGTCGTCGCGCAGCCGCAGCACGTGGCCGGGGCGTTGCTGCGCGACCAGCACGTCGCCGTTCGGCAATACCAGCAGGCGGCGCGGATTGGCGATACCGGTCGCGAACAAGGTCGCGGTGAAGCCGGGCGGGACCGCCAGCCCCTGCCCGGCATGCGCCACGACCCGCGGGCCATTCCTGACCGATGGCTGAACCCCCGGCGGCGGCAAGGCGGCGGGGTCGATGCGGAAGCGCCGGCCGATCTCGTGCTCGGCGAGGAAATTTTCCCGCGGTCCGAGTTCGCCGCCGGCGCCGCCCGACAGCTGCGCCGTGGCCGGCACCAGCCCCAACGCGGCCGTCATCGCCATGGCTAACGCGACGGCGGCAACCCGGGCTTGCATCGTCATGCCTCGGCGCTTCGCGACGTGCCGTCTACTTGCGCCCCGCCGCCTTCAGCCCCTTGTCGAGCGCGGCGAAGGACTGGCTCGGCGCCGGCATCAGCCAGCGGAAGCCTTTTTCGAGCAGCATCTCGACGTTGTTGCCATCGACATGCGGATGGCCACACGGCACGCCGGCACCCTTGCAGATCGCCAAGGCATCGTCGATCGCCGCGGCGACCTCGGGGTGATCGTACTGGCGCGGAAAACCCATGTCCTGCGACAGGTCGCCCTCGCCGATCAGCACGACCCCGATGCCGGGCACCTCCTCCAGCATCTGCGGCAGGTTGCGGATCGCCCGCTTCTCCTCGCACATGATCACGACAAGGATCTCGCCGTCGGGGTTGAGCGGCCAGGTGTCGGCCCGCTTGTAATAGGTCTGCTGGTCGATGCCCCAGTAGCGCGCGGCAGTCCTCGGCGCGTCGCCGCGCTGCCCGGCCGGGTCGTAATGGGCCGCCTCGCGCGGCCGCGGATAGCGGCACGCCTGGACGGCGTTCCGCGCCTCCTCGACCGTGCTGACATGCGGCCAGACGATGCCGTAGACGCCGATATCGAGCACCTGCTTGGCGATGAACTGGTTCATCTCGCCGCCGTTTGGCGGAATGCGCACGAACGGCGCGACCGCCGGCGCGAGGCTGCCGGATTTCAGGATCTGCGCGCGGTCGAGCATGTACTGCATGCAGTCGCGCAGC
>Ga0326597_10013748_pt1 | contig 10623 bp, 9 predicted proteins | sample RVTome_12_FD_203789 | JGI IMG/M metagenome (GOLD analysis project Ga0326597, IMG submission 203789) | Soil microbial communities from uranium-contaminated site in the Upper Colorado River Basin, Wyoming, United States - RVT100D185 | ecosystem: Environmental > Terrestrial > Soil > Contaminated >... | reverse complement strand
CTTTCTCTGCTTTCTCTGCTGTTTTCTCGTTCCGTCCTTCTGCTTCCATGGCCTTCTTCCTTTCCTTTCTCTGCCCAGCCTTTTCGCCTCCGGGGAGGGGAACGACATGTTCATGCCGTTCCCCATTGAGGGGGCTTGCTTGCTTACCGGCTTGTCTCGCTGCTGTAAGCCACGTCTCCGCTGCCCGCTGCGTCCATGTTCGGACTCATCAAACGCAGCACCACGGCGCGGTTTTCGGCGCGCTCCTCCTTCGTCTTGTTCTCGTTGAGCGGCTTGTCCTCACCGAAGCTCATCCGGTTTACTTTGTGCATCGGAACGTCCTGTTGCACGACCAGGTAGCGCGTCACCGCTTCGAGACGCTTCTCGCCCAGTCGGATGTTGTAGGTGTTTTCGCCCGTCGCGTCCGTGCGCCCTTCCATCATCAGGATCGTGTCCGGGCTGTTCTTCAACTGGGCCGCGATCTGGTCCAGCACCGGCATGAAGGATTCTTCAATCGACGCGCTGTCGAAACCGAACAGGATCTTCTCTTCCGACATCACGGTGTAGTTGTTGCGGTTGTCAAACTTGACGCCAAGGGTTTTGACCTGCCCCACCGCGCCATTCGCAGTTTGCTGCGCGCCCTGGCCCACCGTCAGAGCTTGCTCGCTCTTCTGGTCAACCTGGTCGATCTCGCCGTCGAGCGTGGAAATCTGCCCGGAGTGTTCCCGCGTTACTCCGCCCAGTTCCTCGATCTGGCCCCCATGCGCGTTGATCTGGCTGGAATTGTTTTCAACGCTTTCCTCGGTAGCGTCGATCCGGCCGCCCAGGTCCGCCGTCAGCTCTTGCGCTTTATCATTGACGCTGTTTCGGGTAAACTTCCGCGTGGCAACGCATCCGCTGCTCACACCTACAAGAATCGCCATCATTCCTACAACCGTCGCCGTTTTCCAAATATTTGATTTGGTTTGCATTCTCGCCTCCTCGATTCGAAACCGGCCAACCCTTCCAACTCTTCGGGGGGTGGCATTCTTGGACAATGTCCACTGACGGAGTATGCAACCCGTATGCCACTGCTATTTTGACTGTAACGAATTATTTATCAGACGGTTGGGAAATTGACGTGGAAGGCGGCTTACCCGGTAATTCATTAAGAGGCAGGGAAATATTACCTGATCCCTGGTAGATGCCCCGCCACTCACTTCGATGCCATCTCGAAGCTCTTGGTTACAGCGGATTCGCATGGTTTGGGTGTTGGCAACGGAATTGCCTGATCTTCCATCTGAACCAACATAAGGGTCTCCCCGTCGACCTAATAAAGGGGTGTTAGGTCACTAGGAGGATTACGCTATGAAAAACCTTTGTTCACTCTTGTTTGCCTTTACAACTTTATTATTTTGGAGTAACGCTCCGGCCTTGGCCCAGCGTGGTCAAGGGAGGGGTTCGGCGGGGCATTCCGTTGGAAGCCGACCGTCCGTTGGATCAGACAGTGGCCATCCCCGCAACGCACCGTCAACCGATCGTCCCGCAAGCAACCCGGATCGGGCTGCCGGACGCCGGGAAACCAAACCCGACTCCGGTCAGCGAGACGCCTCCGAGCATCTCGCTCAGAGTCCGAAACTGTCTTCCAAGATAAAAGGCATCTTCCCAGCGGGGACTGATCTGACGCAAGCGGCCCAAGGATTCAAGAGCCTGGGTGATTTCGTTGCGGCTGCTCACACCTCGCACAACCTGAATATCCCTTTCTCCACCCTCAAAACCCGGATGGTGAACGGCCAGAAGCTTGGCGACGCCATTCACGAACTGAAGCCGGACGCGGATCACCGAGCGGAAGAAAGAAAGGCCAGGGAGCAGGCCCGGAAGGACCTCCAGGAAACAGGGGCGGGAACGTAGGTTTTGGTTTCTCGGGGAAAAGAAAGCGGGCTAGGCTCTCTCAAGGGGCCTCCGGATCGCCGCGCCTCAGCAGATACAGCGTCCCCGCGGTCCCGATCACCAGCACAACCGTGGCGACGGCCCCGCCTTCCGGGCCGTAGCTGCCGCCGTGGACCCAGACCGGCTCGGAAACGATGGCGACCCGCCACGGCAGTTGCGCGACCTCCAGGCCGCTCACAGGATGCCCAAGCACCGCCAGCGTCCAGTTCCAGCCGAAGTGGAATCCCGTCGGCCACCACAGCGCGCGCGTTTTGAGGTACGCGATCCCGAGCAGCGCCCCGGCCAGCACAGTGTTGAGCGTGCTCAGCCGTGTAGCGCTCGGATTCGCCATGTGCAGCCCGCCGAAGACGGCCGCCGATACCAGAATCGCGATCGTCCCATTGCTCCCTTCCACCAGCCGCTGGAAGGCGTAGCCGCGGAACAGAACTTCTTCGTACGTAGCCCCGAGCGCGATCAGTCCGGTGAGCATCAGCAGCGTCATCACCACCGAAGAGCTGTCGCCTCCGCTTCTGCTCTCGAAGCGGATCGCGCCCATCCCCCACTCGACCGCCGTCGCGCCTCCCGCGAGCGCAATCCCAACCCCGAACCCTTGGCCGATCTCCATCGGCGCGCGCCGCCTCCAGCGGAGTCCCACGGCGACAAACGGCTCGTGCTCCATCCATCGCAGCATCAGCCACGTGGAGCTGCCCGTTGCTCCCGCCGTAATGACCACCTGCACGGCCACCGACCAGACCAGCCCGGTGAACGCGACCAGCAGGCTCACCAGGACCTCCGCGACTACAAACACCACCGCGAACAGCACGAGGCGCCAGCCCGCCCGCAGGCGGCCGTCCGGAAGCAGGAATAAGTCCGACATGGCTTTCCATATTAACCACAAAGACGGGAAGACAGGAGACAGAAGTCAGGAGTCGGACGGAAAAGCAGGAAACAGGAAAATTGGGTAACGTGGATTTCTCATCAGCCGTGGCAGCGCCGGAGGCGCGGAAGATTCTAGCTCCGGGCGTCAGCCCGGGGAACCGTGCTTGATCCCATAAGCCCCGGGAGGGGCGACAGAAGGCAACAGTCCGGGGTTGGCGGGAAGACGTTTCCGGAGGACGAGAGAAGTTCACTCCCCGTCCCCCAATTTCTTGCTACAGTTCCGGGATGTTGTCCAGCAGCGCTTCGGGCTCTTTGCCGCGTCGCCGCCCCAGGAGCCACTCGACCCGGTCCCGGACGTCGTTCTTCTTGGCTTCGCCCAGAATGCGCGAAAAGATGTTTCCCTCGCGGTCCACAAACACCGTGGCGGGAAGCGCCTGTCCTAAGCGGAACAACTCCAGGTGATCCACGGTCGTTCCCATCAGCACGGGGAAGTTCATCTTGCGTTTCCGCATGAACTCCGGGATGCTGGCCTTGGTCTCGTCGTCGTCGAGAGACGCCGCCAGCACCACGACGCCCTGCTTGCCGTAGCGCTTCTGCGCGTCCACGAAGATCGGCATCTCCGCGGCGCAAGGGCCGCACCAGGTCGCCCAGAAGTTCAGTACCACTACCTTGCCGTGATAATCGTCCAGGCGCTGCACGCGCCCCTCGTGGTCCGTCATCTCCAGGAACGGCGCGGCCTCCTGGGCCGCGCCGTCTGTCAAAAACACCATGGCCCAGAATGCAGCTAGCGTGACCGACAGCATCCGCCCCCGGGATTGTGGAAACCAAAGCATCACGAAACCGTCACCTTGATCCTGGTATTATACTCAGAAAGTTCTCGAATAGCCGAACAGGATCAGATAATCGGCGAAAGCCGCGTCGCCGTGGGCTCCTCGCGCCACGTCATTCACGTTCTCGGTGCGGTCCCGTTTGACGGCGATAGGTACGCTCACCGACCAGGTGTCCCGCCCACGCGAGTACATGAGACCAGGCCCCACCGATGCCGCATAGCCCGGACGCCGGAAACCGTCCTCCCGCCCGATGATGTCCCGCGCCGGCACGCCTTCCACTCGGCCCGTCACCGTCAGAGCCATTCCCGCGGGCTTCGGGATAGCAAACCCCAGCCCGGCCTGGAGCAGGTACTGATCGGATACGGAATAAACCGTCCCAGGCCCGGAGTAGCCCCGATACCCGATCCCCGGCGGATTCGGCGCGACGATATTCGTCCCCGTGGGCAGGTGCGTGTTTTTCGGGTTGAACAGGTACGCCGCGGTCGTGAAGATGGTGAATCTCTGAATGGACTTGTACCCCATGACGTCCAGACTAAACCCGGTTCCCGAGTCGCCCAATTGAATGGACTGGTCCACGGCCACCGTGTTCGGCCCCACGACGTTCGTGACGTTCGGATCGCCCGTCGGCAGCTTGACCGCGAATCCTACCTGGACGTTCTGCTGCGTCTCGGTCGGCGGGCGGAGAATCCAGAACTTCGCCCCCACCGACAGGTCCCCGATCCCCGCGCTGTGGGTCTTCGTCGCGTTGCGATGCGAGATCCGGTCCACGGTGCTGAACGGAGCCCCAATATTCAGTTGCCACCTTGGTGAAACCCGGTAGCTCAACGCCAGATCGAACAGATGGAGCCGGTTCTCCACCTCCGTGCCGTCTTCCACTCGCTCTGCTTCTTCGTGGTCCCCCCGGAAATGACGGAACGAGTTCTGCCACCGGTAGCCGAACGTAACCTGCCAGCGGGAGGCTGTCGAGGCAGTGGTCACTACTGTCTGCCCCAGACCCCCTTGTTCCGCATCATGACCTGCCTGACACACCGCGCCAATCACGGGCGCGCCCATCCGTGCGGCCACTCACCCTTGTGCCTTCAGCAGCGGCGTGTTCAGCAGCGCCAGCAGCAAAGAAAGAGCTGTAAGAAAGCTCCATGTCCGAGTCATTTTCGTTCCCTCCATCTATCTGATCTAAATACCCAGCTATTTTTGTCCGGGGGGTGACTTGCTGATGGTACGTGCGGCAGAAATCCTTTGTCAAGTAAATTCCCAATATTTTCAAGCACTTCTGTATTTGACACAGACGGCCTGTGAGCGACTGAAATCAGGAAATTCGAATGATACTGGGAGAAATAAATGAATCCAGCCAGGGTCCCCCTGAAAGAGGCGGAGCGGGAGGCTAGGCCCGCAGGTGGTCCGGGTTCCACTTCTGGATCATCTGTTTAATGACCTTACGGTCGGTAATGTTTTCGGTCAGGACCCGGCGGGTCAGGGCGGGCAGTTCCTCGTCGCTGGCGAACCGCAGTGCCACCAGTTGGGCGAGCGCCAGTTCCGGGATGCGCGGCTGCAAATCCGCCGGCAGGAGTTTCTCCAGGCGCAGCCTCATCTCCAGGCGGATGACCCGGTCCTGGACCGTCAGCGTGAACAGGCGCGCGAAGAGAAAAATAATCACCAGCGCGAACGCGAGCAGCAGGCCGATGACCGTGTCGGCCGAGAAGTTCCGGACCATCCGGTAGAGCGACCAGAGCAGGTTGATCGCCAGAATGGGAAACGCCACCATGTGGTAGGCGGGTACAATGCGCGTGTGGTTTTCAAACGATTGCGGTTTGGCCTGGGCCATGGTCGTTATCCTCCCGGTTTGCTGCTGTCGAAATCCCGCTCCTTCTGGCGATGCATGCTGAATCAAGACTACGCCTTTCGAGCCTCGCTGAAAAGCCTTGTTTGGCGGTCAATTTCGCCTGTGTCGCTGCCAGCAAGCCCCCATCTCCCGCCGCGTTTGCTTGTCACGGATCACTTGTCACTCGTCACTGCCCGTCAGATCGGCGCGGTCGTAGGGATCTCCTGCCGCGCGGCGCCGGTCCCGGCCGCGAGCAGAATCCGGAACACGCTCCCGCCCCCGGCATTGTCCTCCACCCAGATCGCCCCGCGATGGGCCTCCATGATGGTCCGCGCGATCGACAGGCCCAGTCCCACTCCCCGGCCCGCGAGTTGGTTGGCCGGGCGCGGCCGCTCCTTCGCCGGTGAGTTCCCGGGCGCGTTCCCGATCGTGCCGCCGTGCGCCTGGCGGACCTGACGGAATTTTTCAAAAATCGCCTGCTTGTCGGACTCCGGAATCCCCGGGCCGCAGTCGGCGATCGAGATCAGCGCGTAGCCGGCGTCTCCGCGGGCGACTCCTTTCCTGCGCCATGCAGCGGGGATGCTTTCGGGGAGCTCGGCGATGCTGCTCACGCGCACTTGGATGGCGCCGCCCACCGGGGAAACCTTCCATGCGTTGTTCAGCACGTTTCCGATCACCTGAAGCAGGCGGTCTCCGTCGCATTCCGCCGCGACCGGACCGGCCGGAATCTGTTCCTCGACCCGAAGACGGTGCCCCTGGAACTGGACTTCGAATTCCGCCAGCGCCGTCCGCAGCAGTTCCCCCAGGTCGCGCGGCCGGATGTTGTACTCCATCACGCCCGCTTCGATCCGCGAGAGATCGAGCAGGTTGCCGATCATCGACGAGAGGCGGCTGCTGCTCTCGAGGGTCACGTCGAGAAAGCGCCGCTGGTCGGGCGTCAGCGGGCCGGCCAGCTCCTCGCGCAGCAGTTTCAGCATCTCCTGAATCGACGCCAGGGGCGACTTCAGCTCATGCGAGACGTGGGAAATGAAGTCCTTCTTGAGCGCGTCGAGCTCGTTCAGTTTCCGGGTCATCGAGTCGAAGTCATGGGCGAGCTGTGCCAACTCGTCCTCGCCCTCGGGTTTCACCTGGTGGGAAAACTGTCCGGCGGCTACGGCTTGCGTGGCTTCCGTCAGCCTTCCGAGCGGGCGGGAGATGGAGCGCACGATCGAGAACGAAACGGCCAGGCCCACCAGCAGCGCCGCAAACGCCACGGCCAGAGAGATCCGCTGCGCCCGCTGACTCGCCAGCGTGGAAGTGGACGCCTGCGACTCGGCGGCCTCCCGCGTGGCCCCCAGGAATCCCAGCGCTTGAGCGCGGAGTTCCTCCAGCCGCGCCAGTTCCGTGTTCGCAGCTTCCGGGGACGGCTGCGGGTTCCCGGAACCGGAAACCGCCCTCCGCCGGGTGGCCTCGGCCAGAACGCGCCAGGTCTCCTCCAGCCGGTCGAGCCGCTGCAACTCGGCCCGGGAGAGGCCAAGCTGCCGGATTTCCTCCAGCGTCCGGGAAAATGCCTCCCGCGTCTCCGCAGCCTGCCCGCCGTAATCCGGGTCGGCCGTCGCGTAGTATTTCAGCGTGAATTCCTCGATCTGGTCGAGGTTTCGAATCAGTTGCAGCGCAAGCACTCCGGCGCGCAGGTTTACGCCCGCCAGGTCCTCGCTGCGCCGCGCCGTTCCGGAGATGACTGCCAGCTGGTAGGCGAGCATCCCGAGCAGCAGCGCGATCAGCACGCCGTATCCGGACGCGATTTTGGTCGCGATCTTCATGATCGAAATGATCGGATCCGAGCCGCGACCGCCAGGGAGCGGCGGCTTTCGCAGAGGTAGCCACGGCACGGTTTTTGTGCCGTGGGTTTGTTCTTTTCCCTAGCCCGCCTGGTTTCCCACTGCGCGCACGCGCGGCTTGGATGTTCCTTCTATGCAATCTGCGGATTGCCCTTACTTCCCTGCTTCCTAGATCAGTCCATACGACTTGAGCTTGTTCCGGATCGTCTTGACGTCCAGATGCAGCCGCCGCGCCGCTTCGGCCTTGTTGTTTCCAGTCTGTTCCAGCGTCCGGAGGATGAGCTCTTTTTCCGTCTCGGCTGCGGTTGCGCCCGGCGACAGAACGATTCGCGCGGTCGTCTCGGGATGCCGCAGGTAGGGCGGCAGGTGCGAAATCTCGATCCACTCGCCCTTCGCCAGGATCACCGCCCGCTCCATCACGTTGCGCAGCTCGCGCACATTGCCCGGCCAACTGTAGTGAATCAGCAGATCCAGAGCCTCTGCGCGCAGCGCCACGACCGCCGCCCGGTGCTTCTCGTTGAACTCCCGCAGCAGGCGCTGCGCCAGCTCCCGGATGTCTTCCTGCCGCTCGCGCAGGGGAGGCAAGGTGATCGTAAACACGTTCAGGCGGTAATAGAGGTCTTCCCGCAGAAGCCCTTTCTGCACGGCCTCGCGCGGCTCGCGGTTGGTGGCCGCCAGGACGCGCGCGTCAAAGGCGAACTCCTGCCGCCCGCCCAGGCGCCTCACCCGTCCGTCCTCCAGCACCCGCAGCAGCTTCGGCTGCAGCGCGATCGGCATTTCCGCGATCTCGTCGAGCAGCAGCGTCCCGCGATGCGCCAGCTCGAAGCATCCCGGCCGCGACGTGACGGCTCCGGTAAACGCGCCTTTCTCGTGACCGAACAGCTCGCTTTCGATGAGCGTTTCCGGAATCGCCGCCGCGTTCAGAGCGATGAACGGCCCCTTGGCCCTTGCTCCGCGCTCGTGGATGGCGCGCGCCGCCACCTCCTTGCCCGTGCCGCTTTCTCCGGTCAGAATCGCCGACGCGTCGCTCGCCGCGACGGCTTCGAGCATTTCGTAGACCTCTTTCATTCGTTTGCTGGTCCCGAACATCGCGCCAAAGCCCGATTCCTTTTCGGCGTGCGCTTCGAGTTTCTGCGAAGCCCGCCGTAATTCGATTTCTTCCCGCGCCGCGTCCAGCACGGCGCGCAGCTTGGCGTGGTCGAGCGGCTTGGTCAGGAAGTCTTGCGCGCCCTGCTTCATGGCTTCGACCGCCATGTCGATGGTTCCCTGCGCCGTGATCAGGATCACCGGCCGTCCGGCGTCGCCCGTTTTGAGTGTTTGGATCATCTCCAGGCCCGACCGCCCCGGCATCACCACGTCCGACACCACAATGGCCGGATGGGCTTCCTTCACGAGCCGCTCCGCCTCGTCACCGTCGGCCGCCAGCAGCGCTTCGTAGCCCCAGCTCCGCAGCCGCGCTTCGAGCACCAGCCGCATCGCCGGTTCGTCATCCACCACGAGGACTTTCAGCGCGTCATGTCCCATTTCGTCTGCTTTCGAGTCCGTTTTCGGTCTCCGAGCATTTCCGGCGGCCGAATCCGCCCAATCATCTGGCTTCTTCCTGCCGGAGCGCTACGGGAATCTCGGGATGGAAGCCCCCGAGCACCTTGCCATGAGAAAATCGCGAGAAGCCGCGAAGAGCCGCTGCCGCCGATTGGATCTCTGCCAATATTGGATCTGTGCCAACTTGCCGGAATGAGAACGTCCGGGGGCGTGTCTTCTCATCCGCACTTCTGGCCCTGGGGTGAAGTCCAGGGAGCGTTCGGTCAAGGTTGCTGCTCGTCGCCGAGGTCCCCGATCACGTCGTGCAGCGCGCGCAGCATATCCACGACGGTAATGATCCCGACCAGTTGGTCGTTTTCGAGAACCGGCAGGCACCCGAGCTTCTGACTGTAGATCAGATGGACGGCATCCGCCAGCTTCGCGTCAGGCGTCGTGTGGACCAGCTTGCGTGTCATCACCTTCGCAATCGGGGTTTCTTCGAAGACCCGGTTGTATTCCTGCGCCGTGAGCGTCACCAGGATCGAAGGAGCAAACCGCCCCACGTCGCGGTCGGTCAGGATGCCCACCAGCCGGCCGCCTTCCAGAATCGGGATGTGCCGCAGTTCGGATCGCCGCATCATCAGCACCGCGTCGAGCAGCGTGCTCTGGACGTCGAGCGTCTGCGGGTCCTGTGTCATGTAGTCCCGCACCTGTGCCTGTGCCACCTGTCTCACATCTCCCATGCCTGGACCTCGCCTAGCATTATACCCCCGAGCTGCGAACCGGCGGAAACCCGGCCTGGCCCGCCCGTGCATCTGCTCGCCTGCCTCCCGCCGCTTTCAACGCGCCACTCCTTTCAGCACGAACAGCACGTTGGCCGGGCGTTCGGCCAGCCGCCTCATGAAGTAGGGAAACCACTCCGCCCCGAACGGAACGTAGACCCGCAGGCGGTACCCCTGCTCGACGATCTGTTGCTGCAAGTCCCGCCGGATGCCGTAGAGCGTCTGGAATTCGAATACGTTTTTCGGCACTCCGAGTTCCTCTGCGAACCGGCGTGTGCCTTCGATCATGCGCGGATCGTGCGTGGCGATGCAATGATCCATGCGGCTCTCGAGCAGCAGGCGCGCCAGGCGCAGGAAATTCTCGTCCACGTCCGCTTTGTGCGGGTACGCGACCGACGCCGGCTCCTGGTACGCTCCCTTGCAGAGCCGCACCGTCGTTTTCTGCTCGATCAGCCGCCGCACGTCCTGTTCGCTGCGGTAGAGGTACGCCTGGATCACCGCGCCCACCGCTGCGTGAGTCTTTCGCAGATCCGCGATCATCGCCAGCGTCCGGTCCGTGTACGCCGAGCCTTCCATGTCCACGCGGACGTGGTTGCCCAGTTCGCCGGCTCGCTCGACCAGCGACCGCAGGTTTTCGCGGCATAGCTCTTCGGAAACGTCCAGACCAAGCTGCGTCAGCTTGACCGAGATCGAGCAGTCCAGCTTTTGCCGCGCGATTTCTTCGAGAATTTCCCGGTAGGCTTCCGTCGCCGCGCGGGCCTGTTCGGGCGTGGCGATGTTCTCTCCCAGGTGGTCGAGCGTCGCCTGCCGGCCGCTCCGGCCCAGCGCGCGAACCGCTTCGATTGCCCCGGAAAGCGTTTCCCCGGCCACGAACTGCCGCGACAGTCTCCGCGCCCCCGGAAGCGCCAGCAGCCACCGTTCCAGTTGCCTCTGTCGCGAGAGATACAGGAAGAAGCTTCGCAGCATATGAAGGACAGTGACGAGTGAATCGTGACAAGTGACGAGCGAAGAAGGAATGGACCAGTGACCACAATCGGAAAGCAGTGACGCACGTCTCTCGTCACTCGTCACTCATCACTTGTCAC
>Ga0326597_10013747_pt1 | contig 10625 bp, 3 predicted proteins | sample RVTome_12_FD_203789 | JGI IMG/M metagenome (GOLD analysis project Ga0326597, IMG submission 203789) | Soil microbial communities from uranium-contaminated site in the Upper Colorado River Basin, Wyoming, United States - RVT100D185 | ecosystem: Environmental > Terrestrial > Soil > Contaminated >... | reverse complement strand
AGCAGCCTGGACGCCGCTACAGCCGAGCAGTTCGCGCGCACGGTCAATCAATTCAGAGGGCGGGTGACCATGCTCTTCATCACCCACCAGCTTCCCAAGGGCCTGCAGGTCGACAGCGTGATCACGTTGGGAGAGAGGGGAACGCGTATGGAGGTGGTGGGTGACGCGAGCAAAGATGCCTAGGTGCGGACGGAGCCCGGTTTTCGCGAAATTGGGGACGGAGCCCGGTTTTCGTGGTCGATAGAAGGCGTTTCTTGAGCTGAGCCCCGTTTGTTATGCCGCGTAGACCTCGACTTAAGGTGGCGGGCGTTCCGCACCACGTGATTCAACGCGGGAACAATCGTTCGCCTTGTTTTTTTGCCGATGAGGATTATCGCTTCTACCTCCTGTGCCTGCAGAGGGGGGCGACGCGCTACCAATGCGCCGTTCACGCCTATGTGCTCATGACCAACCACGTGCACTTGCTCGTGAGCCCGTCCACCGAAGAGGGGCTTTCGCTGATGATGCGGTACGTCGGCAGCCGCTACGTTCAATACGTCAATTATGTCTACAGTCGTACCGGAACATTATGGGAGGGGCGTTTCAGGTCGAACCTCATCGAGAGCGAGCGCTATTTGTTGGCGTGTTACCGCTACATCGAGTTAAACCCAGTCCGCGCGCGCATCGTGGAAAGCCCGGCGAAGTATCCATGGTCGAGTTACGGCTACCACGCTGAGGGTCGCGAGAACAAGGTGGTCCAGGACCACCCGATCTATGTTGCGCTGGGGAGGACTCCGCACGAGCGACAGCGGGCATACCGCAAGCTTTTCCGGCAGCCCGTGGACGACATGGAACTCGACGAATTCAGGGCGTCGGTGAATGGGGACTTAGTGCTGGGCGGGGATCGCTTCAAGGACGCAATCGAACGAGTGATCGCGCGTCGCGTCCGACCGTCGAGGGGCGGGCGGCCCAGGAAAGCGGACGGACGGCGCGCGGTGACTTGAGAGCAATGTTCGGCCTTCGGGACACATGATCGTGAAGACAGGACAACGCGCTTCGGCCTCTTGGCAAGAGGAATCGAAAGCAGCGCCCAAAACCAGGTTCCGTCCGCATTGACGCCATACGTCACCTTTTATATTGTCGGTAATAGAGTGAGGCTCAAGATGCGAATGACCATCCATTTATTGGCAGTTCTTGCCCTAAGTTTCTTGCCGGGTACTTGTTTGGCTCAAGAGTCAATGCCAGTACGAAAAAGCGGTTTGTGGGAATTGACTGAAACGTCAAGCTATTTTCCTGGTGTATCGACGAGGTCAGCGTATTGCATTGACAGTAAGCTTGACCGCTTAGACTTGGAAATGCGCGACATTGGTGGTGCTTGTGCGGCAGCCGTAGTACGAGTGCAAAAAGGAAAACTTGAGATGGAAAAAGAATGCCAAATTGGCAACTCAAAGACGAAGGCAACGGCTGTAATTCGCGGTGATCTTTCCCGCGCGTATGAGGCAGATTTTCTGACTCGCGTATCTCCCCCGCATCAGGGCACTGCGGAGTTGAGAGGCAAAGTCAAAGCGAGGTACTTGGGTAATTGTAAGCCGGGACAAAGAGCCGGTGACCTTATTGCTGACAACGGCAATCGGATGAATATGATCGACGTAAGAAACCCTGGGCCGCCTCCAATCGTCAAGTAAGATTGCAGGAGGGCATAGCATCAGGCAACTCGGCGTTTGCCGTATGTTGGAAAGTGAGATCAATATCCGGGCTACCTCAACCTGACTCCTTAACCACTTAAGGGGGGGTGTGATTGAAAGGCGAACACGGTGACGGGGATCGGGACCTTTATCGTTGTCTGTTACAGCACGCTGATACTTGCGGCCGTAGCATTGTGCTACTTCCTCATGCGCGGTTGGCGGTGGAAGTGGGTGGCCATTGCGCCCATGCTGCTCGGCGTGGGATGGCTCGCCTACGCACCTAATGCCGAAGAGCGCGATATCAAGACCAGATTCGCCGAACTATGCAAGGACGCCGGGGTGAAGATCGTGCGGAAAGTGGAGGTGGACGGGTTTTATGACGATACGATCCCGAACGGTCTTGAGGTGGTCAGTCCACAAGGTGCAGCGGTCTACGAGAAGCAAGGTTTTCGGTTCTACGAATATCGATTTAGTCGCAATGCCTATGGCAAGCAAATCTTGAATCCTGAACTTCGGGTCGTGCGTTATGAGAAAGAGCGCGATAAATGGACTGGCACCTTGCTCAAAGAACCTCTCGCACGCTACCACTTTACGCGACTGCGCTACGGTGAAGCGGTGGGATACAAGATTTCAGCAACTGAGTACGCCATCATCGACTCACAGACTGGGGAGACGGTCGCGCGTGAAATCAAGTACACCAGTTGGCCAAACCAGGTCGATCTGTGGTGGATGTCAATGTTGGGTAATCCGGCTCGAGTTTGTCCGGTGAACAGACCGAAGCGACTAACAGACGACGTCTTCATTGCTATGAAAAAGAAAGGGTAGTTCATGGCTACGATACTCGACTATTACAGGTATGCGAGGCTGGCTGCAGCTTCGTATGTGGATCTCGGGCCGGCGGAGTTGACCCAGGTAAACGGAGCTACCTTTGCGGAAGCCGCAGCGGCGGATGACCAACGTCGTTTACCATTGCCGTTAGCAAATTATTTCTTTAACCCGAACTTTACAGCATACGGGCCGCCCCAAACCTGGACAGTCAACTATTACCAACCGAACGACCCCGTAACAGGATTTGCCGCCACGCTGTTCCAACAGGGCACTGAAAAAGTACTTGCGCTCCGCGGCACCGAACCCGATGCTCAAAGGGGCGTCGATCTTTTCCAAGCGGATCTCGCAGGTATCGGCCTACTCGGTATGGCGTTTACTCAGGCCGTATCGATGGTCAACCTGATTCTTCGTTTGGCAGCGCGCGAGAATTCGCAGGTTTTCCAGCTGCGCATTGTGACATCGTTAACATCGATTTCGGCAAACAGCGTTGCGGCTATTGGCTTGCCGGATTCAGAAGGGAACCCTACGACCGTTTACATAGACCTTCAAGCCTCGCAGGATGGCGTCGGCCTCGGACTGATAAGTGCTGCGGCCGGCGAAAGGGTCACCGTAACCGGACATAGCCTCGGAGGACATCTCGCAGTTCTTGCCGCAAGGTTGTTTCCCACCTTGATCAACCCCGACGCGTTTGTCTTCAATTCGCCGGGCTTCGACCCGACGGCGGCGAATTTCATTCCAGTATTGCCAACCCTCATGAGGGATAGGCTGGTCCCGGCGATGGGGCCAGAAATAAACAATCTCAACTCCTCAGCACATCAGTTGACCGACGAGCTGGTAGATCTTTTCAGGACCGCCCTCGGCCAGGAATCACTGCTTTCGCAGGCCGGTAGCGATTTCAGTGGCTTGAACATTTTCAATCTCGAAAGCGAAGACGTTGCGCCCGGGAACGATATCAGCTTGATCTCCAGTGTCATCACGGGACAGCAAGTCCTTGGTCAAGAGATTTTCGTCACCACGGAGCCCAACAGCCACGTCATCGAGCCGTTTATGGATTCGCTCGCGCTGCATGCGCTGCTCTACAGCATGAACAATTCGTTGACGCTGAGCGATACCAGCAAGCTCATCGAGTCAGCATCGGCTCAGCCGCGCGACAGTGAGGAAAAACTGACGGAATCCTTGTTCAAGGTGCTTCTCAAGGGGCAGACTTTTTCCAATGGCAGTGGAGGGCTAGTCGATAGTTTGCCAATCTCGGATGCAATTCTGCCGCAGGAAAATAGGGGTTCGGTAATCGCTCCGCTTATCGGGAGAGGTGACATTGCCGCACGCGCGGCGTTCCATGATGCGGTGCTCAGAATCGGACAAGCAGTCACGAGCAAGCCTGAGTTACAGCTTTTTTCTCTGGTAAGTATTTCGGCGTTAGATCTTTCGAACATTTCCCAAGGCTCAGAAGCGCTTGGTTACCGCTACGCGCTTCGAGAACTGAATTCGTTTGTGATCTTGGGCGACAACTCGATATATGGCCCGCACAACGCGAGCGGCGAACTTAATTTCTACGATCCAGCCAGTCGGACGGGCAGTCTAAGCGTCCAGTGGATCGCCGACCGGGCGGAGTTCCTGACGAGGGAAAATCAGTACTTTGTTGCTGACGGACAGACAGTTCTTCGTGACATCCGAAATGAAAACGTGGTGTTTGAGAATCGGACGAGCAGAGGTGTAACCGACTTGAGTCTTACCGTAGTGGGAAATCTCGCGGCCAGTGGCAACAGTGGTGCAGCAGCCAATCCCGTGAAGGTCTTGTTCGGAAACACAACCAGTGATGTGCTGACGGGGGGCATCCTTTCTGATCGTCTATATGGTGACGCGGGTACCGATTGGCTAGACGGCAAGGGAGGCAGTGATTACTTAGAAGGTGGATCAGGGCTGGACCTCTATAACTACAGCGCCTTCAGCGGACTGCTGTCCGGAAACGACGGGGCGGATGTCATACAGGACACCGATGGTAAGGGGATGGTGCGCTATGTCTTCCGCGACGGCACGTTTGCCAATCCGGAGGGCACCGTAATCGTCGATGCGAGTGTGCGAGTCTCCGGCCTTCAGTGGAACAGCGCGGACGGCAGGTTTACCTACACCCGGAGCCAGGAGGATCTGGTCATCACGGTTAATACGCCAGCGGGAGGCAGTCTCACGCTTAAGAACTTCAAGGACGGCGACTTCGGCATCCGCTTATGGGAAGCGCGCCCCACGGTCCAAACCGCATCCACGATCTCGGGCGATCTTAAGCCCCAGGACTTCGATCCGGCGACGCCCGGCGTGCAAACACAGACCGATGGACTCGGCAACGTCATCGTCACCGCCGAAGTGGAGGTTGACCGGGACGATTTTCTTTTCGGGAGCCGGCCGGAGGTAGCCGTCGATGTCACTGTGTCCGGCGAGAAGGTCGAGGCCGGTGGAGGGCATGACCAGATTTTCTCGGACCGCCCACGAGGTGAGGCGGATAACGGGCTCGGTGACGCCGACTGGATCCTCGCCGGGGCGGGCCAAGACGTGATCGAGACCGGGGCCGGCAACGATCTCATCGAGGCCGGTCCCGATGGCGTGCTGGACGGCCAAGCGGGTGGGGACATCGCCGATGGCGGGGCGGGCAACGATGAAATCTATGCCGAAGCGAAGATCGCGTTGGCGGGCGCTCTGCGCGCCGTTGACTCGGCCACACCGAGCGGTCTGAAGGGCGATCTACTTTCGGGAGCCGCGGGGGACGACTGGATCATTGGCGACCGGGCCAACGACCTCTTACTAGGCGGGAATGATCAGGACTTGCTTGTAGGCGGTGCCGGAGACGACAACATCTGGGGCGATGCCAACCTGATTGCCTACACACGCGGCTGGCAGGTCGAGAGGACCGTCACTATAGAGGAGGCCCGGAAGGTCTACACAGCTCGCGTGTCGGGTGCGACGGTCGCCGATGGCGCGACCGGCGCCCCTGATGTCATCTATGGGGGCGGAGGCGCGGACTGGATGTTCGCCGACACTGGGGATGATTTCATTGATGGCGGCACCGGTGACGACGTGGCGTTCGGAGACGCCGGTTCTGACATCCTCATTGGAGGCGCGGGCACTGACGTGCTCGTCGGAGATAACCCTGGCGTTGTCGCCGCGGCTGAGGAAGGGGGAGATTACCTCGACGGAGGCGCGGGCGATGATGAGCTCTTTGGCAACGGCGGGGGTGACATCCTGATCGGCGGCCCCGGCAGCGACCTCCTCAACGGCGGGCCCGGCAGGGATATCTACGTCTTCAATAAGGGAGACGGCAGCGACATCGTAGTCGATACGCTGTTCGGAATCGACCACCCGGAAGCGGGCATATTGGTGCTGGGGGAGGGATTTTCCAAAGGAGACATCAAGTTCCGTCTGGGCAGCTTGCTGGTGGATTTAGGCCCAGTGGATCCGTCCGATCCGAATTCAGATCGCGACCAGATTCGTTTTGAGGGCTTTGATCAATTTGATCCGCTCACGACGCCAGTTCTCGGTGAAATCCGCTTTGCTGACGGCGAGAGCATGACCTATGAGGACATCCTCGCGCAGGGGTTCGACGTTGACGGCACCGAGGAGGATGACGACGACCACGATGCCGAGCATCCGATGCTCATCGGCACCGCCGTTACGGACCGTATCAGCGGCTTTGGCGGGAACGACATTCTGCTGGCCGCGGCTGGCGACGACATCCTGGACGGCGGCGCAGGTGAGGACCACCTTCAAGGTGGGGAAGGTAATGACGTCCTTATCGGCGGAGAGGGCGTTGACGTGCTCCAAGGCGAGGCAGGTGCAGACACCTATCTCGCTGATTTCGACGACATCATCAATGACGACTCGGGCGGCGATCTCATCAATCTCGATGTCGCCTCGGTCCAAGACGTGATCGTCTCCCGTGCTTTGGTCGAAGGGGGAGCGGCGGTCATTATTTCGCGCGCGGCGGATGCCGACTCCACTCGCGCGACGCGGGGGCTGACGCTTCTTGGAGACATCACCACGCAAAACGTGCGCTTCGATTTCTCGGGCGAAGAGCTATCGAGCGAGGCCTTTTTCAATCTCGCTTTCACCGACCCGCTTCAGCTCTTAGGCACCGCGGGCGACGACGTGCTCCGCGGCTTCGGCGGCGCGGATCATCTGGTCGGGCTCGAGGGGAGCGACCAGCTTTTCGGCGGCGCCGGTGATGACACATTGGAAGGCGAGGTGGGCGATGATCGGCTGGACGGGGGCGCCGGGGCCGACAGGCTCGTTGGCGGCCAGGGTGCGGATGTCTACCTCATCGGGCCGGGGACGGGGCGCGACACCGTCGTCGACGGGGGTGATTCCTTATCAACTGATGCGCTGGATTTCTCCGCCGGGATCGCGGCCGAGGCGGTTACTTTCGCTCGACTGGCGAATGGCGATCTCACGGTGACCGTCGATGAAGTCGATGAGATCACGATCACCGGTCACTACACCAATTCCGCAAACCGCATCGAGGAGTTTCGATTTGCCGATGGTCGGATCGTCACCGCGGGCGAGCTCGAAACTCTGACCGTATCGCCGATTACGGGAAGCGCAGGTGACGACGAATTGATTGGTGGCCCGTTTGACGAAGTGCTTATGGGTCTGGCTGGTGCGGATACGCTCGACGGCAAGGGGGGAAACGACGTCCTGCAAGGCGGCGACGGAGAAGATATTTACGTCCTTGACTACGGCATGGGCCAGGACACAGCGATGGATAGCGGTGTCAACATCATCGCGCTGCGCTCGGAATTGATAGCCGCTGACCTCGCCGCGAACCGGCGCGGACCTGATCTTCTCGTTTCAATCCGCGGGAGCGAAGAGGGGCTCACGCTCGCGGATTACTTCGTCACGCCGCAATTCTGGCGTTGCCGCGACGTTGCGGGCGTGGAAGTGACGATCGAGGATGTTATCGCCGCCACAGAGGCCCGTGCGCAGCAGGGGGCGGCCGCGTTGAGGGATGACTACATCGCGGGGCTGAATGCTCAAGCGTCTCGAGAGTTGGTTGCACAAGGATTTGTCGCAGAAGGCCAAGGCGCGTTCAGCCGCACGCTGGCCGTACCCTTCAGCGCGGACTATATCGCCGGCGCACAGTACCGCACTATCGTGTTCAGGTCCACGACCGGGGAAATTACCAGCACTCGCTCAGAGACGTTTCCGATGGACGCTTGGAACTATAACGCAAGCGGGAGCCTCGTTCGCAGCTTGGCGCAAATTCAGAACCAGATGATTTTTGGTGATTCGGCCCTTATCTTCGCGCCGACCGCGACGCGATTTCAGACAAGCAGCAGCGACTTTGATTGGGTGGGACTCGACTGGACGGTGACCTCACACGGGTCAGTCACTCATGACTTCCGTACCAATATCCAACCCCGGTTCGGGCCCCCGTTTGACCCGGTGACCGGGGATCCAACCTTCCTGGGCACGATCGAGACACACGATGAGTTCCTTTTTCAGCATAACTTTGCGCGCGGCGAAATCGGCCCGGTGCCGGACGGCGTGCCGCTGGGGTTTCCTCACTTTCGCCAGCTCTTTCCAAGGATCGCATTTGCCTCGATCACGGAAGAGAGCATCACCCAGATCTTCTATGAGGTGATCGGCGGCGCAGGCGACAACACGATCATTGGCGGTGACATCGTTCAGGCAGAAGCGGGAAACGACACCGTGGACAGTTTCGGGTTTATAGATGGAGGGCCCGGCAACGACACGCTATTGAACGGTCGCCTCATGTTCGGGGGCGCAGGCGACGATCAGTTGACCGGCGGCTTCGGGGCGAACCGCTTCTGGCTGTCGACGGACGGAAACGGTACGGATGCAATCCGTGACGTGGATGGCATGGGTGTTACCGATTTCGCTGAGCTCTACTACCGGTCAATCGGCGTGCCAGAAGAGGTCCTCTCTCTTATCGTCGACGAAGAGGGCGGCCCAAGCCTCGACGACATCATCGAGCAGTTCGGCCTTCCTGATCTCCCGCGGCCGGGCGACCTCGCCGCGATTGAACCGGTTTTTGCGGCCAATGATTTTCCCGTGGACGTCGTGGAATTCGGGGCAGGCGTGGGCCTAGCCGATCTATCCTTTGCCTGGAACGTCGAACGGGCGGCACTGGAGATTTCATGGGCGGGGGGCACGGCGCAGATCGCGTTTCCGGTCAGCAATTCCCAATATGGCTACGGCGTCGAGCGCTTTTCCTTCGCCGATGGCACGGCGCTTAGCATGAACGCGTTGCTCGCCTTCGCGCCCCCCAAGCCGGTGCTGCCCATCCTCGGCACTGCGGATTCGGACTTCATTGAGGGTTCGCGCTTTGCCGATTTGGTTCGCGGCCTGGACGGTGACGATTCGATTCACGCGGGGCTGGGCAACGACGTGCTGGACGGTGGTGCGGGCTTCGATTTCCTCGATGGCGATGACGGAGACGATTTGCTCGAGGGCGGCGCGGACAATGACGCCCTTGGTGGCGGCGATGGAATCGATGTGCTGGATGGGGGTACGGGTAATGATGACCTCGCTGGCGGCGAGGGAGACGATGTCTATCTCTTGAGTCCGGGTGCGGGAAACGACCTCATTTTCGAATTCGATTTGACCCCGGGCAACGTGGATACAGTGCGGTTTGGCGCAGGTATCGACCCGCAGACCGTGACGGCAACGTACGACGGGTTCGATAGCTTTGTTCTCGAGTACACGGGAGACGGCGATACGCTGTTCCTCGGCGAGGCTGCGACCAACGCCGCGGCTGTCGTCGAGCGCTTCGAGTTCGCCGATGGCACGGTGTGGGACTGGCTAACGGTGGAAAGGTTGGCGGGCTTTATCGTTGGGACCGAAGCCGCTGATGTTCTGGCGGGCGGGGCGGGCACCGACACGATCCGTGGCTTGGGTGGAGACGACGAGATCTCCGCTGAAGGCGGCGACGATCGTATATTTGGTGGCGCTGGCAACGATACCTACGTGTTCAACCTCGGGGATGGTGTGGACACGATCATTGAAGCCGATGGGTTCGACACGCTTTCTTTTGGCGCCGGAATCACGTCCGAGATGGTGACTCTGGGAGTGGGGTCGCTCCTGATCCGCGTGGGCGAAAACGGCGATGGAATCCACATCGAGGGATTCGACCCAGGGGACGCGCTCGGCTCGCCTGTCATCGAGCTGTTTCAGTTCGCGGACGGCCTCAGCATTACGTACGGCGAGCTGCTCACGCGCGGGTTCGACATTATTGGGACTGAAAATAGCGACTGGCTCTCGGGCACCAACTTGGAGGACCGCATTGATGGCCTCGCCGGCAGCGATGACCTCCAGGGAGGGCGCGCCAACGACATCCTGAAAGGCGGCGATGGGGCGGACACTCTCTTGGATGGGCAGGAAAACAACCTCCTCGATGGCGGTGCAGGCGATGACGCCATCTTCGCGTACGGAATGCCCATTTTCGCGGATGGCGGCAACAACTTCGTCATCGGCGGCACGGGCAATGACTGGATCTATTCCTATGCGACCAAGAACGTCATTGCATTTAACACGGGCGACGGCCAGGACACGGTTTACGCTGTCACTGCGCTTGCGCTGTCGCTGGGCGGGGGCATCGCGCCTTCTGCACTTTCATTGAGCCAGGACGGAGCCGACCTGGTACTCGCGATCGGCGCAAGCGACTCGATCCGGCTGACCCGCCAGTTCGAGGCCAATCCGCAAGCGTGGCCGGCGATTACGCTCCAGCTGTTTGGGTCGGTGCACCTCTACGACTTCAATGCTGTGATCGCGGATTTCCAAGCGGCAATCGCGACGAATCCATCGCTCGTTAATTTCCCCCTCGATGGTGTCTTGCAGAGCCACCAAACGAGCGTCAGCGAAACGGATGCCTACGGCGGGGCGCTAGCCTATCAGTACGGGACCACGGGTAATGTGAGTGTGCTGAGCGACGCGGCGATCAGCCAGTTTCTTGCCGACATTGGATTCGGGACAGCGACGCAAAGCATCGCGATACCCGGCATCGGCAATCAGGCGCCGGTCCTCAGTGTTCTCATCGTGGATCAGAGCGCACAGGAGGACGAGGGCTTCAGCTTTGCCATACCTGCCGAAACATTTACGGACGCGGACGCTGGGGACACACTTGCCTAT
>Ga0326597_10013746_pt1 | contig 10625 bp, 10 predicted proteins | sample RVTome_12_FD_203789 | JGI IMG/M metagenome (GOLD analysis project Ga0326597, IMG submission 203789) | Soil microbial communities from uranium-contaminated site in the Upper Colorado River Basin, Wyoming, United States - RVT100D185 | ecosystem: Environmental > Terrestrial > Soil > Contaminated >... | reverse complement strand
GCGCGTTTCGACGACCGCGTGACCGGGAAGATCAGCGAGTTCGCGCCGCACGCCAAGATCATCCACATCGACATCGATCCCACCTCGATCCAGAAGAACGTGCCGGTCGACATCCCGATCGTGGGCGACGTGAAGGACGTATTGCAGAAGATGATCAGGCTGGTGAAGGGGAAGAAAGAGGCGGCCGCGTACCGGGGAAAAACCGCCGCGTGGCGCGGACAGATCGCCTCGTGGGCGAAGACCCACCCGCTGACGTACAAGCCGTCGAAAGGGAAGATCAAGCCGCAATACGTGGTGGAGCAGATCCACAAGCTCACGAAGGGGAAGGCGATCGTCGCCACGGAGGTCGGCCAGAACCAGATGTGGGCCGCCCAGTTCTACACCTATGACCAGCCGCGCACCTTCCTCTCCTCGGGGGGGTTGGGGACGATGGGATACGGGCTCCCGGCGGCGATCGGCGCGCAGGTGGCGATGCCGGGACGCCTCGTCGTCGACATCGCGGGGGACGGCAGCATCCAGATGAACATCCAGGAGCTGGCCACGGCCGTGCAGTACCGCATCCCGGTGAAGGTCGTGATCCTCAACAACGGGACGCTGGGGATGGTCCGCCAGTGGCAGGAGCTCTTCTTCGCCGGGAACTATTCGCAGACATGCCTCCCCCGGATCCCCGACTTCGTGAAGCTGGCGGAGGCGTACGGGGCGAGGGGGTTCCGCGCGACGAAGCCGGAAGAGGTCCCCGGGGTACTCCGCAAGGGATTCGCCGCCGACGGGCCGGTGCTGATCGACGTGATCACGGATCCCGAAGAGATGGTCTACCCGATGGTCCCCGCGGGTGCGGGGCTGACCGAGATGCTGCTGGTGTGACTCCCGACGGCCGCGGAAGGAGAGGATAGCGATGCGCCACACGATTTCCGTCCTGGTGGAGAACGAATTCGGGGTATTGAGCCGCGTCTCCGGGCTCTTCTCGGGCCGCGGGTTCAACATCGAATCGCTCTGCGTGGCAGAGACGATCGAGCCGAAGGTCTCCCGGATGACGATCGTGACCAGCGGGAACGACCAGATCATCGAGCAGATCCTGAAGCAGCTGAACAAGCTCGTCCCGGTCCTGAAGGTGATCGATTTCACGGGCGTGGAAACGGTCGACCGGGAACTGGTGCTCGTCAAGGTGAACGCCGAGGGGGACGGGAAGCAGGAGGTGCTGCGGCTGGTCGACATCTTCCGCGCCCGGATCGTCGATGTCGCGCCGCGCTGCTACACGATCGAGATGACGGGAGGCGAGGGGAAGGTGATGGCCTTCCTGCAGATGCTCCGGCCCATGGGCATCCGCGAAGTCGTCCGGACCGGCAAGATCGCCATCTCCCGCGGGATGTAGGGGCGCGGGAGCGGACGGATATTTCGCAGAACGAGGAAATGGAGGATCAGGGGATGGTGACGATCTACCGCGAACAGGACGCCAAGGTGGAGCTGCTCAAGGGGAAGACGATCGCGATCCTGGGGTACGGCAGCCAGGGGCACGCGCACGCGAACAACCTGAAGGAGAGCGGCATGACCGTGGTCGTGGGACTGCGCGCCGGCGGCTCATCGTGGGGGAAGGCGAAGGCGGCGGGGTTCGAGGTGCTGGACGTCCCGTCGGCGGTGAAGAAGTCCGACATCGTCATGGTGCTCCTGCCCGACGAACTGCAGGGGGGGGTCTACCGGAACGAGGTGGCGCAGAACCTCAAGCAGGGGGCGTCGCTCATGTTCGCGCACGGCTTCAACATCCACTTCGGTCAGATCGTTCCCCGGGCCGACGTCAACGTCTTCATGGTCGCCCCGAAGGGGCCCGGACACCTGGTCCGCTCCCAGTACGTGAAGGGGGAAGGGGTGCCGGCCCTGATCGCCGTCCACCAGGATCCGTCCGGGAATAGCCGGGACCTCGCGCTGGCGTACGCGGCGGGGATCGGCGCCGCGCGGGCCGGGGTGATCGAGACGTCCTTCCGCGAGGAGACCGAGACGGACCTGTTCGGAGAGCAGGCCGTTCTGTGCGGCGGGGCCACGGCGCTGGTGCTGGCGGGATATGAAACGCTGGTGGAGGCCGGGTATGCTCCCGAGATGGCGTATTTCGAGTGCCTGCACGAGCTCAAACTGATCGTCGACCTCATTTACGAGGGCGGGATCTCGAACATGCGCTATTCGATCAGCAACACGGCCCAGTACGGCGACCTGACGCGCGGCCCCCGGGTGGTCAGCCCCGAGACGAAGCGGGAGATGAAGCGGATCCTCGAGGAGATCCAGAGCGGCGCCTTCGCAAAGGAGTGGATGCTGGAGAACCAGGCCAACCGCCCGGTGTTCAACGCCCTCACGCGCCGCGGCGAGGAACACCCGATCGAGGAGGTCGGCCGCAGGCTTCGGGCGTTGATGCCGTGGATGTCGAAAGGGCGCCTGGTCGACAAGACGAAGAATTGAGCGGAACGAAGGGGCCGATGTTCGCGCCGGAGGGGTGGCCCTTCATCCTCGGGGGAGCGGCGTTCGCGGTCGCCGTGGGACTCCTTTGGCCGAGAGGGATCCCGCTTGCCGCACTCGGGATACTACTATCCCTGTTTTCGCTCTGGTTCTTCCGCAACCCCGACCGGACGCCGCCTTCCGGCACGGGGATCGTCGTATCTCCCGCCGATGGTAGAATCGTTTTTGCGGGGGAGTCCCCGCCGGGGCGGTACGCTTTGGTGCCCGGCAAGAGGGTGAGCATCTTCATGTCCCCCTTCGATGTCCACGTGAACCGGGCTCCCGTGACGGGGCGGGTGGCGTCGGTCCGGTACCGCAAGGGGACGTTCCACGTGGCGAGCGTCGACAAGGCATCGCTCATGAATGAGCAGAACGGCGTGGCGATCGTCACGCCCGGGGGGCGCACGGTGACGTACGTCCAGATCGCGGGGATGATCGCCCGCCGGATCGCGTGCGACCTCAAGGAAGGGGATGCGGTGCTCCAGGGCCAGCGAGTGGGGATGATCCGTTTCGGCTCCCGGGTCGACCTGTACCTTCCGGCGGAGGTGCGGCTGTCGGTCGCTTCCGGGGACAGGGTCCGCGCCGGCGAGACGGTGGTCGGGGCCTTCCCGTGAGGCGCGGGAGGTGGCGGGACAGGGACAGCCTGCGGCGGGGGGTCTACGTCCTTCCGAACCTCGTCACGTCGGGTTCCCTCTTCGCCGGGTTCCATTCGATCGCGTCCACGTATAACGGTAACTTCGAGAAGGCGGCGATCGGGATCATCGTCGGGGCGGTCCTCGACGGCCTGGACGGCCGCGTCGCCCGCATGACGCAAACCACCACGCGGTTCGGCGTCGAGTACGACTCCCTGGCCGATCTTGTGACCTTCGGCGTCGCCCCGGCGTTCCTCGTCTATGGGTGGGCCCTCTCCGCGTTTGGAAGGTGGGGGTGGCTGGCGGCGTTCCTCTTCCTCATCTGCGGTGCGCTGCGACTCGCGCGCTTCAATGTCCAGATCAACACGGTGGAAAAGGAGAAGTTCAACGGGTTGCCCATCCCGGCGGCGGCGATCTTCGTCGCCTCCATGATCCTGCTCTTCTACTACATGGGCGGATCGGGAGGCTTCAAGCACTTCGCCGTCCTCCTGGCGATCTACGTTCTCGCCTTCCTCATGGTGAGCACCGTAAAATTCAACTCCTTCAAGGACCTGGAGCCGTTCCGGCGGCGCCCCTTCAACACCCTGGTGGTGTTCGTCTTCCTCGCGCTGCTGCTGGCCGCGGAGCCGCAGGTGATGATCTTCGTCTTCGCCACCGTGTACGTCCTCTCCGGGCCGGTGGGCGAAGTGGTCGAATCGATCCGCCGCCGCCGGAAAAAGCACGCGGAAAGGGAGAAGGCGGCCCATGGGCATGACGCTCACTGAAAAAATCCTCGCCAGGCACGCCGGGAAGAAGGGGGTCGCGCCGGGAGAGCTGATCCTGGCGAAGGTCGACCTCGCTCTCGGCAACGACGTCACCAGTCCGATCGCGATCCAGGCGTTCCGATCGCTGGGGGCCGCGGCGGTGTTCGACCGCGATCGGATCGCCCTTGTGCCGGACCATTTCGTGCCGAACAAGGACATCAAGAGCGCCGAACAGGTCAAGACGATGCGCGAGTTCGCGAAGGAATTCGGCGTCACGAACTACTTCGAGGTCGGCCGGATGGGGATCGAGCACGTCCTGCTCCCGGACGAGGGGCTGGTCGTCCCCGGAGACCTCGTGATCGGCGCGGACAGCCACACCTGCACCTACGGCGCCCTGTGCGCCTTCTCCACCGGAGTGGGGAGCACCGACCTTGCCGCGGCGATGTTCTCGGGGGAGGTATGGCTGAAGGTCCCCGAAACGCTCCGGATCGTCCTTTCGGGCCGCCCCGCGAAGTGGGTCGAGGGAAAGGACGTGATCCTGCATGTCATCGGCGAGATCGGGGTGGACGGCGCGCTCTACCGGGCGATGGAATACGCGGGGGACGGGATCGCGCACCTCTCGATGGCGTGGCGCTTCACCATGGCGAACATGGCGATCGAGGCGGGGGCGAAAAACGGGATCTTCCCGTTCGACGCGGCGACGAAGGCGTACGCCGACGAAAGGGCGAAGCGGAAGTACGAGGTCGTGACGGCCGATCCCGACGCACGGTACGCGGACGAGATCTCCGTCGACCTGTCCGCGCTCGAGCCGGTGGTCGCGTTCCCGCACCTGCCGGAGAACACGAGGCCGCTGTCGAAGGTGGGGAACGTCCCGATCGACCAGGCCGTGGTGGGGTCGTGCACCAACGGGCGAATCGAGGACCTGCGCAGCGCCGCGGCGGTGATCCGGGGGCGGAAGGTCCACGACGGCGTGCGGATGCTCGTTTTTCCCGCCACCCAGGAGATCTACCTGCAGGCGATGCGGGAGGGCCTGATGGAGGCGTTCGTCACGGCGGGGGCGGCCTTCTCCACCCCCACCTGCGGGCCGTGCCTCGGCGGCCACATGGGGATCCTCGCTGCGGGGGAGCGGGCGATCTCGACGACGAACCGGAACTTCGTCGGCCGGATGGGACACCCCGGGAGCGAGGTGTACCTTTCCAACCCCGCCGTGGCCGCGGCCTCCGCGGTGCTGGGGAGGATCGGAGGACCGGATGAGCTGCCGTGAGCGCGGGAGTCGGGAACGGATGACATGGAGATGAAGGGCAAGGCGTGGAAATACGGGGACAACGTCGACACGGACGTCATCATTCCCGCGCGGTACCTGAACACCTCCGACCCGGCGGAGCTCGCCCGGCACTGCATGGAGGACATCGACGCCTCGTTCGCGACGAAGGTGGCCCCGGGCGACTTCATCGTCGCGGGGAGGAACTTCGGGTGCGGCTCCTCGCGGGAGCACGCCCCGATCGCGATCAAGGCCTCCGGCGCGTCGGCGGTCATCGCCCGCTCGTTCGCCCGGATCTTCTACCGGAACGCCTTCAACATGGGGCTGCCGATCTTCGAGGCTCCCGACGCGGTGGACGAGATCGACGCCGGAGACCGCCTCGCCGTCGACCTGGAGCGCGGATCCCTGCGGAACGAGACGAAGGGGAAGGAGTACCGTTTCACCCCGATCCCCCCGTTCATGCGGGAGCTGGTGGCCGCCGGAGGGTTGCTGAACTACATCTCGAAAAGGAAGAAGGGGGCTTGATGGCCGGGAGGAAGATCTGCGTGTTCCCGGGCGACGGGATCGGTCCGGAGGTCGTCCGGGAGGCCTTGTCCGTCCTGCGGATCATCGAGCAGGCGGCGGGGAAGCGGCTGTTCGAGACGGAGGAGGAGCTGCTGGGCGGCGCTTCGTACGATGTCCACGGCGTCCCGATGACCCCGAAGGCGCTCGCGCTGGCGAAGGCGTCCGACGCGGTGCTCCTCGGAGCGGTCGGGGGACCGAAATGGGATCCTCTCCCGTTCGCCGTTCGCCCCGAGCGGGCGCTCCTCGGGCTGCGCAAGGAGCTGGGGCTGTTCGCGAACCTTCGCCCCGCGGTCGTGTTCGCCCCGCTGCTCGACGCCTCCCCGCTGCGCCGGGAGCTGGTCGAGGGGATCGACCTGATGGTGGTGCGCGAGCTGACCGGCGGGATCTACTTCGGGGAGCCTCGAGGCGTGTCGTTCATCAACGGCGTGGAGACGGGGATCAACACGGAGATCTACACCCGGCCCGAGATCGAGCGGGTTGCCCGCGTCGCGTTCGAGCTGGCCCGCAAGCGCTCCCGGCGGGTCACCTCGGTGGACAAGTCGAACGTCCTCGAGGCGACGGAACTGTGGCGCAAGGTGGTGTCCGAGGTGGGCGCGAAGGAGTACCCCGACGTGGCGCTCTCGCACATGCTGGTCGACAACTGCGCGATGCAGCTCATCCGCAACCCGCGGCAGTTCGACGTGGTGGTAACGACGAACCTCTTCGGCGACATCCTCACCGACGAGGCGTCGATGATCACCGGGTCGATCGGGATGCTGCCGTCCGCCTCCATCGGAGGGAGCGTGGGGATGTACGAGCCGATCCACGGCAGCGCCCCCGACATCGCGGGGAAGGGGGTCGCCAATCCGCTGGCGGCGATACTTTCCGTCGCGATGATGCTAAAATACTCGATTGACATGCCCGCGGAGGCCGCCCGGATCGAGAGGGCGGTGGAACGGGTCCTCGCCGACGGGTACCGGACGGGCGACATCCACCGCGAGGGCGAGGGGAAAAAGGTCGGAACGGCCGAGATGGGCGACCGGGTCCGGGATGCCGTCCTGAACCAATACCGGAAGAGGTGACGCGATGAGCGGCAAGCGGTTCAACGTGGCCGTCGCCGGCGCGACCGGCGCGGTGGGTGAAGTCTTCCTGCGGATCCTGGCGGAGCGGAAGTTCCCGATCCGGAACATCCGCCTCCTGGCCTCCGAACGGTCGGTGGGCAAGAAACTCATGTTCGCGGGGGGGGAGTTCCCCGTGGAACTTCTGTCCAAGAACGCCTTCAAGGGGATCGACATCGCCCTGTTCTCCGCGGGCGCCTCGCGAAGCAAGGAGTTCGCCGCCGCCGCGTGGGCCTCGGGCGCGGTCGTCGTCGACAACTCCTCCGCGTTCCGGATGGAGCCCGACATCCCCCTGGTGGTCCCCGAGATCAACCCCGATGCGATCGGCCAGTTCAAGCAGCGCGGGATCGTCGCGAATCCGAATTGCACGACGATCATCTCGATCATGCCGCTCAAGCCGCTCCACGATTTCGGCACCTTGAAGCGGGTGGTGGCGTCGTCGTACCAGGCGACCTCGGGGGCGGGGGCCAAGGCGATGGCGGAACTGGTCGCCCAGACCAAGGCGTATGCGAAGGGGGATCCGCTGGAGGTGTCGGCATTCAAGCACCAGATCGCCTTCAACGTCATCCCGCACATCGACGCCTTCCTCGACAACGGCTACACGAAGGAAGAGATGAAGATGACGAACGAGGGGCGCAAGATCATGGGGATCCCGGACCTGCGGGTCACCTGCACCACGGTGCGCGTGCCGGTGCTGACGGCCCACTCGATCTCGATCAACGCCCAGTTCGAGAAGAAGATCACGCGGGAGAAGGCGAGGGAGCTGATCTCCGGGTTCCCCGGCTGCCAGGTGATGGACGACCCGGCGAACAACGTCTACCCGATGCCGCTGTTCGCGGCGGGAAAGGACGACTGCTACGTCGGCCGGATCCGCGAGGACGACAGCGCCGAGAACTGCCTCAATCTCTGGGTGTGCGGCGACCAGCTCCGAAAGGGGGCGGCCCTGAACGCCGTGCAGATCGCCGAGGTCCTCGCGCAGAAGTACCTGCAGCCCGCACGCGTGTAAGCTGCGCGGGTGATCCGCATCGACGCAACGACCGCCGGGAGCGGGGGGGTTCCCTCCGCTCCCGGTTCTCGTTTAAGGGGGAAACGGTGGAAGATCCCGCGCAAAAAGGACCGGTGCGGTGCGTAAAGCTCGCCGTCGCGTACGATGGGTCGGCGTACGCCGGATGGCAGGTCCAGCCGAACGGGCCGACCATCCAGGCGACGGTGGAGGAGGTGCTTGCCCGGATCCTGCAGGAGCCGGTGCGGCTTCGGGCCGCTGGCCGCACCGACGCGGGAGTGCACGCCCGGGAGCAGATCGTCGATTTCGCGGACGCCGGTGTGCGGGACCTCGGGACGATCGTTCACGGCGGGAACGCGCTTCTCCCTCCCGCCATCCGCATCCTCTCCGCTTCCGTCGTGCCCGAGACGTTCGACGCGAGGCGCCACGCGACGGAGAAGGAGTACAGGTATTTCCTGTATCTTTCCCCGGTCGATTCGCCGTTCCTCTCCCGCTACGCATGGCATATCGAGGCGCCGCTGGACCTGGAGGCGGTGCGGGCGGGACTATCGCACCTGGTCGGGGAACACGACTTCAGCTCGTTCCGCGGGCAGGGGTGCACGGCGATATCTCCGGTCCGCACGATCTTCCGGGCGGAGGTAGCGAAGCACGACGTCCCGGGACTGTTCTCCATCGAAGTGGCCGGGGCCGGCTTCCTTCGTCACATGGTGCGCAACATCGTCGGTACGGTGGTGAACGCGGGAAAGGGGAAGCATTCCGCGGATCACGTCGGAGAGATCCTTCGTGCGCGAGACCGGACCGCCGCCGGCGTCAACGCCCCCGCGCGCGGCCTCTTCCTCTGGCGGGTCGCGTACTGACGCCCCGGGAAGGGGAGGCTACTTCGCGGGGAGCGAAAGCGTGAACTCCATCGCCCGTTCGATCCACATCTTGAGGTCCCGTCCCGATGCGAACCCCTCGGGCCCGACGTAGACCATGCCCTTCATCGGTCTTCCCGTGAAATCCATCGGCTTCGCGTGAGGCCGGGACAAGGCCGTTTCGTACCCCTTCGGTCCCACCCGGAGCATGAGGCGGTCGCCGATCACCCCGCAGCACATGTTCCCCCGGACCATGAACGCGATCCCGCCGAACATCCTTTTCTCGACGACGTCCGGCGACTCCGCCAGCGCTGCGCGAACCCTCCCCGCCACCGTTTCGTCAAAGGTCATCCGCCTCTCTCCCCCGCCGCCTCCACGGACCGTCTATGGGGATATAGATGGCGCGGCGCACATCGGGTTTCTTCCGCCTACCCGTCCTCCGGGCTGCGGACAACAAGGCCAGGGCGGTTCAGCACGTGGGTGTAGATCATCGTCGTCTGGACATCGCTGTGTCCGAGCAGCTCCTGCACCGTGCGGATGTCCGCTCCGGACTCAAGCAGGTGGGTGGCGAAGCAGTGCCGCAATGTGTGGCAGCCGACGGGTTTCGCGATGTCCGCCTTGCGCGCCGCATACCGGACGGCACGCTGCAGGGCCGATTCGTGCAGGTGGTGGCGCCGTATTTTCCCAGTGGCCGGTTCGACAAAAAGGCGCGATGCTGGAAAAACGTACTGCCAGGCCCACTCGCGGGGAGCGGCGGGGTATTTGCGTTCGAGGGCGGGCCAGAAGGTCGTCCCGGCGTAGCCGCGTTCCAGGTCCCGGGCGTGAAGCGCTCGCACGTCGGCAAGATGGGCGGCGAGACGCTCCCGCCACCGTTCGGGTAGGACCGTCACCCGGTCTTTTTGTCCTTTTCCGTCCCGTATCGATATCTGACGGCGATCCAGGTCGATGTCCTTCACCCGCAACCGAAGCGCCTCCATGAGCCGTAGGCCGCCGCCGTACAGCAGCGCCGCCGGGAGGCGATACGGAGCTTCAACCGCATCCAGAAGCCGCCGGACCTCTTCCCGGCTCAGGACTACCGGCAGTTTCCGCGGTCGCTTTGACCGCTGGAACTCTCCGAGGTCGCCGAACGGCGTACAAACGACATGTTTGAAGTAGAAGACGAGCGCATTGAGCGCCTGTGCTTGCGTTGACGCCGACATCTGTTCCACCGTGACCAGACGTTCGAGGAACCCACGCACGGATTCGGCATCCTGCCCGATGCCGCCATCACGACAAAATGCCAGGAAGCGGTTCACCCAGAAAACGTACGAATCTTCGGTACGAACCGAATAGCGCCGGCATCGGATCGCGTACCGTAACCGTTCGGCCGGCTCATCTCCCTTGGGTAGTGGCACGTCAGGGGGCGGAGGAGCGGCCGGAATCCGGATCGCCCTGGCCCACTCTTGACCGAATACGCTTCCAAGGAGTATGGTCAGGGCGTCCGTTGCCTGCTCCACCTGCCAAGCGGAGATCCCTGGCGAGGAGGCGAGTGTGGTAAGGAATCCCTCGGCGTCGTTGCGTGTCGCGAGGTGAAGAGACCTATCGGACAGATAGGCGGCGAACCGCCTCGCCCAGATCAAATACCACTTCAACCTCGATTCGGGACGTCCCCGCAAGGCGAGAGCGTTACGGAACGGCACTGCCCACCGCTCCGGGGGTGCACCCCGGTGATCCTCATCGAAATCGTTCCCCATGGAAGCACCCCCTTCCGTTTCCTGGGGAACTCAGCAAGGACCATGCTATACCGCACGGGCCACCACCACCCGCACCCCGCGCCGTCTAAGAAGGAACATTACGGCCCGGGCTGGGCACCTGTCCCAGCCCGTTCCGTCTAATCAACTGTTAGCCGGTCATAACGACTGAGGAAATCATGCAAATAGAAACAATTTTAAATTTATCAAGAGTGGGTGCCCCTTTGATTGTTGGCGTCCTCTTTATTTTGAGCTACTTC
>Ga0326597_10013745_pt1 | contig 10625 bp, 13 predicted proteins | sample RVTome_12_FD_203789 | JGI IMG/M metagenome (GOLD analysis project Ga0326597, IMG submission 203789) | Soil microbial communities from uranium-contaminated site in the Upper Colorado River Basin, Wyoming, United States - RVT100D185 | ecosystem: Environmental > Terrestrial > Soil > Contaminated >... | reverse complement strand
GCCTGCGCCTGGCGATGGACAAGGGCCGCGAGGCCAACATGGCCAAGGACAGCGTGCAGAACGCGATCAGGCGCGGCAGCGGCCAGCTCGAGGGCGTGTCGTACGAGGAGGCGCGCTACGAGGGCTACGGCCCCGGCGGCGCGGCGGTGATCGCGGACTGCCTCACCGACAACCGCACGCGCACCGTGGCCGAAGTGCGCCATGCCTTCACCAGGAACGGCGGCAATCTCGGCTCGGACGGCTCGGTGGCTTTTCTCTTCAAGCACTGCGGGCAGTTGGTGTTCGCGCCCGGCGCGAGCGAGGAGAAGATCATGGACGCGGCGCTCGAGGCCGGCGCCGAGGACGTGGTGGCGAACGACGACGGCTCGATCGAGGTGCTGTGCGCGCCCAACGACTTCCACGCGGTGAAGGCGGCGCTGGACAAGGCCGGGCTCAAGCCCGAGGTGGCCGAAGTGGCCATGAAGCCGCTGAACGATACCGTGCTCGCCGGCGGCGACGCGCAGCGCATGCGCAGCCTGCTCGATGCGCTCGATTCGCTGGACGACGTGCAGGACGTGTACACCACCGCGGCGCTCGAGGACGCGTGAGGATCCTGGGCATCGATCCCGGGTTGCAGGTCACGGGCTTCGGTGTCATCGACAAGGACGGCCAGCGCCTCGGCTACGTCGCGAGCGGCTGCGTGCGATCGGGGCGCGGCGAGCTGGCCGAGCGCCTGAAGACGCTGCTCGAGGGCCTCGCCGAGGTGATCGCGGCGCACCGCCCGCAGCAGGTGGTGGTGGAGAAGGTGTTCGTCAACGTCAACCCGCAGTCCACGCTCGCGCTCGGGCAGGCGCGCGGCACCGCGATCTGCGCCGCGGTGCTCGCCGGGCTGCCGGTCGCCGAGTACACCGCGCTGCAGGTCAAGCAGGCGGTGGTCGGCAACGGCCAGGCGGGAAAGTCCCAGGTCCAGCACATGGTGAAGCGCCTGCTCGCGCTCGCGGGCGAGCCGAGCCCCGACGCGGCCGACGCGCTCGCCTGCGCCATCTGCCACGCGCACGGCTCGCGCCTCGGCCGCCTGTCCATGCGCGGGCTGCGCATGAAGCGCGGGCGGCTGGCGTGATCGGCCGGCTCACAGGCAAGCTCGTCGCCAAGCACCCGCCGCAGGTGCTGGTCGACTGCAACGGCGTCGCCTACGAGATCGACGTGCCGATGAGCACCTTCTACAGCCTCCCGGCCACCGGCGAAGCCGTCACGCTTCACACCCACCTCGTGGTGCGCGAGGACGCGCAGGCGCTCTACGGCTTCTACACGCTCGAGGAGCGCGCGGCCTTCCGCCAGTTGATCCGCATCGCGGGCGTCGGGGCGCGCACCGCGCTCGCCGTGCTCTCGGGGCTTTCGGTGGCCGAGCTTGCACAGGCCGTCGCCATGCAGGAAGCCGCGCGCCTGACGAAGATTCCCGGCATCGGCAAGAAGACCGCCGAGCGGCTTCTGCTCGAGCTGCGCGGCAAGCTCGCGCAAGCGCAGCCCGCGGGCGCGGGCGCCGCGGACGTGCTCAATGCGCTGCTCGCGCTCGGCTACAACGAGAAAGAGGCGCTGTCGGCGACCCGTGGACTGGCGCCGGGCCTGAGCGTCGCGGAAGGCATCCGCGCCGCGCTCAAATCGCTTGCCCGGCCGTAAAGCCTAGAAGCGCACGACCGCGTTGATCGACCAGAGGTCGGAGCGCGCGCCGTTCTGGTCGTCGCCGACGCGGCCGAAATTGTTGTAGTCCAGGCGCAGGCCGACGCTGTCCGTGAAGTCGTACTGCCCGCCGAAGCCCCAGAGCACCGTGGGCCGGTAGCGCGGAAACGCCGAGCCGATCCAGGCGCCCGGCGTCATGAGCGTGGCATCGGCGCTCGCCACCGAGAGCCCCAGCCGCCCCTGCAGGGAGAAGGCGCTGCCGAGCGGCAGCACGCCGGTCCCCGCCAGGGTCCAGGCGTTCGCCGGGGTGCCGAACTTCTGGTGGGCGAGGAACCCCGGCTCGGCGCCGTCGTCGCCGCGCCCGAGATCGGAGTAGCCGAACTCCACGCCCCAGTGGCGCGTGAAGCGATAGCCGCCGAAATGCCGGTAGCCGATGTCAGTGTCCTCGATGGCCGGCGGCGCCGGGCGGATGCCGCCGCCGAGGTACCAGCCGCTGCCGGGCGCGGCGACCTGCGCGGGCGCCCCCGCGACCCAGAGGGCGCCGAGCGCGGCGGCAACAAGGAGGCGGGCAGCGGGCATGCGCAAAATCCTATGCCCGCGCCGCACAAAGGACAAGGGGTCGAACGGCCCGGGTCTGGCAAAATCACGTCATGGCCATCGAAAGCGATCGCCTGATCGCGGCGGCCCCCGCCTCCCCCCAGGAACAGCTGTTCGAGCGGTCGCTGCGCCCGGTGCGGCTCGCCGACTACGTCGGGCAGGCGAAAACGCGCGACCAGCTCGCCATTTTCATCGAGGCGGCGCGCGGCCGCAGCGAAGCGCTCGATCACGTGCTCCTGTTCGGCCCGCCCGGCCTGGGCAAGACGACGCTCGCGCACATCATCGCGCGCGAGATGGGCGTGAACCTGCGCCAGACCTCGGGCCCGGTGCTCGAGCGCCCGGGCGACCTCGCGGCGCTGCTCACCAACCTCGAGCCGAGGGACGTCCTGTTCATCGACGAGATCCACCGCCTGTCGCCGGTGGTCGAGGAGATCCTGTACCCGGCGCTCGAGGACTACCAGATCGACATCATGATCGGCGAGGGGCCGGCGGCGCGCTCGATCAAGCTCGACCTGCCGCCGTTCACGCTGATCGGGGCGACCACGCGCGCCGGCATGCTCACGAACCCCTTGCGCGACCGCTTCGGCATCGTCGCGCGGCTGGAGTTCTACAGCGAGCCCGAGCTCGCCGCCATCGTGCGGCGCTCGGCGGGGCTGCTCGAGGTGGCGCTTGCCGAGGAGGGCGGCGCCGAGATCGCGCGCCGCGCGCGCGGCACGCCGCGCGTGGCGAACCGGCTGTTGCGCCGCGTGCGCGACTACGCCCAGGTGAAGGCCGCAGGCGCCGTGTCGAAAGCCGTGGCGGAGGCCGCGCTCGCCATGCTCGACGTGGACGTGCTCGGCCTGGACGTGATGGACCGCAAGCTCCTCCTCGCGGTGATCGAGAAATTCGGCGGCGGGCCCGTGGGCGTGGAGAATCTCGCGCACGCCATCGGCGAGGACGCCGAGACCATCGAGGACGTGCTCGAGCCCTACCTCATCCAGCAAGGCTACCTGCAGCGCACGCCGCGCGGGCGCGTCGCCACGCTCGCCGCCTACCGCCATTTCGGCCTCACGGCGCCGTCGGGCGAGCACGACTTGCTCACCTAAGTGTTCAGCTGGCCGGTGCGGGTTTACTACGAGGACACCGACTTCGGCGGCGTGGTCTACTATGCGAACTACCTGCGCTACTTCGAGCGCGCGCGCACCGAGTGGCTGCGCGGCCTCGGCGTCGACCACCAGCGCCTCGCGCGCGAGGAAGGGTTGCAGTTCGTGGTGCGGCGGGCGGAGATCGATTTCCTGCGCGGCGCAAAGCTGGACGACGAGTTGAGCATCACCGTGGAATGCATCGAGAGAAAGCATACCTACCTGTGGCTGCGCCAGCGCGCGCTGCGCGGCGCGGAACCGATGGCCGCGGCGCGGGTCCAAGCGGCGTGCGTGCGCCGCGACGACTGCCGACCCGCCCCTCTCCCCGCGGCGCTCGCCGCGCAACTTGAGCGTGTGAAGCCATGAACGTCACCACCGACCTCGACATCTGGACCCTGATCCTCGGCGCGAGCCTGGTGGTCAAGGCGGTGATGGCGCTGCTCGCCGTGGTGTCGTTCATGTCCTGGCTGTACATCTTCAGCAAGTGGTTCGCGATCCGCCGCGCGCGCGCGCAGACCGAGCGCTTCGAGCGCGAGTTCTGGGGCGGCAACGACCTCAACCTCCTGTACCAGGGCGCGGTGAACAACCGCCATACGATCGGCAGCCTGGAGCGCATCTTCGAGTCGGGCTTCCGCGAGTTCGCGAAGCTCAGGAACCAGCGCACCGCCGGCGACCCGAGCGACATGGTGGACGGCGCGCGCCGCGCCATGCGCGCCACCTACCAGCGCGAGATGGACCATCTCGAGCGCCATCTGGCGTTTCTCGCCTCCACCGGGTCGGTAAGCCCGTACGTGGGCCTGTTCGGCACCGTGTGGGGCATCATGCACGCCTTCCGCAGCCTCGCCAACGTGCAGCAGGCGACGCTCGCGCAGGTCGCGCCCGGCATCGCCGAGGCGCTGGTGGCCACGGCGCTCGGGCTGTTCGCCGCCATTCCCGCGGTGGTCGCCTACAACCGCTACTCGTACCAGATCGATCGCCTCTCGATCCGCTTCGAGAGCTTCATGGAAGAATTCTCCAACATCCTGCACCGGCAGGCGGTGAAGTAGCCATGCCCGCGCTGCACCGCAGCCGCCGCCCGATGCACGAGATCAACATCGTGCCGTACGTGGATGTGATGCTGGTGCTGCTCGTGATCTTCATGGTGACCGCGCCGCTCATCACGCCGGGGGTGGTGGATCTGCCCTCGGTGTCGAAGGTGGCCAACGCGCCCGCCACCGTGCTGGAGGTGGTGATCCGCGAGGACAAGAGCATCACGCTGCGCGTGCGCGACGCGCAGGGCGCGCTCGCCGAGGAGCGGCGCCTGGCGCGCGGCGAGCTGGCGCGCGCGATCCGCGAGCGCCAGGCGAAGAATCCGGAGCGCCCGGTGCTCATCGCCGCCGACAAGGACGTGCGCTACGAGGCTGTCCTCAACGTGATGGACGAATTGCAGCGGCAGCAGGTGCGGCGCATCGGACTGCTGGTGCAGCCGGCAAAGTGAACGCGGCGCAGGCGGTGGGCGCGGCGCCGCCCGGCTTCCAGTTCGAGGCGCCGCGCGAGAATTTCTTCGGCCCGTCCGCGCTGCTGGCGCTCGCGGTGCACGTGCTGCTGGTCGCCGCCCTGATGCTCGGTGTGCACTGGCAGAGCCGCGCGCCCGACGTGGTGACGGTCGAGCTGTGGCGGCCGCCGCCCGAGCCGGTGGCGCAGCCCGCGCCGCCGCCCAAGGCCGAGCCGCCGGCGAAAGCCGCACCGCCCGCGCCGCCACCGCCGAAGCCCGAGCCGCGCATCGCGAAGCCCGACATCGCGCTCAAGGCGAAACCGCTGCCCAAGCCGAAGCCCAAGCCCGAGCCGCCGCCGAAACCGAAGCCCGAGCCGGTGGCGAAGCCCAAGCCGGCGCCACCGCCCGACGAGTCGATGGCGCAGCGCCTGCTCGCCGAGGCGCTCAATCGCGAAGATCAGCGCCGCGCCGCCGAGCGCGAGCGGCAGAGAATCGAGGACCAGCTGCAGCGCGAATCGCAGGCCGCGCGCAACCGCGCCATGCAGACCTGGATCGACAAGATCCGGGCCAAGATCCGCGGCAATATCCCGTCGATGCCAGAGGTCAAGAACAATCCGGAGGCGCTGGTGCTGGTGACGCAGCTGCCGACGGGCGAAGTGCTGGACGCAAAGCTTGTCATTTCGAGCGGACATTCGGCGTATGACGGCGCGGTGCTGCGCGCAATCCTCAAGTCCTCGCCGTTGCCTAAGCCCGACACCCCGGGTCTGTTTGAGCGGGAGCTCAAGCTGACATTCCGACTCAAGGACTGAAATATAATCAGCCCGATGCGAAACCTGCTCGCGGCAGTCCTCGTCTCTTGCGCCGCGTGCTCCGCCCACGCGCAGCTCTCGATCGAGATCACCGGCACGGGCGCGCAGCGCATCCCCATCGCCGTCGCGCCGCTCGCCGGCGAGGGCGCGCTGCCCGACGCCTCGGGCGCGAGCATCAGCGCGATCGTGCGCGCCGACCTGGAGCGCAGCGGCCTGTTCCGCGGCCTGGAAGTGCCGCGCCTGGTGCCGCAGGCGACCGAGGCCTCGAGCGTGAACTACGCGGAGTGGCGCTCGCGGCTCGCCGACGCGCTCGTGCTCGGCTCGGTGGCGGGGCGGCCCGACGGGCGTTTCGAGGTGCGCTTTCGCCTGTACGACGTGCTCAAGCAGTCGGCGCTCGGCGGCGTCGCCTACACCCTGACGCGCGAGCAGGTGCGCGCCACCGCGCACCGCATCGCCGATTACGTCTACGAGAAGCTGACCGGCGAGAAGGGCGTGTTCTCGACGCGCATCGCCTACGTGGTGAAGCGCGGCGAGCGCTACGAGCTGCAGGTCGCCGACGCCGACGGCGCCAACGAGCAGGCCATGCTGGTGTCAAACGAGCCGATCATCTCGCCGGCCTGGTCGCCCGACGGCAAGCGCCTCGCCTACGTCTCGTTCCAGAACAAGAAGCCGATTGTGTACGTGCAGGACATCGAGGTACCCAAGCAGCGGATCGTGGCCAACTTCAAGGGCTCGAACTCGGCGCCGGCCTGGTCGCCCGACGGCAAGCGCCTCGCGCTGGCGCTGACGCGCGACGGCAACTCGCAGATCTACCTGATCAACCCCGACGGCAGCAACCTGCAGCGGCTCACGCGCTCGAGCGGCATCGATACCGAGCCGTTCTTCTCGCCCGACGGGCAATGGATTTACTTCACCTCCGACCGCGGCGGCAGCCCGCAGATCTACCGCATGTCGACGCGCGGCGGCGAGGCGCAGCGCATCACGTTCGAGGGCGGCTACAATGTTTCCCCGCGCGTCAGCCCGGACGGCAGGAGCCTTGCCTATCTCACGCGCAACGACGGCAGGTTCCAGGTCGCGCTGCTCGATCTCGGCACACGGCAGGTGCAGGTGCTCACCGACAGCGACCTCGACGAGTCGCCCAGTTTTGCCCCCAACGGCCGCCAGATCCTGCTGGCGACGATCGTGGCGGGGCGCGGCGTGCTCGCGTCGGTATCCGCCGACGGGCGCGTCAAGCAGCGCCTCACGGTCACGGCCGGCGACGTACGCGAGCCGGCCTGGGGTCCCCTGAATCACTGAGAAGGAGATCGATCATGCGAGCACTCTGGGCCATCCTCATCGCGTCGGCGCTGGCGGCCTGCGCCTCCACGCAGACTCCCGGGACGCAGCCGCCGGCAGGCGTCGAAGACCGCGCGCCCGGCGCGCCCGGCACGCGGGCCGTGCCGGCGAGGCCGGTCACCGGCGTCGACCTGACGGGCGACAAGCCTGCGGCCGGCGCCGGCGTCGCCCCGCACCGCGATCCGGCGAACATCCTGTCGCAGCGCTCGGTGTACTACGATTTCGACAAGTACGACATCAAGGACGAATTCAGGCCCGTGATCGAGGCGCACGCCGGGTACCTGCGCGAGAGCGGCAGCCTGAAGATGCTGATCCAGGGCAACACCGACGAGCGCGGCAGCCGCGAGTACAACATCGCGCTCGGCCAACGCCGCTCCGAGGGCGTGAAGCGCATGCTGCTGCTGCTCGGGGTGCGCGAGGACCAGGTCGAGGCGGTGAGCCTGGGCGAGGAAAAGCCCAAGGAAGCCGGCCATGCCGAGGAAGCCTGGGCGCGCAACCGCCGCAGCGACATGCTGTACACGGGCGAGTACTGACGTGGGCCCGGTGCGCGGCCTCGCCGCCGCACTCCTCATCGCGTGGACGGGCGCCGCGCAGGCCCAGCTCTTCGGCGGCGACGATCAGGCGCGGCGCCGCGTCGAGGAGGTGCGCACCGAGCTGCTGCTCGGCATGCAGGCGATCGAGCAGCGCCTCGCCGAGCGCATGAAGGCGCTGGAGGCGAGCTCGGTCGAGCGGCGCGCGATCCTCGACCTCGCCGGCCAGCTCGAGGCGCTGCGCGCCGACCTGGCGAAGCAGCGCGGCCAGATCGAGGTGCTGCTCTACCAGATGGAAGTTGCTGAAAAGCGGCAGAAGGACCTCTATGTCGACATCGACACGCGCCTGAGGAAGCTCGAGCAGGCGCTCGAGCAGCAGGCGACCGCGGCGGCGAGGCCGCCGCCCGAGGCCGGGCCGTCGGACGACGAAAAGCGCACCTATGAGAGCGCGCTCAACCAGTTCAAGGTCGGCAACTACTCGGCGGCGATCGACCTGCTGGGGCAGCTCCTCGCCAAGTACCCGAACGGCAAGCTCGCGCCGAACGCCCAGTACTGGATCGGCATGGGCTATTCGGGGCGGCGCGACTACCGCAACGCCATCGCGGCGCTGCAGAAGGTCGTCGCGCAGTGGCCGCTCGATCCGAAGGCCGCGGACGCGATGCTGTCGATCGCCAGCGCCCAGGAAGCCATGGGCGACGTCAAGTCGGCGCAGGCGACGCTGCAGGACGTGCTGGCGAAGTACCCCGGCAGCACCGCGTCCGACCAGGCGCGGCTGCGCCTGCAGCAGTCGGTCAAGCGCTGAAGGCCGTCGTCCTCCTCTCGGGCGGGCTCGATTCCGCCACCGCGCTCGCCTGGGCGCGGCGCGAGGGGTATGCGTGCTTCGCGCTGTCGGTCGACTACGGGCAGCGGCACGGCGCGGAGCTCGAAGCGGCCAGGCGCGTGGCGAAGCGGCTTGGGGCAGCGGAGCACCGGGTGGTGAGGCTCGATCTCGCGCAGTTCGGCGGCTCCGCGCTCACGGACAAGAGTATCGGGGTGCCCGACCAGGGAGTGAAGTCGGGAATTCCCGTCACTTACGTGCCCGCTCGGAACACCATCCTGCTGTCGCTGGCTCTGGCGTGGGCCGAGGTGCTGGAGGCGCAGCACATCTTCATGGGGGCGAACGCGATCGACTACTCGGGGTATCCGGACTGCCGGCCCGAGTACCTCACGGCGTACGAGGCGATGGCGAACCTCGCGACCAAGGCGGCGGTGGAGGGGCGGAAGATCAGCATCCGCACGCCGCTCATCGACCTGCCGAAGAAGGAGATCGTGAAGTTGGCGCTGGCGCTGGGGGTGGATCCGGCTGAGACCGTGACCTGCTATCAGCCGGATGCGGAGGGGCGCGCGTGCGGCGCGTGCGATGCGTGCCGCATCCGCAAAAGCGGGTTCGAAGACGCGAAAATTCAGGATTCGACGCGCTATCAGCGCTGAAGCGGTGGCGAAGCGGGGGCGAGGGCTGATAAAATCGCGCCCTTCCCGTGGGGGCCGTTAGCTCAGCTGGTAGAGCAGCGGACTTTTAATCCGTTGGTCGGCGGTTCGAATCCGCCACGGCCTACCAATCCATCAAGGTATCGCGATCGCCTTGCCGCTGCGGGCCGAGGCCACCACCGCCTCGGTCCCCGCCACCACGTTGACGATCTCCGCCGGCGCGATCACGAATTTCACCTTCGCCGCCACCGCGTCGGCAAAGGCCTCCAGCTGCGCGCGCTCCTTGTCGATGAGCCCGAAGCCCAGCCGCTGGACATTGCCCTCGAGATCGAACAAATCGAGCTCCGTATCGCCGCGCATCTCCAGGGCGCCCTTCGATCCGAACGCGTGGAGGCGGTAGAACCGGGTTGCCGCGTGCAGCGTCGCCAGGGTGCCGGTCGCGCCGCCCGCAAAGCGCAGCAGGCACGAGGTCGTGTCGTCGACGTCGATGCCGAGCTGCTGCCGCTCGCTGATGGCAACGACCTCGGTCGCGATCCCGGCGATATGCACCATGGCATCGAGCACATGGCAGCCGCGCGCGGTCATCGAGCCGCCCGGGCTTTCGACCTGGTTGGAGCGCCAGTTGCCCGGCTCGGTCTGATAGCTGGGCGGGCCGGAGAAGTTGCCTTCGAGGTGGCGCAACGCGCCGATCTCGCCCGCCGCGATGCGCCGCTTCATGTCGGCGTAGGCCGGCGCGTAGCGGCGATTGAATCCGACCTGTAGCGTGATGCCGGCCGCGCGGCAGGCCTCGATCGCGCTCTCGGCGCTCGCGCGTGTCAGCGTGAACGGCTTCTCCACGAACACGTGCTTGCCGGCTTGCGCCGCCGCCGCGATCTCGTCGGCATGCTGCGAGTGCGGCGTCGCCAGCACCACCGCGTCGATCCCGGGGTCCGCGAGCACGTCCGCGTAGCGCACGGTCAGACCAAGTCCGAAGCGCTCGCCGAGAGGCTTCAGGGCGGTCGGATCGCGGGTCACCGCGGCGACGAAACGGATCTTGCCGCTCCGGCCCTGGACCGACTCGATCAGCCGCGTTCCCCAGTGGCCGGCCCCGCAGATGGCTGCCCGCAGCATATTGGCCCCCATCATAGAGGCTCCCCGCGCCATGCTAGATTGCGCGCTTGAACCGTACCAGCCCGCATTTCGCCACACCGCTCCGCGTTCCGGGCGAGCGTTTTCTGCATTCGCCCGGGCCCACGCACATCCCGGCGGAGGTGCTGAACGCCATGCACCGCCAGCCCATGGACCACGGCGACCCGCGGCTCGACCAGATCATCGCGGTGTGCGAAGCCGGCCTGCGGCGGCTGTTGCGGACGGAGCAGGCCGACCTCTACCTGTACGCCGCGAACGGCCACGGCGTATGGGAAGCGACCACGGACAACCTGCTCGCGCCCGGCGAGGCCGTCCTAATCCCGGGCACCGGGCACTTTTCCGAGCAATGGGCGCTGCAGGCGGAAGCGACTGGCCGCCGCGCGATCCGCACGCCCTATCGGGAGGGCTACCCGATCGACCCGAACGACCTCGAGCAGGCGCTGCGCGCGGACCGCAAGCGCGAATTTGCGGCGGTCTTCGTCGTACATACGGATACCGCGAGCGGCAT
>Ga0326597_10013744_pt1 | contig 10626 bp, 7 predicted proteins | sample RVTome_12_FD_203789 | JGI IMG/M metagenome (GOLD analysis project Ga0326597, IMG submission 203789) | Soil microbial communities from uranium-contaminated site in the Upper Colorado River Basin, Wyoming, United States - RVT100D185 | ecosystem: Environmental > Terrestrial > Soil > Contaminated >... | reverse complement strand
TGAAAATTATTCGCGCCACCTGACGGGACGAAAACCCGGCGAGCCGCCACCGACTCTGCTGAGCTATTTCCCGGCCGATTTCCTGCTGATGATCGACGAAAGCCACGTGACAGTGCCGCAGATCGGGGGCATGTACCGCGGCGACCGGTCGCGCAAAGAGACCTTGGTCGAGTACGGCTTTCGCCTGTCTTCGGCGCTCGACAACCGGCCGCTGAATTTCGACGAATTCGGAGCGAGCGTCAGTCAGGTCATCTATGTATCCGCCACGCCGGCGAACTATGAGCTGAGCACGAGCGACGGAATGGTGGTGGAACAATTGATCCGGCCCACCGGGCTGATCGATCCGCAAATCTTCGTGCGGCCGGCGCGCAATCAGGTGGACGATCTGCTGGAGGAGATTCGCAAGCGGGTGGAGCGTCAGGAACGGGTGCTGGTGACGACGTTGACCAAGCGCATGGCCGAAGATTTGACCGACTATTACCAGGACCTGAACGTGAAGGTGCGCTACCTGCACTCGGATATCGAGACCCTCGAGCGCGTCGAGATCATCCGCCAATTGCGCATGGGACAGTTCGACGTGCTCGTGGGAATCAATCTACTGCGCGAAGGGCTGGACCTGCCGGAGGTTTCTCTGGTGGCGATTCTCGATGCCGACAAGGAAGGCTTTCTCCGTTCGGATCGGTCGCTGATTCAGACCATCGGCCGGGCCGCGCGCAACGTCAACGGCACCGTGATTCTATACGCGGACTCCACGACGGATTCCATGAAACGGGCGCTCGATGAGACCCGGCGCCGGCGCCGGCTCCAGGAGAACTTCAACAAAGAGCATCACATCACGCCGCAGACGGTCGTGAAGTCCTTGGGGTCGCCGCTGGTGAAAATCTATGAAGCGGACTACCTGGACCTTCCCCTGGCGGCCGAAAGCCCGGCAAAGTATGGCGCCGCAGAGCTATCGCGCATGATCCGGCAGTTAAGAAACGAAATGAAGCAAGCCGCCCAGGAGTTAGAATTTGAAAAGGCGGCGGAGCTGCGCGACCGGATTCACGATCTGGAAAAGCGGGAGCTGGCGCTGCGCGAGGCGAGGCCGGAGCTGGAGAGTTGAGAAGCAGTTCAAGGTTGCTCAAGCTCTAGACTTTGAACCTTTAACTTTGAACGCGGCAGCACGGGGCGCTCTGTCATGCGTCAATCAGCGGTTCCACTTATACCAATTCATGCCTGAGATAGCGGAAAAACTTACCAACCTTCCCTCGCGTCCCGGCGTTTATTTAATGCGCGATAAGGGCGGCAAGGTCATCTACGTCGGCAAGGCGAAGGATCTGCGCGCTCGAGTGCGGGCCTATTTCAACGCCTCCGACGAACGCTTGCAGATTCAATTTCTGGTGCGGCGGGTCGCCGACATCGACACTTTGGTGACCAGCAACGACAAAGAAGCGCTGATCCTGGAAAACAACCTGATCAAGCAATACAAGCCGCGCTACAACATCCGTTTAAAGGACGACAAGAGTTATCTGAGCATCAAAGTGACCACCCAACATCCCTGGCCGCGCATTTTCGCCACGCGCAAGATCGTCAAGGACGGCAACCGCTATTTCGGTCCGTTCTCATCCGCGGTGGCCGCGCGGGAGACCATCGACATCATCGAAAAGCATTTCCTGCTGCGCAATTGCACGGACCACAACTTCAAGAACCGCTCGCGTCCCTGCTTGCAGTTCCAGATCAAGCGCTGCTGGGCGCCCTGTGTGTTGCCGGTCTCCGCCGAAACCTACCGCGAACAGGTCCGCCAGGCGATGCTGTTCATCGAAGGCAAGCAGCAGGAGCTGATCGCTGAATTAAGGCAGCGCATGCAAGAAAAATCGGACGCGCTGGAATACGAAGCAGCGGCGAAGATCCGTGATCAGATCCAGGCGGTGGAGAAGACGCTCGAAAAGCAGCGCATGGTCTCCCACTGGGGCGGCGACCAGGATATCTTCGGTATCTATCGCGAGGGCGGCTTCATCGAGGCGCAGGTGCTGTTCGTGCGCCAAGGAAAGCTGACGGGTAATCAAGCCTATTCCCTCGAAGATTTCGAGTTTCCCGACGAAGAAGTCATGGCCGCGCTGCTCACGCAATTTTACCAGGGGCAGCGCTTTATTCCCGATGAGATTCTGTTGCCGGTGGCGTTGGAGGATGCCGGCGTGCGGGAAGAATATTTCGCCGATCAAAAGGGCAAGAAGGTGGGGATTCTAAGTCCCCAGCGCGGCGACAAACGGCAGTTGGTCGAGATGGCGGTGGAGAACGCGCGCCAAAGCTTCGCCGAGCGCCATGACCAGGAAAAGGCGCGGGAAAAGATGCTGCGGGAGCTGCAAGCTCACCTGCGCTTGAAGAACTTTCCCCAGCGCATCGAATGTTACGATATCTCGAACATCCACGGAGCCCACGCGGTGGGCTCGATGGTGACTTTCTTTAGCGGCGAACCGGACAAGACGCGCTACCGTCACTATCGCATCCGCACCATCGATCCGGCGTCCGGGGGCGATGACTTCGGCATGATGCTGGAAGTTCTCAAGCGCCGTTTCGCCCGCGGCAAGGAAGAAGCTGATCTGCCGGATCTCGTCGTCGTCGACGGCGGCAAGGGGCAGTTGGCAATGGCGCTGGCGGCGATGGCGGAAATCGGCGTGAGCGGCGTCGAGGCCGTCGGCTTGGCCAAGGACCGGGTCCAAGCGGCGGCGCGCAGCGCCGAGATTCGTCGCTCCGAGGAAAGGGTTTTCTTGCCGGGGCAAAGTAATCCGGTGGTGCTCAAGCGCAACTCCAACGCGCTATTCTTGCTCCAGCGCGTGCGCGACGAGGCGCACCGCTTCGCGATCACGCACCACAAAAAGCTGCGCGCACGACAGACGATTTATTCCATCTTGGACCAAGTTCCCGGCGTCGGCGGCGCGCGCAAGCGGGCGCTGCTGCGCGCCTTCGGCAGCGTCAAGCGCATCGAGGAGGCGACCCTGGAAGATCTGCTCAAGGTGCCTTCTATCAATGAGAAGGTCGCCCGGGAGATCCTCGAATCGCTGAGGTCGGCGCCGGGCTAAGAGGCTGTGTCGCAATTCCGTTCATGGTTCGAGAGCCTCACCACGAACGGAATTGTATAATTGTAAATCAAGTAAATTCCCGTTCGTCCTGAGGCTCTCGAAGGGCGAACGTCTGACTGCGACACAGTCTCTAAGCGAGCGAACGATGGCCGCCGACCCTTCGAGTCCAACCCCGGCCTTGGCCGGGGGCTCTCGCTCAGGATTCCGCCCCACGGGCGTACCGGAAGGGGGCACGGGCCTGCCAGTGGGGCTCCACGCTGGCCGAATCCGTGACGCCGCATTGATCGGCGGACATCCGTCGGCGGGGTTGTTCGCGGTCACGGTCGCGTTGCTTTTGGGCCAAGCCGTTGCCGCTGCGCCCTGGCCGCCGCTGCCCGCGGAAGCCGCCGGGCTGCTGCTGCTTTCACTACCGCTGCTACTATTTCGTCGTAGCCGGCGCTTGGGTGCTCTCATCGTCGTTGCCACGCTCGCTTTTTCCGTCGGCTATTTTCGCCATGTCCAGCTGCTTCATCCGAGTTTTCCGCCCAATCATCTGCGTTCATTGATGAAGGACGACACGCGCTTCTACCTGGAGGGCCTGCTCCGGCGCGAACCGGAGAAGCTGCCGGGGCGCAGCCGCTGGGTGGTTCAAGCGGAACGAATCTGGCACCCCACGGGATCGGAAGAGGTTTCCGGGAATATCATCGTCGGCGTCCGGTACGCTCGGCGCGAATGGCGCTACGGCGACCGGGTGCGTTTTTGGCTGCAGCCGCAGGTTCCGCGCGATAGCGGCAATCCCGGCGGGTTCAATTATGCCGCGTATCTGGCGGACCGGGAGATCTATGCGACCGGGTTTCTCGACAACGATAGCGAAGTTGAGTTGGTGGCGCGCCGGCCGGATTGGTTCGGCAACGTGGTCGAATCGCTGCGCCGAGAAATCCGCCGCTTCATCGAGCGCAACTTCTCCCACGACGGCGGCGCGCTTATGAAAGCGCTGGTCGTCGGCGACATGGGCGAGATTCCCAAGCAAACGCGAGACGATTTTACCGCCGCCGGCGTCAATCACGTACTCTCGATCTCCGGCCTGCATGTTGGCATGTTGGGCCTCGTGATCTTCGCTTTGGTGCGTTACGGCCTCGGTTTCAGCACATTTCTCCTGCTGCGCTGCAATCTCTTGAAGGTTGCCGCCTTCTGTTCCTTTATCGCGGTGGTGTTCTACACCGCCCTGGCCGGCGCGATGGTGCCGACGGTGCGCTCGGCGATCATGATCGGCGTGTACGAGCTGGCGGTGCTGCTGGACCGAGAGGAAGAGGTGCTTACGAGTCTGACGCTCGCCGCGTTGCTCATCGGATTCTATTGGCCGGGCGTGATCACGGATATTTCTTTCCAACTTTCTTTCCTCGCGGTGCTTTTCATCGCCTGGGGCATGCGTAAAGTGATCGATTGGTTTCCGGCGCGGCAAAACGACGACCTGCCCCAGGAGCGGAGTTGGTGGCGGGCGCCGTTGCGCCAAGCGGGATTGCATCTGGCCGTCCCCTTGCTCGCCACGCTTGGCACCGGACCGCTCATCGCCCATTACTTCGGCCATCTGTCGCTCGCGGGCTTTCTGTCGAACCCACTGATTGTGCCGCTGGTCGGTTTCGTCGTCGTGCCACTCGGATTACTGATTGGTTTATTGTCGTTGACCCTGCCGGCGGCTGCGGCGCCGTTCGTGTGGGTCGCGGACAGACTAGCGGAGCTGACCGTTTGGCTCGCCCATGTCTTGGCCAATCTGCCTCTGGCGAATATCAGTGTGCCGGCGCCCAACCTTGCCGAAGTGGCGCTGCTCTATCTTTTCATTACTTTGCTATTTCTAATCAAATCCAATCGATATGCCGCGGTTGCCGCCGCCGCGGTTTCGTTAGCGCTGATCGGCGACGGTATTTATTGGTGGCGAGAACGCTACGAGCGCAGCGAACTTCGCGTCACCCATCTCAACGTCGGTCAAGGGGATGCCGCGGTGATCGAGTTTCCCGGCTCCAAGGTGATGGTGCTTGACGCCGGCGGCACCGCCTTCGGCGATTTCGACACCGGCGAGGCGATCGTCGGGCCCTACCTGCGCAGCCGCAAGATTCTCAGGGCGGACTATCTAGCGGTGACTCACGCGCGCATCGATCATTACGGCGGCATGCGCGCGCTGGTAAAAGAATTCGCCCCGGCGGAATTCTGGTCCGGACCGGCCAAGGGAAAGACCCGGCGCTTCGAAGACTTGGAAGAAGCGCTCGATCAGGCGAAAATCACCCGCGTCTCGCTCAGCCACGCCGAGCCCTGCCGCGCCATCGACGGGGTGACAATCTGCGTTCTCTATGCGCCGCCGGAGCGCGAAGATGACGCGCCGGTGGTGCTGCGTTTGCAATTCGGCGGCTTGTCCTACCTCTTTGCCGGCGACATCGATAAGAAAGATGAACGCTCGCTGCAAGGCAAGGCAGCGGAGCTGCGCAGCGCCGTCGTCAAAGTTCCGCGCCACGGCAGCCCAACGGCCAGCTCGGAGGAATTCGTCGCTGCGGTTCAGGCGAAACTAGCGATTGTGTCGGCAGGCGCGCGCTTTGCGCGGGCTTCGGGTCGCGATGAAGTTCTTGATCGCTACCGGAAGGGAGGTGCGGAAATTCTGCGCACGAACGAGGACGGCGCGATCATCGTCGAGACGGATGGCAAAACATTGCGCTATGAAGGATACAAAAGCGGCAAGAACGGCATCATTAGATTTTGTGCTTATTCGGTTTGCTCCGAACGATACAACAGCGTGTTCGGAAAATCAGGGCACGTCATGAGGCGAACACTACCCGTGGGGGTATTCGGAGTCAAACGGATAAGCATGTTAGATTTTGATTCAATCGAAAATGAATACGTTCACATCGTTTTAGTCGTTCAAAACAATTCCCCGGATTGCTCAACGGATTGAACGATTTGAACGACTTGAACCCGCGGAACGCGGTTCATTATCCCAGCGCTTTGAGTTCCTCGATGTAATCCTTGAAGCCGGCGACGATGTCATATTCCGGCGTCCAGCCGAGCACCTGTTTGGCCTTTTCGATTACCATCGGCTGTTTAGCGGAGCGGGGCCGCTGGCCGGGGATCAACTCCACTTGCAGCTTGGGCAGAAGTTTTTCCGCGATGGCGACCAGCTCGTCGAATTTGATCACCACGCCGGTGCCGATGTTGAGCGTGACCGGCTCTTTCAATGGCGTCGTGGCTGCCTTGTCGAGGGCGCGGCCGAGGTCTTTGTAGTAAATGTATTCAAAGTCGCGCGCCGATTCTTGAGGAATTTTCGCGACACCGCCTTTGATGCCCGTCTGGAGCATAGTCTGCACCATTTCTCCGCCGCTGGAACCGCCGGCGAAATGGCCGACGCCGTAAACGTTGGCGAGGCGCAGGACGATCAACTCGAAGCCGAACATGCGCTGGTAGGCTTCGACCATGAGTTCCTTGGCGACTTTGGAGTTGCCGTAAGCCTCGCCCGGTCCGCGGCGAAAACCTTCGTCGATGGGATTCGGTTCGCCTTGCCGCCGGTCGTAAACGCCCAAAGTGCTCATTTGCACCAGCCGCTTCACTCCAGTGAGGCGCACCGCTTCGGTAACGTTGATCGTGCCCATGACGTTGATCTGCAGGCCGGTGTAGATAGGATTGCCGACTTTGCCGCCGATGAGGCCGGCGGTATGGATCACGGTGTCGCATTTGAATTTCTGAATCGTCTCAATGAGCGCCGGCAAATCACGCACGTCGCGCTGAACCACCGCAACGTTGGCACTGCCGAGCTTGTGCGCCAGAAAATCCTTGCGCGGCGCGACGTCGTAGAAGACGATATTTTCGCCACGCTTGAGCGCGTGCTGCGCGTAGGACGTGCCGACCAAACCCAAACCGGTGATTAAAGTCGTTCCCATGAGAGTTCCTTTTTCTCTTTTTGATCCGCCCTAACTTTCCCTTACTCCAAGCCTGAAAAAATGTCTACGTGGTGGCGGGCGTTAGATGGGATGAGCGCGTCGCTTGTAACAACGACCTTGTTTGAGCTATAGCGCTCAAGGATCAAGCTGGAATTGGGGAGTGCATCCTATGGATGAATTGCTCGATTATGTCGCGCGCGTCGCTGAGCACTTTAAGTCTCAACTCGGCACGTCGCTCGTTGAAGCGTACAAGCTCGGTAGTCTCGCCCACGGCGGATTCAGCAAAATTTACAGCGACATCGATGTGGGGCTTCTGCTGAGTTGTACTGAACCTTCAGCCGCGATGCCTGCGATCATCGCCGAAGCGAAGACTTTGGACACCGAGTACGGCAAAAAGCTTTCGATCTTCTGGGGCAACCCCGAATTTACCTGGGGCCGGCTACCGGTCATCGACCGGCTCGACTTGGTCGATCACGGCGTGCCCTTGCTGCGCGGCGTCAAGCCAACCTTCCACCGTCCGACCAAAGACGAGATTCACCAGGAACAAATCCAAAGCATCGAACGAAGTTGGAAGTCTCGCTTACCCGAGCTAAGCCGCCTCACAACCCTCGAACCCAAGGACCGCAAGCCCTACATCCGCGCCATCCTCTACGCCGCGCGCCTGATCTACACCTGGGACAACCTCGCCGTCGACTCCAATGACCGCGCCGTCGAATATCTGCACCAAGTCCAACCTCCCGGCCTCGATCTCAAACCGATCGACATGGCCCTGGCCTGCCGTAATGAAAAATGCACGGCGGAGGATGTGTTTGCTCTTCAGGCTGACCTCAACCGGCAGTACGAAAGCGCGATTCGTTATGTTTCTTTTAGCGACAGCTGAGTGGTGCGTATAGAGTTTCATTGACGCGTCGTACGGTTTAATTCTGTGATAAGATACGTGGGTGTGGAATGGTAAACTTTGGCCGACATAGGTTGAGCTATCGGGTGATTCCAGAGGAAAATGACTGGATTCGCCTTGAGGTTCATCATAAAAATCAAGGAGTCCGCAAAGAAATCGAAACCCATCTGGATGACCCAAGATGGTTTTTAAGACACGTGGCGGCAAATCACGGCGGAATAATGGCCAAAAAACATTTAAAGGAAATTGTTTCCCGATTTAAAAGCCATTTCCAGACAGGTCGCGTTTCAATTATTCTCATGGGAGGCCACGACGAATCACCGACGGCGGTACTTTTTCGCGGCGGACGGCAGACAGTCAAGATCCCACAGACACTCCAGCAGTCTAAGGGGCAAACGTTGACGAAGCAGGTCACAAGTTGCCTCATGCAAAAATTAATGCTGGAATTTTCAGAATGCTGGATCGGCAGGGAGGAGCGGCACCCAAGCGGCTTGAGCTATTCCTTTAGCCCAGAGGAGCCCTACCAGAGGTTGTCATTGCGTCGGTTTAATCAGGTTTGGAAATGGACATCAGATGCTTCACCGCAGGTTAGGGATTGCCTTAAACGCGGCATATGCGCCGATGTTACCCATCATTTGGAGCAATCAAGGAGGTTTTATAAAGAGAGAACAAACCAGAAGGGCGAAAACTTCAAGCCTGATATCACGATGTATCGCCGGGAATCGTCAACCATTTTCTTTATCCATTTTGAGGTAAACCGAATGAATCCTTGGGAAAATCTGAGGTTGATGTGGGCATTCTCTATGCGGCACCCTGAACGCAGGATCCGATTTCTACAATGGCTGAGCCAGTACAATAATCCTGGATTCCAATTTCGTAAGGAATACTGGCTCGCGCGTGTGCTTGGTGAGGCGGTCGGATGGCCTGCAAATTTTTCGTATCGAGCCGTTATCCTTGAGAAGGTATATCAAAATGACGAACCAAGCGACGAAGAAGTCGATGAGATTTGCCGGAGGCTGCTTAGGGAGGTCAAAGCTTTAATGAGTATCTAGACTGCTCAACTTCGCTCCGAAATAAGCTGAAGTATCCCGTAAGATTGCTGATCGGGAGAAGCCAGCCTTGAAGTTATGCCGGACATTACTAGCTTCTGGGATTTTGGCTTGCGGGCAGGCAGCTGAATCTAACGACCGTTGTGACCGGGCTAGTACCCTTTACCTCGTCGATTCGAAACGTGACACTATCGTAGGCCTTGGTCGCGACTATTGGACCAATAGCTTCCCGACCATTCATCAGTTCCCACGCTTTTTGCTTCTTGTCTTCACACTCGTCCTTCGAATTTGTTCTAACGATATCTTTCCACGTCTCGCTAGCAACAGTATTCCCTTTCCACTCCTCGCGAGAGACACCATGGACCCACATCACCCAGCGCTCATGGCTCCGGTTTCCATCACAGGAAGAAAGCCACGTAATAATCAGAGCTAGAGGCAGAAGCCAAGAAAGCCCCCTGGAATTACGGTCACGGTGGTCACTGGTATTCGGTCGCTGCATATAACACATTTATAGCTAGACTTGTTGCCGTAAATTCCTTCGCTTAGTGTATTCTAGGTGTCCCATAGCGTCAAGATGAAGTGGACCAGCGCAGTATTGCCGCTGGCAAAAGCGCTTCCCGGGGGACCAAACAAACACAGAACCAAAGTGCTCGGCTACTATTTAACGAAACGGAAACGGGAAACGGGTCTTTGTCCAATCCCAGATTTGATTGCTTTCTCCACCATATGAGGCCCGATCCGACGGGAATAATTTGAGGTTCTTAGCCTCAGCGGGTGCAGCAAAAAGGAGACGGGGCTTTTTGCAGGAGATGACACGGAGAAGTGTGCAGTTCTTCACGCGGCTTTGGACTTTAATTTATTCGTGCACTCTTTCGGCTGGCTGCGCTTGGCTTCCTTCCAGCGCATGAAGCCTTTGCGTATGTAGTCGGGGTCGAACTCGAGATGTTCGCAGATGTTGTTGAAGGAAAAAAACGAGGGGCTGTCGGTTTCTAGGATCCATGCTTCGGCGGCGTCGAACAATTCCTTTCCTTTTTTATCGGTTGCCAGGGCGTATTTTTGAGAATCCTCGATGGCGCTTTCGAGTACGGCCAGCATGAGCGCTTTCTCGCCGTCGCGGATGAACTTCTTGGAAAGGTTCTCCAGGATCCCATCGTCCGTCGGGTCGATTACGTTCCAGGCTAGGGCCATAAGAGTTGCTCCCCCACATTTATTTTGAGTGCGCCGGTTGTTTGTCCTGCCGAGTCAAACGACTGGCGGTGGTTAAACGCAAGGGGCGAGCCGCGGGAGATGAGACCCAACGGCCGGACTCCTGGGGAGTTACTTGGACGGGCGACGATAACGAAGTCGGGTACGGTTGCCCGTTGGTGAAGTGGGGATTAGTTGATCGGGCCGAGGTGGTTCATGCTTTGGCGGCGCGCAGGACGAACGCGAGCTATGGGATCAATGTAGGAACCGGCGCCCACGTGGGTGATGTCCAAACGGAGAAATCCCATTTCCCGGCGAGCGTTTAATCTCGGCGGGTGTAATCCCCCGCAGCTTGCTGCGTCGCGATTCACGCGAAGGATGGGTGGAGTCCTTCGGCGTTGCTCAGGATAGACTCCCCGATACCCATCGTTCCCCGCGGTGGGTATCGGCGCTTTGCGCCTCCACCCACCCTACAATTTCGCTCGACGTGCTTGTGCTTCGGTACCCCGCAGCTTGCTGCGGGGTAGTTCATTTTC
>Ga0326597_10013743_pt1 | contig 10626 bp, 8 predicted proteins | sample RVTome_12_FD_203789 | JGI IMG/M metagenome (GOLD analysis project Ga0326597, IMG submission 203789) | Soil microbial communities from uranium-contaminated site in the Upper Colorado River Basin, Wyoming, United States - RVT100D185 | ecosystem: Environmental > Terrestrial > Soil > Contaminated >... | reverse complement strand
CGTCCATCATCGGCTGGCAGCTGGAGGAGCCGACCGGCCTCGTCGCCTGGTTCGCCGCCCACCGAGCTCAGCCACTCAGGGGATTCACGAAGGCGATCTTTAGCGGATTGACGACGCGGGCGCTCACTGAGGTGATCCGCGATGTGATCATGCGCGAGACGGCCCTCTCCGGCCTCTGGCACGTGTCCGCAGCGCCGATCGACAAGTACACGCTGCTCAGTGACCTGGCCAAGCGCCTCGGGTGGGCCGTGGACATCTCCCCAACGGACAAGCCCTCGATTGATCGCTCGCTCGACAGCGCTCTCTTCAGGGACCGAACCGGCTGGATCCCGCCAGGTTGGGACGACATGCTCGAAGGGCTGGCGGGCGAGTGGTCCTGGTACGCGCGGCAGTGATCGCGGAGGCGGTCGAAGCGCCGCGTTTCTCGATAATCGTGCCCGCGTACCAAGTGGCCCCAACGCTGGCCGAGACTCTCGATGCCTTGGTGGCACAGTCACTCGCCGACTGGGAGTGCATCGTTGTCGACGACGGCTCCACCGATGAAACGCTGGCAATCGCTTCCGCATATGCGCGGCGCGACCCGCGGATCCGAGTCATTCACCAGCGCAACCAGGGCACGGCGGGCGCTTACAACGCCGGCGTCATGGCCGCATCGGGTGACTTCATCGTCATCTGTTCCGCTGACGACATCCTGCTACCCGAGCACTTGTCCCGGATGGCCGCCTTCATCGACTCGGAGCGTGGGTACGACATCTATTCGACGAACGGGTACTCCTGGTGGCCCGGCGACTACCGTGAGTTGTGCGACGGCCCATGGGAGGGCCCGGAGATCCGTTCACTCGTCCTGAGCGATGTGATCCGGTGTTGTTTCTACAGCGTGGGCGCCACGTACAAGCGCGATCTGTTTAGCTCGGTCGGCGGATATCGGGTGGGCATCTTCGGGGAGGACTACGACTTCTGGCTGCGAGCGCTCGCGAAGGGCGCCCGACACCGCTATCTACCGGAGGCACTCTCCCTCTTCAGGCGAAGTCCCTCCCAGAAGTCGGCAAAGTTGGAGGCAACCTTTCTGTCGGACATTCGCCTCATCTCCGATCTGGGGCGCGACTTCGATCTGTCGGTAGCAGAGAAGACGGCGGTTGCAGAGCGGATCCGTGAACTAGAGTCCAAGATCGACGTGGGTCGCAGACCTTGGGTTAGGGCGCGCAGAGCCGTCCGGGATCTCCTCGTCCGGGTGCTTGGTCGTCGACGAGCCGGCCCTCTCCTAAGGACGCTGAAGTCAATCCTTGTCCGACCATCGCCAAACGAAACGTTGCACTCCGGCTAGACGGCGTGGGCCGGCGCGAACGTCGGTTGGGCATGGCGTTCAAGGACGGATCGATAGAGTCCGGCCATCCGATCGAGGTATCGTCCGTGCTCGTATTCCTCTGCGACGATCTTCCTGCCGAGCTGGCCGCGGCGAGCGCCTTCCGATGGCTCGTCCGCGAGACGGTCGAGCACCGCACGGAGCGCAGGAGAGTCCCCGGAGGGCACCGCGATTCCGCAGTCCGGTGCATGTGTCACCGCCGGGAGGGCAGTCCCCTCGAAGCACACGACGGGCCTGCCGGCCGCCATGGCTTCGACTGCCATCAGGCCGAACGCCTCGGCCACCGATGGCATCAGGAAGACATCGCAGGCGGAGAAGGCTTGCGCGTAGAGCGCTAGCTCGTCGACCCACCCCAGCTCCACAACCCGATAGTCGCGCCGGAGACCCTTGAGCAGTCCGCGGGCATCCACCGTGAGCAACGTAGTCGGTCGGCTTGGTGGTCTTGATCCCAGCGCGTTGAGGATGTGAGGCAGACCCTTCACGTCCCACGAACTGGCTCGGATCAGGACCACGAAGTCACCCTCCGGAATCCCGAGTCGCCGCCGGCTGCCCGCCTTTGCGTCGTCCGCATGGAAGTGGCTCGTATTGATACCAAACGGAATGAGGTGCACGTTCGCCAAGTGCGAGGTCACTGGGCTGCGCCGAACCATGTCATACATCCACGCCGAGGCAACAACCACGTCCAGATCGACCTCGGAGAACAACCGCTTCTTGGCCCGCCACATCCGATCTGCGTGATCACGAGCAATAGGAAACAAACGATCGAGGAATGGGCACGGATCGCAGCCGTTGAGCCAGCCTTCGCATCCCATCGGGTGAATGCAATGACCGGTGAGAGGCCACGGATCGTGGAAGGTCCAGACGGATGGCTTCAACCCGAACAGCCACTTCAGGTCGTAGAGGGAGATGACGCGGTTGTGGATGAGGTGATAGTGGACGACGTCGGCGTCCCTGAACTCCTTCGTCTCTGCGAGCACGCGTCCCCATGGAAACAGCAGGTTGTTGATCGAATACCGCCGTTCGATCTCCTGGAGCCTGAACTGGAGGTCTTCATCCCCAGGACCGGCGAGGAGGGAGACAACGTCCGGATTGTGGCTCGATTTCCTGAGCACGGCCTGTTTCCCGTGTATCCCCATTGGGGCCAGGTCAGCGAGCAGGTCGTAGCCACTAAAGCGCCGACCGGGCAGGTCGGCGTCAGTGACATGCAGTACCTTCACCGAGCACCGCGACGCAGCACCGAACTCCGTCTCCTGGCTGACCGGAACGCTTGTCTCAGAAGCACCGGCATCACGGCCAGGCCCAGCGTTCGCTCGTAGAGTCTCACTTTGCGGGCGAGCGGGCTGGTCTCGAGCTCGCGGATCTCGAGCACCAGGGCCAGCGCGGCTCGTATCGCCGCCTCCCCTTCCGGCGTCGAGAAGTCGAAGTCAGTTTCGAATACGGAAGCTTCGGTCAGGCGATCGGGCATGGTGTGATCATCTCCGCGGGCGGTACTGCGAGGTCATGCCCCGACTGCGTCTCCAGCCGACTCTGATCGGCCGGCCGACCCTTCATGATCGATGCGTCCAATCCTAGTCGACGAGGCCTCCGCTCACGCTCGCCCTCTTCGCAGCCCGACGCTCATGCGGGCTTTCTCGGCCTCACGTCGAAACACCGCGGCCCACTGCGGAATGACCACGTCCCTGGAGAAGCGAGCCTGAACGCGAAGTGTGGCATCGCCTCGAAGCCGTTCCGCGTGGTCCGGATGGCCGCGAAGCGCTGCGATGGCTTGGGCCATGCCGCGGGGCGAGAATCCATCGACGATGATGCCGGTGTCGCCGATCAGCTCCTCAGGGCCGCCTGCCCCCCTGAAGCAGATGACCGGAACGCCTTGGGCCATCGCCTCCAATACGACGAGCGATGCTGACTCCTCCCAGGATGTCATCGCCAGGACGTCAAAAGTCGAAAGCTCCCCCATTGGGTCAGACGTTTCTGGCACGAGATCCACGAGATGCGTGAGCTCCAGTTTCCCGACCATCACCTTGAACTGTCGGCCCTCATCATTGTCCCGGACACCAACCCACCGGAATCTGACGTTCTCCTGGCCCACTTCGTCCACGAGATCGCGCGCGGCAAGGAGCCAGAGCAGTCCGCCTTTGGTCCATGTGAGGTTACCCATGCCCCCAACCGTGTAGACGCCCTCTCGAGCCTGCCTCGTGACCACGTTCAATGGCGGCGCCACAAGCGGAGGAATGACGGAGATCGAGCCCGGGTCCACCTTGAAATCCACGACCAGCGCTGACGCAACCGCCTCGGATACGGCGATGTAGTGCCTGGGCACGGCCCGAATGAGTCCCGGGTTCGCAGCCTCGAAGCCGTCGAGTGCGACCGACAGCTCGTGAACGTGGAGCACGACCGGGTAGTCCATCAGCCCGAGGCGAGGCACGAGGTGCAGGGATCGAATGCTGTTGGCGTAGACGAGCTGCGGACCTGATTGTCGAGCAGACCAACCGACGAGTGGCATCCGCATCCGTCCGGCGACCATGCCGGCCATTCGCCGCTCGGCTGCCGCTCTCGGGAAGGAAAGAAGATCTGGGTATGACCACAGGACATCGAGCCGACCCAATCGCCTGAAGTCGGACTCAAGCGGTCCGCCCTCCCAGGCGATGGAGCGGATCGACACTTCGTGAGCCACGGCATCGAAAAGGCTCAGCGCGAGACGTGTCGCGCCGCCCCGCGTGAGATCACGGAGGAGGAGCAGGACGCGAAGCGGGCGCTCGGATGCCAGCGCGCCAGTGGGCGTCTGGCCAGGATCAGAGACGCGGGCGGGCGCGGTCATCGCCTACCCAACGCGAACCTTCGCGAAAGCCAGCCACGAAGTAGGAGCCCTGCGAACCGGAGGTTGATGGTGACGTACCGCCCGGCGAGCCTTCGCGGCTCACTCGCGAGGCGGTACAGCCACTCGGTCCCGCTCTTCTGCATCCAGCGTGGCGCCCGACGGCGACGGCCCCCATGAAAGTCGAACGCGGCCCCGACGGCCAGAAGAACCGGGGCATTGAGCCGGGCCCGGTGAGACGCCACCCACAGATCCTGCTTCGGAGCGCCGAGGCCGACCCAGACGTAGTCAGGTTGTACCGCATTGATCTGGTTGACAACGGCGTCATCCTCCTCGGCACTCATCTCGCGAAACGGCGGCGAGAATGTGCCAACAACTCGCAGCCTGGGGTACAACGTCGAGAAGCGACGAGCGAGAGCCTCGGGGACTCCGGGAAGACCGCCGTAGAAATAGTGGGAACGGCCCCCGACTAGGCCTGCGGCGATCAGTGCCGGCATGAAGTCGGGGCCGCAAACGCGCTCCACTTGGAACCCCTTTCGGCGTCCCAGCCAAACGAGTGGCATCCCGTCAGGCTCGGTCAGTCCCTGCCCAAAGGCTCCACGAACGGCCGCATCGTCTTGCGCCGTGACGAGCGAGTGGACAGTGAGGAAATGCACCGCCAGACGCTCCCGAGTCTCAGGCGCGTGGACAACCCGGTCCAGGACTGCCTGAAACCCCGATCCATCAATCTCGACGCCGAGCACCTCGAAGGATGGCGGTTGCTTCAACGGGGGCTCCGCCGCTTGGATAGCAGGCATCATCCGGGCGCGGCGGAGTTTGGCGTTCTTGGTCAAGCCGTTCCCCGGACGGACGTGAGTGTCATGTCCCTTACGTTCTGATAGACGGCAAGGAGGGCGGCGAGATGCGCGGGGCCGCGATAGCGGGTCACGTAGCGACGCCGTGCCTCTCGACCCATCTCGGCCATGTGATCGGGATGCTCGAGAGCCCACCGAATCTGCCGCGCTAGATCGTCGGGATCCTCGGGTCGTGTTAGCAGGCCGGTCACGCCGTCCTCGACGATATCCGCCAGCGATCCGATTCGACTCGCGATCACCGGTGTCCCGGTGGCGAATGCCTCGATCACGACCATCGGGAACCCTTCGAACCAGATCGAGGGAACAACGACGCTCACGGCACGCCGCATCTCGCTGACAACGTCGGCGGAACACTTTGGCCCGGCGGCCACCACGAGACCAGCCTGGGCCGCCCTGTTGACGTCGTCGTGGAGGGGACCCGCGCCAATGATCCTGATCATCGCTGAAGCCGCCTTGGCTGCTTCGAGCAGCTGCCCAATCCCCTTCTCCGGAGACAGCCGGCCGACATAGGTCACTCCCCTTCGCTCGATGTTCTCTACGCCCGGGTCCGGTTCGAGAAAGTTCGGTATCACCTCGATGCGATCCCTCGGCAGGCCGCCATCCGCCATGAGGCGCCGCTGGAACTCCGTGAGCGCGACATAGGCTCCGATCGCCCGGTCGTACGTCCGCACGACTCGATGGAACGTGAGTGCGGTCGCGGCGACCAGTGAGCGAGATAGCGAGCCCTGCACGCAGCGGTGTGCGACAGCTGGCCATGGGACAGTGCGACCGAGGCAGTCGGTGCAGGCATGGGAATCTCGAAACGCGGTGGCTGGAGCGCAGAACAATCGGTAGTTATGGAGCGACTGGACCACCAGCATCCCAACCGCGCGGTAGACCGACGCCGACGCGGCGGCGAACGTGTTGTGAACATGTACGGCGTCCGGTCGATGGGCTTTCACCGCCGAGCTGACGACTTGCGCGGCCCGGCGATTCCACACGGAGCGCCCTGCCAGCGCGATGTCACCCAGGCGCGAAGCTCCCTCACGCAAATCGGCGTTATCGAAGATGACCTGGCGAACGGAAATGCCGGCCGACTCGAGCAGGCTTCGTTCTGTCTCGACGACGCGATCCTCCCCGCCGGCTTCGCGATATCGGGTGTGAATCTGCAGAACGCGTTCAATCCCGCGGTCGGTCTCCACTGTGTCTCGCCTCGCTGGTCTACCCGGCATGATCATCAGCCACGGGAGTGTCACGCCCCCGCCCAAATGGGAACAACCAGCCGACATCCCCGGGGAGAGCGATTCGCATGTGCGCCCCCGAACGGGAGTGCGCCTGCATGACAAGGAGACCAGCGCCGAAGACCACCCAGAACCAGATGCCGCCCTGCGGACCTTCGAGGTACGGGTCGAAGGACGTGTTGATCATCATGGCCACCCAGAAAACGAGAAGCCACGCCCCGGCCATCGCCATCTGATCGTCCCGCGCCCGACGATGCCTCCAGATTGCCCTGAGCAGAAGGAGCAGCCAGGCAAGCTGCAAAGCTCCCCACAGGAAGAAGCCCGGAACGCCCATGCGCGCAAGCGTGGTCATGTGGCTGTTGTGAGGCGCACGGAGCGAGTGATCCAGTGTCGGCTGGAACCCATCGTCGTCAGCGAGATTGATTCCGAAACCTTTGCCCGTCCAGAAGTACGGACCGAACACGGTGTAGTCGACGATCGTGAACCACCAGGAGAGTCTGAAGGATCTCGTGCCGGCGAGGGTGGGGTCCGAGGTCATCCCGAAGACACTCCGTACGTTCTCGATTACCTGCCCGAAGTCGAATGCCCTGCCGACCGGCGGAGCACTCGGCTCAGGAGTCGGCTCAGTGACGATGTCCGAAGAACGGGTTGGTACAGGCGATGGCGTTGATCCACTGGACCCGGGAGTCGACTCGCCAGGCGCATAGGAGCTGGTAGGTCCGTTCAAACCTCCAACGCTCTCGAGGAATGCGGGACCAGAGGTCAGCACCATTACGACAACCACGGCGGCGACCACATGAACCCATCGCTCGGGCCGGCGAGCCCAGACTGCCGTCACGGCGATCGCCGCGATGATCGCGAGGAGCGCTCCTCGACTCTGCACGCTGGTAATGAAGAGAATCCATGTCAGTGGAATGGCGACGACGAATGCGACGAGGAGCGTGCGCACGCGCCTCACGATCCCTAGCGCAATGACAGTGAAGGCGAGGGCCGCAACAGCGTGGACGGCCATATCCTGTGCCTTGAAGAAAATGAGTGGGATGTCGGCCAAGGGGAAGGAAGTTGACATGCGCGGAGCATGGAACGAGCTCCAGATCCAGTACGAGACGGGTAACCAGAGCGCGAAGAAGGGAACGATCGATGCGTAGGCACGGAGCCCGATCTCAAGTGTGGCTCGACTAGCAATCAGGTAGATGATCAGTGCAAATGCCCCGTAGCCCCAGAGCACGGCGTCACGCAACGCGTGAATCCCGAAGGTGGGAATGTACGGCAGCGTCCGTATGGCGCCGAGCACCATGAACGCAACGAGGAGGACCACCACGGGGTGAGGGTGTCGCAGGCGCGCGAGTGCCGCCGACCGATCCGGGCCGAGCAACACTAGGGCCGCAGATACCAGCCCCAGCGCAAGGACGACCTCCCCGACGTATACAGGTCCGACTTCTATGTGCGCGAACCCGCGCCCGAGGAACATGTAACCGGCGAGCAGGATCGCAAGTGCTACCCAGAAGACTCGCGTGGCGAACACGCCCGCTCGCCACTCCGAGCTTACGGCGACGCCAGTCCGATCAAAGTCGTCGATCACGCCGTCTCCGTGGAGCATGCTCGTAGACGAAGCACTCCGAGGGCATCGCTAGGTCGGTCTGCGTATCGCGAGTTCAAGAGTCTCGGATCACATCATGACCAGCCCGCCGTCGACGGCGAGCACCTGGCCCGTGATGAAGCGCGCCTCGTCGCTGACGAGGAAGGCGACCGCGTCGGCGATCTCCTCGACCGTCCCGAAGCGGCCGAGCGGCGTCCGCGCCGTGATCTCCGCCTGGAGCGCCTCGGGCAGGTCCTTCGTCAGCTCGGTCAGGACGAACCCGGGCGCCACCGCGTTGCACGTGATCCCGCGCGACGCGAGTTCCCGGGCCGTCGCCTTGGTGAGGCCGATCAGGCCCGCCTTGGCCGACGAGTAGTTCGCTTGGCCCATCTGGCCGGCCTGCCCGGACACGGACGTGATGTTGACGATCCGGCCGGCCTTCGCCTTGAGCATCGGCCGGGTGACCGCCTTCGTCGCGTAGAAGGCGCCGAACAGGTTCGTCTCGAGAACCTCGCGGAACATGTCCGGGGACATCCGCATGATAAGGTCGTCGCGGGTGATGCCGGCATTGTTGACGAGGATGTCGACCTTGCCGAACGCGTCGAGCGCAGCCTTCACGAGCGCGTCTGCCGCCGCCGGGTCCGTCGCGTCGCCCTGGACGGCGATTGCGCGCCGACCGAGCGCCTCGACATCCGCCACGGTGGCAGCGGCCGCCGCCTCATTGCCGCGGTAGCTGAACGCGACATCGGCTCCCTGCCGGGCCAGCCGCAGGACGATCGCCCGGCCGATCCCGCGCGATCCCCCGGTGACGACGGCGCTCTTGCCGCTCAGGTCAATCATTCCTCAGCCTCTCCTCCAGGATCAGGTGCATCCTACGACGGCTCCGTCACCCCGATGACGAGCAGTTGGGGCGCCCACAGGTCCGGCGGCCCCAGGCGCGAGTACACCGCGAACGGGTAGCTCGTCCAGGCGCCCAGGGGCCGCTCCCCGTCGATCGCCGGTACGACGGACAGCTCGACGACGTTCCCGGGCGCCTCGTCTGCCCGCATGAGGAGCGCACGATCGACGTACTCCTCCGCCGTCGGATCGCCGGCCTCGCGCAGGAATCGGGCGAGCCAGGCGGTTGCCATGAAGTCGCTCGGTGACGCCTCGGTCACGCCGCGGAGATACGCGATCGCCGCCTCGCGATCACCGCCAATTCCGTCGACGAGGGCCTCGTACCAGCGCCGCACCGCCGCGTCGGCAATCGCGCCGGCCTCGGCTCGAGCCACATCGGCCAGTTCACCGTAGGCTGCGATCAGGATGGCGGTACCGACGTCACCGTCCATCAGCGCCCGCTCCCGCGCCGCGGCAATGACCTGATCGCGGGTCACCACGCGCTCCGACGCACGCCAGTATCCCGAAGTCGCGAGCGCCGGATTCGCGTAGACGGCGGAGGCGTACGCCTCGAGCGCCGCCGCTTCGGCGCCGGCGGCCTCGAGGATGCGGCCGGCGTTGAGCGTCACCGTCGCGTTCCGCCAGCCGCGGGCGAGAGCCACCTCGGCGAGGTTGGCCGCGCGCGCTCCGTTTCCCAGCTCCAGCTCGATCGCGGCCAGGCTCAGCACGTGCTCCGGCAGGAGGTCCAGATCGACCGCAGGCGCGTACCCGTCGCGCGCCGCCTCGAGATGGCCAAGGTGGGCCAACGCGTTGGCCCGCTCGAGCTGGTAGAGGGTGAAGTCCGGATCGGCCGCGAGCGCCATGTCGTATCCGGCGAGGGCGCCCTCCCAGTCGTCGGCGGCGGCGAGCCGGTTCCCGTCCCAGGCAGCCCACATCGCCCGGTTCACGGACAGGATGGTCGGGAGCGAGACGACAAGCACGGCGCCGAGGGCGACCGCGAGCGGCACGGCGGCGCGGCGGAGGATCGCTGGCGACGAGGAGAACGACGACACGGTCGCCGAGGCTCCCGCGCCGTCGACCCAAGCGATGAGCACGCCCGCCACGAGCGCCACCGACGGGAGGTTCATGAGGTAGTCCGGGATCTGCTGGCCGATGAGGCCGGCCAGCCCAGCCGCGACCGCCGCCACCTGGACGCGCGTCGAGCGATCGCCGCCCCGATACACCGCGACGCATCGCCACAGGAAGACGACGGCGAAGATAGCCAGCGCGACCGTGCCGAGCAGCCCCACCTCCGTCATCGCCTGGAAGTACAGGTTGTGGGAGTGCGGGACCGAGAAGTTCACCTCGTGCGGCAGGACCTCGCCGAGCTTCAGCTGGGCCCACGTCCCGGGACCCGCACCGGTAAGCGGGGAGCGCTCCCAGATCTCTGTCGCGCCCCGCCAGTACCAGCCGCGGAGATCGGACCCGCTCAGGGTCAACCGCGCGAGCACGCTTGGCGCGAGGATGACGGCACCGACGGCCGCGACGGCGAGGCCGCCCACCACCAGCCCGGCCGACCGCCGGGACCCCAGCGCCGCCCGCACCGCCGCCGCCCGCCGCCACAGGGATGGCAGCGCGAGCAGGATCGCCACCCCGACGGCCAGCGCCAGCCCGATGTAGCCACCGCGGCTGCCGGTCAGTACGAGGGCAACGACGGCCACGCCGATGAGCGCGACCCCGGGCACCCGCCCGAATCGCTCCGTCGCGATCACCGCGGCAAGCGGCGCGAGGAGGAGCAGGAACGTCGCGACGAGGTTCGGTGACCCGAACGACAGGCTCGCGAACCCCGGTCGCAGCGGCGGCGGCGCGAAGCCGCCGACGAGGTTCCACCAGCGGATCCACCCGAATCCCACCTCGACGAGGTAGGCGACCGCGATCCCGGC
>Ga0326597_10013742_pt1:7500-10626 | contig 10626 bp, 5 predicted proteins | sample RVTome_12_FD_203789 | JGI IMG/M metagenome (GOLD analysis project Ga0326597, IMG submission 203789) | Soil microbial communities from uranium-contaminated site in the Upper Colorado River Basin, Wyoming, United States - RVT100D185 | ecosystem: Environmental > Terrestrial > Soil >... | reverse complement strand
AACTCGGAGTTCGTCGATGTCGCACACGCCGACGGGTGCGCGGTGTATCCGTATACCGTCGATACGTTGGCGGATATGCGCCGATGCCTCGAAGCTGGGGTCGACGGACTCTTTACCAATCACCCCGACCGACTGCGCGAACTGCTGGACGCTTCGCTTTCGAAGGCCCAGAGTTCGTTTGACTGATTGCAACGCGGTTTGATCGGGGCTCGCCGAGGCCTTTCGCCCCGTCTGATTCGGTCCACTCTTTCTTCGACAATCGCTTGACGTATTCCATCGGTCCCCGGTAGGATCGCTAAGCAACGGGGGATTTCGTTATTTCCAGGGCAGCCTCGAAAACCAGCGACTTCGACCGACTCGATCGCGCGATCAGGGCACTGGTCGAATCGCACGACGCGCTCCGCAAGGAAAATGCGGGCCTGCGGACTGCGCTCGCCGAGGGGGGGCGGCACATTCGAACCCTCGACTCGGAACGGATCGCCGCGAATCAGCGCAGGCAGGACGCCTACAAGCGGATCGACGAGTTGATTTCTCACCTCGATCAACTCGACGCGCAGCTCGCGGAAGCCGGCGAGTAGTGTCGACCAGGCCGGTGGTCTCGGTCAGCATCCGGGGCCAGGAATTTCGGATCCGAACGGATGACGATGAAGCCTCGCTGCAGCGGGTCGCGCAGTACCTCGACGACACCATGGCGACGGTCGAGAAGAAGACGGGAACCGTCGATACCCTCCAGCTGGCGCTGTTGTCGGCGCTGAACATCGCCCGCGAACTCGTCGAGCTTCGCGAGCGCGGTGGCGCAACGAACCCATCTGCTGCGGGCTTTGATCCGGCTCGATTCGAGTCGCTGATCGAACTCGCAGAGTCCGCTCTCGAGGCCCGCGCGGTCGGGCAATAGCCGGGCGCGCGTTCTATGGTGAGGGCGATGTCCTCCCAAATCATCGAATCGAAGCGCCGGCTGCGTCAGCGGATGGCGCGGCTGCGAAACGACGTTACCCGCGCGGATTCCGAGCGGGCGGGGCAACTGGCGACAAGCGCATTGATCGACCTGGAACTCGCGAAGCGCGCCGGGCAGATCGCCCTCTACGCGGCACTTCCGTACGAGCTTCCCACGCGGCGGCTGTTCGACGCGGTCATCGAGAAAAAGGGCATCGCGCTGCTGCCTCGAACCGTGGACCCGCTCGGGCTCGAATTCTTCGCCGTCGAGCGCTGGGAAGACCTTCGCCCGGGCGTGTTCGGCGTATTGGAACCCCAGGCTGACGGCCCCCCGGTTCGCCTCACGCCTGGCGATCTGGTGGTCGTGCCGGGGGTCGCGTTCGATGAAGACGGTTACCGTCTCGGTCACGGCAAGGGCTACTACGATCGCACATTCGCGGCCGATCTGGGCGACTCTCCCACTCTCGTGGGCTTCGGTTTCGAATTCCAGATCGTGGACGAAGCTCCTCACGACCCAAGGGATCGCCAGATGGATGCCATCGTTACCGATCAAAAGATTCGGGATTGCACGGGGTGCCTCCGATGAGTGAACGCTCCCTCGAGCGCGAAGCCGGGCGGCAGCTCGACGTGATGCGCGAGGGTGCCGTGGCGTTCCACGGTGAGGAAGAAATCCGACCGAGATTGGTCGCCGCGCTGAAAGAACGGCGCCCGTTGCGCGTCAAGCTCGGGATGGATCCGTCGGCGCCAGACCTCCACATCGGACATACCGTCGTCCTGAACAAGCTCAAGAGGATTCAGGATCTCGGTCACATCCCAATCTTCCTGATCGGAGATTTTACGGCCCGCATCGGCGATCCGTCCGGGAAGAACAAGACGCGCCCGGCGCTGAGCGCCGACACCGTCGAGCGAAACGCGAAAACCTATGTCGAGCAGGTCGGGCGGATCCTGGATGTCGACAACGCAGAAGTGCGATTCAACAGCGAGTGGATGGAGGACCTGTCCTCCGCAGATCTGATCCGCCTGTGCTCGCACTACACGGTCGCCCGGCTGCTCGAGCGCGACGACTTCGCCAAGCGCTACCGCGCCAACGAGTCGATCGCAGTCCACGAATTTCTCTACCCCTTCGTTCAGTCCTACGACTCCGTGGCGCTGCGCGCAGACATCGAACTCGGGGGCACGGATCAGACCTTCAACCTGCTGATGGGCCGCGAGATCCAGCGCGACTACGGTCAGCCCCCCCAGGCGGTCATCACCCACCCGCTGCTCGTTGGCACCGATGGCGCCAAGATGTCGAAGAGCCTCGGAAACGGGATCGGCATCACCGATCCGCCCGACGAGATGTTCGGCAAGGTGATGAGCGTTTCCGACACGCTCATGCTCGAGCACTACGACCTGCTACACGACGACCGCTGGCAGGCGCTGAAACCCCTTCGGGAGGCGCTCCGAGCGGGTGCGGGCGACCCGATGGAATTCAAGCTGGGCCTCGCAGGGGCCCTCGTGGAGCGATTTGCGGGGGTCGAGGCCGCCCGGGAGGCTGCCGATCACTTCAGAAATGTCGTTCAGGGCAAGCAGACCCCGAAGGGTCTCGAGGAGGTGCGCTGCGAGACCGGGTCCGACGGGAAAATCGGCCTCCTGGAGCTCTTGGAGCGCCTGGAAATGGTCGCCTCGCGCAGCGAAGGGCGGCGCCTGGTCGGGCAGGGCGCGGTGCGGGTCGACGGCGAGGTCGTCGCAGACCCGACGCTGCGGCTGCCGGCTGGATCCTTTCTGTTGAAGGTGGGCAAGAGGCGCTTTGCACAGGTGCGATTGAGCTGACATTCTCCCCCAGGGAGCGCTCTATCTCTTCGAGAGCCCTTGACCGCCCTCCAACCGAGACGTAAGTTCTTCCCCCGGCACGATTTCGTAGGCACCTCGGGCAGTTGAGTCGGTCCCAGGTGCTTTTTTGTCTGCGGTGCTCGAAACAGGCGTCGGCAGACTTCAGCGGGTCTTTGAAAACTGAATAGCGTGCGGTCCATCGGGTTTGGAAAGCCCGATTGGATGGTTGGAGCATTAAATTTCTGTATCAACAGTGCCCCGAACACCCTCGTGTTCAGGGTGCTGCAATTCCGAAAAATCGGTGCGGAGTACGCAAGTACACGCACCAGAGTAGGTTTCAAACTGGAGAGTTTGATCCTGGCTCAGAACGAACGCTGGCGG
>Ga0326597_10013742_pt1:0-5000 | contig 10626 bp, 5 predicted proteins | sample RVTome_12_FD_203789 | JGI IMG/M metagenome (GOLD analysis project Ga0326597, IMG submission 203789) | Soil microbial communities from uranium-contaminated site in the Upper Colorado River Basin, Wyoming, United States - RVT100D185 | ecosystem: Environmental > Terrestrial > Soil >... | reverse complement strand
AGGGTGAAAGCCCCGTATGCGAAATCCGAACGAGCTCTAGGAGACTCCCGAGTACCACGGGGCACGTGAAACCCTGTGGGAATCTGGGTGGACCATCATCCAAGGCTAAGTACTACCTGGCGACCGATAGTGAACCAGTACCGTGAGGGAAAGGTGAAAAGAACCCCTTTGAGGGGAGTGAAATAGACCTGAAACCGTTTGCTTACATACAGTAGGAGCTCTATGTCGGCCGACTTACGTCGGCTGAAACGAGTGACTGCGTACCTTTTGTTTAATGGGTCCGCGAGTTACTCCTCAGCAGCAAGGTTAAGCCGATAGGTGTAGCCGTAGCGAAAGCGAGTCTGAATAGGGCGTCTAGTTGCTGGGGGTAGACCCGAAACCGAGTGATCTATCCATGGCCAGGTTGAAGCTCGGGTAAGACCGAGTGGAGGACCGAACCGTAGAAGGTTGAAAACTTCCCGGATGAGCCGTGGATAGGGGTGAAAGGCCAATCAAACTCGGAGATAGCTGGTTCTCCCCGAAATATATTGAGGTATAGCCTCACGTGATCACTGTCGGAGGTAGAGCACTGGATGGGCTAGGGGTCTCACCAGATTACCGAACCCAACCAAACTCCGAATACCGACAAGTGCAGCGTGGGAGTCAGACTGCGGGTGATAAGATTCGTGGTCGAAAGGGAAACAGCCCAGACCGTCGGCTAAGGTCCCGAAATTCATGCTAAGTGGGAAAGGATGTGGGAATGCTCAGACAACCAGGATGTTGGCTTAGAAGCAGCCACCATTTAAAAAGTGCGTAATAGCTTACTGGTCTAGTGCACCCGCGCCGAAAATGTAACGGGGCTCAAGCATGATACCGAAGCCACGGGTCCAAGACACTTTCGGGTGTCATGGGCGGTAGGGGAGCGTTCCAGGGTCATCGAAGCTCGACGGTAACGACGGGTGGAGGCTCTGGAAGTGCTTATGCGGACATGAGTAACGATAAAGGCGGTGAGAAACCGCCTCGCCGTAAGCCTAAGGGTTCCTGAGTAAAGTTAATCTTCTCAGGGTTAGTCGGCCCCTAAGCCGAGGGCGAAAGCCGTAGGTGATGGGAAACGGGTTAATATTCCCGTACCGCTAGATGAGTGTTTGACCGAAGGGGGGACGGAGAAGGGTAGCTGGGCCGGGTGCTGGATGTCCCGGTTCAAGCCTGTAGGTGGGTGGCGTAGGAAAATCCGCGCCGCCATTCAACACCGAGAGGTGACGTCGAGAGCTTCGAGCTCACAAAGTCAGTGATCCCATGCTTCCTAGAAAAGCCTCTAAGGGAATTCATCTGGTGACCGTACCGCAAACCAACACAGGTAGGCGGGCAGAGCATGCCAAGGCGCTTGAGAGAACTCTGGTTAAGGAACTCGGCAAATTGACACCGTAACTTCGGGAGAAGGTGTGCCCAGGTTGGTGAAGGGACTTGCTCCCCGAGCTGATCTGGGTTGCAGAGACCAGGGGGTAGCGACTGTTTACTAAAAACACAGGACTCTGCGAACTCGCAAGAGGACGTATAGGGTCTGACGCCTGCCCGGTGCCGGAAGGTCAAGGGGATTTGTTAGCTTCTTCGGAAGCGAAGCAGTGAACCGAAGCCCCGGTAAACGGCGGCCGTAACTATAACGGTCCTAAGGTAGCGAAATTCCTTGTCGGGTAAGTTCCGACCTGCACGAATGGCGTAACGACTTCCCCGCTGTCTCAACCAGGGACTCAGTGAAATTGAATTGCCGGTGAAGATGCCGGCGACCCGCGGCAGGACGGAAAGACCCCGTGCACCTTTACTGCAACTTCGCAGTGATTATCGGTTCAGCATGTGTAGGATAGGTGGGAGGCTTTGAAGCCGGGACGCTAGTTTCGGTGGAGCCAATCTTGAAATACCACCCTTGATGTGCTGCTGATCTAACCTGGGCCCGTGATCCGGGTCAGGGACACTGCGTGGTGGGTAGTTTGACTGGGGCGGTCGCCTCCTAAAGAGTAACGGAGGCGCGCAAAGGTTCCCTCAGGCTGATTGGAAACCAGCCGCAGAGTGCAAACGCATAAGGGAGCTTGACTGCGAGACATACAAGTCGAGCAGGTAGGAAACTAGGTGTTAGTGATCCGGTGGTTCTGTATGGAAGGGCCATCGCTCATCGGATAAAAGGTACGCCGGGGATAACAGGCTGATCTCCCCCAAGAGTTCACATCGACGGGGAGGTTTGGCACCTCGATGTCGGCTCGTCACATCCTGGGGCTGAAGCAGGTCCCAAGGGTTCGGCTGTTCGCCGATTAAAGTGGCACGCGAGCTGGGTTTAGAACGTCGTGAGACAGTTCGGTCCCTATCCGCCGTGGGCGCAGGAGACTTGAGGGAAGCTGTCCCTAGTACGAGAGGACCGGGATGGACGAACCTCTGGTGTACCGGTTGTGGCGCCAGCCGCATCGCCGGGTAGCCAAGTTCGGATGGGATAACCGCTGAAAGCATCTAAGTGGGAAGCCCACCCCAAGATGAGGTCTCCCCGGGCCCCGACTTCGGTCGGGGCCCCTGAAGGGCCGTCCGAGACGAGGACGTCGATAGGCCGGAGGTGGAAGCGCGGCAACGCGTGAAGCTGACCGGTACTAATCGCCCGTGAGGCTTGACCATACCCATGGGCGCATTCCTGCGCCGGGACTCGAGAGCGATTCGATTGTGATGGACCGCCCGTGCAAGCGGCGCCTCGGGCGCCGCGCGCAGCGAGCCGAAGGCGAGCGTAGTCCACGGGCGGCGCGTTCTTTGATACGAAGGTTTTCCCACTCTCCAGAGAGCGGGGGCCACACCCGTTCCCATTCCGAACACGGAAGTTAAGCCCCGCTTCGGCGATGGTACTGCCGGGGCGACCTGGTGGGAGAGTAGCGCGAGAGTGGGACCTCTTCGGAAGCCCCGCCGGCCCGACGCTCGGCGGGGCTTCGCGTTTCGCGCCGTTCGAGGCTCAGAAGAGCTCGATCCGCCCCTCGTTCACGTTGCGCAGCAGACGGCCCAGCCGGTCCCACACGCCGCTGATCTCCTCATCGGAGAGGCCGAACTGGAAGGCGCCGGCCACCAGGCGGCTGCCGCGGGTGGGATCGAAGTTGCGGTCCGGGGCGACGAAGAGCAGCTCGCCGCCCGCCCCATCCCGCTCGAACTGGCCGAGGATGCCGAGGGCCATCACGTCGTCGAAGGCGAGGTTGCCCAGCCGCTCGATGGAGGCCCGGGGCAGGGCGGGCACCCGGATCGCCGAGATGTTGCGCACGAACCAGTTGAAGACCCGCACGTCGAACGAGATGCCGTTGTCGACGGAGAACAGCCGGGGCTCGCCGGGGACGCTCGAGACGAGGACGTTGCTCTTGCGGCCGTCGCGATGCTGGATCAGGTATCCCACGATGTTCACGTCGGCGAGGGTGCGCGCGTAGGTCGGATCGGCGGCGAAGAGCTCGAGGTCGACCACCCGGTCCACGGGCTTGACCGATTCCAGCCACTGGGAGAACGCGCCGAAGACGCAGTCCCCGCCCACGCGGGTGGGCCCCGCATCCGGCTCCACCTTGCGGAACACCTCGAGCGGTATGCAGCGGGTCACCGTCGGAGGCACCACGAACTCCGCCGGATCGAGGAACCACTTCTGGATCACGTAGGCCGCCACCTCCTTGCGCGGGACGTTGTTCCAGCCCTCCGCGGTGTAGGTGGGGGCCGACTTCCACTTGACCTTCATCTCGGTGCCGTCGGCGAAGCGCAGCTTCATCTTCTGGGCGCCGGCCACGCCGCTCTCGGTGCGCTTGGCCTCGACGATCTCGAAGGCGTCGTACTGCATCCGCTTCTCCGCTTCGAGGGGATGCATGGGGAAGTTGGCCGGAACGTCCTGCCCGCGGGCGGAGAGGGCGAGCAGGAAGGGGGCTGCGAAGAGGAGGGCACGCATGCCGGTATCCTACTCCGAAGGCGGCGGGGAAGGCTAGCGGAGCAGGTCGGGGGCGATGCCCGCGCGGACCACCATGACGGTCGGGCCCTGGGCGAAGAGCGGCATGCGGTGGGCGAGCCAGCCGTCGGGTCGCTGGGGGTCGAACCACACCGCCAGCTTGGGCATGAAGGGGCGGGCCATCCGCGAGAGCAGCGGCCCGAAGTCGACGTCGTACTGGATCTCGACGATGTCGCGGATCCCGTCGTCGGTCTTGACGTGGCGCGCCACGGTGGCCTTCGCGCTCACCAGGCGCGGCTTGCCACGACACAGGAAGAGCTGGAAGTCGACCTCGTCGCTCTCGCCGGTGGCCAGGGGCAGGAAGAGCAGGTTGACCGGGATGTTGGCCACCGTGTCGGGCTCGGGGAGCACGAGGGTCTGGCGCTGCTCTCCGCGGCCCGGCGGGGGCTCGCAGCTCCCCTCGCGGGCGCGGTGGTCGACGGTGAGCTGGCCGAGGCCCTGGCCGGCAGCGTCGAAGGAGCGCGAGGTCTGCCGCACCAGGCGCAGGGCGGAGCCCCCGTTGGCGAACTCGAGGTCCGCGGTGACCACGTTGCGCTCGGCCCCCTGGATGCCCGACTGGGCGAGCATCCGCACCAGACCGTTCTCCATCCGCTCCACCACCAGGTGGGCGTCGCCCACGCGCCGGCCGTCCTCGTCGTAGGTGGAGGCCGGCACCGCGCCGAAGCTGTGGGGGACGGGCAGGAGGAGGCCGGACTCGGCGCGAGCCCGCCCCGCGCCGAGGGCCAGCAGGGCCAGGGCGACGGCGAGGCGGCTTCGACGGGCGCGCGGCACGGCGGGCATTATACAGGTCGGTCGGCCCGCCGCCGGGCTGCCTGAAGGGAGATCGCTGCGCGGTTCACGCGCCGTTCATCCATGCGGCGCGCCGCTCTCAACGGTCCTGGAAGCGCGGCTTGCGCTTCTCCCGGAAGGCCGCCAGGCCCTCGCGGGCGTCCTCGATCTGCGAGGCGGCCGCCATCAGCTCCGTGGCGTACGCGTACGCCGACGCGAGGTCCAGTTCCACCTGGCGGTAGAAGGCCTGCTTGCC
>Ga0326597_10013741_pt1 | contig 10626 bp, 11 predicted proteins | sample RVTome_12_FD_203789 | JGI IMG/M metagenome (GOLD analysis project Ga0326597, IMG submission 203789) | Soil microbial communities from uranium-contaminated site in the Upper Colorado River Basin, Wyoming, United States - RVT100D185 | ecosystem: Environmental > Terrestrial > Soil > Contaminated >... | reverse complement strand
GAACCCTCGCACTCTGCCCCCAATTCGATCTATCATCTGGCTTTCTCAACCCGACCTGAACGCCCTCCGCCCAGGCTCATTTCACTTTTGGAAAATACTCCTGCGCCGGACATACCACCGTATGGAGTGTACGCTTACAGAACGAAAGCGTAGACCTTTTGAGACAAAGGAACGCCAAACGGAACGCAGGCCCCGAAGCGATCTTCGGTCGGGAATGCGTGCACCAAGTGGAAATGCTTCGGAAATGATGAACGAAGCAAGTGTGTGCGAAGTTGAAGCCGACCGGCTTGGGTGTTCGTTCTGGTAAAGAAAAAGCCGGTCAGCTCAGCCCCACGATCCCGATCGCGTCCTTCAATGAAGCGAGCGGGCCGAAGTTAGCGGCCGCTCGATTTTGCGGTTCCGTCGTAGGCCTGAACCTGGTCCAGGTTGTCCTCGATCTCGTGCTCCATCGCCTCGAGGCGCAGCATCGCGAAGGTCTTGGCGGTGTCGAGGAACAGGAAGCTGTAGACACCGTCGAAGCCTTTCCCGGCCGCCTTGAGGCGCTGGTGGATGCAGGCGTCTTTCGCCGTAATCCACCAACTTCCGTCGTCGCGCGCGAAGCCTCACGCGTTAATCCCACCATGTGTTTGGTGGATTCCGCCGTGCTTCATCCACCCGCGCGATCGAATCTTCGGTACTGAATCGCTTCCGCCACCTGGGCATCGGAGATGCGGTCCACCCCCGCAAGATCCGCAATCGTACGCGCGACCTTGAGAATGCGGTGATACCCGCGCGCTGACAGCCCCAATCTGCTGATCGCTTGTTTCAGCAACGTTGCGCCTTTTCCATCGGGCGTGCAGTCGTTGTCGATCTCGCGCGTGGTGAGCCGCGCGTTTTCTTTTTCTTGACGCGCGATCATTCTGGCGCGGGCTCGTTCCACGCGCGCGCGTATCAAGCTGGATGAATCACCGCTGCGCGCGCGCGACAAATCTTCCGTCGGCACTGCGGGCACTTCGATTTGAATGTCGATGCGATCCAGCAGCGGCCCGGAGATTTTGCTGCGATAACGCAGCACCTGGTCAGGCGTGCAACGGCACCTGCCCGAGTAATGCCCCAGGAATCCGCACAGGCAGGGATTCATCGCCGCGACCAACTGGAACTGCGCCGGGAATTCGGCCTGACGCGCGGCGCGCGACACGCTGATGCGGCCCGATTCAAGCGGCTCGCGCAATACTTCGAGCACGTTGCGGCCGAACTCCGGCAGCTCATCGAGAAACAGCACGCCATGCATCGCCATCGAGATTTCGCCGGGGCGCGGATTGCTGCCGCCGCCCACCAGCGCGACTGCGGACGCAGTGTGGTGCGGCGCGCGGTATGGCCGGCGGCGCCAATTGCGGACGTCGAAGCCGGAGCTGCCAAGCGACTGGATCGCCGCCGACGCCAGCGCCTCGTCCTGCGTCATCGGCGGCAGAATGCCAGGCAGGCGGGCCGCGAGCATGGTCTTGCCGCTGCCGGGCGGGCCGACCATGACCAGGCTGTGACCGCCCGCGGCGGCAATTTCGAGCGCGCGCTTGGCGTGCGCCTGGCCTTTGACGTCGGTGAGATCGGGATAGGGCTCGTGCTGCGGGGCGGGCTTTTCCCGGCATAGCGCAAGCTGATCGCGGCCGCACAGGTGCGCGCAAACATCGAGCAGCGTACGCGCCGCATACACCTGCGCGCCGTCGACGAGCGCTGCTTCCGGGGCATTCTGCTGCGGCACCACGAACGCCCGCGCGTCGCGGCTCGCGCCACACATCATCGCCAGCGTACCGCGGATCGCGCGCAACTCGCCGGTCAGCGCAAGCTCGCCGGCGAACTCGTAAGAGCTGAGGCGGTCGGCCGGGATCTGCCCGGACGCGGCAAGAATGCCGAGCGCAATCGGCAGATCGAAACGACCGCTCTCTTTGGGCAGGTCCGCAGGCGCGAGGTTTACGGTAATGCGCCGCGCCGGGAATTCGAAGCGCGCATTCTGCAGCGCGGCGCGCACGCGGTCCTTGGCCTCTTTTACTTCCACCTCGGGCAGCCCAACGATAGTGAAACTCGGCAGGCCATTGGCGAGATGCGCTTCAACCGTGACCAGCGGTGCATCCATCCCGGCCAGGGCACGGCTGTAAAGCACGGCAAGTGACATTGGAAACCGGGGTTCAGGATTCAGATAAAGACTTAACGCCTGAATCCCCCGTGATGCCGACCCGCATGTCTATGCCTTAAGTCATAGACGGCCTTTCTCCAGCTCGGCGAGCCGCGCTTCCAGCTGCACGAGTTTTTCGCGCGTGCGGGCGAGCACTTCGCTCTGGACGTCGAATTCCTCGCGCGTCACCAGATCAAGGCGCGCAAAGGTCGCGGCCAGCATTGCCCGCATGTTCTTTTCGATATCGTGCACCGGGCTGTTGGCGAGCACTTCCTTGATCCTGCCGCCCAATTCGTCGAAGAGTTTCTCGTTGACCATGAATAGCTCCACCATTTAAGCAACAGTTTGAGCAAATCTACCACGCTGCCGCTCGCATTAAGGCTTCGAATGACATCAGGCCAATAAATTCCCGCGGGCGACATCGAATCCAATACGAGCGAGAGTATCGACGCACGATCTTGGTGCGAAGCCGGATTGATACGCATCATATTAGTGCATCCAATCTTGGGCAAACCTTGGGCATACATATATTTACTCTTTTAATCAATAACTTGACAGCTGGCACAATACGTGCTGTCGTGCTTGCGTAGTAACTGCATTTTTTAACAGGGAAAGGGGTAGCCATGCTCAAGAAAACAATCATGACCGCCGTTGTCGCCGCCGCACTCGCTCCGGGCGTTGCTTCAGCGGCGGAAGCTTCGCCGCACACATTGACCGGTAACGTCGGCGTTTTCAGCCAGTATATTTTCCGCGGCCTGACACAAACCAACGCAGATCCCGCGCTACAAGGCGGTTTCGACTACAGCCACTCGAGCGGACTTTATGCCGGGACCTGGCTGTCCAATATCAGCTGGCTCACGGATTCGCCGACCGCAACCGGTTATAAGAGTTCCAGCCTGGAATGGGATATGTACGGCGGCTATAAAGGCGCCTTCGGCTCGTCGGACTTCGGCTACGACGTCGGTCTGCTTTACTACTACTATCCGGGCAGCCATGACACCGTGCTTTTTCCCGGCACCGTGAAAGCGAATACGCTCGAAGCCTACGGGGCGGTCAGCTGGAAATGGCTGAGCTTGAAGTATTCCCACAGCCTGAACGACGAGACCTTCGGCGTCGCCAACAGCAGCGGCACCTATTATCTGGATCTGTCCGCCGCCTATCCGCTTACCGAGCAGTTGACTCTTGTCGCCCATTACGGCAAACAGAAATTCAAAGGCAACACTGGGGCCTTTTCCAACGATGCCAATGCTTCGTACGACGACTATAAGCTGGGGTTGTCCTATGCACTGCCCAAGGACTTTACCGTGGGAGGGTACTACACCAACACCAGCATGAACACGGCGCAGCAAGCGTTTTACACCAACGCATCCGACAGCCGGTTTGTCGGCAAGGACACCTTCACCGTTTTCGTCCAAAAGACTTTTTAACCACCATGCAGCATGGGGCTGGATATCCCGGCCCCCTTTTCCCGGGGAACCACGATGAAACTAGTCACTGCAATCATCAAGCCATTCAAGCTTGACGAGGTACGTGAGGCGCTGTCCGCGATCGGCGTGCAGGGTCTCACCGTCACCGAGGTCAAGGGTTTCGGGCGGCAGAAAGGCCATACTGAGCTGTATCGCGGCGCGGAATACGTGGTCGACTTCCTGCCTAAGGTAAAAATCGACGCCGCGATCAGCAGCGATATGCTCGATCAGGTGATCGAGGCGATCGAAAAATCCGCCAACACAGGCAAGATTGGCGACGGCAAGATTTTCGTTTTTGAACTCGAGCAAGCCTACCGAATCCGCACCGGTGAAACCGGCGCCGATGCGCTATAAGGGAGAATCACATGAAACGTTTACTGACATTGCTCGCGCTGTTCAGCGCTCTGAGCTTGGGCGCAGCTCCTGCCATCGCGCAGGACAAGCCGGCGGCTGAAGCGCCGGCCGCCGCAGCACCTGCCGCAGCACCTGCCACCACAACCGCAGCACCTGCGCCCGAGGCCAAAAAGCTGGATAGCGGCAGTACGGGGTGGATGATCACCGCCACGGTGCTCGTCATGCTGATGACGATCCCCGGCCTCGCGCTGTTCTACGGAGGGCTGGTGCGGGCCAAAAACATGCTCTCGGTACTCATGCAGGTGTTCGTGACCTTTTCGCTGATCTCCATTTTGTGGGCGATCTACGGCTACAGCCTCGCGTTCACCGAGGGCTCGTTCAACTCGGTCATCGGCGGCATGGGCAAGGCGTTTCTCGCCGGAATCAAGCCCGACACGCTGAACGGCGTCATCCCCGAGTATGTGTTCGTGGTGTTCCAGCTCACTTTCGCAGCCATTACTCCCGCGCTGATCGTGGGCGGCTTCGCGGAGCGCATGAAGTTCTCCGCCGTGCTCTTGTTCATGGCCCTGTGGGTGACCTTCGTCTACGTGCCGATCGCGCACATGGTCTGGGGCGGCGGCTTCCTCGCCGGGCTCGGAGCCAAGGACTTCGCGGGCGGCACGGTCGTGCATGTGAACGCCGGGATGGCGGCGCTGGTGGGCTGCGTGCTGCTGGGCAAGCGCATCGGCTACGGCAAGGAAGCCATGCCGCCGCACAACCTCACCCTGACCATGGTGGGCGCCTCGCTGCTGTGGGTGGGCTGGTTTGGCTTCAACGTCGGCAGCGAACTTGCGGCCGACGGCATCGCCGGCATGGTGCTTGTCAACACGCAACTGGCAACAGCCGCGGCGGTCCTCGGCTGGATGTTCATCGAATGGATGACGCGCGGCAAGCCGACGATGCTAGGCGCGGCCTCCGGCGCGGTGGCCGGCCTCGTCGCGATTACCCCGGCCTGCGGGTTCGTGGGTCCCATGGGCGCAATCATCCTGGGCATCGCAGCGGGCATAATCTGCTTCTGGGGGGTCACCGGCCTGAAAAGCATGTTCGGCTACGACGATTCCCTAGACGTATTCGGCGTGCATGGCATCGGCGGCACGCTCGGCGCCATCGGCACCGGCGTCCTGATGTCGGATACCTTCGGCGGAGTCGGTTACGACAAGGGCGTCACGATGATCGGACAGGTGACCACACAGGCGATCGCCGTCGGAACCACCGTGGTGTGGGCCGGTATCATCAGCTACATTCTCTACAAGATCGTCGATATGGTGGTCGGCTTGCGCGTGCAGGAAGATGGCGAGCGTGAAGGTCTGGACTCGACGCAGCACGGCGAGGTCGCGTATCACATATAATTTGCTGGAAGCATTTGTTCCACGGGCGCCTCCGGGCGCCCGTTTTTTTGCTCGCGCCGCGCGCGGCGGCAATCCCTGGCGGTTTGCTACAATATCCCGTTCCTGATTCTGCGCCATCCCCGTCAATGAAGATCGCCTTCATCGTCGACCCGCTCGACGACTTCAAGACTTACAAGGACTCGACCTACGCGATGATGCGCGAGGCTGCCGCGCGCAGCCACGAGCTTTACGTGCTGCAGCAAGAAGACCTCGCTTGGCAAAACGGCGTTGTGAGCGGCTACGCGCGGCGCTTGGAACTGACCGGCGACAACGGGACGTGGTATCGCGTCGAGGCGCCGCTCGCGACGCCGCTCAGGGATTTCGGCGCGGTGCTGATGCGCAAGGACCCGCCGTTCGACACGGAGTATCTCTACAGCACCTATCTTCTCGAGCTCGCGCAGGCGCAGGGCGCGCGCGTGTTCAACGATCCGCGCGCGATCCGGGATTGCAACGAAAAAATGGCGATCGCACGTTTTCCGCAGTTCACGCCGCCGACACTGGTCACGCGCCACGCCGGGCTGATTCATGATTTTCTTGCCGCGCACGGCGACATCATCCTCAAGCCGCTCGACGGCATGGGCGGCACCTCGGTGTTCCGCGTCCACCGCAAAGATCCCAATCTGAACGTCATCGTCGAAACCGTCACGCACTATGGGCGGCGCACGGTGATGGCGCAGCGCTTCATTCCCGAGATCGCCGACGGCGACAAGCGCGTGCTCCTGATCGGCGGCGAACCGGTGCCGTATGCGCTGGCGCGCATCCCCAAGCCGGGGGAGACGCGCGGCAACCTGGCCGCCGGCGGCACCGGGATTGCGCGCAGGCTCACACCGCGCGACCGCGAAATCGCGGCGGCCCTCGCCCCGCAACTCGACGCGCAGGGGTTGCTGCTGGTCGGGCTCGATGTCATCGGCGACTATCTGACCGAGGTCAACGTCACCAGCCCGACTTGCTTTCAGGAAATCATGGAGCAGTCCGGGTTCAACGTGGCCGGTATGATGCTCGACGCACTGGAGCGCGCGGTCGAGCCCCGCGCAATACGGTAGAATGAATGCGGATACACGTCCGCCACACGCATGATAGGCATACTGATCATCACCCACGGCACGCTCGGTGAAAGCCTCATTCATTGCGCGAGCCACGTGCTCAACAAGCGGCCGCCAAGCCTTCAGCAGCTCGGCGTTACCGCGCAGGACGATCCGGCGATGCTGATGCCGCAGGCCCGCGCGCTGGTCAAGGAGCTGGATGCCGGCGACGGGGTGCTGATCCTGACCGACATATACGGCGGCACGCCGAGCAACATGGCGTCCCGGCTGCTGATACCGGGCAAGGTCGACGCGGTGGCCGGGGTCAGCTTGCCGATGCTGATCCGCGTGCTCACTTATCGCGATCGCGACTTGCCGACCATAGTGACCAAGGCGATCAGCGGCGGCTGCGAAGGCGTATTGCGAGTGCCGCTGTTCAAGCTCCATAATGCTGCAACGGGAAGTTGAGATCATCAACAAGCTTGGCCTGCACGCCCGCGCGTCCGCGAAGCTTACCCAGCTCGCCGGACAATACAAGAGCAGCATCTGGCTCATCCGCGGCGGCAGGCGGGTGAACGCCAAGAGCATCATGGGCGTAATGATGCTGGCTGTCGCCAAAGGCGCCACCGTCGGCATCGAGACCGACGGTCCCGACGAGGAGGCGGCCATGAACGCGCTCAATGGCCTGATCGCCAACTGTTTCGACGAAGGCGAATAGCGGCATGAGCTTCACCATGCACGGTATCCCGGTGTCCGGTGGCATTGCCATCGGACACGCGCATTTGGTATCGCACGCCAAGCTCGAAGTCGCCCACTACGCCGTGCCGCAGCATCAGGCCGCCGAGGAGTCGGCTCGCTTCGAGGCGGCGCTGAACACCGTGCGCGCGGAGCTCGACGAGCTGCGCGCGCAGATCCCGCCCAGCGCGCCGCGGGAAATCGAGTCATTCCTCAACCTGCATCTGATGATCCTCGATGACGCGACGCTGTCGAAAGCACCGCGCCAGATCATCGAAACCGAGAACTGCAATGCCGAGTGGGCGCTCAAGGTGCAGATGGACGCCCTGCTCGGCCAGTTCGACCAGGTCGAAGACGTCTACCTGCGCGAGCGCAAAGCCGACGTGATCCAGGTCGTCGAGCGCCTGTTGAAGGCGCTGCTCGGCCAGCCCGGTTATGTGCCGGCGCCTGCCATCGGCGGCGAGGAAGGCCTGATTCTGGTCGCGCACGACCTGTCGCCGGCTGACGTGATCCAGTTCAGGCAGCATCAGTTCGCCAGCTTCATCACCGATCTTGGCGGCGCCACTTCGCACACCGCGATCGTCGCGCGCAGCCTCAATATTCCGTCGATCGTCGCGTTGCACCACGCACGCCAGCTGATCCGCGAGAACGAATTGCTGATCGTCGACGGCACGCAGGGCATGATCGTCGTCGACCCCGACCCGCAGGCGCTCGCCGAATACAAACTGCGCCAGCATCAGTGGGAGCTCGAGCGGCAGAAACTGAAACGCCTGCGCGACACGCGCGCGACCACGCTCGATCAGGTCGGGATCGAGCTGCAGGCCAACATCGAGCTGCCCGATGATATCGAACAGGTCAGGGAATACGGCGCCACCGGCATCGGTCTCTTCCGCACCGAGTTCCTGTTCCTGAACCGCGACGAACTACCCGAAGAAGAAGAGCAGTTCGAGGCGTACCGCAGGGTGGTGCGCGAGATGGACGGGCTGCCGGTGACAGTGCGCACCTACGATCTCGGCGCCGACAAACAGATCAGCGGCAATGAATCTACCGGCGCCAATCCCGCGCTCGGCCTGCGCGCGATCCGGCTCTCGCTGACCGAGCCGCAGATGTTCCTGGTGCAGCTGCGCGCGATGCTGCGCGCCTCGCATTACGGCAAGTTGAAGATCCTGATTCCGATGCTGATGAGCGTCTCGGAAATCAATCAGACGCTCAACTACATCGCGCAGGCCAAGCAGGCCCTCGAAGACCGGTACATTGCCTACGACCGCGGCGTCGAGGTCGGCGGCATGATCGAGATTCCGGCCGCAGCGCTCGCGCTCGGCACCTTCATTAGGAAGCTCGATTTCCTGTCGATCGGCACCAACGATCTGATCCAATACACGCTTGCACTCGATCGCACCGACGATACCGTCTCGCACCTCTACGACCCGTTGCACCCGGCTGTGCTCAACCTGGTCTCGCACATCATCCGCAGCGCCGACAAGGCGGGCAAGCCCGTCGCGCTGTGCGGCGAAATGGCGGGCGATGTCCAGCTCACGCGGCTCCTGCTGGGCTTCGGCCTGCGCCAGTTCTCGATGCACCCGGCGCGCCTGCTCGAAGTCAAACAGCAGGTGCTGCAGTCCAGCCTGCGCGAGGCCGTGCCGCAGGCAAGTAAGATGCTGCGCACCGACGACCCGGACAAACTGCGGGCGATGCTCGACAAGCTCAATGCGTAAGCCGTGATTGGTGATTGGTGATTGGTGATTGGTGATTGGTGATTGGTGATTGGTGATTGACAAGATAGCCGCAACGGGTTACCGTTGCTGCCGTTGTCGTGCGCCGATTTGATTCAGCTTGCGGGCGCCTAATAAATCCGGCTAAAGAGAAAGATAACCCGGTATAGCGCAAGCTGACCGGGTTTTTCTATTTATGGATGGCACTGCGGACAAACATTCGGTCGGCATCGTCGTGCCGCAGACGGCGCGCTTCGATGAACCGCTGCGGCTGAAGAGCGGCGCCGAGATCGGCGCCTACGAGCTCGTCTTCGAGACTTACGGCAGCCTCAATGCCGATCGTTCGAACGCGGTGCTGGTGTGCCACGCGCTGAACGCCTCGCACCACGTCGCAGGGCGCTACGCCGGCGACCCGGACAACGTCGGCTGGTGGGACAACATGATCGGGCCCGGCAAGCCGCTCGACACCAACCGCTACTGCGTGATCGGCCTCAACAACCTCGGCGGCTGCTTCGGTTCGACGGGCCCGCAGAGCATCAATCCGGCAACCGGCCGCGCGTGGGGCGCGGATTTCCCGGTGGTCACGGTGGAAGACTGGGTCGACACCCAGGCGCGCCTTGCCGATTATCTCGGCATCCGCCGCTTCGCCGCGGTGATGGGCGGCAGCCTCGGCGCGATGCAGGCGCTGTCATGGACGATCCAGTACCCGGAGCGCATTGGCCACGCGCTGGTGATCGCGTGCGCGCCCAACCTGTCGGCGCAGAACATCGCGTTCAACGAAGTCGCGCGCCAGGCCATCATCACCGATCCTGACTTTCACAACGGCCACTATTACGAACACAACGCCAAGCCGGCCCGCGGGCTGCGCGTCGCGCGCATGGTCGGCCACATCACCTATCTGTCGGATGACGAGATGGCGAGCAAGTTCGGCCGCCAACTGCGCCACGGCAAGCTCAACTACACGTTCGACATCGAGTTCGAAATCGAATCATACCTGCGCTACCAGGGACTCAAATTCTCGGATTACTTCGACGCCAACACTTATTTGCGGATCACCAAGGCGCTCGATTACTTCGATCCCGCGGCGGAGCACGGCGGCAGCCTGACGCTTGCGCTCGAGCCCGCGACGGCGGGCTTCCTGGTCGTGTCGTTCACCACCGACTGGCGCTTCTCGCCGGAGCGCTCGCGCGAAATCGTGCAAGCGCTGCTCGACAACCGGCGCGACGTGACGTACGCCGAGATCGAAGCGGCGCACGGGCACGACGCGTTTCTGCTCGATGACCCGCGCTATCACCGGCTCATCGCCGCCTACTACGACCGCATCGGCATGGAGGTGGGCGTATGAGCCCGGGAGCAGGGGCCCCGTTTTACGGGGATGCGAGCAAGGCGAGTGCGACCGTCCGCCGACGCGATGACGTGAAATCCCGGCAGTGGGGATCGGAGGTGGGCGTATGAACACGAACGCAATGCAACGGCCCGATTTTGCGGCGATTGCCAACTGGGTGAGGCCCGGTGCGCGCATCCTGGACCTGGGCTGTGGCGACGGCACGCTGCTGCGTTATCTCAGCGAGCAGCGCGGCGGCACCGGCTACGGCGTCGAGATCGACGACGAGGGTATCCTCGCGTGCGCAAGCAATGGCGTCAACGTGATCCAGGGCGACCTGGAGCGCGGGCTGTCAGGCTTCGCCGACGGCTCGTTCGATTACGTGATCCTGTCGCAGACGCTGCAGGCAGTGCGCAGCAGCGAGCGCATCGTCCGCG
>Ga0326597_10013740_pt1 | contig 10628 bp, 8 predicted proteins | sample RVTome_12_FD_203789 | JGI IMG/M metagenome (GOLD analysis project Ga0326597, IMG submission 203789) | Soil microbial communities from uranium-contaminated site in the Upper Colorado River Basin, Wyoming, United States - RVT100D185 | ecosystem: Environmental > Terrestrial > Soil > Contaminated >... | reverse complement strand
GCTGGAGCCCATGCCGAAATTGTCGGCGGCGACGACGAAGTCGCCCGGCCGGACGTTCGGCGCGAACTCCTCGCGCGCGTCGATCAAGGTGATGCTGCGCAGCTTGTCGTTGTCGGAGAGGAACTGCACGAAGCGGCCGGGAAAAATCAGGTCGGTGGAGACGTTGGCCGGAAAAGTCCAGGCCCGCCCGCGTTTTGTGGCCATCACTTCAATACCTTTCGTACGTCGACGATTTCACCCGCCAGAGCGCCGGCGGCACAGGTCGCGGGGCTGGCCAGGTAAATATTGGCTTTGGGGTTTCCCATCCGCCCTTTGAAATTACGATTCAACGTCGAGAGGCAGTTTTCCTCGTCGCCGAGAATGCCGGTCTGCACGCCCGGACAGGCGCCGCAGCCGGGCGAATTGACCAGCCCACCCGCCTCGATGATGGTGTCCCAGATCCCTTCCTTGGATCCCCTGAGATAGACTTCGCGCGACGCCGGTGTGGCGACCAGCCGTACGCCCGGCGCGATCTTGTGCCCTTTGAGGATGCCTGCCGCTTCGCGAAAGTCTTCGAGCCGGCCGTTGGTGCAGGTGCCGAGGTAGACCTGGTGCACCGGCACCGTGCCCACCGCGCTCACCGGCTTGACGTTGTCGACGTTGTGCGGGCAGGCGATCTGCGGTTCGAGCGCGGACACGTCGATGTCGTACTCTTCGCCGTAATGCGCGTCGGCGTCGGGCGCCAGCGGGGCGAAGTCTCCCGCGCGCCCCTGCTCGGTGAGGTACTTCTTGGTCTGGTCGTCGGAAGCGATCAACCCGACTTTGGCGCCTGCTTCCACGGCCATATTGGGGAATACCGCCCGGTGGTATATCGGCATCTTGTCGATCGTCGGACCGACGAACTCCATCGACTTGTAAGTCGCACCGGCCACGGAGATCTTGCCGATGATGTGGAGCATGATGTCTTTGGGATAGACGCCGCGCGGCATGTTGCCGCGGATGTGAAATTTCTGCGCGTGCGGCACCTTGAGCCAGGTACGACCGAGATACATGGTCATCGCCACGTCGGTGGAGCCCATGCCCGTGGCGAAGGCGGCCAGGACGCCCCCGTGGCAGGTGTGGCTGTCGCCGCCTATGACGATCTGCCCCGGCTTGATGAGCTGCTCTGTGGCCACCTGGTGCGCGATGCCGTTGCCGACATCGTAGAACCGGAGCTTGTGCGACCCGGCGAAGTTGCGGATGCGCCGGTGGTCGTTGGCGGCCTGGGCGGTGGAGACAGGCGAGGCGTGATCGAGAAAGAAGGCCACCCGGTCCGGATACTTGAAGCCCGCAAATCCGATCGCCTCGAGCTGGGAAATGGCCAGGGGGCCGGAAAGGTCATGGGCATAGATGAGGTCGACGTCCGTCAGCACCAGCTGGCCGGGACGAACGTCGTGCCCGACATGGCGGGCGATGATTTTTTCCGCTAAAGTCATTCCCATGCGTTCGGCTCCGGACAACACTTCGGTGGTGCGGCCAGGCAAAACATAGCCTGCGCGCCGCGGCCGTGCAAGGGGCGATCGGCCCTGCCCGCGGGAAACGGGGTGCGACGTTCACGCATCGTGGCCGAAGCTCTCCGGAAGCGTGCCGTGCTCCTTCCACTTCGCGACGTCGTCCAGGAGCACATTGTTCAAGCCGAGGTATTTCAACTCCGTGCCCAGCACCCAGCCGTGCACGAGCAGCGTGACCCAGAAACCGAACTGATGCCAGCCCGCGGCCAGCCGCCCGGAATAGACCGCGGCGCCGAGCACCGGCTGCACGATGAGCATCGTGCTGGCGATCATGGTGCGTCCCGCAATCAGGCTTTTGTAGCCGTTGGAGCGCCCGATAAAGGGCCAGGCGGGCTTGTGATCCCTGCACGCCTCCTTGATGGCTTTGCCCGTGCCCACGAAAAAGAACATGGTGAACGAGTGCCCGAACAGCCCCAGGAAAGATGTCGCCACCCCCCAGTACATGTGGTTGAAGACGCCGTTGGTATCGAGCTGGCCGAAGCCGAGGTAGGCCGAAATGCCGAGCATCAAAAGCACGATGAAATTCACCGCGGCCAGAAAGACGGGCATCATCCGGTCGAGTCCCTCAGAGCTTCCAACGCGGGCAAATCCACCGTCGAGATCTCACTCCCTGGAATAGTCATACACGCCCCGACCCGCCTTGCGCCCGAGCCTGCCGGCCTTGACGTACTTCACCAAGAGCGGGCAGGGCCGGTACTTTTCCCCGAGCGTGGCGTGCAGGTGCTTGAGAATGGAAAGACGGGTGTCGAGCCCCACCAAATCGACCATTTCCAGGGGCCCCATGGGATGATTGAGGCCCAGCCGGACGGCGCGATCGATCTCCTCGGCCGTGGCCACCCCCTCCTGCAGCATGTAGAACGCTTCATTCCCGATCAGGGCGTTCATGCGCGTGGTGACGAAACCGGGCGACTCGTGGATGGTCACGGTTTCCTTCCCCATGCGCCGGCCGATTTCCGCCGCGGCAGCCACCGCTTCGTCATCGGTCTCGAGGCCGCGCACGATTTCCAGCAGCTTCATCTTGGGAACCGGATTGAAGAAATGCATGCCGAGCACCCGCTCGGGGAGCGCGACGGACGAGGCGATTTCGGTGATGGAGAGCGCCGATGTGTTGGTGGCCAGAAGCGCGTCGCGCGAGCAGTAGTCGGACAGCCGTTCGAACGTCGCGACTTTGACTTCGAGCAGCTCGGGCACGGCCTCGATGACGCAGCCCGCCGGCGCGGCCCCCTTTTTCAAATCGGTGTGCAGCGACAGTCTGCCCAACGCCGCGGTGGCGTCGACGTCGGTGACTTTCCCGCGCACGCGTCCTGCATCGAGCATCCGTTCGATGTCGAGGCGCGCCGCCTCGAGGCGCTCTTTCGAAACGTCCACGAGGCGGACGGAATACCCCCCAAGCGCCGCCACATAGGCAATGCCGCGCCCCATGATGCCGCCGCCGACCACGCAAATCGTCTCTTTATCCATCCCTCTACTCCGGAAGCAACACCAGTTTGCCGAACTGCTCGCGCTTCTGCATCCGCTCCAGCGCCGCAGGCGCTTCCGCCAGCGGAAAGGTGCGATCGACCACCGGTTTCAGTTTGCCGGTGGCGAGGAACCTCCACACCTCGTGCCACTCCGCCTTGCTCGACATGTAGGACCCGTACAGGGTGAGGTGCTTGGCGAAAAGAAGTCGGATGTCGAAGTTCGCCATCGGCCCCGAGGTCGCGCCGCAGGTGACCAGGCGCCCGCTTTTGGCCAGCGCCCCGACGCAGCCGGCGAAGTAATCTTCCCCGGTATTCTCCACGACCACGTCGACGCCCCGCTTGCCGGTGAGCTGACGCACGCGGCGCGGCCACTCGGGGTCGGTGTAGTTCACCACGCTGTCCGCGCCCAGGGACTTGGCCTTCTCGAGCTTCGCGTCAGATCCGGCGGCGGCGATGACGCGCGCGCCGAGCAGTGCGGCGATCTGAATCGCCGCGATGCCCACGCCCGAACCGGCGGCCATGACCAGGCAGGTCTCCCCCGGCCTCAGGCCGGCGCGCCCCACGAGCATGTGCCAGGCGGTGAGGAAAACGAGGCTGGCCGATGCCGCCTCGGGCCAGTCGATCTGCTGCGGGCGCGGCAGAAGATTGTCCGCGCGCACCGCGGCGTACTGCGCGAAGCCGCCGTTCAGTTGATAACCGTACAGCCAGTATTCGCTGCAGAGATTGTCGCGGCCGGCGGCGCATTCGGCGCAGTGACCGCATCCGCGGCCGGGAGCTACCACGACCTCGTCGCCGGGCTGCACATGCTCCACCAGCTCGCCCACTTCTTCCACCACGCCCGCCATGTCGTTGCCCAGGATGTGCGGGAACTCGAGCTTGAGCCCCGGCACGCCCTTGATGGTCCAGAGGTCCAGGTGGTTAAGGGCGGTTGCCTTGACTTTGATCAGCACTTCGTCGGCGCCGATCTGCGGCACGGGGGCGTCTTCGTAGCGAAGCTGATCGAGCCCGCCGTGTCCGTGCAGTCTTACCGCTTTCATGGTCTTCGTCATGTTCCAGCTCCTGCCGCCAGCAATTTCGCCGCGTTATCGTACAGGATGGCGCGTCTGGTCTGGGGCCTCAGGGGCAGCTCCCAGAACTTCTCCACATTGCCTTTCAGGTCGGGCACACCGGGCCCGGGCCAGTCGGTGCCCCAGAGCACCTTGTGCGCGATCGCCTCCAGGCGGGGGAAGTAGTCCGACAGGCGCGCCGGCGGAATGCCGGAGATATCCATGTAGACATTCTTGTGGCGGCGGACGAGAAAGAACGCCTCCTCCATATATAGAGGCCGCCCGCCGTGCGCCATGATGATCGAGAGTCCGGGAAAGTCGACGGCCAGGTCGTCGACCGGCATGCAGGCGGCAAACTTGTTGCGCGCGCCGGGGAAAATCGATGTGCCGGTATGAATCATGACCGGAATGCCGGCCTTCTGGCACTCCTCGTAGATCTCCGCCTGGTGTGGATGAGGTCCGCGGTAGTCGTTGACGTTGACGAGTTGGTGCGGCGGGTGCACCTTCACCGCCCCCAGTCCCAGATCGATCAGCTCGCGCATGCGCGCCCCGCAATCTGTGCGCAGCCGTGGGTTGACCGAGCCGAACGGGATCATCCGGTCGCGGTGCGCCGAGCAGTAATCGATAATGTACTCGCAGCACGAATCGTCGAAGCCCATCAGGTCCGGCGCCACGTAATTGATCAGGCCGGCCTTCTCGATTTTGGCGTCGTCCATCAGCTTCAGCAAGCGCTCGGGCTTATGCATGATATCGAGCAGGTCGTCGTACTGATCCCGCCCGTGGGCCATGGTCTTCTGCACATCCGGTAAAAGTTGCCACCAGGGCTGAATGTGGACGTGGATGTCGATTATGGGGTAGTCGGGATAGCCGGTCATGTCATTGCTCGAGAATGGCGGTGAGCACTTTCATCTGCGCCTGCACGGCCAGCTCGGCGTGGCCCAGGCGGTAGAGCTGCACCAGAAGCGGCGAGGCGTTGACTTCGAGAATCGTGGCCAGTGCAGGATCCCCTGCGAAACTCGGCGCTCGCACGTCGACCCCGAAATGGCGCAGGTTGAGCGCGCGGCCGATCCCGCGGCAATAGTCGAGCCACGTGCCGGGCAGGCGTTCGATGAGCTCCGCCGTGGCAAAGCGATTCAGATTGAGGATCTGCCCGCCGACGTTGAGCTGGTCGCCTGCCTGCACAATAGTGTCGGGATCGAAGCCGGCCGCCAGCACCGCGCGCGCCCACCCATCGCCCGTTTGTTCAAAGCCTGCGAGCAATTCGCGGATGCTGCTTCGCCCGTCGCCTCTAACGACGAGCGGCCGGCGCACGTATCCGGCCAGGTACTCGCCGTCGAGAAAGTCGAAACGCAGGTCGACGCCTTCGATCACTTCCTGCACCAGCGCGATGTAATCGAACTTCCAGATCGTCGTGATGTGGCGCTCGAGCGCGGCCCCATCGGCAACCAGCTCCACGTAACGTCCGTGCGACATGCGGTTCGGCTTCACTACCACCGGGTAGCCTAGCCGCCGCGCAAATTCCAGCCCCGGCCCGATCCCGGTGTGTCCGTCGAACTGATCGAGCTGAAAGTAAGCCGGATCGACGCAGCGCACCGACTTCGGCACGCGCGGGCCCGCGCGCTCCAGAAGCAGACCGGTGTAGTACTTGTCATCGCACAGCCGCGTGGCCACCGCATCGTTCAGAGGCGAGCACCCGCCGAGCAGCGTCACCGCATGCCCGTTCTGGGAAACGCGGAACAAATACCCGTACTCCGCATCGAGCACTTCGATCTGGGCGCCCAGACGATGTGCCGCCTCGGCGCAAAGGCGCACCGCCCATGGGAGTTCCCGGGCTTCCCGAGGCGGACCGGTGAGTTCAGTCTGAACCATGGCGAGTGATGGTAATAAAGGAGTCGCGCACGGGCCAGCGCGAATCGTTCTCCCCGGGTGACACCACGCAATGTGCGTACCCGCATGGTCGGCCACCATGTGTGAGTGCGCGGCCTAGAAGGCGGATTAATCACTGTTTAGGCGAACCTGAACCTGCGGATACTCCTTGAGGATGCCCCCGAGGGACGCGGTGTCCAGTCCCCTGGCCACGGCTTCATTGAGCCATCGGGCCGCCTCGGCAAAGGCGCCGTCCGCGGCCGAGTATTTGGCAAGTTGCGCGAACACCCACGGCGGCGCATCGGAACGCTGTGCGGCCAGCTTCAGATATTCCATGCCTTGCTTCGCGTTGCCCTCAGAATAGTGAAGCCGGGCCAGAGACGCGTAAGGTTGATAGCGAGTCGAATCTAGCGCGATGGACTCCAGCCATAGCCGCTCTGCCTCGCGCGCATGGCCGACGTTCAGATGCGCCTGTCCCAGCTCCAGGACGATGTAGTAGCTGTGCGGATTCAATCCGTCCGCTACCTGAAGTGTCGCCAGAGCGCTGTCGAACATCCGGACCGCCGCGTAGTAGCGACTCAGATGCAGCCACCCCGCGGGCTCGCCCGGGGCAGACGAGATGATTCTTGATGCTGGCACCCTCACGTCATGGAAGCGGGCCGCCTCCTCCAGAGCCTGTGCCTGCCGGGCGAGCCGTTCCTCCGGGTAGCGGCTGTCCCGGATCGCGCTCAGCCGGGTGTATTCAAGCGTGTCGTTTCTTTCGAGGTAGTACTGCGCCAGAATGCTCAGTCCCGTACGATTCTTGCCGATATCCAGGTTCACGTACGACTCGGCTATTTTCGGTCCGATATTGGAATCGTGCCAGGCCGCTACGCGGGGGATCAGCACGCAAAGCGAAATGGCCACGGCAAGCACGCCGACCTTTACGACGCGGGGCGAAGGTTCAACGGCGGTCAGCAATCCCGCATACAGCCAGACGGCCAGCGGCAGCCCGCCGATGGAAAAAAGGTCCCAGTCACGCGGCATGCCCAGTTTCGGATCGAATATGAACGTTGCTCCCAGCACCGACAGCAGCAAGATACCAAAAAATATCTGCTCGCGATTACTCAGACTCTTGCCGCGTCGCTGCGACAGCTTGTGAATCAGCAAGGGCACAACTGCCGGCTGCAGGATCAAAAGCAGATTTAGATAATCGAGCACGTGCGCGGCCGAAAGCAGCGCGTACCCGCTCACCGTGAATCGATTCCCCCACAGTGGGAGGAAGGCGAATCGGAAGAAGTAGCTCTCTGAGTAGAAGTATGTTAGAACTGCTGCTGCCGCGATTAACACAATCACCGAGGCGGCCCATTTCTTGACGGCCGAGAGTCGAGCGATCCGCCGTGAAAGTGTAGTCCGGGATGTCAGCAGATACAGCGCCGCCGGAATCAGCGTCACGCCCAGAATATGAAAGAACACCGCCATCGCCAGCGGTGGGAGAATGAACCACCGGTTCGCAGCACCTCCGGCCGCCGCCATGCCGATGAGCGTGAACAGGCCGATGGATAAGCCGAGCAGGGAGTAGTTTTCAACGTAACCGAAAAACAGGAGCATATAGCCGCCGCTAAGAACCCCTGCGCAGAACAAAAAACGCCTGCTCAGACGTGTGAACCGCAGGCTTGCGAACCACATCGCGCCTGCTGCCAGGAGCACGCCGGCACAGATCGAAAGAATCCGGTAGCTCGACAGCGCCGATTGAGCTGAAGGTCCTCCCAGCAGCCGGGCGAGCCACACGTGCAAGAGATTCTCGCCGAGGTCTCTGAATTTCGTTAGCGGTTGAGCGCTTGCGACGATCGAGAGCTGGAGGTATCCGTCACCGAGGAAGTGCGTTGCCGTCCTGAAGCCGTAGAAGCAGCCGCCCAGAACGATGAGCGCAAGCAGACAGGCCGCCCAGTACGTCAGGGATGGCTTACCGTGGTCCGCTTGAGGCAGTCCAGAGGAAGCGATGCGCTCGGGGATCGCCAGAACGCCACAGCCGACCGCCACCGCAATGCTGAACATGATCCACCGAAAGTGTTCCGGGAAGTAACCCCAGACATTGGCCCCCCACGCACGGGCTTCCGTGAAGTATGATGCGGCAAGGAGGATACCGATCGTAAGAAAATAGGCTGACGCGTATGGAGTCACGAGCGCATGGAATCTTCGGCCGGCATGCCGCTTGTTTCCTCGGTGATGGTGATTCCCTCGCATGGTGACCAGATTGTCCCTGGCTCTGTTTCCGGTTCAAGATCGCCCAAGTGGGCGCCCATGGCAACGGGAATGCTGCCCGAGCCCTCGCCGATCACTCAATCGACCGCGTCGCCCGCGGGCTTGTCGCAGCGGCCCCGGCCTCAGCCGCTGCGGTCTCTGCCTGCGGGATGATGGCGACTTGCCTTCCGCACTCCGTCGCGCTATCCTAAGAGGTCCGAGCGGGACCGCTCCAGGAGGGTGAGCATACTTGGCGGCCGTTGATCGGGAGCGGAGGTACTCGTCTCGGCCATCGCCGTGAGGATACCCAGGAAGGCATCGGACCGCGCCAACTTGTGCCGAAATAGATCAGCCCAACCGCAACATGTCAGACCAACGGATGCGCCTGCCCGATGTGGCTCAAGCCCGGCGACACGGGCCACACCTGGCGCTGGCGATCTTTGTCATCGCGGCGACCTTTGCAGGGTGGAAGCTCTTTTGGTTTCTGACCGACGATGCCTTCATCGCCTTTCGATATATCAGCAACGAAATGCGCGGGTTCGGGCTGACGTGGAACCCGCCCCCCTTCCGGCCCGTAGAGGGGTACACAAGCTTCTTGTGGGTCGTGATCCTGGAGCTCATCTGGAGAGTATTCGGTGTCGAGCCCCCTCAGAGCGCCAACTGGCTCTCATTGGCGCTGGGCTACGGCACCATGGGCATCACCTATCTATTTGTGCGGCGCCTGGCGCTGCCCAGGCAGCTCGATCGGCACAGGATGCTGTTGACGGCGCTGGCCATGATTGGGATTCTCACAAACCGCACCTTTCTTGCTTGGTTGAGCTCAGGACTGGAAACGACGCTATTCAACTTCTGTGCAATCTGGTGGGCCTATCTCGTCTGGTCGCCCCCGGATAGGCGCGGCAGGTACTGGGTGCTCGGCCTATCCACAAGCGCTTCGCTTACGGCCTTGGCACGACCGGACGGACTGCTCTTCTGCGGTGCGAGCCTTGCCCTCGTCACGCTTCACCTCGGACAACCCCCAGGCAGCCGGCTGTCGAGCGGGCGTCTTCTGTTACAGGTCATTCCGTTTCTGGCCATCCCCGCGCACTTCGCGTTCCGGTTCATGACGTACGGTGAATGGCTGCCAAATACGTACTTCACAAAATACGTGGCCGCATGGCCGGCGAGCGGAATGCGTTATCTGGCGAGTTTCGTGTTGGAATACGGGTTGTGGGTATGGGTCATCCTGAGCTCGCTCTGCGTCGGTAAGAGCGTTCGTCGAAAAGCAGGATGCCTTCGAGCCTCGGTAAGTCAATCCGTCCACGTTTGGATCGGTGTCGCTGCACTCGCGGCGCATGCTGCATACTATACCTTCGTAATCGGCGGGGATCACTTCGAGTATCGAGTGTACAGCCACCTCATTCCCCTGTTGTTCATTCTGCTCGTGTGGCTCGCCGGTCGGCTCACATCCCGGACGTCCGCCGGCGTGGCCGTAATGCTGGCGGCAATTCTTGTCTCGTGGCCCATTCCCTGGGTTCACTGGATGAAAACGCGTCACATTAACACTCGACACGAGACCGTCCACCTGGCTTATCCCATCGCGGGCTCATTCCCTCGCTGGCTCCAGCCCGTTATTCACCGCTGGGACGCATGGCAGTTCTGGCTGATTGATCATTCGGTCTGCGTCCGCCATCAAGAACACAAGGTGTTCTACCAGTCGCAGATCGCTTCGTACCCATCCCGGGAGAAAGGTTCCGAAATCACCTGGGCGGAACGCGGCATCGGGGCATTGGGCACAGTCGGCGTGCCGGCGTGGGTGTTGCCTGAGGTGGCCATTATCGACATGGCAGGTCTGAACGATCGCGTAATTGCCCACCGCCCTGTGGATGCGACCCAGAAGCGACAGATGGCGCACGAGCGCAGGCCTCCTCCAGGCTATATCGAATGCTTTCGACTCAACCTAGTCTATTTCGGCACGCCCGATTTGCTCTTTGTGCGGCCCAGAAAACCGCCTCTGACGGACGATGAGATTCGGGCATGCGAGAGCCAATTGTGGTACTAGCACATGGATTCCATGCCACTTCGCATGATGGCAATGCGCACGCAACGTCGGTTCACTTTGATTTGTCGTAAGGACTCACCATGAAACCAACCTCAGGAGAGTCACCTTTTGCACGGTGGCTGATTGTATTGCTACTCTTGGGGGGGCTCGCCTACGGTGCCTACCAGGCAGTAGCCCTACGTTGGGTATCCGATGACGCGTTCATTTCATTCCGCTATGCTCAGAATCTCGTGGCTGGACACGGGCTGGTGTACAATGTCGGAGAGCGCGTAGAGGGGTTTACGAATTTCCTCTGGACCCTGATGATCGCCGGCGGGATGTGGCTGGGAATCGATCCGATCGCATGGTCATGGTGTTTTAGCATGGCGGCCTACCTGGGTACATGTCTGGTCTTCGCCGCCATTTCCTGGCAACTCTCTCGCAGAAGTGCTGGTGTTCCCTTTATACCCCTCACGGCTCTGGG
>Ga0326597_10013739_pt1 | contig 10629 bp, 11 predicted proteins | sample RVTome_12_FD_203789 | JGI IMG/M metagenome (GOLD analysis project Ga0326597, IMG submission 203789) | Soil microbial communities from uranium-contaminated site in the Upper Colorado River Basin, Wyoming, United States - RVT100D185 | ecosystem: Environmental > Terrestrial > Soil > Contaminated >... | reverse complement strand
GCATTTGGGACGCCCCCGATCCCGGGTCGGCCGTGAGGCAGTACCTTGAAGGCCTCGGTGAATAGGAGAATGGAATCTTGGAAGCGACGGATACGATTCGCGTCCGCCTGAACGGTAAGGAGCGAGAGCTGGAGGCCGGCCACACGGTGACCTCGCTCCTCGAGTCCTTGGAGCTGCATCCAGGGATGGTCGTGGTCGAGCTGAACCGCGACATCCTGGAGCGCGAGCGCTACCGGGAGGCCGTCGTGTCGGACGGGGACACGATCGAGCTCGTGCACTTCGTGGGTGGAGGCTGACATGAGCGAGGCCCGGGCGACGCTCGACACGGCCCGCTCCCTCGACGGCCCCCTCACCATCGCAGAGGTCGATTTCACCTCGCGCCTCATCGTGGGGACCGGGAAGTACACGACCAATGAGGTCATGGTCGACGCGATCCGCGCGTCGGGCGCCGAGATGGTGACCGTGGCCGTCCGTCGGGTCGACCTCGACCGCACCAAGGAGGAGGCGATCCTCCACCACCTCGATCCCGAAGAGTTCTTCCTGCTCGCCAACACCGCCGGCTGCTACACGGCAGAAGACGCGATCCGGTACGCGCGCCTGGCCCGCGCGGCCGGCTTCAACGAGTTCGTGAAGCTGGAAGTGATCGGAGACGAGACGACTCTCCTTCCGGACGTGCAGGCCACCCTCGAGGCTGCCAAAACCCTCGCTGGCGAAGGGTTCAAGGTGATGGCGTACACGAATGACGACCTGATCACCGCGCTGAGGCTCGAGGACGCCGGTTGTGTGGCCGTGATGCCGCTCGCGAGTCCCATCGGCAGCGGCCTCGGCGTGGTGAATCCATACTTCATTCGCGAGATCAAGCGACGGCTCTCCGTGCCCGTGATCGTCGATGCCGGCGTCGGCACCGCTTCCGATGCCTGCGTCACGATGGAGCAGGGCGTGGACGGGGTGCTGATGAACACCGCGCTGGCGGCGGCGGACGATCCGGTGAGGATGGCCCACGCGATGAAGCATGCCATCGTTGCGGGGCGACTGGCGTTCCTCGCCGGGCGCATGCCCGCGAGGGAGATCGCCGTACCGTCCTCACCCACCCGTGGGATGCTCGACTGACCGAACCGAGTCCCGGACGCCGGGCGGCCCTCCAGGCCCGCGAAGAGGCGGAGCGGGGCCGGCGCCTCGACCGCGCGTTGCACGCAGCGGCCGCCGGCCTCGACCCCCGGGAGCGGGCCTTCGCGCACGAGTTGGCGTACGGCACGACCCGGCTCCGTGGCCGCCTGGACCATCTCCTTGCGCGGCACGTCCATCGCGGGTTGGCGGACCTCGACCCGGTCGTGTTGGAGGTGCTCAGGCTCGGTGCCTATCAGCTCCTCTACCTGGGCGGCGTGCCCGCCTACGCCGCCGTATCTCAGTCCGTGGACCAGGCGCGCGGGCGGGCAGGATCGGGGCCCGCGGGGCTCGTGAATGCCGTCCTCCGCAAGGTGGCTGACTCGGGCGAGGCGCTGGGGCTCTTCCCGGACTTCGGGCACGACCCCGCCGGCTTCCTGGCGACGTGGGGATCGCATCCTCGTTGGCTCGTCGACCGATGGCTCTCCCGATGGGAGCCGGCTGCCGTCCGCTCTCTCGTCGAAGCCAACAACGCGCAACCGTCCCTCTGCCTGGTACCCCTAGACCTGGAGCCGCACGAAGCCACGTCTCGCCTCGCGGCTGCCGGGCTCGAGGCGGAGCCGGTCGGTGAGGGGACGCGCTGCCTGCGGCTCGGCGAGGGCGTGACGCCGGCGGCGGCGCTGGCCGCCCTTCCGCATTCCATCGCCCAGGATCCGGCCGCGAACCTGGTCGTGGCTTATGCAGATGTTCCCACGGGCATGAAGGTTGCAGACCTTTGTGCGGCTCCCGGGGGGAAAGCGCTCGCAGTGTCGAATCGCCCTTCTTATACTCTTGCCGTCGATCGATCGGAAGCACGCCTGCGCATGGTCAGAGAAAACGTCGCCCGCACCGAGCGCGCCCTCGGGCTCGTTGTCGCCGATGCGCGGCGACCACCGTTGCGCGACGTGGACGTGGTCCTGCTCGACGCACCGTGCTCCGGAACCGGCACGCTGGCGAGGCGGCCCGACGCGCGTTGGCGGCTCACGCCCGCTTCGATCGCGGAGCTGGCTCGGCTGCAGCGGGAGATGCTCGTCGCCGCGGCTGACGCCGTGGTCGCCGGGGGACTCCTCGTCTACTCGACGTGCACGCTGGAGCCCGAGGAGAACGAGGCACAGGTGGAGGCGTTCCTTGCGGAGCGCCACGACTTCCGCATCGAGGTGACCGACGCGGTTCCAGCGCGTTACCTCGACGGTCGGGGGCGCCTGGTCGTGACGCCGCAGGACGGTGGATTCGACGGCGCCTTCGCCGCGAGGCTCCGGAGGGTCTCGTGAAGCTCGGGGGCTCCTTGGAGCGGAGACGTGGGCGGCGGCGCCCGCCGTCGGGCGGCGGCGGAGCCTCCTGGCGGGGAGTCGACCTCGGCAGAGGTCTGTGGGTCACCGTGGGCGCGGTGGTCGTCGCTGGATGGATCGTAGGCTACCTCGTCTCCACCCAACTGCTCTTTCCTGCGCCCCCGCCACCGGGCGACGTGTTCGCGGTGCCCGACGTGAGAGGGGTCGGTGTCGCCAGCGCGCGGGAGCGGCTCGCCGGAGCCGGGCTCACGCTCGGGGTCGTGGACTCGCTTCTGCACCCGTCCGTGGCGGAGGGGCTCATCCTGGGTCAGTCACCCCTGCCCGGCCAGGTGGCGCGGCCCGACTCTCCGGTGCGCGTCACGGTGAGCCTTGGCCCCCAGAGTCGCTCGGTGCCCGACGTGCGCGCCCTGCAGGTGGACCGAGCCAGAACGGTGCTGGAGACCAGCGGGTTCCTCGTCACCGCGGATACGGCGGAGTCCGAGGTCGAGCGGGGCAGGGTGATCGACCTGTTCCCCCCGGCCAACAGCGTCGTCCCCCTGCCGTCGGAGGTCATGCTCCTGGTCAGCACCGGCCCTCCGGTGGTCGTGATGCCCTTCGTGCTCGGGATGCCGGAAGACAGCGCGCGCGTCCTCCTGGACAGCATGGGGCTCTTCGTGTCCGAGGTGGAGGAGGTCTTTCGCTTCGGTCGCGATCAGGGCATCGTGGTCCAGCAGGAACCCGCTTCCGACATGGAGTTGGAGCGGGGAAGCAGCGTGCGGCTCCAGGTCGGGCGCCGGGGCTCCGGGCTGGGGAACAATGACCCCCGTGATCCGTAGCATTGCGAGCATCCGGCTTCCGTGGCAGGACCCCCAGACCGATGATGAGAAGAAGCTTCCTTCGCTCGCCCTACCTGTGGGCGATCCTCGTGGTCTTGGCCGTCGTCACGTACGCCTACACGGTGCGGGACCGCTATCGGGAGGCGGCGATTCTCAACGGATCCCAGGCGCCGGACTTCGCGTTCCCGTCGCTGAAGCACGGCGAGATACGGCTCTCGGACTACCAGGACCACGTCGTGCTCATCAACATCTGGGCGACCTGGTGTCTGCCCTGTAGAGAGGAGATGCCGTCGATGCAGCGTCTCTACGAGGCCTTCGAGGGGGAGGACTTCGAGATTCTCGCGGTCAGCGTCGACGCGCCGATCGGGCAGTCCGACGCGAGCGGCTACGAGGGCGGCGACCTCGCCGCCTTCGCGCACGAGTATGGCCTCTCGTTCCCTATCCTTCACGACCCCTCCGGAGGGATCCGTCAGACCTATCAGACCACCGGCGTTCCGGAGTCCTTCGTCGTCGCGAAGGGCGGCCTGATCTGGAAGAAGGTCGCGGGACCCACGGAGTGGGACCTCCCTGTCAACCGGGAGCTCATACGCCGGCTCCTCGACGGGTAGGGAGTCGCTGAATGGCCAGGCTGCCGAACGCGTTCGCCCGCAATTGGCGTCTGAAGCTGTCGGCACTCGGGCTGTCGATCTTCCTGTGGGCACTGGTCCAGACCGAGCCGCTGAGCCAGGAGACGTTCTCCTCGGTCCCCGTCTTCGTCGACATCGCCGATACTGCGTGGACGACCGCCGGAGCCCCCGATCCACCCACGGTGGAGCTGCGTCTCGGGGGTCCGGCCCGAGAGATCATCCGCCTCGCCAGGGAGGGAACCAGCGTCCTGATCCCGGTGACCGCGGTCGGCTCGCGGGACACGATCATCGCGGTGCAGCGAGACTGGGTGCAGCTGGGCCAGAGGCCGGGCGTGACCGTCGAGACTGTTTCGCCCGCCACGCTCCGTGTGTCGTTCGAACGGGCCGTCACCAAGACGATGCCGCTCGCGATGCGCATTCTGGGGGAGCTGCCGGCGGGCCTGGCCTTGTCCAACGAGCTGGAGCTGGATCCCGAATCCGTCGCCGTGCGGGGTCCTGAGAGTCGGCTGTCCGGCCTGGACACGATTCGTCTCGAGCCGCTGGACCTCGGAAGGGTGCGCGACTCCGACCTGTTCACGCTGGCCGTGGACACCACCGGGCTCGCGGGAGCTACGGTCGTGCCGTCGAGTGCCATGGTCGGCGTGCGCGTGGAGCCCCTGGTCGAGCGTGACATCGAGGCCTCGATCCACGCCGACGTCCGCGGGCCGGGCCCCGGGGTCACGGTCGAGCCCGCGTCGATTCGACTGCGGCTGTCCGGGGCGCGCACCCTCGTCGTCGCGATGGACCTGTCGCTCGTGCGCGTGTCGGTGCCGGCGGAGTCGCTCGTCGCGATGGTCCCGGGCGAGGAGCGCTTGGTCCGACTTCGGATCGATGGCGTCCCTTCACTCGTGACCGCTCTCCCCGCGACGGAGGTCGTCACGGTCAGGCGTGCGGTCGATCAGCCGGGACAAGTCGAGCAGGATCCCTCGTGAGGGCCGAGCCGGGCCCGTATGTGCTGGGCCTCGAGACCTCCTGTGACGAGACGGCCGCGGCGGTGCTTTCAGCGGACCTCCGCATCCTCGGCCATGTCATCCTGTCGCAGGACGTGCATGAGGTGTACGGCGGCGTCGTGCCGGAGCTCGCCGCGCGAGCCCACCTCCAGAAGGTCGACAAGGTGGTCGACGAGGCGCTCGCGCAGGCCGGCATGCGACTCGACGACATCGACGTCCTCGGGGTGACCGCGGGACCGGGGCTGATCGGCGCGCTGTTGGTCGGCGTCTGCTGGACCAAGGCGGCCGCCTACGGACTCGATCGGCCCTGGGTGCCCGTGCACCACATGGAGGCGCACCTCTTCGCTCCCTCCCTGGAGGACGCGGCCGCCGAGCCTCCCTTCGTGGCGCTCCTCGTGTCGGGCGGCCACACGCTCCTATTGCACGCCACGGAGTGGGGCGAGTACCTCCTCCTGGGCGAGACCCGTGACGACGCGGCGGGGGAAGCCTTCGACAAGGTGGCCAAGCTGCTGGACCTGCCTTACCCCGGAGGACCGGTCATCGAGCGCCTGGCGGCCTCGGGGGATCCCTCTCGACACCCGCTCCCGCGTCCGATGCTCGCGCGCAGTCAGCGGCCGGGCGACCGCGCCTACTTCGACTTCTCGTTCAGCGGACTCAAGACCGCTGTCGCGCAGCTCACACGCGGGCTGGATGCCGAAGGTGCGCTCGAGGAGGAGCGCCCGCACGTGGCCGCCGCCTTCCAGGCGGCCGCCATCGACGTCCTAGCCTCCAAGACGCTGCGTGCGGTGGAGGAAACGGGTTGTGCGCGTGTGCTGCTCGGGGGGGGCGTGAGCGCCAACAGAGCGCTCCGCGCGGAGGTCGCGGCCCGGCTCGGCCCGGGAGGCGAGCTCTTTCACTCCTCGCCGCGACTCGCGCTGGACAATGGCGCGATGGTGGCCCGGGCGGCGCGCTTCCGCTTCGACCGAGGGGAGGTAGCCACGCCCCGCGAGTCGGCCTCGGCGTCCCTCGCCTTTCCAGGGCTGACGGCGAGGGTTGCGTGAAGACGGATCTCCGAGCGGTGCGTTCCGGTAGCAAGCGCGGACGCCAGAGCTGAGCCCATGTATCCTGTCATCTTCGAGTTGCCCGATTGGTTCCCGATTCTAGGGGGAGAGCCCATCACCTCCTTCGGGGTCTTCATGCTGCTGTCCTTCCTGACCGGCGGCTACCTGCTGCGCTCGGAGCTGGGGCGGATCGGCCAGGATCCCGAGAAGGCCTGGGACCTGGTGTTCATGGCGGTGGTCGGGGGGATCCTCGGCGCCAAGGGCTACTACATCCTGCTCAACTACCCCCGTCTCGTCAGCGACCCGGCGGGGCTCATCTTCGCTCGCGGCGGCCTGGTGTGGTACGGTGGCTTCCTGCTCGCCGCGGCCCTGGTGATCTGGGAGATCCGCCGTCAGAAGCTGCCGCTGGCGCAGACCGCCGACGCTGCGGCTCCAGGGCTCGCGTTGGCGTACGCGGTTGGGCGAATCGGATGCTTCCTCGTCGGGGACGACTGGGGCCGCCCGACCGGCTCGTGGGTAGGCATCGCGTTTCCCCAGGGTGCCCCCCCGACGCGCGTGGACATCATAGAGCGCGACTTCGGGATTACCGTGGATCCGGAGCTCGTGGAGCGGTACGGGCAGGTCGTCCCCGTGCATCCGACCCAGCTCTACGAGGTCGGGATGAGCACGCTGATTTTCTTCTTGCTGTGGCGCATACGGCGCGCGCCACGTCCCGCGGGATGGCTGTTCATGCTGTGGCTCGCGCTCGCCGGGGCGGAGCGCTTCCTGGTGGAGTTCCTGCGGGCCAAGGACGACCGCTTCTTCGGACTGTTGACGCTCGCGCAGATTGTCTCCCTGAGCATCGTCTTCGTCGGGGTGGTCGGGGTCGCTCGCGCTTCCAGGAGGCCGGACACGAAGGCGGCGACCGCGTAGGACGTCGTGATGCTCACCGTGCTCCACGCCTCGGACCTGCAGTGTGGCCGTCCATTCAGGCCCACCGCCGCGGAGGCGCTCCTCGAGTTCGCTCGAGAGACTGCGCCGGACGTCATCGTCGTGTCGGGTGATCTCACGCAGCGCGCCAAGGAGCGGGAGTTCGTCACGGCCTCGTCCGTTCTCGGCCGGATGCCCAGGGTTCCCCGCGTCGTGACTCCGGGAAACCACGACGTGCCCCTGTTCCGGGTATGGGAGCGGACGTTCGCGCCCTACCGGAACTGGCGTCGCCACATCTCGTCCGAGTTGAACTCGGTAACTCGATGTCAGGGTGCGACCTTCGTAGCGCTCAACTCTTCGGCGCCCAGGCGGGCCATCGTGAACGGACGGATCGACGACTTTCAGGTCGACTTCGCTCGCCGGGCGATGGACGCCGTACCCTCGGACCACGTCCGCGCCCTCGTGATCCATCACCATTTCGTGCCGGTGCCTGACGGCAGGGGCGGGCATCCGATGCCGCGCGCCGCGCACCTCGTGTCCGAATTCGAGTCGATGGGCGTCGACTTCGTGCTCGGCGGGCACGTGCACCAGACGCATGTGACGACATCGCGGGACCTCCTCGGCGACGGCAGCCGACGCGAGGTGCCGTTGATCGCGTGCGGGACGACGACGTCACGGCGGGGGAGGGGACCCGAGGCCGACCTCAACAGCTTGAACGTCGTACGGGTGCGAGCGCACCAGATTGAAGTCGTGCCTCACCTCTTCGGGAGGGGAGCTGCAGCCTTCGAGCCGCTGGATCCCATCGTCTTCGCTCGGTCCTCGAGCGCGGGTACCTCCGGGGCTCACGCCGCTGGGGGTACGCGATGACGCCGCGATACCTCCGCAACGAGCCGCGCGCGAGGGAGAACGTAGCCGCGGCTCTCGTCTCCGGGATGCTCGCGGCCGGAGTCGGCCTGGTGGCGTTCTACTTCGTACGGCTGCTTCTGAGCCGCGAGGCCGCTGGGCAGGAGGATCGGGAGCCGGTCGGGGCACCGCGCGGGACGGCGCGGCTTCCGTCTTCCGGCGGGGGCAGCGGCGATGCGATGTGACACGGGGCTGCTGCTCCTGGTGCCTGGGCTGCTGGCCGGCGCCGCGACAGGCGGCGCCGCGCAGCTCGCGGCTCCGGAGGTCCAGGCTGTCGCATTCGTGGGAAACGCGACGTTCCCAGCTGACTCGCTGTCACGAGGGATCGTTACCAGACCGACGGAGTGTCGCTCCGGCCTTCTGAAGTGGTTCCCGCCCACATGCCCCATCTTCGGATGGCCGGAGCGACGGTCCTATCTGCGGGAGCGGGACATCCCCCTCGACGTCCAGCGTTTGCAGCGCTGGTATCAGTTGCGGGGCTTCCGGGAAGTGACTGTCGAGTCGGAGACCTCGATCGACGACGACGGACGAGCCGTGGTGAGCTTCACGATCGTGGAGGGTCAGCCAATCCTCGCCGACAGCATCGGCTACGTCGTCCCCGACGGCTTCGCAGCCGGCGATCTGCTCGACGACCTTCCCATCAGTCCCGGAGAGCGCTGGAGCACGCTCGCCCTGGACGCGACCCGCGACACCTTGGTGCATCGCCTGCGGAATCGCGGCTACCCCTACGCGGACGTCCTGCGCCAGACGGTCTTGCCGCAGGGCCAGCCATACCACGCGCACGTCACGTTCGAGATCGAGCCTGGTACGTTCGCCACGTATGGCGACATTCGCGTGGAGGGAATCCAGAGGCTCGACCAATCGACTGTGCTGCGCACGCTTCCGTTCCGCTCGGGGGACCCGTACCGGGTCGATCAGCTCTTCGATGGCCAAGCCCTCCTCTTCGGCTTGGAGATCGTGCGGAACGCCAGCGTCGAGCGGGACACCGCCGTCCAGCGCGAGCAGGCGATCCCCGACTCGATCATGCCGGTGTTCGTTCAGGTGAGCGAGGCCGATCCCTATCGCGTGCGCGCGGGCGGTGGCTTCAGCTCGGCGGAGTGCTTCAATACCGAGGCTCGGTGGACCAGCAGGAACTTCTTCGGAGGCGGGCGCGTGTTCCAGCTTCGCGGGCGCCTCGCGAACATCCTGGCCCCCTGCGGCGGACAGAGTGGGGAAGGCGAGTACGCCGATTTCACCTGGCTAGCGGCTGTCGACTTCGCACAGCCCTGGATCTTCTCGACGCGCAACTCCTTCAACGCGTCGGTGTTCGCCGAGCGTCAGAGCGTTCCCGACATCTTCATTCGCAAGGCGCTCGGTCTCCAGCTGGCGCTCGTGCGTGCCGTGGGCCCGCGAACACCGCTGACGCTGTCGTACCGACCGGAGCTGTCCTCGCTCGACGCGGCCGAGGTATTGCTGTGCACGGGCCTCCTGGTCTGTGACCAGGACGACATCCGTATTCTCTCGGGTACCCGGCGCCTGGCGCCCGTGGGTCTCAACCTCACGCGCGACCTCGCCAACAGCCTCCTGAATCCCACCGCAGGGTACCGTCTCGTCTTCGACCTGGAGCATGCGGGTGCGTGGACGGGTTCAGAGTTCCATTACAACCGGGCAGTGGTGGAGGGCACCTGGTACTCCAGGCTCACCGGCAGGAGCGTGCTCGCGACACGGATCCGCGGTGGCTGGGTCGGCTCCGGTGTGTTCGACGCCGGCGAGGGAGAGACCCGCATCGTCCACCCTCAGAAGCGGTTCTACGCGGGGGGCGCCAACTCGGTGCGCGGCTTCGGGCAGAGCCGCCTCGGGCCGCGCGTGCTTGCGGTCGACGACCCGGAGGACCTGCTCAGCGCGGACTCGCTGGGTGGAGCGGGTTGCACGCCGGACCAGATCATCAGCGCGGTGTGCGACGCCAGCGCGCTGGACTCGAGGTTCATCGTGTCGCGACCGATCGGCGGAACCCGTGTGATCGAGGGCAACCTCGAGCTCCGCTATGCGCTCGGTCGGGAGGTCGAGGTCGTGGCCTTCGGCGACTTCGGACAGGTCTGGGGGGCCAAGCAGACGTTCGATGCGGCAGACCTCGAGTTCACTCCAGGGATCGGGGTTCGTTACCTGAGCCCCGTCGGCCCGATTCGCGTCGATGTGGGGTACAACTTCAGAGGGAGCGAGAGCCTCCCGGTCCTGACCGAGCAGATCGCGCCCTACACCGGGACCTGCGATCCTGAAATCGAGAAGGACTGCCTGGTCGTCGACGGGATCGAGATCCCCTACGCCAGAACGGGAGTGCTCGCGGTGCTCCCCGGGATCGACTTCGGCGAGAACGAGAGCCGCTTCCAGCTGCACATCTCCATTGGGCAGGCGTTTTGATGGACGAGCAGGGGACCACTGAGCTGACGCCGGGCGACGACTCGCCGGGTGACGACTCGCCGGGTGACGACTCGCCGGTCGAGGAGAGTTCGGTCGAGCTCTCGGGGGCGGGCGATCCCGAGCCGGCTCCCAAGGGTCGTCGTCGCCGCCCGCTGTGGCGCCGCTTCCTGCGCTGGGGCCGATGGAGCCTCGCGGTGCTCGCGGTGCTCGCGGTTGGCTTCTTCACGCAGACAGGTCGGGGTCAGCGGATCGTTCTGGACGAGCTTCTCGACCGCGTGAAGGGATCGCTCGCCGGCGAGCTCACGGTCGAGGGCATCCGGAGCCGGACGCTCCTACTCGGGGCGACACTGCAGGGTGTGCGCCTCGACGCCGAGGGGGGGCGCCGCTTCCTCTCTGCCGACTCCGTGGTCATGCGGTACTCGCCACTGTCCCTGGCCATCGGGAGCCCCCGAATCCGATCGACCATCCTGCACGGATTGGACGTGGAGATCTCGCGCTATCCCGCAGACGACTTCGTC
>Ga0326597_10013738_pt1 | contig 10631 bp, 7 predicted proteins | sample RVTome_12_FD_203789 | JGI IMG/M metagenome (GOLD analysis project Ga0326597, IMG submission 203789) | Soil microbial communities from uranium-contaminated site in the Upper Colorado River Basin, Wyoming, United States - RVT100D185 | ecosystem: Environmental > Terrestrial > Soil > Contaminated >... | reverse complement strand
CCGAGGCCTGCGCTGCTGGTCTGCTCGGCGCCCTCGAGCGTGATCATCACGCGGTTGCCGGATGTCACCAGCTCATAGGGCACGAGCTTGATCAGATTGAGCACCACCCGCGTGCGGCCGGATGCTTCGACCGCGGTGATGCTGCGTGCCATGCCCACGCCGATGTTCTCGGTGCGCTTGGCGAGGTTGAGCTTCACGCTCGGGAAATCGAGCGCGATGCGTGCCGGACTGTCGATCGCGAAACTGAGCGGATCCTCCACGGCCCTGCTCAGCGTGAGTTCCACCCTGACCCGGTTGCCGGGCAGTTGCGCGAAGCTCATGTTGTCCAGTGTCGCGTCCTGCGCCTGCGCCTGCCACGGTGCAAGGAGCAGGGCTGCAATCAATGCGCCGAAGACGCGCCAGCCGGGGCGCCGGACAACGGGCGTGCGATCGAGCGGCATGTAAGGATCCCTTGTGATTCTCATGGCGAATTCCCGTGGCGCTATTGTTGGCTGACCAGGGCAAGTGCGGCCGTGCGCTCCTGCCACCCGCCCGAGCCGTCCTGGATGATCTCGTTCAGATCGATGCTCTCTTCGGAGATGCCGACGATCTTGCCGTGGTTGCGTCCGATGTAGTTGCCCACCTGGACGCGGTGGATGGTGCCGTCGGGGCTGCGCACGATGCCCCACAGCTCGCTGTTCAGTTCCAGGGTGCCCATCATGCGCAGGCTGTCGAGGGAGTAGCTCTCGAGTTCCTCGCGGTTGCGATCGAAGTTGGGGCGCGTGCCGCCATTGGGAGGACCCGCTAGATCGTCCTTCTTCGTTTCCTGCTCCTTGTAGAACGGTTCGAACGGATCGATGGCGTCGGAGGAGCTGTACGTGTACACCTCGTAGGGCTCGATGGGCGGCAATTCGTCGATGCGCGTGCCCTTGCGGCTCAGGATGTCCCGCGCATAGATCTCGAGGTCGCTGATGTTGCGGTCCACGCAGCCGGGACCGATTGCCACGATCATGGCGATGGCGGTGGCGCGCATGATCCGCGCGCCGCGCGCCCGCGCCGGCGTGTGCCGTGGTGCGCTCATCGACGTTTGCCCTTCTTCGGCTGGCCCTTGGTCTTCTGGGCCTCGGCGGCTATCTCTTCCTCGTCGAGGTAGCGATAGGTCTTCGCAACCATGCTCATGCGCAGTCTGGACATTCCATTGGCTGTCAGGTCGTTCGGTCTGCTCCCGGCGAGCGGCGCGATCTGCAGGTCGTGCTGGGTCACGATGCGCGGCAGCGCCGCGACCGCGCTCACGAACTCGCCGAACTGGTGATAGGTACCGGTCACCGTGATGTTGATCGGCTGCACGGCATAGAACTCTGCGGGCTGCTCGCCGGCTGGCTTGAACAACTCGAACTCGAGCCCGGCGGCCAGTCCGGACTGCGAAATGTCCACCAGCAGGCCTTCGATCTCTGTCCTGTTGGGGAGCAGGCGCAGCATCGCCCCGAAGCTCTGCTTCATCTCGGCGAGCTGCTGCTTGAGCGGTTCGAGGTTGGCCGCCCGGCGCTGCTTGGTCTCGAAGGTGGTCTTGAGTTCGCCTTCCTTCGTGCGCACCTGCTCCAGTGCGACGATACGGTCCTTGCCCAGGAACTGATAACCGGCGCCCAGCACCGCCGCGCACACGGCCAGCAGCACCAGCGCCTTGATCGGGGCCGGCCAGCCACCGATGTTGCTCGGATCGAGGTTGCGGATGTCATTGAGGTTCATGACTTCTTGCCCTCGGCCTGGCTCTCGGGCTTCTTCTTCTGCGACTGCGTCACGTTGAGATTGAAATTGCTCAGCTTCACGTCCGACGTGGTCCCCGCGGCGGCCGGTTGATTGATGGCCTTGATCTCCACCAGGTTCGGATTCTCGAACCACTCCGATGATTCGAGCTGTCGCATCAGCGACGAGACGCGGGCGTTGGACTGCGCGACGCCGATCATGTTGATCCCGCGCCCGATCTGTTTGATCGACGTGTAGAACACGCCTTCGGGCAGCGTCTTCACGATGGAATCGACCACGTGCACGATCTCGGGCCTGCTCGACTGCAGTTCCTGGATGATGCGCATGCGCGCGAGCAGCCGCTCCTTCTCGCGGTCGAGGTCCTGGATCTCCTTGATCTTCTTGTCGAGCGCCGTGATCTGGGTCTCCAGGAACGAGTTGCGCTCGGTCTGCACGGCGATGCGCTGCTGGAAGTGCCAGTCCACGCCGGCCACGACGCCGCCCATCAACAAGATGGTGATGACCGCGTTGACACCGAATTGCTTGTTTCGCCTCTTGCGCAGATCCTCGCGCCAGGGCAATAGATTGATATGCGGCATCAGTAAGTCGTCCTCATGGCAAGGCCGCAGGCGATCATCAGCGAGGGTGCGTCGTTGCCGATGATCTGTGGGTTCACCTTGCTGCTAAGAGACATGTTCGCGAACGGGTTCGCGATGATCACCTCGACCCCGGTCTTGGCGGCGATGGTGTCGTCGGCGCCGTCGATGGAGGCGCAACCGCCGGCCAGCACGATGCGGTCCACCTGCCCGATCTGGCTCGATGAGTAGAAGAACTGCAGCGCGCGGTTGACTTGCTGCGCCATCGACTCCTTGAACGGTTCGAGCACCTCGGGAACGTAGTTGTCGGGCAGGCCGCCCTGGCGCTTGGCGAGGCCGGCCTCCTCGTAGGTCAGGCCGTAGCGGCGCTGAATCTCCTCGGTGAGCTGCTTGCCGCCGAACACCTGCTCGCGCGCGTACACGATGCGCAGGTCGGTGAGCACGCTCAGCGTGGTCATGGTGGCACCGATGTCCACCAGCGCGATGGTCTCGCCCATGCCGCCGGTGGGCATGCTCTTCGCGATCAAGCTGAAAGCGTTCTCCAGCGCGAAGGCCTCCACGTCCACGATCTTGCAGATCAGCCCCGCTTCGGAAGCGGCCGCCACGCGCAGGTCCACGTTCTCCTCGCGCGAAGCGGCGAGCAGCACGTCCACCTTGTCCGGATCCTTCTCGGAGATGCCCAGCACCTCGAAGTCGAGGTTCACCTCCTCCAGCGAGTAGGGGATGTACTGGTCGGCCTCCAGTTCGATCTGGCTCGCCATCTCGTCGTCGCCCAGGTTGCCCGGCATCGTGATGATCTTCGTGATCACCGCCGACCCGGCCACCGCCAGCGCGGCGAACTTGTTCTTGCTGCCCGACCGGCGTGCCGCGCGGCGGATGGTCTCGCCCACGGCCTCCACCTCGGTGATGTTCTTTTCCACCACGGCATTGGGCGGCAGCGGCTCGACCGCGTAGGCTTCTACACGGTAGCGGTCCCCGCTGCCGGAGAGTTCGAGCAGCTTGACCGCCGTCGAACTGACGTCCACACCCAGCACGTGGGGCTGTTTTCCAGAGAAAAGACCCACTTTTTTTCCTTCTCATTCCGAAGGTTAGGGTTGATACATGCGTATAAGCTTTAAGTCGTTGGGCTAAATATAGACCAAGAGTGGAAGAAAGTACAAACCGTCGGGATGACAAGGAGCTAGCGCGTATACTTGCAGCCCTTTCGTCAATCGGCCCGTTGGCGCGCGAAGGGTTGCCGTGGCGACGGCGATCCCGCCAGAAACCATAGTCGGCGTCCGCGCCGCGAAAGGAATCGACCATGCACAGGCTCGCCAGGATATTCCGGCTGTTCGGGATGCTGATGGTGTCCGGCGCGCTGCTGTCGGTGGTGGGCGTCGGCGCCGTGTACTGGTACCTGGCGCCGCAACTGCCCTCGGTGGACGCGCTGCGCGACCTGCGCATGCAGGTGCCGCTGCGCGTGTTCAGCGCCGACGGCGCGCTGCTGGCCGAGTTCGGCGAGAAACGCCGCGTGCCGTTGACGCTGGACCAGATCCCCAAGCCCATGATCCAGGCCGTGCTGGCGTCCGAGGACGACCGCTTCTACCAGCATCCCGGGGTGGACTGGCAGGGCTTGACCCGGGCCGTGGTGCACGTGCTGCGCACCGGCGAGAAGGGCCCCGGCGGCAGCACCATCACGATGCAGGTGGCGCGCAACTTCTTCCTGGGGCGCGAGAAGACCTACCTGCGCAAGCTCAACGAGATCCTGCTCGCGCTGAAGATCGAGCGCGAGCTGCCCAAGGACCAGATCCTCGAGCTGTACCTGAACAAGATCTTCCTCGGCCACCGTGCCTACGGCGTCGGCGCCGCGGCGCAGGTCTACTACGGCAAGCCCATCGCCGAGCTCTCGCTCGCGCAGACGGCCATGATCGCCGGGCTGCCGAAGGCGCCGTCGCGCTTCAATCCGGTGGCGAACCCCGAGCGCGCGCGCGAGCGCCGCGCCTACGTGCTGGGCCGCATGCGCGAGCTCGGCTACATCGCCGAGGAGGCCTATCAGCGCGCGCACGCGGCGCCGGTCACGGCCAAGGTGCATTTCCAGCGCGCCGAGGTGGAGTCGGCCGACTACGTGGCGGAGATGGCGCGCGCATGGATGGAGGAGCGCCATGGCGACGATGCCTATACCTCGGGCTTTCGCGTCTACACGACGGTGCGTGCACGGCTGCAGGACGCCGCGGCACAGGGCTTGCGTGATGCGCTGGGCGAGTACGACGCGCGGCATGGCTATCGCGGCGCGGAGCAGAACGGCACGCCGCCGGCCAGCGCGGCCGAACTGGCCGGCCTGCTCTCCGACGTGCCCATCGTGGGAGGTCTGCGCCCGGCCGTGGTGATGGAGGTGGCGGAGCGCAGCGCGCGGGTCTTCGCCAAGGATCTGGGCGTGGTCGAGATCCCCTGGGAGGGACTGTCGTGGGCGCGCCGTTACATCGACGAGGACCGTCGCGGACCCTCGCCCAAGCGCGCCGCGGACGTGCTCAGCCCCGGCGACCTGGTGCGCGTGGTGCAGGTGGCCGTGCCGCAAGACAAGGACAAGCCCAAGCCCAAGGACCAGGCGGCGCGCGATGCCCCGCCCGCGGCGCCGCAGCGCATCTGGCGCCTGTCGCAGATCCCTGACGTGGAAGGGGCCTTCGTCGCGCTGGCGCCGCGCGATGGCGCGATCCTGGCCCTGATCGGAGGATTCGACTTCTTCCGCTCCAAGTTCAACCGCGTGATCCAGGCCGAGCGCCAGCCGGGTTCCAGTTTCAAGCCTTTCATCTATTCGGCAGCGCTGGAGTTCGGTTTCAACACCGCCAGCATCATCAACGATGCACCGGTGGTGTTCGACGATCCCAGCCTGGAGGCAGCCTGGCGCCCGCAGAACTACAGCGGCAAGTTCTTCGGACCCACCCCGCTGCGAGAGGCGCTCTACAAGTCGCGCAATCTGGTTTCGATCCGCTTGCTGCGCGCGATCGGTGTCGACTATGCGGTCGATTACGTGACCCGATTCGGATTCGACAAGGATCGCCTGCCGCGCAACCTGTCGCTGGCGCTGGGCAGCGGGACGGCCAGGCCCATCGAGATGGTCGCGGCTTTCGCGGTACTGGCCAACGGCGGCTACCGGGTGGAGCCCTACCTGATCGACCACGTGCAGCGCGAAGGCGGCGAGCAGGTCTACCGTGCCGCGCCGCTGGTGGTGTGCGAGCAATGCAGCGCAGGTGGCGAGTCGCCCTCGCCCTCGCCGGCGACTGCGCCGCAGCCGCGTCCTGCGCCGCGCGTGGTCGCGGCGGAGAACGTGTGGCTGATGCACTCGATGATGCGCGATGTCATCGCGCGCGGAACCGGGACGCGTGCCCGTTCGCTGCAACGCGCGGACGTCGCCGGCAAGACCGGCACCACCAACGACCAGTTCGACGCCTGGTTCTCCGGGTTCACGCCGGACGTGGTGGCCACCGCCTGGGTGGGGTTCGACAAGCTGGGGCCGATGGGCAAACAGGAGACCGGTGGGCGCGCCGCGCTGCCGATGTGGATCGACTTCATGCGCGTGGCCCTGGCCGGGGTGCCCGAGAACCTGCTGAAGCAGCCCGAAGGGCTGATCAGTGTGCGCATCGATCCGCGCACCGGCCAGCAGGCGCAGGCGGGTGACCCGGACGCGGTATTCGAGTTCTTCCACGCCGATCGCACCCCCAGCGTGCTCGCCGCCGGTCGCGGCAAGTCCCAGGACGGCAGCACCGATGGCATGCCGGTACCTGCCGCGCGGGTGAGCAGGCAGTTGTTCTGACGCTGATGCGCTCGCGCGACAGGTCACGGGATTCCCAGGCGCGGCAGACGCTCGCCCGCGAGGCGGCACGGGTGATGTGCGAGGGCGGCATCCGGGACTTCGCGCTGGCCAAGCGCAAGGCGCTCGAGCGCCTGCGCCTGCCCGCGCGCACGCCGCTGCCGCGCAACGACGAGATCGAGCAGGCCTTGCTGGAACACCAGCGCCTGTTCGGCGGCGCCGAGCAGGCGCGCGGCCTGCACGATCTGCGCGCAGCGGCGGTCGCGGCGATGCGCGAGTTGGCGGGCTTCAATCCCAGACTGGTCGGGCCCGTGTTGAGCGGCAGCGCGGACCGCAACTGCGTGGTGTGCTTGCACCTGTTCGCCGAGGCGGCCGAAGAGGTGGGCTGGCGCCTGATGGACCTGGGCATCCCCTACCGCGACACCGAGCAGCGCCTGCGCATGAGCACCGGCGGCATCGAGCGGGTACCGGGCTTCGCGTTCGTGGCCGCCGGGATCCGGGTCGAACTGCTGGTATTCAGTGGCCGCACGCGGCGGCATACGCCGCTGTGTCCCGTCGACGGCAAAGCCATGCGCCGCGCGGCGCTGGCGGAGGTGAGGGATCTGCTCGCCGGTGCGCCCGGGTTCCAGCCCGGGTGACGGCCATCCGCACGCGGCCAGCCCGGATCCCATGAGCAACCGGGGCGGTGGGCAGCGGCCGGGGCAGGACACCCGCACGCCCATCCTGGCAGTGGCGGTGCCGTCGCCGCTGCGCACCCTGTTCGACTACCTGCCACCGCTGGACGGGCCGGCGCCGGCGCCGGGAACCAGGGTGCGCGTGCCGTTCGGGCGCGGCCACAAGGTTGGCCTCGTGATCGAGCGCCGCACGCACGCCAGCGTGGCGCCGTCGCGCCTGAAGCGCATCGTCCGCTGCCTGGATCCGCAGCCGCTGCTGGACCGCTCCTCGCTGGCCCTGCTGCGCTTCACGGCCGACTACTTCCACCACCCCCCCGGCGACGTGCTGGCCACCATGCTGCCCGCACCGCTGCGGCAGGAACGTGAGCGTCTGCGGGCGCAGCAGAAGGAGTGGGTGCTTACTGTATCCGGGCGGCTTGCGCTCGAATCCGGTGCCACGCTGGGCACCGTGCAGCGCCGCCTGCTGCACGCTCTGGCGCAGCGCAGCGTCACTGCCAGCGACAGCGCCGAAGCCGGGGCGTTGCGCCGCCGGGCGGCGCGAGGCCTGGCGCGGGCGCGCCCGCTGGCGCCGCCGGTGGCGGCCGCACGCAGCGTCATGGCCCCGGCGGCGGTCACGCTCAACGCGCAGCAGCAGGCCGTGGTCGCCGCCGTGCGCGCGCAACTGGGCGGCTACGCGGCGTTTCTGCTCGACGGCGTGACTGGCAGCGGCAAGACCGAGGTGTACCTGGCGCTGATCGGGGACGTCATCGCCGCCGGCTGCCAGGCACTGGTGCTGATCCCGGAGATCGGGCTCACGCCGCAGATCGTGCAGCGTTTCCGCCGCCACCTGGGTGTGCCGGTGGCGGCACTGCACTCGGGCATGGCGGAGGGTGAGCGCGTGGCGGCCTGGCACGCCGCGCGTAGCGGCGATGCGCCGGTCGTCGTGGGCACCCGCTCGGCGGTGTTCACGCCGCTGGCGCGCCCGGGCCTGATCGTGGTCGACGAGGAGCACGACCTGTCCTACAAGCAGCAGGAGGGCTTGCGCTACTCGGCGCGTGATCTGGCCGTGCTGCGCGCGCGCCAGGTCGCGGTGCCGGTGCTGCTGGGCTCGGCCAGCCCGTCGCTGGAGTCGCTGCACAATGTGCGCTCGGGGCGCTACCGCTCGCTGTCATTGCCGCAGCGCGCCGGCGCCGGCAGCACGCCGCTTGTCGAGGTGATCGATCTGCGCGCCCGCGTGCTGCAGGGCGGGTTGAGCGAGCCGGTCCACGCCGCGCTCGCGCAATGCCTCGCCGCGGGCGAGCAGGCCATCCTGTTCGTGAATCGCCGCGGTTACGCGCCCGTGCTGATGTGCCATGCCTGCGGCGCGCCGGTGGACTGCGCGCGGTGTGATGCGCACATGGTGCTGCACCGCGCGGAGGGAAGGCTGCGCTGCCACCATTGCAATCACGTGCAGGCGGTGCCGGCGGTGTGCGGCTGCGCGCAGCGGGGATCGCTCAATCCGGTGGGAACCGGAACGCAGCGGGTGGTGGAGCACCTGAGCGCACGCTTTCCCGCAGCCAGGGTGCAGCGCGTGGACCGCGACAGCACCCGCAACCGCGGCGCGATGGAGCGTGTGCTCGCGATGGTACAGGCCGGCAGCGTGGACATCCTGGTCGGTACCCAGATGCTGGCCAAGGGGCACGACTTCCCGCGCGTCACGCTGGTCGCGATCCTGGACGCGGACGGCGGGCTGTTCAGCGCCGATTTCCGCGCCAGCGAGCGCATGGCGCAGCTGCTGACCCAGGTCAGCGGCCGCGCCGGACGCGGCGAGCGCCCCGGGCGGGTGCTGATCCAGACCCACCAGCCGCAGCATCCTCTGCTGCGCACGCTGATCAGCGGCGGCTATGCGGCGTTCGGCGAGGCGGCGCTGGCCGAGCGCGAGCAGAGCGCACTGCCCCCTTTCGCCCATCTCGCGATGCTGCGCGCCGAAGCGGCGCAGCGCGAGCGCGTCTACGGCTTCCTGGACGCCGCGCGCGGCGCGGTGCCCGCAATGCGCGGGGTGGCGGTGCTCGGTCCCGTGCCGGCGCCGATGGAGCGCCGCGCCGGGCGGCTGCGCGCGCAACTGCTGCTCGAGGCCCGCGCCCGCGCGCCATTGCACCGCCTGCTGGCGCAGTGGCTGCCGCGACTGGAAGCGCTGCCCGCGGCACGCCGGGTGCGCTGGTCGCTGGACGTGGATCCGCAGGAAATGATCTGAGAGGTACGGTAGCGCATAGAATACGCGCCCCTTCGACGTCGCCTCGCGGAAGCCAACGCTTTGAAATCCCTGGTGCAGGAACAGATTGCGCGCGCACTGGCCGCGCTGGTGGACGGCGGCGAGCTCGCGGCGGATGCGCTGCCCGAGGTGCAGGTGGAGCGCAGCCGCGGCGGTGAGCATGGGGATTTCGCGAGCCCCGTGGCGCTGGGGCTGGCACGCACGCTGCGGCGCAAGCCGCGCGACATCGCGCAACGCATCGCCGAATTGCTGCCCGGCGACGCGCGCATCGCGCGCGTCGACGTGGCCGGTGCGGGCTTCCTCAATTTCTTTCTCGCCCGCGGCGCCCTCACCGGCGTGGTCGGGCAGGTGCTCAGCGCAGGCGATGCCTACGGGCGCAGCGCGATCGGCGCCGGCCACCGCGTGCAGGTGGAGTTCGTCTCCGCCAACCCGACCGGGCCGCTGCACGTGGGCCACGGCCGTGGCGCCGCGCACGGCGCGGCGGTGGCGAATCTGCTGCAGGCGGCTGGCTACGCCGTCGAGCGCGAGTACTACATCAACGACGCCGGGCGCCAGATGGACATCCTCGCGCTCAGCACCTGGCTGCGCTACCTGGAACTGATGGGTGAGCGCTGCCCGTTTCCGTCCAAGGGCTATCAGGGTGCATACGTGCGCGACATGGCGGTCTCGCTGGCCGCGCGCGTGGGCGATGCCTGCGTGGTCGGCGCCGCGGCGTTGTGCGCTGCGCTGCCGCCCGACCCGTGCGGCGACGACAAGACCGCCGAGACAGGCCGCGAGGCGCACATGGATGCACTGATCGCGTGCGCGAAGTCCATGCTGGGCCGCGCGCGCTACGCCAGCGTGTTCGCTCACGCGCGCGACATTCAGGTCGGCGACATCCGCGAGGATCTGGCGCAGTTCGGCGTCGAGTTCGATCGCTGGTTCTCCGAGCAGAGCCTGGCCGATTCGGGCGCGGTCGCCGATACACTGGCGCGCCTCGAGGCCGGCGGGCACGTGTACCGGGAGCACGGCACGTTGTGGTTCCGCAGCACCGCGTTCGGCGACGAGAAGGATCGCGTGGTGGTGCGCGAGAACGGTGCCGCCACGTACTTCGCCTCCGACATCGCCTACGTTCAGGACAAGTTCCTGCGCGGCTACGACCACCTGATCTACGTGTGGGGGGCCGACCACCACGGCTACATCGCGCGCCTGCGCGCCGCCGCGCAGGCGCTGGGCCATGACCCGCAGCGTGCCGAGATCCTGCTGGTGCAGTTCGCGCAGCTGTTTCGCGGCGGGCACAAGGTGCAGATGTCCACCCGCAGCGGCGAGTACGTGACCTTGCGCGAACTGCGCGACGAGGTGGGCCGCGACGCGGCACGCTTCTTCTACGTGATGCGCCGCTCGGAGCAGCACCTGGACTTCGATCTGGATCTCGCGAAGTCGAACCAGAAGGAGAACCCGGTCTACTACGTGCAGTACGCCCACGCGCGCATCGCGAGCAATCTGCGCCGCGCGGCGCAGCGCGGCCTTCAGGTGGATCTCACGTGGGGTCTTGCCGCGCTGGATCGGCTGCAGCTGGAACCCGAGCAGGCGCTGATGCGCACGCTGTCGCGTTTCCCCGAGATGCTCGAAGGCGCGGCGCG